>Ga0182229_1000191_pt1 | contig 15950 bp, 13 predicted proteins | sample G6R1MG_32_FD_129663 | JGI IMG/M metagenome (GOLD analysis project Ga0182229, IMG submission 129663) | Miscanthus phyllosphere microbial communities from Michigan, USA - G6R4_MAIN_07NOV2016_LD1 MG | ecosystem: Host-associated > Plants > Phyllosphere > Phylloplane/Leaf | place: USA: Michigan...
GAGATGCTCGTCGGGATAGAGGTCGGAGATCGCGAGGAAACCCGGGACGTTGCCGCCGTGCGACCAGAGACGGCGCGGCGTCGCGTCCCCTGTCTTCGCCGTGCCGATGAACCAGCCGAGCCCGTAGCCGAAGCCGCCGTCCCGGAACATCAGGTCGCGCGAGGCCGGGCTGAGGATCGCGCCGCCCAGCAGGGCCTCGTCCCAGGCCAGAAGGTCGTCCACGGTCGAGCGCATCCCGCCCGCGGCATAGGCCACGCTGGAGGCCATGGGCGCGGCGTTGCGCCATCGCCCGCCGCCGAAGCGGTAGCCCGCGGCCCGCCGCGGCAGGATCGTGCTCTGGTCGTCGTAATCGGTGACCTTGAGCCCGAGCGGGCCGAGGATGCGCTCGCGTAGGTACTGCGCGTAGGGCTGGCCCGAGGCCGCCTCGATCGCGAGGCCCAGCAGCATGTAGCCGGTGTTGGTGTACTCGAAGCGCGTGCCGGGCTCGAACAGCAAGGGCTCGTGCTCCGTCAGCGCGACGATGGCGCGGGGCGTCGTCTCCAGCCGCGAGATCCAGTCGTGGTAGTCCGGCAGGGCGGTGAAGTTGATGATGCCGGAGCTGTGCTGCAGCAGCATCCGCAGGCTGACCCGATCCCAGGCCGCGGGCGCGCCGGCGTAGGTGCGGCCGATCGGGTCGTCGAGGTCGAGCTTGCCCCGCTCGGCGAGCTGCAGGATGGCGGCGGCCGTGAACGCCTTGGTCAGCGAGCCGATGCGGAACTGGGTGTCGGGGGTGTTGGCCACGTCCCATTCGCGGTTGGCCGGTCCGAAGGCCCGGCGGAAGACCGGGTGTCCGTCCTTGGCCACCAGCACCGCGCCCGAGAACAGGCCCGCCTCGAGATAGGGCTCGACCAGTGCGGCGGCCTTGTCGGCGTAGCCAGCCGCGTCCTGCGCCGGGACCTGCGCCGGCATCAGCGCGAACCATGCCGCGAGCGGGGTCGCCCGGAGCCATCGACCGGCCGTCCCATCACTCAATGCCGTCCCCGCCGTCCCGACCGCCGCGACCTTGCGGCGCAGGGCAGCGTCGACCGGCATTGCGGCTGCGGCATGACGTCGGACACAGAGCCGCCGCCTTGGGCCGCGATGAGGACGCCCGAGGGCGGACGATCATCGAAGGCACGCGTTTTTCGTGACAGCACCGCTGCGCCCCGTCCCCCCGCCCGCGCGCCCGGTCGGCCCCGACCCGTCCGCGCTTCCCGGCGATGGCCGACCCGTCTGGACCGGGCCGGGCTTCGGAGAGTTCGTCGGCCTCGTCGCCCTGATGATGGCGGTGACCGCGATCTCCATCGATAACCTGCTGCCGGCCTTTCCCGACATCCAGGCCCGCTTCGGCGTGGCCGACCCCAACCGGCTCCAGCTGCTCGTCTACGTGTACATGCTGGGCTTCTCGGTGGCGCAGCTCGTCTACGGGCCGGTCTCGGACGCGCTCGGGCGGCGCGGGACGCTGCTTGCCAGTCTCGCGGTCTACATGGCGGCGAGCGGGCTCGCGATGCTGGCGCCCACGTTCGAGTGGCTGCTCGCGGCCCGCGTGCTCCAGGGCATCGGGGCGGCGGGGGGGCGTGTGCTCTCCACCGCGATCGTGCGCGACCGCTATTCGGGGCGCGAGATGGCGAGCGTGATGTCGCTCGTCATGATGGTGTTCCTGATCGTGCCGATGATCGCGCCGGCCGTCGGCGCGGGCATGCTGCTCCTCGGCTCCTGGCACTGGGTGTTCGTGTCGATGCTCGCCTTGAGCGGCCTGCTCGTCGTTTGGTTCTCGTGGCGCATGCCCGAGACCCTGCATCCCGAGTACCGCCGCCCGCTCTCCCTCGCCGCCACCGGGCAGGCCGTGCTTCTCACCCTGCGTACGCGGGTGGCGGTGGGCTACGCCACGGCGCTCGGCCTGCTGACCGGCTGCATCATGGGCTATGTCGGCTCGGCCCAGCAACTCTTCGACACGGGGCTCTATCAACTCGGCGCCCTGTTCCCCCTGGCCTTCGGCGTCGTCGCCGGCGCCATGGGGGTGGCGACGCTGATCAACGCCCGGATCGTGCGCCGGCTCGGCATGCGCACGCTCTCGCATGCCGGGCTCGTCGCCTTCGTCGCGGTGGCCGTGGTGCAGGTCGGGGTCGGGCTCGCCTACAGAGGGCATCCGCCGCTCGCGCTGTTCATCGCGGTGCTGTGCGCCAACCAGTTCCTGCTCAGTTTCGCCATGCCGAACTTCAACGCGCTCGCCCTGCAGCCGCTCGGGGCGGTGGCGGGCACCGCCTCCTCGTTCCTGGGCGCCTACACGACGCTCCTCGGCGCCGCCTGCGGCCTCGTGATCGGGCAGGCCTTCGACGGGACGGTGCTGCCGGTGGGGCTGGGCTACGCGGTGCTCGGCGGGCTGGCGCTCGCGGTGGTGGCCTGGACCGAGCACGGGCGGCTCTTCCGGGCGGGCGTTTCCGGTTGAAGAGGGGCACGCCTTAACCGGGCCTTCAGGGCCGCATCCCAAGCTCGGCCGCATCGTCGAACTCGGAGATGTGTCTTGACCGGTCGTGCCCAGAACGGCGTGCTGCTCGCCTCCCGGCTGCTGATGGCGGCGGCGCTGCTACCCACCGGCATCGCCCGCGCGCTCAACGTGTCCGGCTTTGCGGTGACGCTGGCCGGCGCCGGCATGCCCGCGCCCAACGCGGTGGCGACGGTGGCCGTGGTGGTGCAGGTGTTCGGCCCGCTCGCGCTGATCGTCGGCGTGCTGCCGCGGGTGACCGGCCTTTCCATGGCGGGCTTCGTCGCCGCGATGGCGGCGCTGCTTCATCCCTACTGGCAGTTCGTCGGCGCCAGCGCCGTCACCGAGCGCAGTCTCCTGCTGGCCGATTTCGGGCTGGCGGGCGCCTTCCTGATGTACGCGATGACGGGGCCCGGGGCGTGGAGCTGGCAGGGCCTGCGGACGCGGGGATCGGAGCCGACCCGTGCGCCCGTCAGGGCCCCCGCGAGCATGCCCGGCAAGGGCGCGTCCCCGAAGCCGCGCTCGGGGCCTAAGCGTCCCGCCGGTCGCGCCAGCGCCCGCGCCGCGGCCTGATCCGGCTCCCGTCCGCGCGGTTCAGCGCGCGGGCGAGCCGTCCGCCGGCCTGGCGACCACCTGTCCCGACACCTCCGCCCCGGCGTCCGGGGCGAGTCGGCGGAAGGCGAAGAACGAGCCCGCCGAGATCGCGGCCACCGCCAGGAAGGCGAAGCCGAAATCCTCCGCCGCGATCTCGCTGCGTCCGTGCCAGCCCGCCGCGCCCTCCAGCGCCAGCGCGCCGAGCGACACGCCGAGGCTCAGCGAGATCTGCTGGGCGACGCTGGCAAGGCTGGTGGCCGCGCTCATCTCCCGCGGCTCCAGGTCGGCGTAGGCGATGGCGTTGACGCAGGTGAACTGCAGCGAGCGCACGCAGCCGCCCACCAGCAGCACGCCGACGATGATCCAGTGCGGGGTCTGCGCGGTGTAGAGCCCGTTCACCGCCAGGAAAGCCGAGGCGATCAGCGCGTTCGCCACCATCACCCGGCGGAAGCCGAGGCTGCGCAGGATGCGCGGGCCGACGATCTTGATCAGCATGGCGCCCGCCGCCGCCGCGAAGGTGATGAGCCCCGAACTCAGGGGATCGAGCCCGAACCCGACCTGCAGCATCAGCGGGAGCAGGAACGGGATCGCCCCCGTGCCGATGCGAAACAGCGAGCCGCCGGTCACCGCCGCCCGGAAGGTGGCATGCCGCAGGAGGTCGAGCCGGATCACCGGATGAGCGACACGACGGGCGTGGCGCAGGTACAGCCCGAGCAGGGCGACGCCGGCCGCCATGCAGGCCCAGGACACCCAGTCGGGCATCAGGTGACGCCCGATCGTGGCGAGCCCCAGCATCAGCACGGCGAGACCGGTGCCGGTGAGCCCGAAGCCCACGACATCGAGCGGGGGCCGGTCGGCCTCCCGCAGATTCTCGAAGTAGACCGTCGCCAGGACGATGCCGGCGATCCCGATCGGGATGTTGATCAGGAAGATCCAGCGCCAGTCGAAATACGTCGTGATGAAGCCCCCCAACGGCGGCCCGATGATCGGACCGATCAAGGCCGGAATCGTGAGATAGGCCAGTGCCCCGACGAGCTCCGCCTTCGGCACGCTGCGCAGGATGACGAGGCGGCCCACCGGCACCATCATCGCGCCCCCGAGCCCCTGGAGGAAGCGCGCGGCGACGAAGCCGGCCAGCGAGCCGGACGCCGCGCAGGCCAGCGACCCCGCCATGAACACGCCCAGCGCCGCCCGGAAGATCGTGCGCGCTCCCCAGCGGTCGGCGGCCCACCCTGAGACGGGGATGAAGACGGCGAGGCTGACGAGGTAGGAGGTGAGCGCCAGCTTGAGGGCGATCGGATCCTCGCCCAGGCTCTTGGCGATGGCCGGCAACGCCGTGGCGATCACCGTGGAATCGGTGTTCTCCATGAACAGGGCGGTGGCGACGACGAGGGGAACGATCTGGGCGGGACGCATCGGCGGGGAGAAGTCTTCGCGCAGGACTCGGGTTGCAAGCACATTCGTGCGGATCGATCCGGCGAATCGTGTCGCATCGGCCACATGGGCCGGCGCGCTGTGTCGCCGACCGCACGCGGCCCTTCCGGGCCTTGGGCAAGCACCGTAAGCTCGGCCACAGACCAGTGGTCCGTCCGTCCGGCTCGTCCGGGCCATCCGGAACCGCCACCCGATCCTTAGGAATATCACCTGATGCTTCCGAGGCTGAAGAAGCCCCGCTCCGTCTCGGGCCTGCTCGCCGGCTCCGCGCTGCTCGCCGGCCTCGCCGCCTGCGGGACCGTCGTCCTGAACGACAGCGGCTCGCTGACCCGCTACGACCATCTCAAAAGCAGCGACGTCACCGCGACCTCGTCTCGCCTCTACGCGGACCAGGACGCTTTGGCGCGCACACGCACGGTCCGGATCATCCCCACGGCGTTCCCCGCGGACGTCTACGGCGCCGCGATCCTGACGCCGGCCGAGAGACGACTGGCCGCCAACAATGCCGATCGGGCGCTCTGCTACGAGCTGTCCCTGCGCTACGACGTGGTGACGGACCGCGACGCCGACCTCACGGTCCGCGCCAGGGTCACCCGCGTCGAGCCGACCGACCTGTTCGGCGCCGGCTCGACCATCGGCCTGTCGGCCGGCACCGCGATCGCCGCCCGCGTCGGCGCCGAGTTCGCGCAAGGCGTGGTCGGCCTGCTGCCGGTCCCGCGCGTGCCGATCGGGCTGGGCAGCCTCACCGTCGAAGCCGAGGCCCTCGACGGGCGGCGGCGTCAGCGCGCCGCGATGGTCTGGGGCGGGGCGGCGACCTCGGCCACCCAGGCCCGCTACTCGCACGTCAGTGACGCCTACGACCTCGCGGGCGAGTTCGGGCAGGATTTCGGTTTCTACCTCGCCACGGGTCAGGATCCGTTCAAGGCGCCGCTGACCTTGCCGAACTGGAACCGCATCCGCGTGACGGTGCTCGGCGAGGCACCGCTGGACCCGGACTGCGCCGCCTACGGCCGGGCACCGGGCATCGAAGGCTTCGCCGCCGACTATATCGGCCTGCCGCCGGACTACGCCGACAAGGGGCCTGCCACTCCGGTCGATTGACCGGCGTCGAACCCCTTCGGGTTTCCGGGCGGCGCCACCGGCCGTCCGAGGCCGGCTCCCGGCGCGGGCCTGCCCCCTCTATTTTCCCGAGGGATCGCGGCATCCTCGCCTTTGCGGGTCTGCGGGCCGCGTGATACTGGCACTTGCCAACCCGAACCCGCCGTTCCGCGCGACACGCGCCCGGCGCACCAGCGAAAAAGCCGGAGTTGGTCCATGGCCCGTATCAGCGCAGATTCGATCATCGAAGGCCTGACCTTCGACGACGTGCTCCTGCGCCCCGCCGCCTCCTCGGTGATGCCCACCGAGGTGAACATCGCCTCCCGGCTCACCCGTTCGATCCACCTGCACCTGCCGATCGTGTCCTCGGCCATGGACACCGTCACCGAGGCGCCGATGGCCATCGCCATGGCGCAGAACGGCGGCCTGGGGGTGATCCACCGCAACCTGGAGCCGCCGGAGCAGGCCGAGCAGGTCCGCCTCGTCAAGAAGTACGAGTCGGGCATGGTGCTCAACCCGATCACCATCCATCCCGACGAGACGCTGGCCGACGCCTTCCAGGTGATGAAGGCCAACCGCATCTCCGGCATCCCGGTGGTGGAGCGCGGGCCCAACGGCTCGCGGGGTAAGCTCGTCGGCATCCTGACCAACCGCGACGTACGCTTCGCCACCAATCCCGGGCAGTCCGTGGCCGAACTGATGACCCGCGACCGGCTCATCACCGTGCGCGAGGGCGTGACCCAGGACGAGGCCAAGCGGCTGCTTCACCAGTTCCGCATCGAGAAGCTGCTGGTGGTGGACGACCACTATCGCTGCATCGGCCTGATCACGGTCAAGGACATCGAGAAGCAGGTCGCCTACCCCAACGCTGCCAAGGACGACCAGGGCCGCCTGCTGGTGGCGGCCGCCACCACCACCGGCGACAGCGGCTTCGAGCGGGCCGAGCGCCTCATCGACGCGGGCTGCGACGTGGTCGTGGTGGACACCGCCCACGGCCACTCGATCAAGGTCCTCGACGCCGTGCGCCGGGTGAAGGCGCTGTCGAACTCCGTGCAGGTCATCGCGGGCAACGTCGCCACCCGCGAGGGCGCGCAGGCGCTCATCGACGCGGGTGCCGACGCGATCAAGGTCGGCATCGGCCCCGGCTCGATCTGCACCACCCGCATCGTCGCGGGCGTGGGCGTGCCCCAGCTCACCGCCCTGATGGAGGCGCTGGAGGCGGCGGGCGAGGCCGACGTGCCGGTGATCGCCGACGGCGGCATCAAGTTCTCGGGCGACCTCGCCAAGGCGATCGCGGCGGGCGCCTCCGTCGCCATGCTGGGCTCGCTGCTCGCGGGCACCGACGAGGCCCCCGGCGAGGTCTTCCTGTACCAGGGCCGGTCCTACAAGTCGTATCGCGGCATGGGCTCGGTGGGCGCCATGGCCCGCGGCTCGGCCGATCGCTACTTCCAAGCCGAGGTCAACGACACCCACAAGCTGGTGCCCGAGGGCATCGAGGGGCAGGTGCCCTACAAGGGGCCGGTGGCGGCCGTGCTGCATCAGCTCGCGGGCGGCCTGCGGGCGGCGATGGGCTATGTCGGCGCACCGACCGTGCCCGAGTTCCAAGAGCGGGCGCAGTTCGTGCGCATCACCAACGCGGGCCTGCGCGAGAGTCACGTCCACGACGTCACCATCACCCGGGAAAGCCCGAACTACCCCAGCCGCTGACGCGGTCCGCTCACCGGGGTGCCACGGCAGGGAGCGACACCATGGATGCCGTCCCCTACCGCTTCGGCATCGAGGAAGAATACTTCCTCGCCGATGCCGAGACCCGCGGCACCCCGCGGCGCTCGGTCAAGCCGTTCCACGTCGAGGCCGGTAAGCGGGTGCCGGAGATCGGCCGCGAGCTGCTGCAATGCCAGCTCGAGGTCTGCACGCCGCCCGCCACGGCGTTCGGGGAGGCCCGCTCCGTCCTCGCGCGCCGACGCCGCGACCTCGCCGACCTCGCCCGGGCGCACGGCCTGCTCCTGTTCGCCGCCGGCACGCATCCGGTGGCCGACTGGGCCCGCCAATTGCCGACGAAGGGCGACCGCTACCGGGGCATCCTGCGCGACGTCGGGCTCGCGGGCCGGCGCAGCCTGATCTGCGGCATGCACGTGCACGTGGAGGTGACGGATCCCAACGCGCGGGTCGATCTCATGCGCCGGTTGCTGCCGTTCCAGCCCCTGCTGCTGGCGCTCTCGGCCTCCTCGCCGTTCTGGCAGGGCAAGCCCACGGGACTGCAGGCCTATCGCCTCAGCGCCTTCGGCGAACTGCCCCGCACCGGCCTGCCGGAGCTGATCGACGGAGAGGCCGAGTACGCGCGCTACGTGCGTATCATGACGCGGGCCGGTTCGATCCAGGACGCGAGCTACCTGTGGTGGTCCCTGCGCCCCTCGATCAAGTTCCCGACCCTCGAACTGCGCATCGCCGACAGCTGCACACGCCTCGACGACGCCCTCACGATCGCCGCCCTGTTCCGCTGCCTCGTGCGCCTCGTGGAGCGCCGCCCCGAGCTGAACGCCGGCGTGACGGCCGTATCCCGTGCTCTCGCCGCCGAGAATCTGTGGCGGGCCCAGCGCAGCGGAACCGGGGCCGAGATGATCGACGAGGCCGCCGAAGAGGCTTTTCCCACCGCGAAAACCCTCGACACGGTGCTGTCGCTGATCGCCGACGACGCGCGGGCGCTGGACTGCGAAGCCGAGGTCGCGGGTGCGCGCCGGATCCTCAGCCAGGGCACCAGCGCCGAGCGACAGATCGCGGTGTTCGAGGCGGAGCGCGGCGGCGACACCAGCAACCGGCAGGCCCTCGACGCCGTCGTGGACTGGCTTGCAGCGACGACCAGAGGCGACGAGCCGGTCGCTTCGGGCTGATGGGCGTTCAGCTTGCGGATACGGGCCGGGCGTCGAGCGTGTCCCTAGCGGGCCAGCAGCTTGAACAGGGTGTAGGCGTTCAGGCTGCTGATCAGGATGCCGACGATGATCAGCAGCGCCCGCGTGGGCAACGCGCGGCAGAGCAGCGCCGCCACGGGTGCTGCGAACAGACCGCCCGCGACGAGACCGGCGATGGTGGTCCAGTGCGCGAGGCCGCCCAGCAGCGTGAACGAGAGGCCGCTCGCCACGGCCACGAAGAACTCCGCCGCGTTGACCGAGCCGATGGTGGTGCGGGGATCCTGCCCGCTGCCGACGAGCGAGGTCGTCACCACCGGCCCCCAGCCGCCGCCTCCCACCGCATCGACGAAGCCGCCGGTCAGCGCGAGCGGGATCACCGCGTGCGGCGGTTCGACCCGCGCGCGTATGGTGCGGAAGGCCTTCGTGAGGACGTAGAGGCCCATCAGCAGGAGGTAGCCCGAGACGAACGGCTTGATCGTGTCGCCGTCGATCGAGGTCAGGACGTACGCCCCCGTCACCGCGCCCATCACGCCGGGAATCAGCAGGCGCTTGAATAGGGCCGTGTTCACGTTGCCGAGGCGCCAGTGCGAGACGCCGGAGAAGGCGGTGGTGAAGATCTCGGCGACGTGCACCGAGGCCGAGGCCGCCGCGGGCGGGACGCCGGTGGAGAGCAGGAACGTCGTCGAGGTGATGCCGTAGGCCATGCCGAGCGCGCCATCGACCGTCTGGGCGGCCAGCCCCACCGCCGCGGCGGTCCAGAACCCGCGGCTGGTCAGTCCCTCGCTCAATCCCCGCAATGCGGGACCGCCGCCAAGGTGCGGCGCAAGCAGGACCACGACGACGGCCGCCAGGATCACGAGACCAAGACCGCCCGCGACGATCCAGACCGTGCGGGGAGCCGGCGATCTGCGCGGCCGGGTGGAGACGGCGGTGGGTGCGGGCATGGAGGAGGGCGCCGGGGTTGCGGTGGCGGTCCCGAACCTACGGATCTATCCAGCCCGGACAAGGACTTGTCGTTCCAAAGATTCCCGCCGTCGGAGCAGGCGGTTGCCCGCAACGGCCGGTCTTCGGAAAGGCTTCTCTCCCGCGATCCGCCCCGGGATCGGCGGTTCCGGCTCAGCCCTTGTCGAAGGGATTCTTGGAGGTCCGGAGGGACAGGCGGATCGGCGTGCCGGGCAGGACGAAGGCCTCGCGCAGGGCGTTGACGAGGTAGCGGGTGTAGCTCTTGGGCAGGGCGTCGAGCTGGTTGCCGAACAGGGCGAAATGCGGCGGCCGGGCCTTCACCTGGGTGGCGTAGCGGATCTTGATGCGACGGCCCGAGACGGCGGGCGGCGGGTTGCGCTGCGTGGCCTCGCTGAGCCACGCGTTGATGCGCGAGGTCGAGACGCGGGTGTCCCAGGTCTCGGCCGCGCCGGTCACCGCCTGCATCAGCTTGTCGATGCCCTCGCCCGCGAGCCCCGACAGCGGCACCACCGAGACGCCGCGCACCTGAGGCAGCAATCGCGTACAATCCTCGCGCAGGGTCTTGAGCAGGCCGGGCTGGTCGGCCACGAGGTCCCACTTGTTGAGGCCGATCACCAGGGCGCGCCCCTCGCTCTCGACGAGATCGACGATGGTCAGATCCTGCTTCTCGAAGGGGATCGTGGCGTCGAGGAGCACCACCACGACTTCCGCGAAGCGCACCGCGCGCAGGCCGTCCGAGACCGCCAGCTTCTCCAGCTTGTCGTCGATGCGCGCGCGCCGCCGCATGCCGGCGGTGTCGTGCAGCTTGATCCGCTTGCCACGCCATTCCCAGTCCAGGGAGATCGAATCGCGGGTGATGCCGGCCTCCGGCCCGACGAGCAGGCGGTCCTCGCCGAGCATGCGGTTGATCAGGGTCGACTTGCCCGCGTTGGGGCGCCCGACGATCGCCACCCGCAAAGCCTTGCCGTCGGGATCCTCGTCCCCCTCCTCGTCCTGCTCGGGCAGCACCTCGATGAGCGCGTTGTGCAACTCGCCGATGCCCTCGCCGTGCTCGGCCGAGAACGGGATCGGATCGCCGAGCCCCAGGGAGAACGCCTCGTAGGCCCCCGACAACCCGGCTCCGCCCTCGGCCTTGTTGGCGATGAGCACCACCGGGCAGCCCGCCCGGCGTACGAGTTCGGCGAAGGGCTGGTCGGCGGGCAGGATGCCGGCGCGGGCGTCGATGACGAACAGCACCGCGTCCGCGTCGAGGATCGCCGCCTCGGTCTGGGCACGCATCCGCCCGAGCAGCGTGTCGGCGTCGGCTTCTTCGAGGCCCGCGGTGTCGATGATCCGGAAGCGCAGGCCGCCGAAGTTGACGTCGCCCTCGCGCCGGTCGCGGGTGACGCCGGGCCGGTCGTCGACCAGGGCGAGCTTCTTGCCCACCAGCCGGTTGAACAGCGTGGATTTGCCGACGTTCGGGCGGCCGACGATCGCGACGGTCGGCAAGTGCATGATGATACGGTCTCGAAACGGAGCAGGGCCGCGGCCCGGCCGCCCGGCGAGGTGCGGGCGCCGGAGCGCGGCGGAGAGGATAGGCTGTTCGGCCCGGGATTCCTAAGGGTCCGAACGAACGCGCTCAGCGCGTGATCGGCGGCGGGGCGGCGGCCTCGGTCTTCGCTTCCGTGACGGTTACGGTGCCGCCTGCGACGAGCGCCTCGTAGACCTCGACGCGCTGGCGCAGCCCCTGCGGCGTCTCGGCGTCGGCGGCGATCTGGTCGAACCAGCGTCCGGCCGCCTCGACCTCGTTCCGCTTCAGGGCGGCGAGCCCCAGCATCTCGCGGGCGGTGTGGCGGAAGGTGCCGTTGGCGGCTGCGAGCCCCTGGAGGCTCGACAGCGCGGGCGCGGGATCGGCGGCATCGAGGCGCAGCAGTGCGGCACGCAACCGGGCCAGATCGCGCATACCGTCGCCGATGGCGGTGTCGCCGGCGAGCGCGTCGTACTGGCCGGCGGCGGCCGCCGCGTCGGTTTTCGAGAGCTGCGAGGCCAGACGGAAGCGCGTCAGCAGCGCGTAGCCGGACGGGCCGTCGGCGCGCAGGGCCGCGAACGCCCTGTCGGCCTCCTCGGTCTTGCCGTCCTGGGCGAGCCGGTTGGCCGCGTCGAAGCGCTGCGATGCGGCCTCGGCCTGAGCCGTGCGGGCACTCTCCCAGTAGCGCCAGCCGCCGATGCCGGCCACCACGAGGATCACGAGGGCGATGATGACGCCGCTGTAGCGTTTCCAGATCTCGGCGACCTGATCGCGGCGGTACTCCTCGTTGACCTCGCGGATGAACTCGTTGTTCTCGGCCATCGTCCCCCGGACGCCCGCGAGCGGGCGCCCTCCTCAAGATGCGGTAATGCGGGCAGCGCCTAGCACGGCGCTCCGGGTTTGGCGACCGGCCCTCAGGCCTGTCCGGGCCAGACCGCCACGCCGATCAGGATCGGGTGCAGGACGCGGGCGAACAGGAACCAGACGGCCACGCCGAGCACCACGGCGATGGCGTCGTTGCGCCAGCCGGCCGGCGCGACCTGTCCGCCGTGCTGCGCCGCGACCTCTCCGGCGCTGAGCGCCCGGCGCTTGGCGCTGATCCGGGCCGAGACCGCCCAGGCCAGGAACGAGCCGAACAGCAGCATCGAGCCGAGATCGCCGTTGGCGAGCAGATGGGCCGTGGCCCAGATCTTCACCGCGAGCAGCATCGGGTGCTTCGCCTTGGCCCGGATGTGGCCCGGCAGGTAGGTCGCGGCCAGGCAGATGAAGGCGAACACGTTGAGCAACAGGGCCAGATGCTTCGTCCAGACCGGCGGGTACCAGATGTCGATCCAGTCGTTCTGACGGTACTCATGATAGCCGTAGGCGACGATGACGAGGCCGAGCAGCGACAGGGCCGTGTAGGTCAGCTTGTAGGGCTGTTCGCCGACTTGCCCGATCACCTGCGCGCGCTTGCCGCGAGCCATGGAGAAGGCGTGCGTGCCGAGGAACAGCACGAGGCCGAGGATCAGGATCAGCATGAAGGAATCCGGGCGGGAACGGGCCTGTGGACACACTGCGCCTCGCGAGGACACGGGCAAGCAGTCCGTAACGGTTCAAAACGGAAACTCGGCCGATGTCCAGGCCGAGCTTCATCCTGCGTTGTCTCACCGTGCTGGTCTGCCTCGCCGCGGCATCCGCGCGGGCCGCCGAGGGGCCCCCGCTCTCGGCCCTGACCCTGACGGGGCCGCCGAGCCCGATCTTCCGGGCCGCGCGCGACGCCTGCGACGGCGCCGACGTGCCCGACGCTCCCTCGCGCGCCTTCCGCGATGCCTCGGGTGCGGTGGTGCTCTACGGGCTGCACTACCGCAACCGGGCCCTGCGCGGCCCCGATCTTGACCACCTGACCATCGATTGCCGGGTGGTGCTCGAGTCCGGCGAGCGGTCCGACCCGGCGCTCTACGACGACCGCTCCTGGATCACCGCCACCTGGACCGAGGACGGCGCGCGCGTCGCCGCGCTCCTGCACCACGAGTACCAGGCCGACGCGCATCCCGGCCGCTGCCGCTCGAAGGTGTACATGGAGTGCTGGTACAACACGGTCACGGCCGCCGCCTCCATGGACGGCGGGGCGAGCTTCCTGCGCAAGGCTCCCCCCGTTGTGGTGGCCGGCGCGCCCTTCCGGCAGGAGGTGGATCAGGGCCGTCACCGGGGCTTCTTCAACCCCTCCAACATCGTCGCGGACGGGCGCTGGCGCTACTTCCTGGCCTCGACCACGGGCTGGGAACGGCCGGGCAGCGACCAGCCGGACGGTGTCTGCCTGTTCCGCTCCGACGATCCCTCCGACCCGACGCGCTGGCGCGCCTGGACCGGCTCGGGCTTCACCGCGGCCTTCCCCGATCCCTACCGCGGCCCGGTCAAACCCGCCGCGTGCCGGCCGGTCGGCCCGTTCCCCGGCCCGGTCGGCGCCGTGGTGCGCCACCGGCAGACGGGGGCCTGGATCGCGGTGTTCATGGCGAAGGCCGGGGGCACGTTCGCGCGCTCGGGCTTCTACTGGACCACCTCGCGCGACCTCCTGACCTGGGACACGCCGCGCCTGCTGCTCGCGGGGGCCACCCTGTACGACGATCCCTGCCAGGCCGGCGGCCGCCTCATCGCCTACCCCTCGATCCTCGACGGCAACGCCAGGGGCCGCAACTTCGACGATGCCGGCGACACGGCGCAGCTCACCTACGCGAGCCTGAAGACGGAGGGCTGCGAAATCACGTCGGATCGCGACCTGACGCGGCGCCCCCTGGCGATCAAGGTCTGGCCGTGATCCGTCGGTTGCACCCTCGTCCTTCGGGATGGTCGAACCTCCCATCGGCCCCATCTAGACGGGTTCGCGTACCCGATCCGTTGAGTTCGATGTGACCGCTTCCCTACAGCCTGCGGCCATCGACGCCGTCCGGGCCTCCCGAACCGAGTTCCCCGCCGTGCCGGATCGGCACGGGTCGTTCCCAAGCGAGGCCGTGGCCGCGCTGCGGGAGCGCGGTCTGCTGGCGGCCCCCCTTCCCGAGGCGCTCGGCGGCGCCGGGCTGTGCGAGCCGGAGTCGATCGCCGCGTTGCGGGACGTGCTGATCGCGGTCGGCCGCGCGGGCCTCGTCCTCGGGCGGCTCTACGAGGGGCACGTCAACGCGCTCGGCCTGATCCGGCGCTACGCCCGGCCGGAGGTGGGCGAGGGCCTCGCACGGGACGCGCGGGACGGACACCTGTTCGGCGTCTGGAACACCGAGCCGGCGACGGGCGGTCTCGCGCTGGCTCAGCACGGGGACCTGTTCGCCCTGAGCGGCGGGAAATCCTACGCGTCCGGCGCAGGGTTCGTCACCCGGCCGCTCGTGACCGCGCGCACGGACGAGGATCGGCGCCTGATGCTGGTGGTGCCGGTGCCGGAGGGCGAGCGTGCGGACCTGTCGGGCTGGCGCGCCCACGGCATGCGCGCCACCGCCACGGGCACGCTCGATTTCACGGGGATGCGCGTCGGCCGCGAGGCGGTGATCGGCGAGCCCGACGACTACTTCCGCCAGCCGGATTTCTCCGCGGGCGCCTGGCGCTTCCTCGCGGTGCAGTGCGGGGGGGCGCAGGCCGTGTTCGAGGCGCACCGGGACCATCTGACCGCGACGGGGCGCGGGGCCGACTCGCATCAGCGCGCGCGGCTCGGACAGGCGGCGACGGCCCTGGAGACGGCGCGCCTGTTCGTGGGCCGAGCGAGCCGCCTCGCGGCCGGGGCGGAGGGCGATCCGGCGCGGGCGGTGGCCTACGTCAACCTCGCCCGCGGCGCGGTCGAGCGCGCCATCCTCGACGTGATCGAGCTGGCCCAGCGCTCCGTCGGCCTGTCGGGCTTCCTCGAAGCGCATCCGCTCGAACGGGTGGTGCGCGATCTCGCGACCTACCTGCGCCAGCCCGCGCCGGACTACGCGCTCGCCTGCGCGGCCGAGTACGTCCTCGACGCGCCGGCACCGTTCCACGACCTCTGGCCGGAGGAGTGAGGGCATGCGCGCCGACGCCTTCCTCGCCGCGTTGCACGACCTGCCGCGGGGCGATCTCGCCGACCTGGCGGGCGAGGGCGGTTTCGTGGTGGTGGCGCCCCATCCCGACGACGAGAGTCTGGGATGCGGTGGTCTGATCGCACGGGCCTGCGGGCAGGGCCGGGCGGTGAGGCTCGTCGTGGTCAGCGACGGATGCGGCTCGCATACGCACTCGCGCGCTTACCCGCCGGAGCGGCTGCGGGCCCTGCGGGAAACCGAAACCCTGGCGGCGGCGGCCGAACTCGGGCTGGCCGCCGACCGGGTGCGCTTCCTGAGCCTGCCGGACGCCGCCGTGCCGAGTGAGGGGAAGGGGGCTCATGCGGCCGCCGAGGCGATCGCGCAGGCCGCACGGGACTCTGCGGCCGGGGCGATCGTGGTGACGTGGCGGCACGATCCCCATTGCGATCACACGGCGTCGGCCGCGATCGTCGATCTCGCCCGCGAGTCGCTGGGCGACGTTCGCGTCTATCACTATCCGGTCTGGGGCTGGACGCTGCCGCCGGAGACCGAGGTCGGTCCTCGGCCCGAGGGTCTGCGCCTCGACGTCGGCGTATACACCGGGGCCAAGCGCCGGGCGGTGATGGCCCATGCCTCGCAGACGACCGACCTGATCGCCGACGATCCGACGGGTTTCCGCCTGGAGCGTTCGATGATCGACCGGCTCTGCGGCCCCGAGGAAGTCTTCATCGAGGTTCCCCGATGAGTCGCCACGCCTCCACCCTGACGCCCGAGTACTTCGCAGGCCTCTACGCCGACGACGTCGATCCGTGGCGGTTCGCCACGAGCGCCTACGAGCGGGGCAAGTATATCGCGACGCTCGCCGCCCTGCCGCGGGCCCGCTACGCGGCGGCCCTGGAGATCGGCTGCTCGATCGGCGTGTTCACCCGGCAGCTGGC
>Ga0182229_1000193_pt1 | contig 15799 bp, 19 predicted proteins | sample G6R1MG_32_FD_129663 | JGI IMG/M metagenome (GOLD analysis project Ga0182229, IMG submission 129663) | Miscanthus phyllosphere microbial communities from Michigan, USA - G6R4_MAIN_07NOV2016_LD1 MG | ecosystem: Host-associated > Plants > Phyllosphere > Phylloplane/Leaf | place: USA: Michigan...
GAGGTCGAGACCGTGGTGGCGCATCTCAAGCGCCAGGGCCGCCCCTCGTACTTGGAGGCCGTCACCGCCGACGACGGCAGCCCCGAAGCGGAAAAGCCCGCCAAGGGCGCGCGGGCGGCCAAAGCCGACAAGGAGGACCCGGAGGCCGAGCAGGCCGACGCCCCGGTCTTCGACGTCAGCGCCTTCGTGGCGGCCTCCGGCGGGGACGGCGCCGACCTCTACGAGCAGGCTATCGCCGTGGTGCTGCGCGACAAGAAGGCCTCGACTTCCTACATCCAGCGCCGCCTGCAGATCGGCTACAACCGCGCCGCCTCGATCATGGAGCGCATGGAGATCGAGGGCATCGTGGGACCTGCCAACCACGCGGGCAAGCGCGAGATCCTGGTCGACGGCGTGCCCATGCCCTCCTCCGGCTACGACGACGACGACGAGTAGCCCCGCCCTCCCGCCGGGCGATGAACCCTCATCGCCCGGCGCGTCGCATCTTCGCCACAGGTGCGGGCTCTAACGAATCGGCCCCCGCCGCCCCTCCCCGAACAAGCTCGGAGACCGCAAGACGATGACTGGCCGATCCCGCCTCGCCGCCGGCCCGCTCCTCGTCCTCGCGGCGCTGATGCTGCAGCCGCAGCCGGCCGCTGCGCAAGTCTCGTCCTTCCTCGACAGCCTGTTCGGCCGCAAGGAGGAGCCCAAGGTGGAACCTCCCCCCGAGCCGGAGGCCGCCCCCGCCGCGCCTGCGGCCAAGAAGCCGTCGGGCAAGACCACCGGGGCCGACAAGCCCGCAGCCAGGGGAGCCGAGAAGGTGGGCGACAAGGGGGTGGACAAGAACGCCGCGAAGGTACCGGCCAAGTCCGCAGTCACGTCCACCGCGTCGCCGGCCGCAGCCCCCTCCGCCGCGCCGGGGGCCCGCGTCGCGGCCGTGGGCTCGCCGGCAGCGGGCACCTCGTTCCAGGACTCCGAGCCGGCCGCCGTGCTCCAGCAGGCCAACGCCTACTTCAACGGCTTCCAGACGCTCACCGGCAACTTCATCCAGATCGGCGCGGACGGGCGGCGCATCGGCGGCAAGCTCACCCTGTCGAAGCCCGGCCGCCTGCGCTTCGAGTACGACCAGCCCTCGCCGCTGGAGGTGGTGGCCGACGGCACCTCGGTGGCGGTGCGCGACCGCAAGCTCGGCACGCAGGACCTCTACTTCATCTCGCAGACGCCGCTGAAATTCCTGCTGCGCGAAAAGATCGATCTCGCCCGCGACCTCACGGTCACCGACGTCTCGAACGACCCGCAGGGCATCCGGGTCGCGCTGGAGGACCGTTCGACGCTCGGCGGTACCTCCAAGATCCAGCTCACCTTCGACGCCGAGATGAAGACCCTGTCGCAGTGGCGGATCACCGATCCGCAGGGCTACCTGACCACGGTGCAGCTCTCGAACCTGCAGAAGGGCCGCTCGGTCGACTACTCGCTGTTCTTCATCGATTACGGCCGGGCCGAGGACAAGGCGGCCAAGCGCCAGATCGAGGGACAGGCGCAGTAGCCATACCGCCGCGTCAGTGCAGGCGGCGCAGGCGGCGCGCCAGCTCGCGCCCGAGCTCGAAGGTCAGCGTGTCGACGAGCTGCTTCAGCTTGGGGATCCCGAGCTTGCCCACGATGTGCTGCTGGGCGATGGCGTGATCGGCCAGGCGGTTGATCAGCTGGGTCGTCTCGTCCTCGACGGCATCGGCCGCGGCGCGGGTGTCGGTGATGTCGATGACGATGCCCCGGCTCGCCAGCGGCCGGCGGTTCTCGTCCACGCTCATGCGCCCCCGCGCCAGCACCCAGTGGATGCGCCCGTCATGGGCGATGGTCCGGTACTCGGCCTCGAACAGCCCGGCCTCGTCCGCGTAGGCGGCCGTGACCGCCTCGGCCAGCGCGCGCCGATCGTCCGGATGGCAGCCTCGGATGAAGCGGTCGAGCGGGACGCCGTGCAGGCCGTCGTCCGGATGGAGCCCGTAGAGGCGGGCACAGGCCGGCGAGCAGCGCACGCGGTCGACGCGCGCGTCCGTGTCCCAGATCCCGACGAAGCCCGCCTCCTCCAGGATCGCCGCCTCGCGGAGGGGTTCGGGAGGGAGGATGCCGCGACGTCTGCCGACCATGATCGTCTCCGTTTCACGAGAATCCGGTCCGGCACGTCGACCGGGCTCTCGAAAACCGTCTTGACGATCTTGTGACAGGCTCGCCCACAGATTGCACCTCGCGTGACACGCAGGCCATGCCGCTCGGGGTATACCGCGCTGCATAGCGTGCAGGTGCACGCGTTGGCCCGAGGGGGCCGACCCAAGGGTCGAGCGGGGGGCGCTCCCGTTCCGCGCGGTTTGCGGGTATGGCTGCGCTTCTCCGCCGGAGCCCGATCCTTGCAGCTGACCGTCACCACCTGGAACATCAACTCGGTGCGGCTGCGCATCGATGCGGTGCTGCGCTTCCTCGGCGAGACGAAGCCCGACGTGCTCTGCCTCCAGGAGACCAAGTGCCCCGACGACGCCTTTCCCCTCAAGGCGCTGCGCGGCTCGGGCTACGAGCACGTCGTGTTCGCCGGGCAGAAGGGCTACAACGGCGTCGCCATCCTCTCGCGCTTCCCCCTGCTGTCGCGGGAGGTGATGAGCGTCTGCGAGCGCCAGGACGCGCGCCACATCTCGGCGGTGCTGGGTCCCGAGGCCGGGGCGGGCGCCGGCATCGTGCTGCACGACTTCTACGTGCCGGCCGGCGGCGACGTGCCCGATCGCGACCTCAACCAGAAATTCGCGCACAAGCTCGATTTCCTCGCCGAACTGAGAGCCTGGGGCGGGCGCCGCGCCTCCGGCCCCGCGATCCTGGTGGGCGACCTCAACGTGGCGCCGCTCGAACACGACGTCTGGTCGCACAAACAGCTCCTCGACGTGGTGAGCCATACCCCCGTCGAGACCGAGGCCCTGGAGCGCCTGCGCCTGGAGGCCGGCTGGATCGACGCCGCGCGCCACCTCACGCCGGAGCCGGAGAAGATCTACACGTGGTGGAGCTACCGCTCGCCGGACTGGGCCCTGGCGGACAAGGGCCGCCGGCTCGACCACGCCTGGGTCTCGCCGGAACTCGCCGGCAGCGTGCGCCGGGTCGAGGTCGCCCGCCACGCCCGCGGCTGGGAGCGGCCCTCCGACCACGCCCCCGTCACGCTGACGCTGGAGCTGTGAGCGCGCCCGCGGCGGGTTGCAGCGCGGGTTCGCCGATCGCATGATCGGGCGGAACACACGGGCGTGATGGGCCATTGGGCTGGCACAAGCGGGTTCGAACCCGCCCCAGACCGGAATCCTGGCTCCCCCATGCGCAAGCTGATCCTCGCCTTCGTCCTCCCCAAGGTCTTCTCCTGGCTGCGCCGCCGCTACGGCGGTGGCCGCGGCGGCCAGCGCGGCTACTGAGCCGCCCCCACCCGTCGGCGTCCGTAGCCGACCCAGATCGCCAGCCCGAGGGCGAGCCAGACGCCTAACCGGATCCAAGTGTCCCCGGGCAGGCCCGCCATCAGGGCGAGGCAGGCGAGAATGCCCAGGACCGGCACCACCGGTCCGCCCGCCACGCGAAACGGCCGGGGCCGCTCCGGGTCGCGATGGCGCAGGATCAGCACGGCCGTGCAGACCAGGATGAACGCCAGCAACGTGCCGATGCTGACGAGTTCCCCCAGCACGTCGATCGGGATCAGGGCGGCGAGCGTCGCGGTGAGCACGCCGATCGCTCCTTGCGCGATCCGCGGCGTCCGCGTGCGTGCATGCAACCGCGCGACCGCGTCGGGCAGCATCCGGTCGGCGGCCATGGCATAGAGGATGCGCGCCTGCCCGTAGAGGGCGGTGAGGCAGGTGGTGGTGAGGCCGACCAGCGCCCCGAGCTTGATCACCACGGCGAAGGCCCCGAGCCCAATCGTGTCGATGGCCTTGGCGATCGGGTCGGCCACGTCGAGGTCGCGGAACGGCACCAGCCCGGTCAGGACGGCCGCCACCGCCACGTAGAGCACGGTGCTGGCCAGCAGCGCGCCGATCAGCCCGATCGGGGCGTCGCGCTGCGGGTCGCGGGTCTCGCCGGCTGCCGTCGAGACGGTCTCGAAGCCGATATAGGCGAAGAACACCACGCCCGCCCCGCGCAGCACCCCGCTCCAGCCGAAGGCGCCGAACGCGCCCTCGTTCTCCGGCACCAGGGGCGACCAGAGCTCGGGCCGGACATGGGCCGCTCCGACCACGACGAAGGCGAGGATGATCGCCACCTTGAGGCCGACCATGAGGGCGGTGGCGCGGGCCGTGTCCCGGTTGTCGCGCATCAGCAGCACGGTGAGCGCCGCCACGATCCCGGCGGCCGGCAGGTCGATCACCCCGCCCCGGGCGGGCCCGGCCGTGAGGGAGGCCGGCAGCACGAGGCCGAGATCGGACAGCAGCGAGCGCGCGTAGCCCGACCAGCCCACCGCCACGGTGGAGGCGGCCATGGCGAATTCGAGCACGAGGTCCCAACTGATGATCCAGGCCAGGAGGGGCCCGAGCGTCGCGTAGGTGTAGCTGTAGGTCGAGCCGGCCACCGGGATCATCGCCGCGAGTTCGGCGTAGCAGAGCCCGACCAGCCCCGCCGCGATTCCCGCCAGCACGAAGGACAGGATCAGCCCCGGCCCGGCGAACTGCGCGGCGGCCGTGCCCGTGAGCACGAAGATCCCCGCCCCGATGGTCCCGCCGACCCCGAGGCAGACGAGGTGGACCGCCGAGAGGTTTCTTGCGAGGCCCCGCCGGGCCCCCTCCCCGTCGGCGCGCGACGGCATGGCCGCGATGGGCTCGAGGGTCGTCGGGGCGTGTTCGGGCATGGGGGCTCGTTGTATTCCCGGAATGCGCGCACCGGCAGCGAATTTCGCGCCATCGCGAAGATGACCGGCGCCTGTCGGCGGGCGAGACGGCGTTCGGCCCGTCGTCAACCTAGGGCCAGTCTCTATCTGCGGCAGAAACCCTGCCCCTTTCGCCCGCCGCCGTTTCGTGTATGGTCCGGCCCGCTTCGCCCCGGCAACGGTGCGGGGCTTGAACCGCTTGGACGCGACCCTGCTGGACGACATCCCGGCACCGGCCGATCCCCCAGGCAGCGCGCCGCCCCCCGTGACGGCGCCGAACCCGACCCAACCCAGACCCGAAAGGTTCAGCGATGTCGATCGCGGCAGAGCGCAAGACCGCGCTCATCAAGGAATACTCCCAGGGCGGCAAGGACACCGGCTCGCCGGAGGTGCAGGTCGCCATCCTCACGGAGCGGATCACCAACCTCACCGCCCACTTCAAGACCCACGGCAAGGACAACCATTCCCGCCGCGGCCTCCTGAAGATGGTCTCGCAGCGCCGCTCGCTGCTCGACTACGTCAAGCGCAAGGACGAGCCGCGCTACCGCTCGCTCATCGAGCGCCTCGGCATCCGCCGCTGATTCTCTGACGTGTTCGCGCGGTCCTCAGGGGAGCGCGTTCACTATGGACTCGCCGGGCATGGGGTCCGGCCGGTTCCACCCGGGCGACTTCGAGGCGCGACGCTCAGGGCAGGATCGCGAGGGGCTTCTCTTGAGGAAGCCCCTCGCCGTCTTGCCCCTGGCGGCGCCGGGTTCGCCCGCCGCATGAAGGCAAGGACAAAGATATGTTCGACGTACAACGCGAAGAGCTGATGTGGGGCGACCGCAAGCTCGTCCTGGAGACGGGCAAGGTCGCCCGCCAGGCGGACGGCGCCGTGCTCGCCACCTACGGCGAGACCACCGTGCTCGCCACCGTGGTCGCCATGAAGGAGCCCAAGGCCGGCATCGACTTCATGCCGCTCACCGTGAACTACCAGGAGCGCGCCTACGCCGCCGGCCGCATCCCCGGCGGCTACTTCAAGCGCGAGGGCCGTCCGTCCGAGAAGGAGACCCTGGTCTCCCGCCTGATCGACCGGCCGATCCGCCCGCTCTTCATCGAGGGCTGGCGCAACGACACCCAGGTCACCGTGACCGTGCTCAGCCACGATCTCGAGAACGACCCCGACATCGTCGCGATGGTGGCGACCTCCGCTGCCCTGACGCTGTCGGGCATCCCGTTCATGGGCCCGATCGGCGCCGCCCGCGTCGGCTTCGTCAACGGCGCCTACAAGCTCAACCCACTGGTCACCGAGACCAAGGAGGAGTCGACTCTCGACCTCATCGTCGCCGGCACGCAGGACGCGGTGCTGATGGTGGAGTCCGAGGCGAAGGAACTCTCCGAGGACGTGATGCTCGGGGCCGTGATGTTCGGCCACAAGCACTTCCAGCCCGTGATCGAGGCGATCATCCGCCTGGCCGAGAAGGCCGCCAAGGAGCCGCGCGACTTCGCCCCGCCCCAGAACGCGGACGCCGAGGGCGCCGTGCTGGAGATCAGCGAGGCCGAGCTGCGCGAGGCCTACAAGATCACGGTCAAGCAGGAGCGCTACAAGGCCGTCGACGCCGTGAAGGCGAAGGTGGTGGCCGCGCTCTGCCCGGCGGACGGCGCGCAGCGCTTCACCCCCGAGCAGGTCAAGGCCGCCTTCAAGGAGGCGCAGTCCAAGGTCGTGCGCTGGAACGTGCTCGACACGGGCACGCGCATCGACGGGCGCGACCTCAAGACGGTCCGCCCGATCGTCTCGGACGTCGGCGTGCTGCCGCGCGCCCACGGCTCGGCCGTGTTCACCCGCGGCGAGACGCAGGCGCTGGTGGTGGCCACGCTGGGCACCGGCGAGGACGAGCAGTTCATTGACGCGCTGGAAGGCACCTACAAGGAGCGCTTCCTGCTGCACTACAACTTCCCTCCCTACTCGGTGGGTGAGACCGGCCGCATGGGCTCGCCGGGCCGCCGCGAGATCGGCCACGGCAAGCTCGCCTGGCGCGCGATCCGGCCCGTGCTGCCGCCCGCCCACGAGTTCCCCTACACGATCCGCGTGGTCTCCGAGATCACCGAGTCGAACGGCTCGTCCTCGATGGCTTCCGTCTGCGGCGGCTCGCTGTCGCTGATGGATGCGGGCGTGCCGCTGCGCCGTCCGGTGGCCGGCATCGCCATGGGCCTGATCCTGGAAGGCGAGCGCTTCGCGGTGCTCTCCGACATCCTCGGCGACGAGGATCACCTCGGCGACATGGACTTCAAGGTGGCCGGCACGGACGAGGGCATCACCTCGCTCCAGATGGACATCAAGATCGCCGGCATCACCGAGGAGATCATGAAGGTGGCGCTGGCCCAGGCCAAGGACGGGCGCGGCACCATCCTCGACGAGATGTCCAAGGCGCTCAACACCGCGCGGCCCGAGCTCGGCGAGTACGCGCCGCGCATCGAGACGATGCAGATCCCCACCGACAAGATCCGGGACGTGATCGGCACCGGCGGCAAGGTGATCCGCGAGATCGTGGAAAAGACCGGCGCCAAGATCAACATCGAGGACACCGGCATCGTGAAGATCGCTTCGGCCGACGGCAAGGCGATCAAGGCGGCCTACAACTGGATCCGCTCCATCGTGGCCGAGGCCGAGCCGGGCGTGATCTACGACGGCACCATCGTGAAGATCATGGAGTTCGGCGCCTTCGTGAACTTCTTCGGGGCCAAGGACGGGCTCGTCCACATCTCCGAGCTGGCGCCGCAGCGCGTCGCCAAGGTCGGCGACGTGGTCAAGGAGGGCCAGAAGGTCAAGGTGAAGTTCCTGGGCGCCGACGAGCGCGGCAAGATCCGCCTGTCCATGAAGGTCGTCGATCAGGAGACCGGCGAGGACCTCACGGAGAAGCTCAAGGCCGAGCGCGCCGCCCGCGGCGAGCCCGAGGAGGAGCAGCGCGAGGACCGCGGCCCGCGCCGCGAGCGCGGCCCGCGCCGCGAGCGCGACTGATCTTTTCGTCGATCGGTGCACGAGACGAGAAGGCGCGGTCCCCCGGGGCCGCGCTTTTTCTTTGGGGATTATCGCGCATTCACCGTCGTCACGCCCCGTCGCCCATCAGGCCCCGAGCAGCTTGACGAAGGCGGCACCTGCCCCGAAAAGCGCGGCACCGGCGGCGAGGCAGCAGACGGCAACCTACCAAATTGAGACCGCACGATCGCGGTCGAGCTTGGCGGCCTCCGCCATGAGCTTCTTCTGCTCGGCGACGAACTTCCGAGTTTCCTCGTTCGGCCGCAGGACGCGTGAGACCTGCTCCACGATGTCAAGGGATGTCGGAGCGACGGTATCGCTCATCGGAAACCTTCCAAGGCTCGGACGGATCGTCGACGCATGATTACGGCGCTGACGTGCGCAAGCGTGAACGAAGCATCAAGATGTCGGTGGAGCGTGATCGATCCGCCCAGCCGGTCTATCCTCACGACGTGTCGATGGCTCTCATCCCTTCGAACCGGAAGGGTGACCCATGACCGACAACCTCGTGTTCTACACCCACCCGGTGTCCCGCGGCCGGATCGTGCGCTGGACGCTGGAGGAGGTAGGGCGGTCCTACCGGTCCGAAATGCTGGAGTTCGGGGCCGCCATGAAGGAACCCGGATACCGGGCGCTCAACCCGATGGGGAAGGTGCCGACGCTCCGGCACGGCGATACCGTCGTCACCGAATGCGCGGCGATCTGCGCCTATCTCGCCGACGCCTTTCCGAAGGCGGGCTGGCGCGGCCGTCCGGCAGTCCCGCGCGCGGACCCTATTACCGCTGGCTGTTCTTCGCCGCCGGCTCGGTGGAGGCGGCGGTGCTGAACACGGCCCTCAAGGTCGAGATTCCGGATGACCGCAAGGGCACGGCCGGCTACGGCAGCATGGCGGAGGTGCTCGACGCCCTGGAGGGCGCGGTCTCGCATGGCACATATCTCGCGGGCGGGCGGTTCAGCGCGGCCGACCTCTACCTCGCCTCCCACCTCGGCTGGGGACTGCAGTTCGGCACGATCGAACGGCGCCCGGTCTTCGAGGCCTACGTCGCGCGGCATTCCGCCCGCCCCGCCGCGGTGCGGGCCCGGGCGATCGACGACCCGCTGCTGGCCGGGGCGCCCACCGCCCCGTGAGATCCGTCATGGGGTCGCTGGCGGGGAACGGCCCCGCCCCCTCCGCGTTCGCCCCGCGACCACGCACAGGGAGCGATGCGACATGGCCAACGCGATCGAAGACATCTTCTACGGCAAGCCGAACCTCAGCGTCACCGAACGCGCGGTCTCGGTGGCGCTGGGCCTCGGCATCGCGGCGGCCGCCGCCCAGCCCCGGCCGAACAAGTTCCTGAGCCTCGCCGCCCTTGTGGTAGGCGTCGGCTTGGCGGTGCGTGGCGCCACCGGGCATTGCAGCGTCAAGTCGCTCTCGTCGGGCAGCTAAGACCTCACCGCCTGAGACCGGTGACATCCAGCCAAAACAAAAGGGGCGCCGGGAGGCGCCCCTTTTTCGTGTCCGTGTCGTTGACGCGTCAGAGTGTGGTGGAGCGGCTGCGGCCGGCAATAAAGCCGTAGATCGCGAGCACGACGATCGCGCCGACCGTGGCGCCGATGAAGCCCGCGCCCTGGTTCGGTCCGTACCAGCCCAACGCCTGTCCGAGGAAGGTGGCGACGAAGGCGCCGACGATGCCGAGGATCGTGGTCAGGATGAAACCGGACGGCTCCTTGTCGCCCGGCATGATGAACTTGGCGACGACACCGGCCAGGAAGCCGATGATGATGGTCCAGATGATACCCATGACGTGTCCTCAGACTTGGCCGTAATCCCGGTTGAACGCGTGGGCGGCCAGGGGGTTGCCTGCGCGGGCGGGATGACGACGAGAATCTTGGGCCGTGGCCGGGCGCCTCGCCCCTGTTCCAGATCCTTCCGGGCCGGACGGATGCGTCGCTGCCTCTTTACGAAAGGGTCACGGGGGCGGCAGAACGGAGCCGGATCTCACAGTCTGGAACCTGCCCCCCATGACCATCGAGCGTTACGAGACCGGCCCCCGCATGAGCCAGGCGGTGGCCCACGGCGACACCGTCTACCTCGCCGGTCAGGTCGCCGCCGACACGGTGGGCACCGGCGTCACCGCGCAGACGCAACAGGTGCTGGAGCAGATCGACCGTCTGCTGGCTGCCGCAGGCAGCGACAAGACCCGCATCCTCTCGGCCACGATCTATCTGGCCGACATGGCGACGTTTCCCGAGATGAACGCCGCCTGGGACGCTTGGGTCGCCGGGGAGCATGCGCCCGCCCGCGCCACGGTGGAGGCCAAGCTCGCTGGCCCCGAATACCTCGTCGAGATCGTCGTGGTGGCCGCGAGGACCGCGCGATGAGCCGGCGCGCCCGTCCGCTCGCGATCCTCGGAGTGCTCACGGCGCTCGCCGTCGGCCTCGCCGGGCCGTCGTGGGCGGTCGAGCGCGTCGTCAACATCTACAACTGGTCGGATTACATCGACCCGAAGGTGCTGGAAGACTTCTCGAGGGAGACCGGTATCCGGGTCGTCTACGACACCTACGACAACAACGAGATCCTGGAGACCAAGCTGCTCGCCGGGTCCTCGGGCTACGACGTGGTGGTGCCCTCGGGGCCCTTCCTGCAGCGGCTGATCCGGGCGGGCGTGTTCCAGCCCCTCGATAAGACCAGGATCCCCAACCTCAAGCACGCCTGGCCCGAGATCGCGGGGCGGCTCGCCACCTACGATCCGGGCAACGCCTACGCCGTCGACTACATGTGGGGCACCACCGGCATCGGCGTGAACGTGAAGGCGGTGCGCGAGCGTCTCGGCCCCGCCCAGGCGCTCAACACTTGGACCCTCGTGCTCAACCCCTCCTCCATGGCCAAGCTCAAGGAGTGCGGGGTGATGCTGCTCGACAGCCCCGAGGACCTGATCCCGAGCCTGCTGCCGGCCTACGGCCTCAAGGCGGACAGCAAGCGCTGGGACGACATCACCCAGGTCACAGACGCGCTCTACAAGGTGCGCGGCAGCGTGCGGAAGTTCCACTCCTCGGAATACCTCAACGGGCTCGCCAGCGGCGACCTCTGCCTCGCGGTGGGCTATTCCGGCGACGTGCTCCAGGCCAAGCGCCGGGCCGAGGAATCCAAGAACGGCGTCGAGATCGCCTACGAGATCCCGCGGGAGGGCGCCTTGATGTGGTTCGACGCCTTCGCGATCCCCAAGGACGCCCCGCACGCGGCGGAGGCCCACGCCTTCCTCGACTACATGATGCGACCCGAGGTGGCGGCGGCCAACACCAACTTCGTCTCCTACGCCAGCGGCAACCTGCCCGCGAAGCGGATGGTGAGGCCGGAGATCGCGGGCAATCCCGGCATCTATCCGGACGACGCCACGATGCAGCGGCTCTCGGTCAACACCGCCTGGAACGACTCGACGCAGCGCTTCGTCACCCGTGCTTGGACGCGGGTGCGCACGGGGCGGTGAGCGGGAGCGGCACGCGACGGACCACGCGTCGGCGTCCATTTCGGCGGCATTCGAAAGTCTCGTCCATGCTCCTCTACGAACACCCGCTCTCGTCCTACGCGCAGAAGATCAAGATCGCCCTGCGCGAGAAGGGCGTGGCGTTCCGCGCCGAGGTGCCCGAGAGCTTCGGCACCGGGCGCAGCGACGGTCCCTTCGCCAGGGCCAACCCCCGCACCGAGGTGCCGGTGCTGATCGACGGCGACGTGTCGATCTTCGAATCCACCGTGATCCTGGAGTACGTCGAGGAGCGCTGGCCCGAGCCGCCGCTGCTGCCCCTCGAGCCGGCCGCCCGCGCCTACGCCAGGATGACCGAGGAGGTCTGCGACACGCAGTACGAGGCGGTGAACTGGGGGTTCGGCGAGGTGCTGTGGTTCCGCCGCGCCACCGGCGACCTCGCCGCGCATCTCGAGGCCCAGGCGGCCGAGCAGACCCGCGCGCTGCAGGATTGGCTTGCCCGGCGGCTGGGCGAGGCGGAGTGGTTCGGCGGCGCCCGGTTCGGCTGGGCCGACGCGGCGGTCGCGCCGATGCTCAACCGCTCGGTCCATTACGGGCTCGGGCCCGAGCCCGGCAGTGCGCTTCAGCTCTGGCACGCGCGGGCGCGGGAACGGCCCTCGGTGGCCGCGACGTTCGCCGAGTTCGACGAGGCGGCGGCCGAGATGGCGGCGGCCTCCGATCTCTACACGACCGGCGGGCGGCGCCGGGAGTACCGCGACCACCGGCTCGAATGGATGGTCAAGTCGGGCGGGGTCGAGGTGGTACTGGCGGGCCTGGGCGACGACACCATCCGCTTCCCCTGGCCCGATGGCGACCGAGGGCGGCCCGGAACACCGGAGGGGCCGCCCGGTTGACCGGGCATCTCCCACCGACACGGACAGAGCCCGCCGCATGCCTCACGATCCGCTGAACAAGTACCCCCGCCCGCCGTTCGAAGAACAGCCGCAGGGCTTCCCCGGCCTGACGGGCCGTATGACGCCGACGCCCGACCACGGCGAGGAGAGCTACAAGGGTTCCGGTAAGCTCACCGGTCAGGTCGCGCTGATCACCGGCGGCGATTCCGGCATCGGCCACGCGGTGGCCATCGCCTACGCCCGCGAGGGCGCCGATGTCGCGATCTCCTACCTGCCCAGCGAGCAGGGGGACGCCGAGACGGTGGGATCGCAGATCGAGGCGGCCGGCCGGCGCGCCCTGCTCCTGCCGGGCGATCTGAAGGACGCGGCCTACGCCCGCGACATCGTCGCGCGCACGGTCTCGACCTTCGGGCGGCTCGACGTGGTGGTCAACAACGGCGCCTTCCAGCAGCCCAACGAGGAGCTGGAAGATCTCGAGGACGCGGTGTTCGAGGACCATTTCCGGGTCAACGTGTTCGGCGCGTTCTACGTGACCAAGGCGGCGCTGCCCCACCTGAAGCCCGGCGCCTCGGTGATCTTCACCTCCTCGGTGAACTCGAAGCACCCGATGCCCTCGCTGCTCGCCTACAGCGCCACGAAGGGCGCCCTGACCAACCTCGTGCTCAGCCTCTCGCAGCTGCTGGCGAAGAAGGGTGTGCGCGTGAACGGCGTGCTGCCGGGTCCGATCTGGACGCCGTTCATCCCCTCTGGGATGGACCAGGATTCGGTGAAGAGCTTCGGCCACATGGTGCCGTTCGGACGGCCCGGTCAGCCGGCGGAGCTGGCCTCGGCCTACGTGATGCTGGCCTCGGAGGACAGCAGCTACACCTCCGGTGCGCTGATCACGGTCGCAGGCGCCATGCCGGTCCTCTGAGGATCGTGTGCGGGGCCCGGCTGGCGCGGCCGGGCCCTAAGCGGACGGCGATCACTCCCGCCCCCACTCCCGCAGGTCGGCCACGAACTGATCCGGCGTCTCCATCGCCGCGAAGTGGCCGCCGCGGGGCATCTCCCGCCAGCGCGACACGGCGTAGCCGCGCTCGACCCACTCCCGCGGCGGCGCGGGCGTGCGCGGGTCGGGATAGGCCGAGAATGCCGTCGGCACCGTGACGCGCGCGCCTTCCGGCATCCGGCGAACGCCCTCGGCCTGGGCGCCCGCGTAGAACCACGTTGCTGTCGCGAAGGCATCGGTGAGGATGTAGAGCAGGGCGTTGGTCAGCAGCCGGTCGCGGGAGAAGACCTGCTCGAACGGCCGCTCGCGCAGGTCCGCCCAGTCGTGGAAGCGCTCGACCAGCCACGCAAGCTGCGCCACCGGCTCGTCGGCCATGGCGTAGCCGAGCGAGAGCGGCTTCGTGCCCTGCAACTGCGCGTAGGCCCCGAGTTGCAGCTGAGTCGTCTCGGCGGCCTGTTTCCAGGCCCGCTCCGCCTCGCTCGACGGCTCCGCATGCGGCTGCACCAGCAGGAAGTTCAGGTGGATCGCCTCGAGAGAAGCCCCATGATCGAGGCCGAGCCACGCGGCGACGCCGGCGCCCCAATCGCCCCCCTGCGCGCGGTAGCGGGCGTAGCCGAGTTTCTCCCGCATCAACCGGTCGAACAGCCGCGCCGTGGTGCGCGGGCCGATCGGCATCTTGGGCTTGCCCGAGAGGCCGAAGCCCGGCAGCGCCGGGATCACGAGGTCGAAGGCATCCTCCGCACGGCCGCCGTGGCGCGAGGGGTAGGCCAGCGGCTCGATCACGGACCAGAACTCGTAAATCGACCCTGGCCAGCCGTGCGTGAGCAGGAGGGGCCGCGTCCCGTTGGCTTCGCCGACGACGTGGACGACGTGCAGGTTCTGATCCTCGACCCGGACCACCCCCTGCGGGAAGCGGTTGAGGTCGGCCGCCGCGGCTTGCTCATCGAAGCCGTCGAGCCAGTACGCGCACAGGTCGGACAAAAACTCTGGGTCGCAGCCGTAGCGCCAGCCCGCGCCGTCCGGCAGGCGCGGCATGCGGTAGGCGCGCACCCGCTCCCTGACCCAGGCCAGTCTGTCCGCATCCCAGGCAACGGTTAGGGGTGTCATGGCCGTTCTCCCGATCCGATACGTTCGTCGGGGGGAGATAGGGCGGCCCTCGGGCCGGCGACGATCCCGGCCAGCCGGGATCGTCGTGCGTCGGGATCAGTCCTTGAGGTCGGCCGGCACCTTGCCGCCGTTCTCTTCGAGCTTCTTGATGACCTGCTTGTGCAGCCAGACGTTCATCGTGGCCGAGTCGTCCTTATCGCCGGTGTAGTGCAACTCGTCGGCGAGCTGCTTGCGGGCGGTAAGGCTCGAATCGAGCTCGAGGAGCTTCATCAGGTCGACGATGGAGTGCTTCCAGTCGAGCTTCTGCGAATTCGAGGCGGCCTTGCCGTCCAGGACCTCGGCCACGTCGACGGAGCCGCCCGACGCGCCGCCCGAGGTCGGGGTCGAGGCGGGGGCGTCGCCGCCGGTCGAGGGCTGCGCCTGCGCCTCGGAGGGCTTGGCCTGAGCCTCGGAGGACCCGCCGAACGGGTGGAGGACCTTGCTGACGATGCTGCCGAGGAGACTCATGGCTTCGATTCCTGTGGTCTTCGCCGCGAAAAATTACCGAGGCGGGGATTAACGACGGGCGCAGGACGCGCGTTCCGTCCGCGGGCCGGCAAGGACGGGTCGCGGCGGACGCGACGATCGGTCCGCCCCGCCTGCGCCACCGCCGTTCTGACCGCCGCCACCCGTCGTTCACGGGTGGAACTCCCGAGCGCAGTCCGCCTCGGTCATGCGGACCTGGCGGGGGCGAGGCAGAGTCTCGACGAGGCATCCGCTCGCTCGTTCCCCCAGCGACGCGCGGCGCGAAATCTTCTTCTGCGTCCTTCGCCAAATACAGCATCGCCGTTCATTGACCCGATGGCGTGTTCGATCGGATAAATGCGTTGCAGGCAAAACGATGCGTCCAGTCTTGGGTGCTATATACAAGTAAAACCCGATGGTCCTTGTTGTCTTGGTCGTGTCACGGTCATGGCTGGGCAAGGCCGAGGTTGGCGCACTTCCGAAGAACCTCTGATTCCCTAAGGCCCTCTCTCGGCCCACGACCGCGCCGTGGGGATCTTGCGAGAGATACCGGGACGAGATGTCATGACCGACGTGGCGGCCCCGACCACCAAGGCGGGATGGACGAACCGACGGCGACTCCTGAGGACCCTGATGGGCGGCTGCCTCGCCTGCGCCTTGCCGGGGATCGAGGCCGTGCGGGCGCAGTCGCCGAGCGCGGTCGAGAGCTTCACCGGGGAGGCCGGCCCGCGCACGGATGCGGGCGCCATCGGCGTGGCGCCGGACGGCACCGTGAAATGGCACGGACCGATGGCTCCCGCTGCGGCCTCGCTCGCCGCACTGGGCCTGAGCCTCGACGTCAACGTCTACGAATTCTTCTATGCGAACCCAAGCGCGGGCCTGCGTCCGGGACAGCTCTCGAACTCGACCTATTTCCTGCTCGGCCTCGACGCCGACCTCGACCGGCTCGCCGGCATCCGCGGCGGATTCTTTCACATC
>Ga0182229_1000194_pt1 | contig 15798 bp, 11 predicted proteins | sample G6R1MG_32_FD_129663 | JGI IMG/M metagenome (GOLD analysis project Ga0182229, IMG submission 129663) | Miscanthus phyllosphere microbial communities from Michigan, USA - G6R4_MAIN_07NOV2016_LD1 MG | ecosystem: Host-associated > Plants > Phyllosphere > Phylloplane/Leaf | place: USA: Michigan...
TCGATCACCTCGGGCTTGCCGGGGCTGAGGCGGACGAGGCTGCCGTTGCGGGCCTTGACCACGTTCTGCACGCCCTGGGCCCGGGCGAAGCGGGCATGCTCGTCGAGGTGCAGCGCCTCGCCGTGGACCGGGATCGCGGTGCCCGGCCGGGTCCACTTGTACATCTCGACCATCTCGTCCCGGCGAGGGTGGCCGGAGACGTGGACCAGCTCGGTCCGGTCGGTGATCACCTCGACGCCCTGCGTGACCAGATCGTTGATGATCGAGCCGACATCGCGCTCGTTGCCGGGGATCGCCCGGGAGGAGAAGATCACCCGGTCGCCGGCGGCCAAGCTGATATCCGGATGGTCCCGGCGGGAGACCCGGGCCAGAGCCGCCCGCGGCTCGCCCTGAGAGCCGGTGAGCAGGGCCACGACCCGTTCACGCGGCAGGTTCTTCCAGGAATCCGAGCGGCGGAACTCGGGCAGGCCGTCGAGATAGCCGCATTCGCGGGCGACATCGATCACCCGGTCCATGGCCCGGCCGACCGCGACGACCTCGCGGCCGCAGGCGGCGGCCGCCTCGGCCACCGCGCGGATGCGGGCGACGTTCGACGCGAAGGTGGTGACCGCGACCCGGTGGGGTGAATCCGCGATCAGGGTCTTGAGGGTGGCGGCGACTTCCTTCTCGCTCGGGGAGAACCCCTCGCGCACGACATTGGTCGAGTCGCAGACCAGCGCCAGGATGCCCTCGTCGCCGAGCGCCGTGAAGGCTTCCGGCGAGGTGACGTCGCCGGCCACCGGGGTCGGATCGATCTTCCAGTCGCCGGTATGAACCACGAGGCCCGCGGCCGTGCGGATCGCGATGGCGTTCGATTCGGGGATCGAGTGCGAGACCGGCACGTATTCCAGCTCGAACGGGCCGACGGTCACGCGCCGGCCCGGCTTCACCTCGCGCAGGTCGACCTTCGGGGCGCCGGGCTCGGAGAGGCGACGGGTCTCCAGCAGGTTCTTGGCGAAGCGGGTCGCGTAGACCGGCACCTTAAGGCGCGGCCACAGCTCCGAGATCGCCCCGATATGGTCCTCGTGCGCGTGGGTGATGAAGATCCCCAGCAGGTCCTTGCGCTTCTCCTCGATGAAGGAGAGGTCGGGGAACATCAGGTCGATCCCCGGCATCTGCTCCTCACCGGCGAAGCCCATGCCGCAATCGACCATGATCCACTTCCGGCCCTTCTCCGGACCGAACCCGTAGAGGGCCGCATTCATCCCGATCTCGCCCACGCCGCCGAGCGGCAGGAAGACCAGCTCCTCCTGTCCCATCACCATCTGTCGTCGTCCAACATCATGCCGCCGTCGCGGCCGTTCCGAAATGCACCTCGCCCGCCGTCACGGTATGCCGTTTTCCGTCGGGGGCGAGGATCACGAGCCGCCCCCCCTCGTCGATGGTCTCGAACATGCCCCGCAGGACATGCTCGCCGCTGCGCACCGCGATCTCCGACCCAAGACCGGCGGCCCGCGCGAGCCAATCCTCGCGCAGGTCAGCGAAATTCCGTCCCCGGTCCCAGGCGCGTGCCCGCACGGCCATCCGGTCCGAGAGATGCTCCAGTAGCGCTTCGGCGCCGCCGGCGTAACCCGTCGCGGCCAAGCTCGTCGCGCCGAGGCCATCCGGAGCCGCCGCGACGTTGACGCCGAAGCCGATCACCGTCGCCCGGCGGCCACCGGGCAGGGTCTCGGCCTCGAGGAGCAGGCCGGCCAGCTTGCCGTCGCCGAGCAGCACGTCGTTGGGCCATTTCAGCTTCAGAGATCGGGCGCAACCCTCGGTTCGGGTATCCGGCAGGGTGCCGCAGGCCGCCTCCAGAGCCTCGATCAGGGCGAGGCCCGCCACGAAGCCGAGTTCCGCCAAGTGGTCGGGCGCCACCCCGGCCACCGGCCAGAGCACGCTCGCGGCGAGGTTGCCCGGCAGCGAAGCCCAGGCATTGCCGCGCCGGCCGCGGCCCGCCTCCTGCCGGTGGGTGACCACCCAGAGCGGGCCGGTCTCCCCGGCGCGCGCCTGGGCCATGGCCTCGGTGTTGGTCGAGCCGAGGCGGTCGTGAACGTGCAGGCGATGGCCCTGGGCGCGCGCCTCGGGCCCGAGACGGTAGCTCAAGGCGTTCTTTTCTGATCGGGCCGCATGCTCATCGGGAAAGCCGGAAGGCCGCCGGACCTAGAACAGCGACCGGGCCGCCCGGCCGGCGACGCCGACCAGCGGTCCGGGGAGCAGGAAGAACAGCACCACGACGACGCTCGACAGGGCGAGCACCACGCGCAGGCCGGGTGCCATCGCCTCGTAGGGCTCCTTGGGCTCGTCGAAATACATGATCTTGACCAGGCGCAGGTAGTAGTAGGCGCCGACCACGCTGGTCACCACACCGATCACCGCCAGGGTCACCAGGCCCGCCTTGATGGCCGCCGCGAAGACGTAGAACTTGGCGAAGAACCCGGCGAGCGGCGGGATGCCGGCCAGCGAGAACATCATCGCGGCGAGACAGAAGGCCACCCATGGATGGGTGCGGGACAGGCCCGACAGGTCCTCGATCGACTCGAACATCACGTTCCGGCGCCGGAGCGACAGGATGATCGCGAAGGTGCCGAGCGTCATCGCCAGATAGATGATCATGTAGGTGACCAGCCCGCTGATCCCCTCCTCGGAACCGCAGGCCAGGCCGATCAGCGCGTAACCGATATTGGCGATCGACGAGTAGGCCATCAGGCGCTTGATCGACCGCTGGCCGATGGCCGCGAACGAGCCCAGCGCCATCGAGACCACGGCGACGAAGATGAAGATCTGCTGCCAGATGGCGGTCACGTCCGGCATGGCGCCGATGAACACCCGCACCGTCATGGCGACGGCGGCCATCTTGGGCGCGGTGGCGAAGAAGGCGGTCACCGGGGTCGGCGAGCCCTCGTAGACGTCCGGCGTCCACATGTGGAACGGCACCGCCGCCATCTTGAAGCAGACGCCCGCAGCCAGGAACACGATGCCCAGCACGATGCCGAGCCCGGCATTCTCGTTGAGCGCCGAAACGATGCCCGGGAACGAGACTGTGCCGGTGAAGCCGTAGACCAGGGAGGCCCCGTAGAGCAGCATCCCGGAGGAGAGCGCGCCGAGCACGAAGTACTTGAGGCCGGCCTCGGTCGACTTGGCATTGTCCCGGTGGAACGCGGCGATCACGTAGGCGGCGAGCGATTGCAGCTCGAGGCCCAGATACAGGGCGATCAGGTCGTTGGCCGAAACCATCACCATCATGCCGATGGTGCAGAGCACGATCAGCACCGGGAACTCGAACCGGTCGATCTGCTCGCGCTTGAAGAAGTCGTGCGCCAGCAGGATCGTCGCCGCCGAGCCGAGCAGCACCAGCGACTTCATCACCTTCGCGAACGCGTCCGAGACGAACGCCCCCGACAGGGTGGTCACCCGGCCGGCGGTGGGCTGTGACAGCACGACGAATAGGGCGAACAGCAGCAGGACCAGGGCGCCGATGCTGACAGACTCGGCGGACCGGTCGCCGCGCCAGGCGCCGTACAGGATCATGAGCAGAACCCCGACGCTGAGGATCAGCTCGGGCAGGAGCGGGGCCAGCGAGGGCAGGACGGAGTGGACGGTGGGCATCTGTTCCGTCTCAGCGAGCGAGCGGCAGCGCGGCGGCTGCGGTCTGGGTGTTGGCCAGCGCGGCCTTCATGCCGGCCATCAGCGCGTCGGTGGAGGGCGCGAAGACGTCGAGCACCGGGGCCGGATGCACGCCGTAATAGATCGTCAGCACGACCAGCGGCGCGAGGATCAGCTTCTCCCGGGTGTCGAGGTCGAGGATGCCCTGGAGGTTGGGCTTCTCCAGCTTGCCGTAGATCACCCGGGCGTAGAGCCACAGGGCGTAGGCCGCTGACAGGATGATGCCGAAGGTCGAGAAGAACGCGACATTCGGGTTCGCCTTGAAGGCGCCGAGCATCGACAGGAACTCGCCGACGAAGCCGGAGGTGCCGGGCAGGCCGACATTGGCCATGGTGAACACCATCATGGCCACCGCATAGAGCGGCATCCGCTTCACGAGCCCGCCATAGGCGGCGATCTCGCGGGTGTGCATCCGGTCGTAGACCACGCCGACGCACAGGAAGAGCGCCGACGCCACGATGCCGTGGGAGATCATCAGGAACAGGGCGCCCTGGATGCCCTGCTCGTTCAGGGTGAACAGCCCCAGCGTCACGAAGCCCATATGGGCCACCGACGAATAGGCGATCAGCTTCTTGATGTCGGTCTGCATCAACGCGGTGAGCGAGGTGAAGATGATCGCGATCACCGAGAGGGCGAAGACCAGGGGGGCGAAATCCTGGCTCGCCACCGGCAGCATCGGCAGGGAGATCCGGATGAAGCCGTAGCCACCCATCTTCAGCAGGATGCCCGCCAGGATCACCGAGCCGGCGGTGGGCGCCTCGACGTGGGCGTCGGGCAGCCAGGTATGGACCGGCCACATCGGCATCTTCACCGCGAAGGAGGCGAAGAAGGCCAGCCACAGCCAGGTCTGCATCCCCACCGGGAAGCGGTATTGCAGCAGGGTCGGGATGTCGGTGGTGCCGGCCTGCCAATACATCGCCATCACGGCGAGCAGCATCAGCACCGAACCGAGCAGGGTGTAGAGGAAGAACTTGAAGCTCGCATAGACCCGGCGCGCCCCGCCCCAGATCCCGATGATCAGGAACATCGGGATCAGGCCGGCCTCGAAGAACAGGTAGAACAGCAGCAGGTCGAGGGAGGCGAACACGCCGATCATCGTCGTCTCGAGGACGAGGAAGGCAACGAAATACTCCTTCACCCGGACGTGGATCGAGGTCCATGACGCCCCGATGCAGAACGGCATCAGGAAGGTCGTGAGCAGGATCAACGGCATCGAGAAGCCGTCGACGCCCAGCTTGAACCGGATCGTCTCGGCGAGCCAGGGATGGCTCTCCACGAGCTGGAAGCTCGCCGACGCCGCGTCGTAGCGGCCCCAGGCCACCAGCGAGAGCACGAAGGTGACGACGGTGGTGGCGAGCGCGGCCCAGCGGCTGTTGCGCGCCACTGATTCCTCGTCGCCCTTGAGGGTGAGGATGAAGGCCGCGCCGCAGAGCGGGACGATCAGCAGGCCGGAGAGGATGCCGAGGCCGAGCATGTCAGTGAGCACCCTTGGGCAGGCCGGCCATCAGGTACCAGCTGATCAAGCCGGCCACGCCGATGAGCATGACGAAGGCGTAGTGGTAGACGTAGCCCGTCTGCAGGCGGACCACGCCCCGGGTGACGTCGACGACCCGCGCCGCGATGCCGTTGGGGCCGAGCCCGTCGATGATCCGGCCGTCGCCCTGCTTCCAGAGGAACAGGCCGAAATCCTTGGCCGGACGCACGAAGATCCGGTCGTAGAGCTCGTCGAAGTACCACTTGTTGAGCAGGAACCGGTACAGCGACGGCTGCTGCGCGGCGAGCGCCCCCGGCAGTTCCGGGCGGCGGATATACATCCAGAAGGCCAGGACGAAGCCGAGGATCAGCATGATCAGCGGCGCATAGGACACCAGCGCCGGGACCTCGTGGATCTCGTGCATGATGTGGTTGTCGGGGCCGTGCGCCAGGGCGTGGCCCCAGAACGCGTCCATGCCGGACCCGATGAAGCGGTCGTGGAAGATGATCCCGGCGAACAGCGCCCCGAAGGCGAGGATCGCCAGCGGAATGGTCATCACCAGCGGGCTCTCGTGGGGCGTATGGTCCCCGTGCCCGTGCCCGTGATGGTCGTCCGCGACGAGGTCGCTCTTGTGGGCCGGCTCGATGTCGTGGCCGTGATCGTCGTGGGCCGCACCCTCGGTATGGCCCGGGGCGCCGTCGGCCTCATGGGCCATGGTGGAATGAGCGACCGCCGGGGCGGCGTGGTGGTCCTGCGCCGCGTGAACACCCCAGCGGGCCGGACCCTCGAAGGTCATGAAGAACAGGCGCCAGGAATAGAACGACGTGAAGAATGCTGCCACCACGGTGCACAGGAAGGCGAGCGTGTGACCCGGCCGGGTCGAGGCGTAGGCCGCCTCGATGATCGCGTCCTTGGAATAGTAGCCCGCCGTGTACGGGAAGCCGATCAGCGCGAGGGAGCCGATCGCCATCATGGCGCAGGTGAACGGGATGTGGGAGCGCAGGCCGCCCATGTTCCGCATGTCCTGCTCGTGGTGCATCGCGTGGATGACCGAGCCGGCCCCGAGGAACAGCAGCGCCTTGAAGAAGGCGTGGGTGAACAGGTGGAACACGCCGGCCGAGTAGGCGCCGACGCCGAGCGCCACGAACATGTAGCCGAGCTGCGAGCAGGTCGAGTACGCGATCACGCGCTTGATGTCGTTCTGCACGAGGCCGACGGTCGCCGCGAAGAAGGCGGTGATGCCGCCGATCACCGTCACGACGATCAGCGCGTTCGGCGCCACCTCGAACAGGGGCGAGAGCCGGGCGACCATGAACACGCCCGCCGTCACCATCGTCGCCGCGTGGATCAGCGCCGAGACCGGGGTCGGGCCCTCCATCGCGTCCGGCAGCCATGTGTGGAGCAGGAACTGCGCCGACTTGCCCATGGCGCCCATGAACAGCAGCAGGCAGGCCAGCGTCAGGGCGTTCCAGTCATAGCCGAGGAAATGGAAGCTCATCTCCTTCACGGCGTCGATCTTCGGGAAGATCCCGTCGAAGGCCACCGAGCCGAACAGCACGAAGACGAGGAAGATGCCGAGCGAGAAGCCGAAATCGCCGACGCGGTTGACGATGAACGCCTTCATGGCGGCGGCGTTGGCCGAGGGCTTCTCGTACCAGAAGCCGATCAGCAGGTAGGAGGCGAGGCCGACGCCCTCCCAGCCGAAGAACATCTGCACGAGGTTGTCCGCCGTCACCAGCATCAGCATGGCGAAGGTGAACAGCGACAGGTACGCGAAGAAGCGCGGCCGGTGCGGATCCTCGTGCATGTAGCCGATGGAGTAGAGGTGCACGAGGGTCGAGACCGAGGTCACGACCACGAGCATCACCCGCGTCAGCGTGTCGATGCGGAAGGCCCAATCGACCGTCAGGTCCCCGGCGGTGAACCACGAGGCCACCTGCACCCGCACCTCCGGCCCGCCGTCGATGAAGACGCCCCAGGCGATCAGCGCCGCGAAGGCGAGGCACGACGTGGTGATCAGCTCGCAGGCCCGCGCGCCGAGATAGCGCCCGAACAGGCCGGCAGTGAGGGCGCCGATGAGCGGGAAGAAGACGATCGCGTGGTACATCGGGGGAAGGCTGTCCGTCTTCGCGTCGGGCGGGGCGGGTTGGGAGACGACGAGGGGCTAACTCAGCCCTTCATCATGCTCACGTCCTCGACCGCGATCGATCCGCGGTTGCGGAAGAACACCACCAGGATGGCGAGGCCGATGGCCGACTCGGCCGCCGCGACCGTCAGCACGAACAGGGCGAAGACCTGCCCGGTGATGTCGTTCAGCTGGGTCGAGAAGGCGACGAGGTTGATGTTGACCGCGAGCAGGATCAACTCGACCGACATCAGGATGACGATGATGTTCTTGCGGTTGATGAAGATGCCGAGCACGCCGAGCGTGAACAGGATCGCCGCGACGGTGAGATAGTGGCTGAGGCCGATCATCGTGCAATCCCTCCGGCGGGCATCAGACTTCCACGCCCTGGCGCGAAGGCACCTTGCGGGTCTCCACGGCGGTGGCCTGGGTGCGGGCGTTCTGCACCGCGATGTTCTGGCGCTTCACGCCCGGCCGGTCCCGCAGCGTCAGCACGATCGCGCCGATCATCGCCACGAGGAGGATCAGGCCGGCGATCTGGAAGAAATACGCGTAGTCCGTGTAGATCACGCGGCCCAGCGCCTGGGCGTTGGTCATGTTCTCCGCGCTCGCGACGTTGCCCAGCGGCGCCTGCACGAGGCCCGGATCGATGCTCCACGAGCCGACCACCAGCAGGATCTCGATCAGGAAGATCGCGCCGATCAGCGCGCCGACCGGAAGGTATTGCTGGAAGCCCTGGCGCAGCTCGGCGAAATCCACGTCGAGCATCATCACCACGAACAGGAACAGCACGGCGACCGCGCCCACGTAGACGACCACGAGGATCATCGCGAGGAATTCCGCGCCCATCAGTACGAACAAACCCGCCGCGTTCACGAAGGCGAGAATCAGGAACAACACCGACGCGACGGGATTGCGGGAGGCGATCACCATGAAGCCCGACGCGACGGCGAGGCTCGCGAACAGGTAGAAGAAGGCGGCTGCTGCGGTCATGCGCTTCGTGCGTCCGGCCGCTCGCGCGGCCCCTTCTGCCTCGGTGGCGTCAGGCCACCGCAGGCGGCCCGTCTATAGAACCCGGCCAGGGCCGGCACAACGGTCTTGCCGCAATGCGGCAGCCGACAGGCGCATGCCTGTCAGCGGTAGGGCGCGTCCATCGCGATGTTGCGCGCGATCTCGCGCTCCCAGCGGTCGCCGTTCAGGAGCAGCTTCTGCTTGTCGTAGAGCAGCTCCTCGCGGGTCTCCGTCGAGAACTCGAAGTTCGGCCCCTCCACGATGGCGTCCACCGGGCAGGCCTCCTGGCACATGCCGCAATAGATGCACTTCACCATGTCGATGTCGTAGCGGGTGGTGCGGCGCGTGCCGTCGTTCCGGCGCGGCCCCGCCTCGATGGTGATGGCCTGGGCCGGGCAGATCGCCTCGCAGAGCTTGCAGGCGATGCACCGCTCCTCGCCGTTCGGGTAGCGGCGGAGCGCATGCTCGCCCCGGAAGCGCGGGCCGCGATGGCCCATCTCGAACGGGTAGTTGATCGTCGCCTTCGGCTTGAAGAAATAGCGCATGCCGAGGACCATTCCCGACACGAACTCCTTCAAGAGGAGGCTCTTGGCAACCTGATCCAGCTTCATGCCGTGATCTCCGGGTGTCTGGGGGTCACGCGCCGGGCGCCAGGCCGGTGATCTTCAGGACGAAGGCCACGACCACGACCGAGACGAGCGAGAGAGGGAGGAACACCTTCCAGCCGAGCCGCATCAGCTGGTCGTAGCGGTAGCGCGGCACGATGGACTTCACCATCGCGAAGCCGAAGAACAGGAAGCTCGCCTTCAGCACGAACCAGATCACGCCGGGCACCCAGGTGAAGGGCGCGAACGGGATCGGCGAGAGCCAGCCGCCGAGGAACAGCACGGTGCCGAGCGCGCACATGCTCATGATCGCGACGTACTCGCCGAGCATGAACAGCAGGTACGGGGTCGAGGAATACTCGACCATGTAGCCGGCCACGAGCTCCGATTCGGCCTCCGGCAGATCGAAGGGCGGGCGGTTCGTCTCGGCGAGCGCCGAGATGAAGAACACCACGAACATCGGGAACAGCCACAGCCAGTACCAGCCGAACAGGCCGAGGCTGGTGTCCTGCGCCGTCACGATCCGCGTGAGGTTGAGCGAGCCCGCGCACATCAGCACGCAGATGATCACGAAGCCGAGGGACACCTCGTAGGAGATCATCTGCGCCGCCGAGCGCAGCGCGCCGAGGAAGGCGTACTTCGAGTTCGACGCCCAGCCGCCCATGATGACGCCGTACACGCCGAGCGACGAGATCGCGAAGATGTAGGTGATGCCGACATTGATGTCGGCGATGGCCCAGCCGTCGGCGATCGGCATCACCGCCCAGCTCGACAGGGCGAGCATGGCGAAGACGAGCGGCGCCAGCAGGTAGATCGCCTTGTTGGCGCCCGCCGGGATGACGGGCTCCTTCAGGACGAACTTGAGCAGATCCGCGAAGGACTGGAACAGCCCGTAGGGGCCGACCACGTTCGGCCCCCGGCGCAGCTGCACCGCCGCCCAGATCTTCCGGTCGGCGAGCAGCGCGTAGGCGATGAAGACGAGGAGCGCGGCGAGGAGCACGAAGCTCTTCAGCGCGATCAGGAGCACGGTCCCGATGAGTTCCAGGGGCGTCATCGGGCTCTCCTACTCGGCCGCCGCGAGGGGCTGAGGCTCGGCCGCCCGCTCGCGGGCGAGCCGCGAGCATTCGGCCAGCACCCGCGAGGCGCGGGCGATCGGGTTCGTCAGGTAGAAATCACCGACCGGCGACACGAAGGCCCCGGTTCCGGTCTCGCCGCCGCGCTGCGCCAGGGCCGCGACCGCGCCGGCCACGTCGCCGGCCTCCACCGCATCGACGGCGGCGAAGTGCGGGTGGGCCGCATAGAGCGCCTTGCGGAGGGCGATCAGCGAATCGAACGGCAGGCGATGGCCCAGCACGTCCGACAGGGCGCGCAGGATCGCCCAATCCTCGCGGGCGTCGCCCGGCGGGAAGCCGGCGCGGTTGGCGACCTGCACCCGGCCTTCGAGGTTCACGTAGGTCGCGTTCTTCTCGGTATAGGCGGCGCCCGGCAGGATCACGTCGGCGCGGGAGGCGCCCTTGTCGCCGTGTGTGCCCTGGTAGATCACGAAGGCGCCCGGCGCGACCTCGCACTCGTCCGCGCCGAGGTTGAACAGCACGTCCACCCCGCCGGCGGCAATCATCTGCGCGAAGGTCAGGCCGCCCTCCCCCGGCACGAAGCCGAGATCGAGCGCGCCGACCCGCGCGGCGGCGTGGTGCAGCACGCCGAAGCCCGGACGGCCTTCCGCGACCGCGCCGATCTCCTGCGCCAGCGTGGCGGCGGCGGCCATCACGCCGGGGGCGACGTTCGCGCCGACGACGATGAGCGGGGCCTTCGCCTCCTTGAGCACGTCGAGGAAGCTGTGCTCGCCCCGCGCCAGGGCGGCCAGCGACTCGGAGCCGGCGCCGAGATAGTGGCTCGGGTAGGTCAGGTCGATCTGTTCGCCGATCACGCCCACCGCCAGCGGCGCCATGCGCCAGCGCTTGCGGATGCGCACGTTCAGCATGGACGCTTCGGTGCGCGGGTTGGCGCCGACGATCAGGATCGCGTCCGCTGCCTCGATGCCCGGAATCGTCGGGTTGAACAGGTAGCTCGCCCGGCCGAGCGACGGGTCGAGCCCCGCGCCGGTCTGGCGGCAATCGAGGTTGACCGAGCCGAGGCTGCGGACCAGCTCACGCAGCGCGAAGGTCTCCTCCACGGCGGCGAGGTCGCCGACGATGGCGCCGATGCGCTTCCCGTCGGTGCCCTTTACCTTGGCGGCGATGGCCTGGAACGCCTCGCCCCAGGAGGCCGGGCGCAGGCGGCCGTTCTCGCGGAGGTACGGCCGGTCGAGGCGCTGCATCCGCAGCCCGTCCACGACGTGGCGGGTCTTGTCGGAGATCCACTCCTCGTTGATGTCCTCGTTCACCCGCGGCTCGATCTGCATGACCTCGCGGCCACGGGTGTCGACGCGGATCGCCGAGCCGACCGCGTCCATCACGTCGACCGATTCGGTCTTGGACAGCTCCCACGGGCGGACGTTGTAGCTCTGCGGCTTGTGGACCAGCGCACCCACCGGGCACAGGTCGGCGACGTTGCCCTGGAGCTCCGAGGCCATCGACTGTTCGAGGTAGCTCGTGATCTCCATGTCCTCGCCGCGCCCGATGGCGCCGAGGTCCGGCACGCCGGCTACCTCCGCCAGGAAGCGCACGCAGCGGGTGCAGTGGATGCAGCGGTTCATCGCCGTCCGCACCAGCGGGCCGATATGCTTCTCCTCGACCGCCCGCTTGTTCTCCTGATAGCGGGTCGAATCGACGCCGTAGGCCATCGCCTGATCCTGCAGGTCGCAATGGCCGCCCTGGTCGCAGATCGGGCAATCGAGCGGGTGGTTGATGAGGAGGAACTCCATCACCCCCTCGCGGGCCTTCTTGGTGAGGCCCGAGCGCGTCAGCACCTCCGGCGGCTCGCCGTTCGGGCCGGGCCGGCAATCCTTCACCGCGTAGGCGCAGGAGGCCACCGGCTTCGGGGCGCCCTTCAGCTCCACGAGGCACATGCGGCAATTGCCGGCGATGGACAGGCGCTCGTGGAAGCAGAAGCGCGGGATCTCGGCCCCCGCGATCTCGCACGCCTGGAGCAGCGTGTAGTCGGCCGGGACATCGACCTCGGTGCCGTCGACGAGGATTTTGGTCATCGGAACGTCTCGAAATCTGGCACGAACGCGCGAGCCTCGGCCCCACCCGCGACCTCATCCTGAGGTGCGAGGCAGCGCCGAGCCTCGAAGGAGGCCTCCAGCCGGCCGCGCGACCCCTGGAGGTCTCCTTCGAGGCCCGCTGACGCGGGCACCTCAGGATGAGGCTGTGGGCTGGAGACACGCATCAACATCACTCCGCTGCCATCGGCACCGGATCGGAATGGGGGTTGGCCGAGTAGCGGTCGATCCGCTTCTCGATCTCGGGGCGGAAGTGGCGGATGAGGCCCTGGATCGGCCAAGCCGCCGCGTCGCCCAATGCGCAGATCGTGTGGCCCTCGATCTGCTTCGTCACCTCGAACAGCATGTCGATCTCGCGCTTCTGCGCTCGGCCCTCGGCCATGCGCGTCAGCACCCGCCACATCCAGCCCGTGCCCTCGCGGCAGGGCGTGCACTGGCCGCAGGATTCGTGCTTGTAGAAGTACGAGATGCGGGCGATCGCGCCGACGATGTCGGTGGACTTGTCGAGCACGATCACCGCCGCCGTGCCAAGGCCCGAGCCGAGGTTGCGCAGGGTGTCGAAGTCCATCTTGGCGTCGATGATCTGCTCCGCCGGAACCAGCGGAACCGACGACCCGCCGGGGATGGAGCAGAGGAGGTTGTCCCAGCCGCCGCGCATGCCGCCGCAATGCTTGTCGATCAGCTCGCGGAAGGTGATGCCCAGCTCCTCCTCGACGTTGCACGGCTTGTTGACGTGCCCCGAGATGCAGAAGAGCTTCGTGCCGGTGTTGTTCTTGCCGCCGAGCCCGGCGAACCACGCCGCGCCCCGCCGCAGGATCGTGCCCGCCACCGCGATCGACTCGACGTTGTTCACCGTCGTGGGGCAGCCGTAGAGGCCCATATTGGCCGGGAAAGGCGGCTTCAGCCGCGGCATCCCCTTCTTGCCCTCAAGACTCTCGATGAGGGCCGTCTCCTCGCCGCAGATATACGCGCCCGCGCCGTGGTGGACGTAGATGTCGAACGGGTAGTCGTGGACGTTGTTCTGGCCGACGAGGCGCGCCTCGTAGGCCTCGTCCACCGCCTTCTGCAGGGCGTGCTTCTCGGCGACGTACTCGCCGCGAATGTAGACGTAGCAGGCATGCGCGCCCATGGCGAAGCAGGCCAGCATGCAGCCTTCGATCAGGAGATGCGGATCGTGCCGCATAATCTCCCGGTCCTTGCAGGTGCCCGGCTCCGACTCGTCGGCGTTGACCACGAGGTAATGCGGCCGCCCGTCCGACTTCTTGGGCATGAACGACCACTTGAGGCCGGTGGGGAAGCCAGCGCCGCCGCGGCCGCGCAGCCCCGAGGCCTTCATCTCCTCGATGATCCAGTCGCGGCCCTGCTCCAGGAGGAACTTGGTTCCGTCCCAGGCGCCGCGCTTCTTCGCGGCGTCGAGCCCCGGCGAGTGCAGGCCGTAGAGGTTGGTGAAGATGCGATCCTGATCGGCGAGCATGTCAGGCCCTCACTTCTTCTCTGGCGCGGAGGCGAGCTTCTCCTCCACCGCCTCGCTGGCGCCCGTGGCTTCCGGCGGCGGCGGGGGGATGTCGCGACCCGGCAATTCCTGGCGGCTCTCCTCGCCGGCGGCGGGCTCGCCCTCGGCGACGCGCTTGGCCGGCGAATCGAGGGCGTCCGCGTCGCCCTGGCGGGCGCCGCCATGCTTGGCGACGGATCGGCCGCGTTCGGCGGCGTCGGCCCGGTCCTCGGGCTTCACCGGCTCCTCGCCATTGGCGGCGCGCTGGGCCGGGGCGTCGGAGGCCGTCCGCTCCACCGGGCGGCCGGCATCGGGCTTGGCCGGCCGGGGCGCGGTGGCCGCCTGCTGCGTCGCCGATTCGGCCTCGCCTGTCTTGGCCGGGGGCGTCGTCGCCTCGACGCCGTCGGCGTCCTTCGCCTGCTCGAAGCGCTTGCGCCACGCGCCGACCCGCGACCCGTCGAACAGGGTCTCGTCGGTGAGCGTGTCGGCGCCGCCCTGCGGCTCGGAGGAGGTACGCCCTTTCTGCGAGCCGACCTTCACCGGCCGTCCGGCGGCGAGGTCGTCCATCAGCTGCGACAGCGATTCGGGGGTCAGGTCTTCGTAATAGTCCTGGTTGATCTGGACCATTGGCGCGTTGCAGCAGGCGCCCAGGCACTCGACTTCCAGCCACGAGAAGTTGCCGTCCGCCGAGACGTGGCCGGGCGGGCCGAGGCGCTTCTCCAGCATGCCCTTCAGTTCGCGGGCGCCGCAGGAATCGCACGGCACCGTGCCGCAGAGCTGGATCCAGAACCGGCCCACCGGCTCCAGGGCGAACATCGTGTAGAAGGTCGCCACTTCGAGCACGCGGATCTTCGGCATGCCGAGTTCGGCCGCCACCGTCTCGATCGCCTTCTGCGGCAGCCAGCCGCCATTCTGCTCCTGCGCCTTCCACAGGAGCGGGATCACGGCGGAGGCCTGCCGGCCCTCCGGGTATTTGGCGATCTGGTGCTTCGCCCACTCCGCGTTCTCGGGCGTGAAGGCGAAGGTCTGGGGTTGCTCGGAGGCGGGGGCGAGTCTGCGGTTGGCCATCGCTGCTGTCTTACCGATCCACTTCGCCGAACACGATGTCGAGCGTGCCGAGCACACAGGACACGTCGGCCAGAAGGTGCCCACGGCACATCCAGTCCATCGCCTGCAAATGCGCGAATCCCGGAGCGCGGATCTTGCAGCGGTACGGCTTGTTGGTGCCATCCGACACGAGATACACGCCGAACTCGCCCTTGGGCGCCTCGACCGCGGCGTAGACCTCGCCCTCGGGGACGTGGAAGCCCTCGGTGTACAGCTTGAAGTGGTGGATGAGCGCTTCCATCGAGCGCTTCATGTCCCGGCGCGGCGGCGGGGCGAACTTGCCGTCCACGGAGGCGATCGGCCCCTGTCCGGCGGGCTCGCGCAGCTTGGCGCAGCACTGCTTCATGATACGCGCCGATTCCCGCATCTCTTCCATGCGGATGACCTGCCGGTCGTAGGTGTCGCCGTTCTTGCCCACGGGGATGTCGAAATCCATCTCCTCGTAGCACTCGTAGGGCTGGCTCTTGCGCAGGTCCCACGGGATGCCGGAGCCGCGCACCATCACGCCCGAGAAGCCCCAGGCCATGCACTCGTCGACGGACACGATGCCGATGTCGACGTTGCGCTGCTTGAAGATGCGGCTCTCCATCACGAGCGCGTCGAGGTCGTCCACCACCTGCAGGAACGGGTCGCAGAAGGCGTCGATGTCCTCGATCAGCTTCGGCGGCAGGTCCTGGTGGACGCCGCCCGGCCGGAAGTAGTTGGCGTGGAGCCGGGCGCCGGAGGCCCGCTCGTAGAAGATCATCAGCTTCTCGCGCTCCTCGAAGCCCCAGAGCGGGGGCGTGAGGGCGCCGACATCCATCGCCTGCGTGGTGACGTTGAGGAGATGCGACAGCAGCCGGCCGATCTCGCAGAACAGCACGCGGATCAGCTGCGCCCGGCGCGGCACCTCGATGCCGGCGAGCTTCTCGATCGCGAGGCAGAAGGCGTGCTCCTGATTCATCGGCGACACGTAGTCGAGCCGGTCGAAATAGGGCGTCGCCTGGACGTAGGTCTTGTGCTCGATCAGCTTCTCGGTGCCGCGATGCAGCAGACCGATATGCGGGTCGACGCGCTCCACGACCTCGCCGTCGAGTTCGAGGACCAGCCGGAGAACCCCGTGCGCCGCAGGATGTTGCGGGCCGAAGTTGATGGCGA
>Ga0182229_1000195_pt1 | contig 15720 bp, 16 predicted proteins | sample G6R1MG_32_FD_129663 | JGI IMG/M metagenome (GOLD analysis project Ga0182229, IMG submission 129663) | Miscanthus phyllosphere microbial communities from Michigan, USA - G6R4_MAIN_07NOV2016_LD1 MG | ecosystem: Host-associated > Plants > Phyllosphere > Phylloplane/Leaf | place: USA: Michigan...
CCACGTCGCAATCCCGCGCACCTCCAGTTCCGCCTGGAACCGGTTGGCGCGGCCGAGCCGGGCCGAGTGCAGGCCGGAGAGCACGGCGCCGCGGCTGTCGGGGCAGATCCAGAAGTCGACCCAGAGCTGGCCGAGCGCCCCCGCCGCGCTGACGAGGCCGAGGATCGAGGGGCCGTTCTCGCTGAGCGTGATCAGGCGCCCGTCGAGATCGAGCACCGACACGAAATCGTTCGTGGTCCACAGCAAGCGCCGGTTCAATTCCTCGCTGGCCTGGAGCTTCGCGTTCAGTCCCTCGGCGCTGGCGAGGCGGGTGGCGCTGTCCTCGGCGACGATGCGCCCGCTCTCCACCATGCGGTTGAGGCGCGCGTTGCGGCGGATCTCGGTGTCGGCGAGTTCCGTCGCCTGGCTCAGCAGAAGCCGCAGCCGCGCGTTCTCGGCCTCAAGATCCTCACGCCGGACGACGGTCGGTTCCAGGTCACTCAGCGCAACAAGCAGATCCATCGCAGCGCCCCCGCCGTACCCTACCGGAGGCCCCGTCACGGGGCTCTAGCCCTGCGAAAGCGCGGTCGGCGACGGTCATTTCGGAGCGGGGACGGCGGTGGCGGACTGGGTCCGCTTCTCTCTCGCCGCCCCTGCCCGCAACCGCGCGATTCGAGGGGTGCTCGACCGTATCATGCGGCCAAGCTGCCGCAAGCGAAGACTGTTTCAATTCGCTTGCGACAAAAGCGACGAATCCGCAGAATTGTATTGGAGAATACGTTCAGCGTTTTCGCATGAGCAATACCAGCCACCCGATGCCGAGAATAAACACGACCAAGCCGATCGACACAAAAACCGGAGTCCCGAGGTCGATGAGCCGGGGGGCGAGCTGGGTGGCGAAGGCCGCGACCACGAGGGCCACCGCGACGCGGGCGGCGGCGCGCTCGATCCCCCGCGTGACCTTGTCGAGGCCCTTGATCTCGATCTCGACGGTGACGCGGCCCTGCTTCAGCCGCACCAGCATCAGGTGGATGAGCGTCGGCAACTCGGACGCGGCACCGTAGAGGCCCGCGCCCAGGGCCTCGGCCTTCTGCTTCAGCCCGTCGAGGGAGAATTGCGAGCGCATGCTCGCCCGCACCGTGGGCGCGGCGGCGGCGAAGAGGTCGAAGTTCGGATCGAGATGGCGCATCACGCCGTCCGCCGTCACGAGGCCCTTGAACAGGATCGCGAGGTCGGTCGGCATCGCGAGGTCGTTTTCGCGCGCCATGTTCATGAAGTCGGTGAGGACCAGCCCGAGGTTCAACGGGATCGTGGAATGGCTTTCCACGAAGGCCTGGGCCGAGACCTGCAGCTTGGTGAGGTCGGGGTTGCTGGTGCCGGTCCAGTCGAGGAGCACGGCCATCAGACCGTCCGCGTCCTGCTTCAGCATGGCGCCGATCAGCACCAGCAACTGGTTGCGCCGCCGCTGCGAGAGGCGGCCGATGATGCCGAAATCGATGAAGCCGATGCGGTTGCCCGCCATCGCCAGCATGTTGCCGGGGTGCGGGTCGGCGTGGAACTGCCCCTCGATCAGGGCCATCTGCAGGAAGGCGTCGGTGCCCTTCTGGGCGAGCATCTTCTTGTCGATGCCCGCGGCCTCCAGGGCGGCCTCGTCGTTGGGCGGGATGCCGTGAATGAAATCCTGCACCAGCACCCGCTCGGAGCAATACTCCCAGTGGATGCGCGGGAACACGATGTCGTCGCGCCCCTCGAAGATCTGGGCGAGCTGCTCGCAGTTGCGGGCCTCGTTGAGGAGGTCCAGCTCGCCGTTCAGGCCGTCGGCGAGGTGGCGCATCTGCTCGCGGGGCTGGTAGCGGGCCATGTCCGGCCACTCCGCCTCCACGATGCGGGCGCCGTGCGCCATCAGCCGCAGGTCGGCCTCGATGATCTTGCGCAGGTTCGGCCGCACCACCTTGACGATGACGTCCTCGCCCGAATGCAGCCGCGCCCGGTAGACCTGGGCGATGGAGGCCGAGGCGAGGGGTTCGGTGTTGAACTCGGCGAAGATCTCCGCGGCCGGGCCGCCGAGATCCTGCTCCAACTGGTCCTTGATCTGCTCCCACGGCACGGGAGGGACCTGACTGTGCAGCTTCTGCAACTCCTCCGTCCAGGCGGGGGAGAGCAGGTCGGGCCGGCTCGCGAGGATCTGGCCGAACTTGATGAAGGTCGGGCCCAGCGCCTCGATGGCCCGGCGCATCCGCTCGGGCTCGGAGAGGCGGGTGACATCGACGCGCGGCTGGCGACGCGGCAGCAGCGGAAGCGCACGCAGCCCGAGACGGTCCACGACGCGGGTGACGCCGAAACCGATCAGGATCGAGGCAATCTCCGACAGCCGCTGGCGGTCGCGTGCGGCAACGAAGGCGGTTTTGAGCATGAGGCTGGCGGCATTCCTGAATGGGGCTTCACCGCAGCCCGATCTTAAGGACTTTTTTGGGACCTACTTACGCAGATCCGCTGCCGGCATCGCCGCAGGGCGATGCCGGCGCGGCGGTTCAGCCCTTCACGGCGCCGTCGATGGCGTCGAGAACGCGGTCGATGTTGTGGGTGTTCAAAGCGGCGACGCAGACGCGGCCGGTCTCGAGGGCATAGACCTCGTGCTGCTCACGCAGGCGCACGGCCTCGTCCGGGCTGAGGCCGGTATACGAGAACATGCCCTTCTGCACCTTGATCGCCTCGAAGCCCCGGTCGGGGTGGCGCTGGTGCAGGCTGTCGGCCATGCGCACCCGCATCGCCTGGATGCGCTCGCGCATCTGGCCGAGCTCCTTCTCCCAATCGGCCCGGAGCGCCGGATCGGTCAGCACGATCTCGACGATGGCCGCGCCGTGCGTCACCGGGTTGGAGTAGCTCCACCGCACCAGCCGCTTGGCCAGGGCCTCGACCTTGGCGCGCATGGCCGGATCGGCCGCGACGATGGTCAGGGCGCCGACGCGCTCGCCGTAGAGCGAGAACGACTTCGAGAACGACGAGGCGACGAAGAACTCCTGGCCCGATTCGGCGAAGCGGCGCACCGGCGCGGCGTCGGCGTCGAGGCCCAGGCCGAAGCCCTGGTAGGCGATGTCGAGGAAGGGGATGAGCCCGCGCTTCTGCATCAGCGGCACGAGGTCGGCCCATTCCTCGTCCGTCAGGTAGGCGCCGGTCGGGTTGTGGCAGCAGGCATGCAGCACGACGATGGTGTCGGCCGGCATCGTCTCGAGGGCCGCGCGCATGGCCGGGTAGTCGGCGCCGCCGGTCTCGTCGTTGAAGTAGGGGTAGTCCACCACGGTGAAGCCGGCCTGGGTGAACAGGGCGCGGTGGTTTTCCCAGGTCGGGTCGCTGACGGCGACGGTGGCGCCGGGCTTCAGCTTGGCGAGCACGTCGGCGCCGATCTTCAGGGCGCCGGTCCCGCCGACGCTCTGGAGCGTCGCGGCCCGGTTCTGCGAGAGGATCGCCGCGCCCTCGCCGAAGAGCAGCGCCTGCACCGCGTCCCGGAACGGCTTCGTGCCCTCGATGGGCCGGTAGGTCTTCGGCAGGCCCTTCTCGATCCAGCGCCTCTCGGCCTCCTGCACCGCCCGCAGGCGCGGCACCTTGCCCTCCGCGTCGGTGTAGACGCCGATGGCGAGGTTCAGCTTGCCCGGGCGGGTATCGGCATTGAACGCCTCGAACAGGCGCATGATGGGGTCGAGCGGCGCATCCTGGATGCCGGCGAACAACGAGGTCATGAAAATGGTCCCGAAACGGCTGGGGCGACCCGCCGGGGACGATGCTTCGCCGCCGCGGTACTGCGGATCGGGACGCCTTATCGCGCAGATCGCGCGGGACCGCGACCCTGTCTGCACGCAGGGCTGGTCGAAAATCCATGACGACTATCGCCGCGCGTAGGTGAGGCTGCGTATACTCGCGCAAGTTTGTATCCGCCGAGGCCGCCCCGGACCATGAGAGCCCTCGCCCTGGCCCTGTGCTTCCTCGGGACGCTGCCCGCTGCCGCGCAGGTTTCGCCGCCGGTCCGGATCGGCCTGTCCGCGCCGCTTTCGGGGCCGGATGCCGGCTTCGGGCAGGGCCTGCGCGTGGGCGCCGAGCAGGCGGTGGCCGATCTCAACCGCGCGGGCGGGCGCCGCTTCAGTCTCACCGCCGCCGACGATGGGGGCGATCCGAAACAGGCCGCCGCCGTGGCCGCGCGGTTCGCCGCCGACGGGATCGGCGCGGTGGTCGGCCCGTTCGAATCCGCCGCCGTGGCGAAGGCGGCGCCGGTCTACGAGCGGGCCGGCACGGTCCTCGTGGCGCCGGGCGTCACCTACGGGCCGCTCACCGGGCGGGGGTTGTGGAACCTGTTCCGCCTCGGCCCGAGCGATCCGCAGCAGGCCCGCGCCGCCGCCGACTATCTCGCCAGGGTCTATGCCGGGAAACCGATCGCCATCCTCAACGACCGCACGACGTTCGGGCGCGGCCTCGCCGACGCGGTCGCCACGCGTCTTCACGACCTCAACCAGCACGAGGCGGCGTTCGAGGGGATCGAGCGCGGCAGCCGCGATCTCTCGGCGCTGGTGAAGCGCCTCGCGGCGGCCAAGGTGGCGGCGGTGTATTTCGGGGGCACGGGTGCCGACGCCGCCACCCTGGTGCGGGCCATGCGTGAGGCTCACCTGACGGCGCCCCTCGTCGCCAGCGACGGAATCCTCGCCCCGGCCTTCGCCGCGAGCGGCCCGGCGGGGGAGGGCACGGTGATGACGCTGCCCCCGGACCCGCCGCGCCTGCCCGACCTCAAGAGCAGCAAGGCGGCGCCCCACACCCCGGAGGCGGATTCGGCGGCAGCCGGCGCCTATGCCGCCGTGCAGCTCCTCGCCCAGGCCCTCGACCGGGGGCAGGCGGCCGATGCGAAGGGCAAGGTGAACGGACGCAAGCTCGCCGACGCCCTGCGCACGGGCAAGTACAAGACGGTCCTCGGCGATCTGTCCTTCGACGGGCGGGGCGATCCGGCGGGCGGGATGGTGTTGCTGCGCGTCTGGCGCCGCACGCCAGACGGGCGGCTCGATTATGCCGGGCAAGAGCCGCCATCCTGAGGAAGAATGGTGAAACGGATTGTATTGCGGCACCGGGATCGTCGCAGCCGACTTGCGGCTGTGTTCCATGGCGACTAAATCCGTGCTTCGCCGCCGGGCAGAAGTGATCCCCCTTTCGGATCGGACCGTCGTGCTCCGGCGTTTTTCAGACGACACGGGTTGTCGAACGCTGTTTTGCCGGAACGCCTGCTGCCGGACGGTCCGACTGGAGAAGGTGTATGGCCAAAGAAGAGTTGATGCAGTTCGACGGTCTCGTGATCGAGATCCTTCCCGATGCCCGCTACCGGGTGCAGCTGGACCAGGGCCACGAGATCGTCGCCTACACGGCCGGCAAGATGAAGAAGAACCGCATCAAGACGCTGGCCGGCGACCGGGTGACGGTCGAGATGTCGCCCTACGATCTGGAGAAGGGCCGCCTCGTGTTCCGTCACAAGGACGAGCGCGCCTCCGGTCCCCGTCCGCCCGTGCGCGGCGGTCAGTTCCGTCGCCGCTGAGGTGACGAGGCCGGGCGGCGGCGCCGCCGCGGCTTATCCCCTCCTTACGCTCACCGCGCTGCTCTGGGCGGGCAACGCCGTCACCAGTCGGTGGGCCCCGGGCCATGTGTCGCCGCAGGTCATCACGACTCTGCGCTGGCTCGTGGCCTGCACGGTGCTGATCCCGTTCGCGGGTCCGCGCATCCTGGTCGAATGGCCGATCCTGCGGCGGCACTGGCTGCGCATCCTGCTCATGGGCGGGCTCGGCTACACCGCCTTCAATTGCCTGTTCTATGCGGCCGGCACCTATACGGGCGCGGTCAACCTCGCCCTGTTCCAGGGGGCGATTCCGGTCATCGTCATCCTGGCCAACCGCATCGCCTACGGCGTGCCGGTGGGCGGGGGGCAGGCGGTGGGGGTGGTGCTCACCCTCGCGGGCGCGGCGATGGCCGCGAGCCATGGCGACCTCTCCGTGCTCACGAACCTCGCCTTCAACCGGGGCGACGTGCTCGTGTTCGGGGCCTGCCTGCTCTACGCGGGCTATACGGTGGTGCTGCCGATGCGGCCGAAGGTGTCGGCGCTGGGCTTCTTCGGCGCCATGGCCATCGCGGCCTTCGTGACGTCCCTGCCGCCGCTCGCAGTGGAATGGGCCACGGGCCATTCCGTCTGGCCGAGCCATGAGGGCTGGGCGATGGTCGCCTTCGTCGGCCTCGGGCCCTCGCTGCTGTCGCAGCTCTGCTTCATGCGCGGGGTCGAACTGATCGGCCCCAACCGCGCGGGCCTCTTCGTGAACCTCGTCCCGATCTTCGGGGCCGGGCTCGCCGTCCTGGTGATCGGCGAGCCATTCGGTCCCGTCCAGGCGGCGGCCCTGGCGCTCGTGCTCGGCGGGATCGCCTGCGCCGAGCGCTTCAAGCCGCGGCCCGTGTCGGAGCCGGCTTACTCGCAGACGCGGACGCGGCGGAACAGCACGTCGCCATAGGCATCGACGTAGCGGCGACGCTCGAAATGGCAGACCGGGCCGTAATCCTCTTCCACGTAGACCGGGGGCGGGGCCCGGTAGACGGGACGGCCGGGATAGTAGCCGTTGTTGGCCGAGCCGGCGATGGCGCTGCCGACTGCGAGGCCGCCGATGGCGCCGAGCGCCGCTGCGCCCGCCGGGCCGATGCCGTCCCGCGCCTGTGCGGCGGGGGCGAGGGAGATGACGCCGGCCAGTAGCGCGGCGGTCGCGAAGGTCGTCCGCATGTCCGTTCCTGTGATGAGTCCACGCCTTGCGACGTTGAGCCTATCACACATGAGCTTTCGGGCGATTATTCGGCGAAGTCACGGCGCTTGACGGACGGCGTTTCGCGTTCGAAACCGGGCCATGGGTGAGGAAACCGGCATGGTGACACGCGGCTTCGTCGGGCGACGGCAGCCTCCGGAGACCGGAGCGCGGCTTCCGCCCGGCCAGTACCTGACGCAGGATTTCCCGATCCTGCAGATCGGGCCGAATCCGGTGATCGACCTCTCCACTTGGCGCTTCACGCTGCGCGAGGGGTCCCGGCCCATCAAGGCGTATCGCTGGGAGGAGCTGGATGCCCTGCCGCGCACGAAGTGGCACGGCGACATCCATTGCGTGACCAAGTGGTCGAAGTTCGACACGGCGTGGGAGGGCGTCACCATCGACGACCTCTTGGCCGATGCGAACATCTCGGCGCCGACCGCCTACCTGCTGGCCGAATCCTTCGACGACTACACCACCAACGTGCCGGTCGTGGATCTCCTTAACGGCAAGGCGATGATCGCCACGCGCTACGCGGGCGAGCCGATCCATGCCGACCATGGCGGGCCGGCGCGTCTCTTCGTGCCGCACCTGTATTTCTGGAAGAGCGCCAAGTGGCTGAAGGGCCTGCGCTTCACCAACACCGACACCGCCGGCTACTGGGAACTGCGCGGCTATCACATGTACGGGGACCCTTGGCGTGAGCAGCGGTACATCGGAGATTGAGCCGGCGACGGCCGAGCCCATCGTTTTCCGCTGGCACGAGGCCGAGGTCGCCTCCGTCACGGTGGTGACGCCCCACGTGAAGAGCGTGCGCCTGCGCTGCGCCATCGCCGGCCGGCAGCGGGCGGGGCAGCATGTCGACGTGCGCCTCACCGCCGCGGACGGCTACCGGGCGAGCCGCAGCTATTCCGTCGCCTCGGTGCCGGACGACAGCGGGACCCTCGAATTGCTCGTCGAGGGCCTGCCCGGAGGCGAGGTCTCCGGCTGGTTCTTCGATTCCGCCGAGGTGGGTGACCGGCTCGAACTGCGCGGACCCATCGGCGGCTCGTTCTCCTGGGATGGGCCGGATGGCGGGCCGCTCCTGCTGGCCGGCGGCGGCTCGGGCGTGGTGCCGCTCCTGGCCATGCTGCGGCGGCGGGCCGAGGTGGCGCCGGAGATCCCGGCGGCGCTGATCTATTCGGTGCGCAGCCGCGCCGAGGCCATCGCCCTCGAAGAGCTGGAAGCCCGCCACCGCGACGAGCCGAACTTCTCGCTGTTCCTGCGCACCACGCGGGAGGGCGAGGGGCGAAGGATCGATGCCGCCCTGGTGCGGGCGGCTCTCGCCGGGATCGGCCCCCCCACCAAGGTGTTCCTCTGCGGCTCGAACCGCTTCGTCAGCCCGGCGGCCGACCTCATCATGGCGGCGGGAGTCCCGCCCACGATCATCCGCACGGAGCGGTTCGGCGCCTGAGCCGCGAGGCCCGGAACCGGGCGTCGGCATGACCGTTCGATCCGTGCCGGCAATTGCGCCGTCGTTGGAGGTCTCGATGCCCGCGATGTTGTCTCGCCTTGCCCTCGTCACCCTGGCCGTCGTCGGCTTGACCGGCACGGTCGCCGCCAGGGACGCCTCGGCCCCCAAGAAGAAGGGCCAGACCACGACCCTCAACGGGTTCAAGCCGGCCTATCAAGCCAATACTCACGTTTCAGGCACGGCTCGGCCTTATACTTGGCCGGTTTCCGAGCGTTACCGGCCGGTGTCTCAGCCGTATTTCGGCCGAGCTTACTGAACGCGCGCTGCGCGAATGACCCGGCGGCGGTCGCCAGGACCGCCGCCCTGCGTCGATCCTGCAGCGGACATTGGCGGATCGGCAATTGCGTAGAAACAACGGAGGCGCATAAGCGGGGTTCACCGGTTGGACCGGATCCGCGCTGTGCCCCGCTACTTCATCGACCTCCATGACGGCAGCAACCTCGTCCGCGACAAGGAGGGGTTCGATCTGCCGGACCTCGACGCCGCCCGCGCCCAGGCCGCGCGAATCATGACGCGTATCGCGCAGGGGATCGCCGAGGGGCCGGAGAGGCAGGACTACGTCCTGGCCGTGCGGACAGAGGACGGCACCGTGCGCCTGAGGATGCGGATGTCCCTGGACCCCGAGCCCTCGGAATAGTCCGAACGCGCAAGCAGGCCCCTCATGCCCGGGGTGGAGTGGTCAGCCCGCCCCGCAACCGTTACCATGCGCGTCTCGGACCAAAACGGGCGGCCTTCGGATGGACGCTCTCAAGCGTCCCGCGCGGGCCATGAGCGCCGCGTGTCTGTCCTGATGATACCGCGTCGTTCGATGCCGACTGGGCTTTGCCCCGGCGGATGGCGCCTTACCGAAAGCCTGACTGAAGTGCCCTTCCCGAACTTGCCCGCTCCCCTCTCGCGGGCCCTGGCCGAGCGCGGCTATGCCGAACCCACCCCCGTCCAGGCGGCCGTGCTCGAAGCCGCCGGCGGCGGTCGCGACCTGCTCGTCTCCGCCCAGACCGGCTCCGGCAAGACCGTGGCCTACGGCCTCGCCATGGCCGACATGCTGGTCGGCGAGGACGAGACCATGCCGGCCCCGGCCGCGCCGCTCGCCCTGGTGATCGCCCCCACCCGCGAACTCGCGCTGCAGGTGCAGCGGGAGCTCGAATGGCTCTATGGCGCCGCGCAGGGCCGCGTCACCGCCTGCGTCGGCGGCATGGACCCCCGCCGCGAGGCCCGCCGCCTCGCCGAGGGTTCGCAGATCGTCGTCGGCACGCCGGGCCGCCTGCGCGATCACCTGGAGCGCCGTTCTCTCAACCTCTCCACCCTGCGGGCCGTCGTCCTCGACGAGGCCGACGAGATGCTCGACCTCGGCTTCCGCGAGGACATCGAGTTCATCCTCTCGGCGACGCCGCAGGAGCGCTCGACCTACCTCTTCTCCGCGACGCTGCCGAAGGGCATCGAGGCCCTGGCCGAGCGCTACCAGCGCGACGCCCTCCGGCTGGCCGTGAAGAGCGAGACGCGCGGCCATGCGGACATCGCCTACAAGGCGGTGCGGGTGGTGCCGCGCGAGATCGAGCACGTCGTGCTCAACCTCCTGCGCGAGGCCGATGCCCCCACGGCCATCGTGTTCTGCAACACCCGCAACGCGGTGCGCCACCTGCAGGCGAACCTGACCGAGCGCGGCTTCTCCGTGGTCGGGCTCTCGGGCGAGATGGGGCAGGGCGAGCGCAACGCCGCCCTCCAGGCCCTTCGCGACGGCCGGGTGCGGGTCTGCGTGGCCACCGACGTGGCGGCGCGCGGCATCGACCTGCCCTCGCTGAGCCTCGTCATCCACGCCGACCTGCCGCACGACGCCGAGACCTTGCAGCACCGCAGCGGCCGCACCGGCCGGGCCGGGCGCAAGGGCACCTCGGTGCTGCTGGTGCCGAACGCCCGCCGCCGCCGGGCCGAGCAGATGCTCGCCATGGCGAAGGTGCAGCCGGAATGGTGCGGCCCGCCTTCGGCCGACACGATCCGCGGCCTCGATGCCGAGCGGATGCTCAGCGACACCCTGATCGCCGAGCCGGCCGCCGAGGACGATTCGGTGATGGCCCAGATGCTCCTGACCCATAAGAGCCCGGAGGAGCTGGCCAACATCGTCGCCCGCATCTACCGCACGCGGCTGCCGGCGCCGGAGGAGGTCACGGACCCCGGCGAGGGGCGCGCCCGCGCGGAGCGTCCGCCCTACGATCCGATGAACCCGGAGAAGATCGCGGCGATGGGCCCGGCGGTGTGGTTCCGCCTGAACCTCGGCCGGCGCGACAACGCCGACCCGCGCCGCCTGCTGCCGCTGCTGACCCGTCGCGGGGGGCTCGACCGTCAGGAGATCGGCGCCATCCGCATCTTCGACCGGGAGACCAAGTTCGAGGTGCGCGGCCACGCCGCCTCACGCTTCGCGGAAGCCTTCGCGCGGAACGGATCGCCGGAAATCCAGGTCGAGGCGCTGCCTGCGGAATTCGCTCCGGCGCCCCGCAAGGGTCCGCCCGGCGCCGGTAAGGGCCCTGGTTCGCCCCGTGCTGACCGTCACCGCCGCAATGCCGGCAAGGGCGGGTTCAAGCCCCAGCAGCGGGGCTGAGTCCCTAGAACGCGCTGCGGACGGCGTCGCCCAGCGCGCTCACGCTGTCCTTGATCTTGCGCCCGGTGGGCGCGAGCGAGGGCAGCTTCACACCCAAGATCTCGGTCTCGTCCGAATCGGCCTCCGCCGAAGCGGTCTGCGTCACGGCCGGCTTGGCCATGGCGGGGGCAGGGGCCGGCTTGGCGGCCGCCGCCTTCACGGCGGGCTTGGGTGTCTCGGCCTTCGCGGCCTTCACCGGCTCGGGCACGGGCTTGGCCGTCGCCACCGGGGCCGGCTTCGGCTTGGCCGGAACCGGCGTCGCCACGGCGACGGGCTTGGGCGGCGCGACCTTGGCCGGCGCTTCCGCCACCGGAACGGCCTCGTCGCGGGCCCGCACCGTTTCCGACGGGCGTGGCGCCAGGGCGGCGACGCTGCGGTTCGCCGTGACGATCCGGGTGGCGGGCGGGTTCGCCTGAACGGCCACCTCGGTCGGCACCGGGATGCGCTCGGTCGGCTTCACCGGGGCCGGACGCTCGGCGACGGGCTTCGGCTGCGGCGCCGGCAGAGTGGGCGTGCCGCCGTCGAAGGCCTTCGGATCGGCGGAGAAGGAGGCCATGCGCGGGCCCGGCGCGGGCTTCGGCGCCTCGGCCTTGCTTTCGGTGATCTTCACGGGCTCGCCGGCCCGGGCGGGCAGGCCGTCCTTCAGGTCGGGCCAGCTCGATGCGAGGCCCTGGCCGATGGCCGGAGGCTGCGTCAGGCGCGGGGCCGGCGTGACGAGCCCCGCCATGACGGAGGACGCCGCCACGGCGAAGCCGGAGAGCAGCGCGGCGCCGGTGGCGCTGAGCAGCAGCGGCCGCACCAGCGAGCGCTTGCCCTGCGGCGCGGCGGCGGGACGGGCGGTGCGCCGCTCCGACATGTCTAATGATAACTCGGACATCGGTTGCGATCTCGGACCTGATGCGCGACGGTCGCCATCGGAACGCCCGGATTCGGCCGGTCCGGCCCGATGCGCCCGCCGGCTATCGGCAAGCTCACCGATTGATGGCTCGCAATACGGCACAATGATGTCGCCATGCGACGACCCAGTGTCGTTTCTAGTCGAGTCCGGTCGCGTCGAAGTCATCCACAGGATTTACGGCGTTTCGCTTAAGGAATAGTAGTCGAGCCGTCCTTCAGGACCTCACCCTCTGCTCCCCTGGAACGGGTTTCGTCACACCGTGGATACGCGCCCGAACCTGCTGCCGCCGCATCGGCCCGCCCGGGCGAGGTCCATGCCCTGGTCCGGCTGGTCGACGCGGACCCGTCTCATCGCGGTGGTGCTGCTCATCGACCTGCTCGCCGCCGTCACCTCCTGTGCGGTGGTGGTGCTGAACGCCCGCACGGCGGTGCGGGTCGAGACCCGCGCCTCCCTCGCGACGGTGGAATCCCTGGTCGCCGACACGATCCGCCTCTCGGATACCGCCTCGCCGGAGGCGCTGCTCCAGGCCCTCGACCTGCGCTTCCGGGTGCTGCGGCATGTCCGCGTGGCCGTGCTCGATGCGCAGGGGCAGCGCGTCGGCCATGCGGGGCCCGACAAGCGCGCCGAGCGCGAGGCGCCCGCATGGTTCGCGCGGATGATCCTGCCGCCCATCGAGCGGCACAGCTTGCCCATCGCGGTCGGCGGCCGCGTGCTCGGCACGGCGCAGATCACGACGCAGCCCATGGACGAGATCGAGGAGATCTGGGGCTACGCCCGCGCCCTCTCGCTCACGACCTTCGCGGTCAACCTCGCGATGCTGGTGGCGCTCTATCTGGCGCTGGCGCGCATCCTCGCGCCGCTGCGCCGCCTCGGCGAGGCGCTGACGCAGCTCGAACACCACGATTATACCGCCCGCCTCGCACCGCCGGGCACACCCGAACTGGCCGTCATCGCGGAGCGGTTCAACAAGGTCGCGGGAGCCTTGGCGCAGACGCGCTCGGCCAATGCCAGCCTGAACCAGAAGCTCCTGACCGCCCAGGACGATGAGCGCCGCCGCACGGCCCTGGAACTCCACGACGATTTCGGCCCCTGCCTCTTCGCCCTGGAGGCCAACGCCGCCTCCATCGCCCGCATCGCGGCCGGGGCGAAGGAGGTGGACCGCTCCAAGCTCGCGGCCCGCGCGGCCGAGATCGGCACCATCGTCGGGCAGGTGCAGGGGGTGAACCGCGCGCTCCTCAACCGCCTGCGCCCGCACGGGCTGGGGCAGGCCCCGCTGCCGACCTGCCTCGACCTGCTGCTGCGCGGCTTCGGCGAGCGGCACCCCGGCATCGCCTTCGTCGGGCAGTTCGACGGGCTCGCCCGGGGCTACGGCGATCTCCTCGATCTCACCATCTTCCGGTGCGTGCAGGAGAGCGCCACCAACGCCGTGCGCCACGGCGGCGCGACCCGCGTCGAGGCCACCGCCGCCGAGCGGGACGGCAACGTCTACGTGGAGATCCGCGACAACGGCACCGGCATCCCCACCGAACACCGGATCGGCCTCGGGTTGTCGGGGATGCGCGAACGCGTCGAGGCCCTGCAGGGGACTTTCGCCCTTGACAATATCGGCCCGGGGGCGATCGTCCGTATCGCCATTCCGATCCCGCCCGAGCGGAGCCCGGAGCCCGGCCACGAACTCATCTCCGCGCAAAGCGTATGAACGCCATCGCCTCTCAGATCGAGCCTGCCAGCACGCGCCTCCCGGTGCTCGTGATCGACGACCACCCCATCGTCCTGCAGGGATGCCGCCGCGTCCTGGAGGATGCGGGCGTCGAGACCATCGCCGAGGCGACGACGGTGGTGGGCGGCTACCGCATCTTCCACCGCCTGCGGCCGCCGGTCGTCATCTGCGACCTGACCTTCCAGGGCAGCGGGCTGGCCGGGCTCGGGCTGATCCGGCGCATCCGCGCGGTGGCGCCGAACACGCGCATCCTCGTCTTCAGCATGCACAACGATCCGGTGATCGTCGCCCGCGCCCTTGAAGCGGGGGCGCTGGGCTACGTGCTTAAGGATCACGCCTCGGCCGAACTCTTCGACGCCTTCGAGAAGGTGCGCATCGGGGAAGTCTATCTCGACCGCCGCCTCGCCACCGAGGTGGCGATGCTGCGCGCCGATGCCCGCCGCACCCCGGAACTGCAATTGACGCCGCGCGAGCAGCAGATCCTGGCCCGTCTGGCGCAGGGCCGTTCCTACGGGGCCATCGCCTCCGACCTGTCGGTGAGCTACAAGACCGTCACCAATTCCTGCTCGCAGATGCGGCAGAAGCTCGGTGTGCGCACCTTGGCCGAACTCATTCACGTCGCCGTCACCCACGCGCAGCGCCAGGGCTGAGCCCGCGCAGGCGATGCAAACGGGCCACGGCCCGTCGCAACCTGTCCCCGGCTGCTTGATTTCCGCGAGGCGGGGCCGAATGTTGCGATGCACGTTTGGCCCGGAGCGGACATGTCCCTGATCGCACGCCTGCGTGCCTACGCGGTGGAGGCCCTGGGGATCGGCGCCTCGGAGGCGCGCGACCCCGCCGACGACACGCATCTGGCCGCGACCGCCCTCCTCGTCCATGTCGCCCGCGTCGACGGCATCCTCGCGCCCGCCGAGAGCGAGCGCCTCGCCCGCCTCGTGGAAGGCCGCTACGCCGACGGTCCCGCCGCCGCCCACGCCCTCATCGCCCGCGCGACCGCCGTGGATACCGAGGTGCGGGACGTGGCGAGCCTCGTGGAGATGATCCCGCACGAGGCCAACGGCGCCGAGCGCGAGGCGCTGCTCGCCATGGCGTGGTCGGTCGCCGGAGCGGACGGCAAGGTGGACGAGTTCGAGGAGGCGCTGGTGGAGCGCCTGGGCCGTCTCCTCGGCTTCGATGAGGCCGGCATCGCCGCCGCCCGCCGCAGCGGCCTCTCCGGCGTACCCGCCGAATGACTGCCAGCCTCGCGCTGATCCTGCTGGCGCAACTCTGCGGCGAGGCGTTCGCCCGAGGCTTCGGCCTGCCCGTGCCCGGCCCGGTGATCGGCATGGGTCTGATGCTCGGCTTCCTGCTCCTGCGTGATTCGGCCCGCAGCCCCCTCCCGCGCCTGCTGCCGCCGCCGCTGATCGACGGCACGCTGGAGACCATCGCCAAGGGGCTGCTCGCCAACCTCTCGCTGCTGTTCGTGCCGGCGGGCGTCGGTGTGGTCGGGCGGCTCGATCTCCTGAAGACGCAGGGCGCGAAGCTCGCGGTCATCCTGCTCGTCTCGACGGCCGTCTCGCTGCTCACCACGGTCTTCGTCTTCCGGGGCGTCTCGGCCCTGGTCGACCGGCGCGGCCGCAAGGACGAGGGCTGAGCGATGGTGGGGAGCGACTTCTCCCTGTGGGTGTATCTCGCCCGGACGCCGCTCCTGTGGCTGACCGTGACGCTCACCGCCTACGTCGCCGCCGACAGGATCGCCGCCGCGACCGGGCGGCACCCGCTCGCGAACCCGGTGCTCGTCGCGGTGGTGTTCGTGGCCGCCGTCCTGGCGCTGACCGACACGCCCTACCCGACCTATTTCGAGGGCGCGCAGTTCGTGCACTTCCTGCTCGGGCCGGCGACGGTGGTGCTGGCCTTCCCGCTCTACGAGCGCCGGGCCACGGTGATGCGCGCCCTGGTGCCGATGCTCGCCGCGCTGGCGGCGGGCTCGGTCGCGACGCTCGTGTGTGTGATCGTGCTGGCGCGGCTGTTCTCGATCCCGCAGCCGATCCTCGTGTCGCTGGCCCCGAAATCCGTGACCTCGGGCGTCGCGATGGGCATCGCCGCGACGCTCGGCGGTGACCCGACGCTGACCGCGATCCTCGTCATCCTCACCGGCATCATCGGGGCGATCCTCGTCACGCCGATGATGGA
>Ga0182229_1000196_pt1 | contig 15696 bp, 12 predicted proteins | sample G6R1MG_32_FD_129663 | JGI IMG/M metagenome (GOLD analysis project Ga0182229, IMG submission 129663) | Miscanthus phyllosphere microbial communities from Michigan, USA - G6R4_MAIN_07NOV2016_LD1 MG | ecosystem: Host-associated > Plants > Phyllosphere > Phylloplane/Leaf | place: USA: Michigan...
ACCTCGATGCCGGCGGGCGAGGAGCCGCCGAAATACAGGGGCGGGTAGGGAGCCTGGACGGGGGTGAAGATCACCCGGCCGTTCTCGGAGCGCAGATGCTTGCCCTCGAAGCTGACGGTCTCGCCGGCCATGAGCCCGCGCCAGATCGTCAGGAACTCGTCCGTGACCTCGTAGCGCTCGCCGTGGGGCAGGAATACGCCGTCGCCCTTCAGCTCCACCGGATCGCCGCCGGTAACGACGTTGATGAGCAGTCGTCCGTCCGAGATCCGGTCGAGCGTCGCCGCCATGCGGGCCGCCATGGCGGGCTCCTGCAGGCCAGGCCGCACGGCGACGAGGAAACGCAGCCGCTTGGTCAGCGGCGCCAGGGCCGAGGCGATGACCCAGGAATCCTCGCAGGAGCGGCCGGTGGGCAGCAGCACGCCGTAATAGCCGAGATCGTCCGAGGCCTGGGCGATCTGGCGCAGGTAGGTGAGCGAGACGTCGCGGGCGCCCTCGGCCGCGCCGAGGTAGCGGCCGTCGCCGTGGGTCGGCAGGAACCAGAGGACGTCGGTGCGTCCGTCGGGGGTGGCGGTCATGAAAGTCTCCGTGATGGCGTGGCTCAGGCGGCCCGCGGCGCGCCCAGCAGGTGTTCGAGGATGCGGCCTTCGAGCGCCGCGAGATCGGGATCGCCGCGTCGGCGGGGACGAGGCACGTCGACCTTCAGGTCGAGCGCGATGCGGCCCTCGTCGAGGACGACGATGCGGTCGGCCATGGCCACCGCCTCCCCGACGTCGTGGGTGACGAGCAATGCGGTGAAGCCCTGGTTGCGCCAGATCCGCTCGATCAGGTCCTGCATGCCGATGCGGGTCAGCGCGTCGAGGGCGCCCAGCGGTTCATCGAGCGCCAGCAGGCCCGGCCGGCTGACCAGGGCGCGAGCCAGCGCCACGCGCTGGCGCTGGCCGCCAGAGAGGGTGGCGGGCCAGACCCCGGCCTTCTCCGTCAGCCCGACTTCGGCCAGGGCCGCCTCGGCGCGCGCGCGGCGCTCAGGCTTCTTGCCGCCCGGCCCGAGGCCGACGGCGACGTTGTCCACCACCCGGGCCCAGGGCAGCAGGCGCGGCTCCTGGAACATGATGCGCTTCGGGCGGACGGCCTTGCGCGGCCCCTCGCCGGCCTCGTCGAGGCCGATCCGTCCGGCACTGGGCTCCTCCAGCCCGAGGATCAGCCGCAGAAGGGTGCTCTTGCCGCATCCGGAGCGGCCGACCACCGCCACGAACTGCCCGGCCGGGACGTAGAGGTCGAGCCCCTGGATGACGCCGTGACCGTCGAAGGCCTTGTCGAGACCGCGCACGGTGACGGCCACGCCGCCGGCCTGCGCGGGTTTCGGCACGCGTTCGCGCGCGTCGGCCTCCGCGAGGCGGGGGAGGGCGGCGGGGGGGAGGGTGTCGACGAGCATGTCAGGCCGTCCGATACGCAGGGTTCCAGGCGAGGCAGATGCGCTCGAGCCGGCGGGTGAGCGCGTCGGCGAGCTTGCCGAGCAGCGCGTAAATCAGGATCGCCAGCACCACGACGTCCACGAGCATGAACTCGCGCGCCTGCATCGCCATGTAGCCGAGCCCCGAGGAGGCCGAGATCGTCTCGGCGACGATGAGCGTGAGCCACATGATGCCCAGCGCGTAGCGCAGGCCCACGAAGATGGAGGGCAGGGCGCCCGGCAGCACCACGCGCCAGAACAGCTCGCGGCGCGACATGCCGTAGACCCGGCCCATCTCCACGAGTTGCGGATCGACCGAGCGGATGCCGTGGAGCGTGTTGGCGTAGATCGGGAAGAACACCCCGAGCGCCACGAGGAAGAGCTTGGCCTCCTCGCCGATGCCGAACCACAGGATCACCAGCGGGATCAGCGAGAGATGGGGCACGTTGCGCACCATCTGCACCGTGGTGTCGGTGAGGCGCTCCGACAGGCGCGAGAGGCCGTTGGCGAGCCCGAGCCCGAAGCCGATGCCGCCGCCGACGACGAAGCCCGCGAGCGCCCGCAGGGTGCTGACCCAGAGGTTGGTCCAGAGTTCGCCCGTCTGCGCGGCGCTCCAGCCGGCGCGCACCACGTCGAGCGGCGCGGGCATGAACCGGGTCGAGACGAGGCCCGACGAGCCGGCGATCTGCCAGCCGGCCAGGATCGCCACAGGCAGCAGCCAGGGCGTCAGGCGCGCGGCGGCGCCGTTGGCGACATCGAGGGAGGGGGAGGTGCGGGTCGCCATGGGGTCTCAGCCGTTGCGAGCGGGCGCGGCCCAGACGGCGTCCGCGATCCGGATGGGCCGGGGGATCAGCCCGAGGGCGTGGAAGCGGTCGGCGACGCGCTGCTGGTCGGCGACGATGCCGGGGGTCATCGGGCCGATGGCGTAGTCCGTGCGATCGACCGCGCGGCGGGTGGCGGCCAGCGGCACGCCGGTGCCCTTCGAGAGCAGGGCGGCCACCTCGCCTCGGTTGGCCTCGCACCAGCGCGCCACGTCGGCGAGTGCGTCGATCGCGGCCGACAGGACGGGGGCGTTGGCCGCGGCGACATCGCGGTTGGTCAGGAAGAAGTTGCTGGGCTTGGCGACGTCGGTGGCGAGGGTCAGCACACGCACGCCCTCGCCGGCCTGCGCGATGGCGAAGTAGGGGTCCCAGATCGTCCAGGCATCGACGCTGCCGCGACTGAACGCGGCGGCGGCATCGGCCGGCGCGAGTGTCACCGGCTCGATGTCGCCGTAGCTCAGGCCCGCCTTCTCCAGGGCGGCGATGGTGAAGTTGTGCGCGCTCGACGCCCTGGCGAAGGCGACCCGCTTGCCCTTGAGGTCAGCCAGCGTGGCGATGGTGGAGCCCTTGGGCAGCAGGATCGCGGCACCCGAGCCCGCCGCCTCCTGGGCGGCGGCGTAGACGAGGTTGGCGCCCGCGGCTTGCGCGAACACCGGCGGGGCGTCGCCCGTCTGCCCGAAATCGATGCCGCCCAGGCTCAGCGCCTCCAGCAGCGGCGGCCCGAACGAGAACTCGACCCAGCGCACCGCATGCCCGAGCTTGGCCAGCCGCTCCTCGATCACGCCCTGCTGCTTGGCCACCACCAGGATGCCGTTCTTCTGGTAGCCGATGCGGAACACGCCGCCGTCGGCCGCCCGCGCGGAGGCGCGCAGTAGGGCGGTGGCGAGCGCCGTTGCGAGGAGGCGGCGGCGGTCGATCATCGCGCCGCCGCGACGGCGTCGAGCCGGTGCTCCTGAGCGAGGGCGCGGCCGAGGAGGCCCGCGAGCTGGCCGGCGGCGTCGCCCACCCGGCCGCGCACGCCCTCGTCCTCCAGTACGCCGTCCCGGAAGTCGGCATCCGAGCCGTAGACGGCGGTGGGCAGCGCCAGGGCACCGAAGAACCCGAACAGCGGCCGGAACACGTGCTCGACCACCAGGGCGTGGCGGGGGCCGCCGCCGGTCGCCACGATTGCCACCGGCTTGCCCGCCAGCGCGGCCGGATCGACGAAGTCGAACAGGTGCTTGAACAGCCCCGTGTAGGCGCCCTTGTAGACCGGCGAGCCGACGATGAGGGCGTCGGCCTCTTCTACTGCCTCGACCACACGCCGGGCGGGCAGCGACAGGTCGGCCCGGGACCACGCCGCGCCGAGGCCCGTGCCGGCATCGACGAGGTCGAACAGGCGGATCTCGGCGGAGATGCGGGTCGCGGTCTCGGCGGCGACCGCCTCGACGAGGGCACGCGTCTTCGAGGGGCGCTGGATGTTGGCGCTGAAGCCGACGATGCGCGGTCGTGCCATCGATGCCGATCCTGTCCGGGACATGGTTGGGAGCCGCCGGAGCCGGACACGAGGGTTCGACGGCCGCCAGCCTGCTTGGCCGAGAATGTGGCGCCCGCCCCCGGCCCGGTCAATGAAACGGGCTTTTGAAGAAGCGAGCCTCCGTAGAAGATCTCTGCTGCGTAAGTCGGTTTCAGAAGAACGTTCTCTCACGACGCCGCTTCTCCGGTCTCCGGACCCGAAATCCCTTCTCTCAGGCCTCCCGCCCCGGACGCGGACGCACGGCTGGTTGGGCGTCGCCCGGATGCGCCGATGAGGCCCCGGCTCCGACGCCGTACCGCGAGGCGGTGAGAAGATCGCCGCGCGCCAAGCCGACCTCCGGGGAACAACCTTGCTCCGCCCCGGCGAAATACGATTTTTGCTTCCTTTGACGGAGGAGCGTCATCAAGTGATACTTTGCTATGCAAGCATAACCCCAAGAAACCCGGCTCGCGGCGATCGATCTCGACCGCTCGAATTCCCGTCCCGGCGCCGTCGGAATCCCGCGGGAGCGATCACGGGACACGACCGTCCACGCCTTCAGCGAGAGCATGCCATGACCGCACCCATCCGGCCCGATCCGATCCGCTTCGCCTACTGGGTGCCGAACGTCTCCGGCGGCCTCGTCATCAGCAAGATTCCCCAGCGGACGAGCTGGGACGCCGACTACAACCGCAAGCTCGCGCAGATCGCCGAGGAAGCGGGCTTCGACTACGCGCTGACCCAGATCCGCTTCACCGCTGGCTACGGGGCCGAATACCAGCACGAGTCGGTGGCCTTCAGCCACGCGCTGCTCGCGGCGACCTCGCGCATCAAGGTGATCGCCGCGCTGCTGCCCGGCCCGTGGAACCCGACGCTCGCCGCCAAGCAGATCGCCACGATCTCGCAGCTGACCGAAGGGCGCATCGCCATCAACGTGGTCTCGGGCTGGTTCTCGGGCGAGTTCCGCGCCATCGGCGAGCCCTGGCTCGACCACGACGAGCGCTACCGGCGCTCGGAGGAATTCATCACGGCGTTGCGCGGGATCTGGACGCAGGACGACTTCAGCTACCGGGGCGATTTCTACCGCTACACGAACTACACCCTGAAACCGAAGCCCGCGGACCCGCAGCCCGAGATCTTTCATGGCGGTTCCTCCCGGGCGGCGCGGGACATGGCGGCCCGGGTCTCCGATTGGTACTTCACCAACGGCAACACGCCCGAGGGCATCAAGGCGCAGGTCGACGACATCCAGGCCAAGGCCGCCGCCAACGGCCACTCCGTCAAGGTCGGCGTGAACGCCTTCGTCATCGCCCGCCATACCGAGGAGGAGGCCCGCGCCGTCCTCCAGGAGATCATCGACCACGCCGACCCGGACGCGGTGAAGGCGTTCGGCCACGAGGTGAAGAACGCCGGCAAGGCGTCGCCCGAGGGGGAGGGCAACTGGGCGAAATCCTCGTTCTCCGACCTCGTCCAGTACAACGACGGCTTCAAGACCAACCTCATCGGCACGCCCGACCAGATCGCCGAGCGCATCCTGGCGCTGAAGGACGTCGGCGTCGATCTCGCGCTCCTCGCCTTCCTGCATTTCCAGGAGGAGGTGGCGTATTTCGGCGAGCACGTGATCCCGCGGGTGCGCGCGCTGGAGGCCGCCCGCGAGCGCCGGGCCGAGGCCGCGTGAGGCCGGCATCCCACCCTTCCCACTCCCGACAGGACGACCGCCCATGAACATCGCCGTCGATGCCGGCACGCTCCAGGCCAGCCGCAGTCCGCAGGGGACGCCGGGGCCGATCAGGCCCCGCGAGCCGGCCCACGTCATCCGCGACGACGCGGAGGCCCTGCGCGTCGCCCACGCGCTGGCAGAAGAATTCCGCCGCGAGGCGTCCCTGCGCGACCGCACCGGCCGCCGGCCGGGACCCGAACTCGACGCCTTCTCCCAGAGCGGGCTCTGGTCGATCAACGTGCCCCGCGAGCACGGCGGACCGGAGGTCTCCTACCGGACCCTGGCGCAGGTGGTGGCGATCATCTCGGCCGCCGACCCCTCCATCGGCCAGATCGCGCAGAACCATCTCGGCATCGTCGCGGCGATCCGCACCGTGTCGGACACGGCCCAGCAGGCCCTGCTGTTCGGCGAGGTCCTGCGCGGCATCCGCTTCGGCAACGCCTTTTCGGAGCGCGGCACCAAGCGCGCAGCCGACTTCGAAACGTCGTTCACGGACCACGGCGACCACGTCGTCGTAAATGGAAGGAAATTCTACGCGACGGGGGCGCTGCTCGCCCATCTCGTGCCGATCGTGGCGGTCGATGGAGAGGGCCGGGCCTGGTACGCCATCGCCGAGCGCGACGCGCCGGGGCTGACCGTCATCGACGACTGGTCGTCCTTCGGCCAGCGCGGTACCGCGAGCGGCACGGTGATCATCGACAACGTGCGGGTGGAGAAGAGCCACCTCGTGCCGGCCTGGAAGGGCTACGCGCAGCCGCGCTCGGACGGCGCGATCTTCCAGATCATCCAGGCGGCGGTGGATGCGGGCATCGCGCGGGCCGCCCTCGACGACACGGTGGCCTTCGTGCGCGAGCAGGCCCGCCCGTGGATCGACAGCGGGCTGGAGCGCGCCTCGGACGACCCCTACACGATCCAGGCGGTGGGCGAGCTGACCGTGCGCCTGCACGCGGCCGAGGCCATCCTCGACCGGGCGGGGCTCGCCATCGACGCGGCCATCGCCGCGCCCGACGCCGCCCACGTCGCCGCCGCCCAGCTCGCGGTGGCGGAATCCAAGATCCTGACCACGGAGGTGGCACTGGCGGCGTCCAACAAGCTGTTCGAGCTCGCCGGCACCCGCTCGACGCTCGCCGAGCACAACCTCGACCGCCACTGGCGCAACGCCCGCACCCACACCCTGCACGATCCCGTGCGCTGGAAGTACGCCATCGTCGGCAACCACGCGCTCAACGGCGTCGATCCCCCGTTCCACGCCTGGAGCTGACCGACGTAGGCCTCGAAGGCGGGCTGCGGAAACCTCGAGGTGCCGCGACGCCCGCTTCGAGGCGGCGTCGCGGCACCTCGAGGCGAGGGGGCGTCCGGAGATCGTCGCGAAGCGTCGGTCGGGGGCGTGTCGGGCGGCGGCACGGCCGCGAAACGCCCCGATCGGCCAAGTCGTCTCCGGCCGCGACCGCGTTTCGTTCGATACATCGGATTTTGGGACGGATGTCCCACCTGTCCCAGACCGTCCCACCGATCCGGGCTTCAAGGCGGTTGCGCCTACGAGTGGGGTCCGACGGGGGCCCGGGTGGAGACCCTCGTCGAGGCAGTCGCCCGCCCGGCGAGCGGAGGCGGCGATGCCCCCGTCCCACGGAGCGGTGGGACGGGGGCGACGTGCGGCCGCCGTCGGTCAGGCCGCCATGGGTCCGTAACGCCGGTGACCCTTCACGTCGTATCGGTCGAGCATCATCACCTTGTCCCAGACACGCACGAAATCCGCCACGAACCGGCGCTGACCGTCGCTGCCGGCATAGGCGTCGGCGATGTTGCGTAGCTGCGCGTTGGAACCGAAGACGAGATCGTTGCGCGTGGCCTCGAACTTCGTCTGCCCGCTGTCGCGGTCCTTGAGCGTGAAGGACGTCCCGGAGGCGTCCGCCTTGTCCCAGACCAGGTTCGTATCGGTCAGGGTCCGGAAAAAGTCCGTCGTCAGCACGCCCACCCGGTCCGTGAAGATGCCCCGATTCGATGCATCGTGGTTGGCGTTGAGGGCGCGCAGGCCGCCCGTCAGCACCACCCATTCCGGTGCCGTCAGCGTCAGCAGATTGGCCTTGTCGAGGAACATCTCCTCCGGCGAGAGGCTCGACGCCATCGCCCCGAACCCGTCATCGACGTAGTTGCGGAAACCGTCCACCACGGGCCTCAGCCACTCGAACATCTCGATGTCGGTCAGCTCCTGCGTGGTGTCGACCCGGCCCGGAGTGAACGGCACCTCCGTCTCGACCCCGGCGTCCCTGGCGGCCTTCTCCACGGCGACGCAACCGGCGAGGACGATGAGGTCGGCGAGCGAGACCTGCTTGCCGTCGCCGCGCCCACGGTTGAACTCCGCCATGACCCCGCGCAGCGCCTCGACCACGGGCGCGGCCCGGCGGTTGACGGCCCAGTCCTTCTGCGGGCCGAGCGCGAGCCGGCCGCCGTTGGCGCCGCCGCGCTTGTCGCTGTCGCGGTAGGTCGAGGCCGCCGAGAAGGCCGTGAAGGCCAGATCCGAGACCGAGAGGCCCGTGGCCAGGATCGCCTGCTTGAGGGTGGCGATCTCGGCCTCGCCCACCGGGGCGTAGGTGGCGTCGGGGATCGGATCCTGCCACAGCAGGCCGTCCTCGATCGTCACCTCCGGGCCGAGATAGCGGTGCTTGGGCCCCATGTCGCGGTGGGTGAGCTTGTACCACGCCTTGGAGAAGGCCTGGGTAAAGGCGTCGAAGTCGTTGAGGAACTTCTCGCAAACCTTGCGGTACTCCGGATCGACCTTCAGGGCGATGTCGGAGGTCATCATCATGAGGGGATGCGTCTGCCCCGCGACGTGGGCATCGGGGGTTTTGGGCGCGTCTGGATCCTTCGGGGTCCATTGCAGGGCACCGGCAGGGCTCTTGGTCTGCTCCCACTCGAACTTGAAGAGGTTCTCCAGGTAGGCGTTGTCCCACTTGGTCGGATCCGGCGTCCAGCTCCCCTCGATGCCGTTGGTCATCGTGTCCTTTCCGGAACCGGTGCCCTTCGGGTTGTGCCAGCCCAGCCCCATGGCCTCCATCGGCGCCATCTCCGGCGGCGGTCCGATCTCCTTGGCGGGGGTCATGCCGTGACTCTTGCCGAAGGCATGACCGCCGGCGATCAGCGCCACCGTCTCCTCGTCGTTCATGGCCATGCGGGTGAACGTCACCCGGATGTCGTTGGCCGACCCCTGCGGATCGCCGTTCGCGTAGGGACCCTCCGGGTTCACGTAGATCAGGGCCTGATGGGACGCGGCGAGCGGGTTCTCCAGGTCGTAGTCCGCATCGCCGTTCTTGCCGCGCCAGCGCTGATCGCGGTTGACCATCTCGTCGAAGCTCGACACCGAGCCCATCTCGACGACCTCGGGGCCCCAGTACGTGGCGTTGTCCGCCTCCCAGGCGTCGAGGCGCCCGCCGGCGAAGCCGTAGGTCGGCAGGCCCATGATCTCGAGCGAGCAATTGCCCGTCAGGACCATCAGGTCGGCCCAGGAGAGGGCGTTACCGTACTTGTGCTTGATCGGCTGCAGCAGGCGGCGCGACTTGTCGGTGTTGCCGTTGTCCCACCAGCTCGAGATCGGCGCGAAGCGCGGCATGCCCGTGCCGGCCCCGCCCCGCCCGTCCGCGATGCGGTAGGTGCCGGCCGAGTGCCAGGCCATGCGGATCATCTGCGGGCCGTAATTGCCGTAGTCGGACGGCCACCACGCCACCGACGAGGTGAGAAATTGCTTGATGTCGCTCTTCAGGGCGGCGAGGTCGATCGTGTCGAATGCGGCGGCGTAGTCGAAATCGGGCCCGAGCGGATCGGCCGCGACCCCGTTCTGGTGCAGGAGTTCGACCCTGAGGCGGTGGGGATACCAGTTCTCCAGGGCCGGGCGGCTCCCGAGCGCCCCGCCGATGCGGTCGCCTCCGAACGGGCACTTGCCTTCCATCGTGTAGGACTCGGTGTTGGTCTTGTCGGTCGTCATCTCGCTCATCAAAGGTTCTCTCGGCGCAGGTCCGGGATCGTCGGACGGATCGGGCCGCCGGTCTGTTGCCGGCGTCGGCGCGAGGCGTGCGATGCCACGGGAGACGCCAGGCTCACGCGCCCCGACCCCGCGAGCGACATCTGGCATTCTTGATGAAAATCAAGATACCGCTGACCTCCGGGCGCTGGACGGCTGCCGAAACGCCTGGGATATCCGCCTCACGTTTACGCGAGTCCGCTACGCGCAGTACGGGTCGGGGCCGACAGGGCTCACGCCCTCGCGCGATGAGCACGACGGTTCGGACCGGATGTCCGCAGACGTCCGTCGGCCCGAGGTGCATCGCCGGGATCGCGGGTCGAGGGACGCGACGGTTCCGCTGCGTCCTGCATCGCGAGGCGACGGCGGTCGGCGCTACGTCGGGCGTCGGCGGAACCGTGATCCTCGCCGGGGTACGCAGCCGTGGATGCCACCGACGGCCTGCCGTCCGCCTGGGCGGTTCGGGCGGGCGCTCGCATGACCGGGGGACGAACGCGCGCCGGTCCAGACGCATGTACGGCGCCCCTCAGAACTCCGTGTGCAGCCGCGTCCCGAAGAAATCGGCCGGGCCGCGGTCGCGGTTGTAGGCCGGGTTCTCCACGTGCTGGTAGTCGAGCGACACGGTGACGGCGCGGGTCAGGTTCAGGGCGTAGTAGACCTCGACCGCCCGCTCCGGCGCGTAGGTCAGGCGCCCGTCGCCGATGAGCAGGCCGAAGCCTCCGCTGGCGAAGAAGGCGCGGTGCGAGGGCGAGAGGCCGTTCCGGGCCGCGCCGATCCCCACCGTGTCCATGGGCCGCCCCCAGGCGGCGCCCTTGAGCGCGATGCCGCCCGAGACCGAGCGGTCGATGTCGGTGAACGACAGGTTCTCGTTGCGGCCGTCCGCGGCGCTGGCGCGGGCGTAGACCCCGAGGTCGCCCGTCACCGCCTGCTCCAGGTTGAGGTAGACCCCGCTCTTGCGTCGGGGCGCGCGGGTCGCGGCGGCCGCCTCGTTCACGTCGTCGAAGGCGCCGGCCTGCGTCAGGCTCACGACCTGACGGTAGTTGGCGGTGTTGCCGACGTTCGAGAACAGGCCGAGCCGCAGCCGCCCCGGCTGGTCGAGCCCGGGCAGCGTGTGGCGCTCCTCGAACTCGATCACGGTGCCGGCCCGCCGGAAGACGCGGGGGTCGAGCACGTCGGAGGAGGGGGCGTCGGGCACCTGCGTGTAGGCGGCGCGCACGGCGAAGGCGGACTGGTTGTACTCGACCATCACCCCTTGGGTGTAGCCGGGGAGGTTGGCCGGGAAGTCCCAGGCGGCCGACGCCCACAGGCCCCAGTTCATCACGTCGATGCGGGGATCGTGGGCGTAGACGTTGCCGTCGAACCAGTCGCCCATGGCGAACTTGCCCGCGATCACCGTGATGCGCTCGACGTCGCGGGTGCCCGCGATGGAGTTCGGGCCGTCCGGCACGGCCTCGGTCTCGCCGCCGAGCCCGAAGGTCTGGCGCAGGAAGTAGCGGTTCGAGCGCAGCTTGGGGAAGGGCGCGCCCGCCTTCTGCGCCTCGCCGTTGACGAAGCCCGCCACGCCCAGCGTCCGCGACAGGCCGAAGCCCTGGCTGAACTCGGGGTTGTAGTAGAGCTCGGTGCCCTCGAACAGCTTGAGCCCGAGGAACACGGTCCCCGTGGTGGTGGCCTGGGCCTGATGCGGCACGAGGCTCTGCTCGCCGCGATAGGGCGCGCGGAAGCCCGTCACGGCCTGGTTCACGAAGGTGGTCTGGCCGTGCAGCGAGAAGCGGCGCTCCTCCCCCGGCTGGATCGCATCCTCGACCTCGTCGGGCAGGCGCAGGGGGTCGGGATGCCAGTACAGGCGGGCCATCATCTCGTTGGAGATGAAGGCGTTGCGGGTGCTCACGGGTCCGCCCCCCGGCCCCGGCACACTCCCCAGGTCGAACCGGCGGCTGTCGCCGAGGTCGCCGTAGCGGTAGTCGAGCCCCAGCGAGAGGTCTGGCGAGAGCGCCACCTGCACGCCCGTCCCCAGCGTGAAGCCGAGATAGGCGAGGTCGCGCCGCGCGGTGACCGTCGGGCCGCCCGCGAGGTCGGGATAGGTCGCGAGCACCCGCGCGTTGGCCCCCGTCAGCCCGACGCTCGCGTAGACGAGGGTGCGGTCGTAGGCGAAGCCCAGCCGAACGCGGCCCGCGGCGAGGACGTCGGTCTTGTCGCGGATCAGCGGAAAGGCGGGATCGACCGCCTCGTAACCGAAGCCCGGCACCGAGGACGGGACCGGCCGCTTGACGTTGGTGGCGACCACGTCAGCCTCGAGCCCGTAGAGCCACGGCCCGGTCTGCCAGTTCCAGCCGCCGAAGACGCCGCCGACGGCCGTGGTGGCGTCCCGGCCCGCATCCGAGCGGCCGGTGGCGTCGCCCGTGCGGAAGGCCGGGACGGCGCGGCCTCCGATGGTGGTGGGGCCGAAATCGTAGGCGCCGAACGAGGCGCCGGCGCTGCCCTGGAGGCCGAGATAGGGCCCCGACCAGTCGATGAAGGCGGGGGCCGCGGCACGAAGGTCGGCGGCGGCACCCGGCGTCGCGGCCAGCGCGATCAGCGTCGCGTTGCAGGCGAGCGCCCGCCACCGACGCCGCCTTCTCGCGAATCCGCCCCTGCCCAGCACGCTCTTCGACCCCGCCCCATGTGCTCCGACCGGCGTATAGCAAGGGCTATATCCGCTGCAATCGGGGCGGGCCCGCTCCCGGCCGATCGTTGCCGATGCGTCACAGGTCGATACGAGCAGAGGGATTCGACAGGATCGTGACGCTCGGGGCCGGATGATTCCGGATCCGGGCCGATGAGGCGGCGCGGACACGGAGGGTCCGAGGATTTCGGTGGATGCCGGGCCACGAGCAAGCCGCGGCCCCTATGAGGGCGCGAGGCCGGGCTGATACGGAAAAGCGGCCCGACCCCCATCAAGGCTGAGCAGTCCGACTTGGGGCGCACCGGCGACGGTGCGCCCCCCTTGTCGGGCGACCTGCCGAGCGGTCATTCGGCCTTGCCGGCGGCCTTCGGCTTGGCGGCTTTGGCGGGCTCGCCCGCGACGATCGCCGCCTGCTGGTTCACGTCCGGCACGCGGGTCCAGGTCTGCGACCCGCACAGGATCTTGAGCAGGCAGCCCGAGACCGCGAGTTCGGTCTCGCTCTCGCGCTCCAGGCTGACCTGATAGGTCTTGCCCTCGTCCACGTTGTAGATCGACCCGGAGAACTTCTCCTCGTCGGGCTTGAGCCCCTCGATCAGCGGCAGGCCGATCACGGGGCGCGTGCGCTTCTTCGGGTCGGGATTCTTGATGTCGGTGCGCGGTGCGCCCTCGTCGGTGTTCGGCACCTTGAGCCACACCACCTTGCCGCAGACGTGCGTCGCGCCGGGGCCGCAGCGGTCGATCCGGATCTTGGCGCGGCCGTCTCCGGTCAGCCAGGTGCCCGACGGGTCCTGGGCGGGCGCCGCGGCGGCGGTGCCGAGGCCGGCGAGGAGAAGGGTTGAGGCGAGGGCGATACGCATGGACAGGTCTCCGGTGGGCTCTGCCTGAGGGTCCAGGCGGTGCGGATGGACGACCCTGGCGGGCCGCCCGGCGGGACGAGACGATGCCCGCACGATAGGCCCTGCAATCGGGCGAATTTCCGGCACTGTTGCGCGGACGCCATGGCGCCCTTGTGGAAAAGCTCCGGTTGAGGGGGCGCCTCCCCCCCGCTATAAGCCCGCCGCACACGCCGTTTCCGGCCTGACCCGATCCCTTGAACACCCTGGACCCATCATGGCCACCGAGCGCACCTTCTCCATCCTCAAGCCCGACGCGACCAAGCGGAACCTCACCGGCGCGGTGAACGCCGTGATCGAGAAGGCCGGCCTGCGCATCGTCGGCCAGCGCCGCATCCGGATGAGCCGGGCCCAGGCGGAAACGTTCTACGAGATCCACAAGGAGCGGCCGTTCTTCGGCGAGCTCGTGGAGTTCATGACCTCGGGCGCCGTCGTCGTGCAGGTGCTGGAGGGCGAGAACGCGGTGGCCAAGTACCGCGAGGTCATGGGCGCAACGAACCCCGCCCAGGCCGCCGAGGGCACCATCCGCAAGACCTTCTCCGAGTCGGTCGGCGAGAACACCGTGCACGGCTCGGACAGCGCCGAGAACGCCAAGGCCGAGATCGCGCAGTTCTTCACCGACGCCGACATCGCCGCCTGAAGCCGGGTTCGGGTCCGCTGCCGGACCCGCATTCCCGCCCGGTGTGGCGGCGGCGCCATTGCGTGCCGCCGCCATGAGGCCCGAAGGAGAGTCCATTGCCGATTCTCACTCGCGGACCCGACACCCCCATGCGCTCCACCTCCTCGCGCGCCGCCCGGCTCGCCCTCGCGGCCGGCCTCCTCAGCGCGCTCGTCGCCTGCAACGCGGGCAAGGGCACGCCCACGGCGTCGCTGGAAGGCTACACCCCCGATCCGGCCCTGCGCACGGCGCCCAAGAGCAACCTCGTCGGCCGCGTGCGCTACGCCTGCACCGTGACGCAGGCCCGCCTCCAGAGCGTGCCGGAGGCCTCGCTCCAGCGTCCCTGCGGCTGCTACGCCGACCGTACGCTGCGCTCCCTGGACGCGGCGGAGATCGAATCCTACCGCACCACCGGCTACTTCAACGACAGCGCCAAGGCGAAGGCCCTGACCGCGCTCGACAGCTGCCAGCTGCCGCGCCCGGCCTGAACCACGTGGGGCGCTGCCCCATGACCCCGCCGAAGGGCCTCGGGCCCTTCGGACATCCCGTTACAGGGACAGGAGCGCACCGTCCGGCGCGATCACCTCGGACGAGAACACGACGCGGCCGTTCTCCAGTCGGGCCCGGCCGCCCGCCACCAGGGCGAAGGCGGCCGGATACAGGCGGTGCTCCTGCACGATGACGCGGGCGGCGAGGCTGTCGGCATCGTCCCCCGGCCGTACCGGCACGGCGGCCTGCGCCACGATCGGCCCCGCATCGAGCTCCGGCACCACGAAATGCACCGTGCAGCCGTGCAGGCGCACGCCCGCGGCCAGCGCCTGCGCATGGGTGTGCGTGCCGCGAAACAGGGGCAGCAGCGAGGGGTGGATGTTGATCATCCGCCCGGCCCAGGCCTCGACGAAGCCCGGCGTCAGGATGCGCATGAAGCCGGCGAGCACGACGAGGTCGATGTCGGCCCCCGTCAGCGCCGCCTGCAGGGCCGCGTCGAAGGACGCGCGGTCGGCGAACCCCGTATGGTCGAGCACGCAGGTCGGGATGCCCGCGGCCTGCGCCCGCGCGAGCCCGCCGGCCTCCGGCCGGTTCGACAGCACCAGCGCGATCTCGGCGGGGAAGCCGGGGGCGGACGCCGCCTCGATCAGCGAGACCATGTTGGAGCCGCGCCCCGAGATCAGGATCGCGACCCGCTTCTTCCTCACCCCTGAACTCACAGCGCGAGACGGCCCGTGAAGGTGACGGGCTCCGGCCCGCGCCCGGTGATCCGGCCGAGCCGCACCGGCGCCTCGCCCTCCTGGACGAGCGCGGCCTCGACGGCGTCGGCGGCCTCGGCCTCCACCACCACGGCCATGCCGATGCCGCAGTTGAAGGTGCGCAGCATCTCGGGCTCGGCCACATTCCCCTCGCGCGCCAGCCAGCCGAACACCGGCGGCACGGCTATCGCGGCGAGATCGACCTCGATGCCGACGCCGTCGGGCAGCACGCGGGGCAGGTTGTCGGGGAACCCGCCGCCGGTGATGTGGGCGAGCGCCCTGATGCCTCCGACCCGCTTGAGGGCGGCGAGCAGCGGCTTCACGTAGATGCGGGTCGGCTCCAAGAGCGCCTCGCCCAGCGAGCGGCCAGGCGCGAACGGCGCGTCGGCGTCCCAAGCGAGGCCGGTCCTGGCCACGATGCGGCGCACCAGCGAGAAGCCGTTGGAATGGACGCCCGAGGACGGCAGGCCGAGCACCGCGTCGCCCGGCTCGATGCCCGGCCGCGGCAGCAGCGTGCCCCGCTCGGCCGCGCCGACCGAGAAGCCCGCGAGGTCGTAATCCTCGTTGGCGTAGAGGCCGGGCATCTCGGCGGTCTCGCCCCCGATCAGCGCGCAGCCGGCGAGCCGGCACCCGGCCGCGATGCCGCGCACGATGTCGGCGCCGACCCCCGGCACCAGCTTGGCGGTGGCGAAGTAGTCGAGGAAGAACAGCGGCTCGGCGCCCTGCACGATGATG
>Ga0182229_1000197_pt1 | contig 15669 bp, 17 predicted proteins | sample G6R1MG_32_FD_129663 | JGI IMG/M metagenome (GOLD analysis project Ga0182229, IMG submission 129663) | Miscanthus phyllosphere microbial communities from Michigan, USA - G6R4_MAIN_07NOV2016_LD1 MG | ecosystem: Host-associated > Plants > Phyllosphere > Phylloplane/Leaf | place: USA: Michigan...
TGACCGTCTGGCCCGGCCGCAAGAACTGGATGCCCGCCACCACGACCTGCTCCCCCGGCTCGATGCCGGATTTCAGGGTGATGACGTTCGGCCCGTAGCGGTCGATGACGACCTTGCGCACCGAGACCGTGCGCTTGGCCGGATCGTAGACCCACACCGCCGGCTGGTTCTCGTAGCGGTAGAGGGCCGACCACGGCAGCACGATCACGTCGTTCGGCATGAACGTCCCGCGCCCGACCACCACCGCGCCGAGGCTCATGCCCGGCGGGGTCGATTCGAGCCCGATCTTCACCCGCACCGTGCCGCTCGACGCATCGACGGTGGGCGAGATCTCGCGCACCGTGCCCCTGGTCTTCACCGACGGATCGGCCTGGAGCGAGACCTCCACGACCTTGTTGCCGGGCGGCCGGGCGGTCAGCGCCTCGTAGACGTTGAAGACCGCGTCGCGCAGCCCGTCCTGGGCGAGGACGAGGACCGTCTGGCCCGACTGGACCACCTGCCCGACTTCGAAATCCCGCCGGGTGACGATGCCTTCCACGCCCGCGCGCAACTCCGTGTAGTTCAATTGCTCCTGCGCGGTGCCGAGGGCGGCCTTGCCCGATTCGACGGCGGCCTGGGCCGTGCGCAGATCCTGCTCCGCGTTGTCGTAGGTCGAGCGGGTGGTGTAGCCGCCGCCGAGGAGCTGCTTCTGGCGCTCGAAGGTGAGCTTCGCCTGCGTGAGCTGCGCCTCCGCCGAGGACAGGGCCGCGCGGGAATTGTCGAGGTTGGCGCGCTGCGTCAGCGGCTCCAGTTCGGCGATCACCTGATCCGCCGCGACGTGATCGCCAACCTCCACGAGGCGCTTGGCGACCTTGCCGTTCGTGCGGAACGAGACGTTGACCTGCGCCTGGGGCTGGATGTCGCCGCTGAACACGACATCCTCGACCATGGAGGTCTTGCGTGCCTCCGCGACACGCACCAGCAGAAGCCCATCCCCCTCCGGCGGCGGCGAGGCGGCCGCGAGGAACGGCGCCGCGAGGAAGACGGCGAGGGAGAGGCGGATCTTGCAGCGTGGATGCATGATGCGGGCGGCAGCGCAACGATCGCCGGGCGGCGGGGGAACCTTGGCTCCCTATAATCTCTTTGCTACATACCGTCCAGTCGGTAACTAAGGACCGTCATGCAGCACAAGCGTCAGCGGCTCGCCGAGCGACCGGAGATCATTCTCGACGGGGCCGACGCCCTGCTGCTGCGCAACGGCGCACGCGGCCTCACCATCGACGCGGTGGCCGCCGAAGTGGGGCTGAGCAAGGGCGGGGTGCTGCACCATTACGGCTCGAAGGACGCGCTGGTGGCCGCCCTGGTGGCGCGCAACCTCGACTCCCTGCGCACGGGCATCGCCGCCTGCGAGGTGACGGAGACGGGTGAGCCCCGGAGCCTCGCGCGGGCCATGGTGGCGCATTTCCGGCGCAACCTCTGCGACAACGACGGGATCTCCCGGTCGCTGCTCGTGGCCTCCATCGAGAACCCGGCGGCGCTGGCCGACTACAGCGGCTTCGTGACGGAACGGCTCGGGCGCCTCGCCGAGTCCGAGGGTGGGTTCGGCGCGGGATCGGTGGCGTTCTTCGCCATCCTCGGCATCGCCATGGGCCGCGCCCTCGGCTTCCACGACTTCCCGCCGGAGCAATACGACGCCGTCTTCGCGGCCCTCGACCGCATCGCGGCCCTGGACGATCCCGCCGCCAAGGCGTGAGCCCTCTGGCCTTCCCCCGCCGTTCCGCGCAAAGGCTTGTCGCGCGACACCCAGCCCGGAGCGCATGATGGATCACGCCGCCCTCGCCCCCTATGCCCGGCACGTGCTGGAGGAGGCGACCCTCCCCGAACTGCCGAACCATTACCGGGGCAAGGTCCGGGACAATTACGACCTGCCGGACGGACGCCGCATCCTGATCACCTCCGACCGGATCAGCGCCTTCGACATCGCGCTGGCCGCGATCCCCTTCAAGGGCCAAGTGCTGACGCAGACCGCCCGCTTCTGGTTCGAGCGCACGGGCGACATCTGCCCGAATCACGTCCTCGCCTATCCAGACCCCAACGTCGTGGTGGGCCGGCGCCTCGCCATCCTGCCCGTCGAGATCGTGGTGCGCGGCTACCTCGCCGGCACGACCTCGACCTCGATCCTCACCCGCTACAAGGCCGGCGAGCGCGACATGTACGGCCACCGCCTGCCGGACGGCCTGAACCCGAACCAGAAGCTCGACCGGCCGATCATCACCCCCACCACCAAGGCCGACCACGGCGGCCACGACGAGCCCCTGACCGAGGCCGAAATCCTCGAGCGCGGCCTCCTCACCCCCGAGCAATGGCGCGTCGTCAGCGAGGCGGCCCTCGGGCTGTTCGCGCGCGGCCAGGAGATCGCCGCCGCGCGCGGCCTGATCCTTGCCGACACCAAGTACGAGTTCGGCCTCGATGGGGACGGGCGGATCGTCCTCGCCGACGAGATCCACACGCCCGACAGCAGCCGCTACTGGTTCGCGCAGAGCTACGAGGCGCGCTTCGCCGCCGGCGCGAGCCCGGAGAGCTTCGACAAGGACTTCATGCGCAACTGGGTCGTCGCCCGCTGCGACCCCTACAAGGACCCGATCCCCGCGATCCCCGCCGAGGTGATCCTGGAGACGGCCGCCGTGTATATCCGCGCCTTCGAGACCATCACCGGCCAGGGCTTCCCCCTGCCCGACCCGTCCGAAGAACCGCTGGAGCGCATCCGCCGGAACATCGCCGCCTATCTCGCGGGGGACACGGCGCCGAATTCTTGAGGGGCCCCCCTCGCCCGAGCGGAACCGTAAGCCGGCTGCACCATTGTGCCGCCAGGCTGACCGCTGCTGTGGGGAGCCGCTTCTCTCCGACCCGGTGGCGCCCCCGGCCATGTCCTCCGATTCCGCCGCCGCGAACCACCGCCTGTTCGCCCTCACGGCCGCCGCCGCCTGGGTGGTGCTCTTCGCCCTCTACCTGCTGTTCGCCGGCTCGCTCAGCCTCGACGAGGCGGCGACCGGCGCCGCCGCCGCGACCCTCGCCTGCCTCTGGTGGGCCTTCGGCGGGCGGCGCGGCGGGATGCGCTTCGCCGGATGGACGCGCCACCTCGCCCCCATCGCCAAGGCGACCCTCGCCCTGCCCGCCGCGACGGCGCGGGTGGCGGGGCAACTCGTCCACCACATCCGCTACGGCCGCCCGCCGGGCCGGACCCTCTACGAGCGTGACGCGGAGAGCGCCTGGGCCGTGGCCGACACCCCGGCCGAGCGGGCGCTCGGGCTGATCGCGAAATCCCTCGCGCCGGACAGCTTCGTGCTGCGCGAGAAGGGCGGCGATGCCGGCATCGTGGAGCACAGGCTCTCCGGCGGGGGGGACGCGCGATGAGCCTCTGGACCTGGGCGATCCTCGCCCTGCTGCCGCCCCTCGTCCTGAGCGTGGCGCTGACGTGGCGCGGGCGGCCGGGCCAGCGGCTCGCCGCCTACCAGCTCGCCACCACAATCGGTGTGCTGGTGCTGACGCTCCTGACCTTCGCCACGGATCAGGCCTCGGTGATCGACCTCGCCCTCACCACCGTGCTGCTGGCCCTGCCCGGCACGCTGCTCCTCTCCGTCTTCCTGGAGCGCTGGGTATGACGGCGCTCATCTCGATCCTCCTCGCCTGCGCCGTGGCCGCGACATGGCTCTCGGCCCTCGCGATCCTGCGGATGCCCCGCGCCCTCGACCGGCTGCACGCGGTGTCCTTCCTCAACATCGTGGCGGGAATCGCCATCACCGCCGCCGGCTTCGCCTCGGACGGCGTGTCCGTGCGCTCTCTCAAGATCCTGCTGATGACCGTGCTGCTCGTGGGCTTCGGCGCCGTCATCACCCACGCCGCCGGGCGGGCGATGCTGCTGCGGGAGGGCCGCTCGGCATGAGCCTGCTCCTCCCCCTCCTGTTCCTCCTCACCGCCGCCTCCGGCACCGCCGTGGTGCTGGTCCGCGATCCGGCCCGGCAGATCTTCGCCATCGCCGGCAACGGCATCGTCCTCGCGATCCTGTTCACCGCACTGCAGGCGCCGGACGTCGCCCTGTCGGAGATCGCGGTGGGCGCGGCGGCCGTGCCGCTGCTGTTCCTCGTCGCCCTCATGGCGGTGCGGGCGGGCAAGGTCGAACAGGGCTCCGACGAGGGCCGCGAGCCATGACCCCGCGCCTGCGCCTCACCCTGCTCGGCGCGGCCCTGGCGGCCCTCCTGCCCGGGACCGCCGCCGTGATCGGCCGGCTGCCCGAATTCGGCGCGACCATCGCCGCCTATGGCGAGCGCATCAACGCCATCGTGCCGAAGGAGCGGCATGTGGCGAACATGGTCAGCGCCATCAATTTCGACGTGCGCGGCCTCGACACCCTGGGCGAGGAGTTCATGCTGCTCGCCGCCATCACCGGCACCGTGGTGCTGCTGCGCGGCCGGCGCGGCGAAGACATGACCGACCGCGCCATGCGCCTGCCGGGCCGGGCGATCCTGCCGCGCTCCGAGGCCGTGGTGCTGACCTGCCGCCTCGCCGGCCCGCTGCTGATGCTGTTCGGCCTCTACATCGTCGTCCACGCGACGGTGACGCCCGGCGGCGGCTTCCAGGGCGGAGTGATCCTCGCGTCGGGCACGCTCCTCGCCTATCTCGGCGAGGGCTATTCCGGGTGGCGCGACGTGGTCCGCAGCCATTGGCTCGACGCGATGGAGGGCGGCGGCGCCCTGCTCTTCGCCCTGTGCGGCCTCGCCCCGATGCTGGTCGGCGCGGCCTTCATGCAGAACGTGCTGCCCTTCGGCACCTTCCGCGATCTCTATTCCGGCGGCCTGATGCTGATCGAGAATCTCGGCGTCGCGCTCGCCGTCTGCGGCGGCTTCACCCAGCTCTTCCTCGAATTTCTGGAAGAGACCCGCGAAGCCGACGGCCCGGACGAGCCGGGGGAGGACAGCGCGTGACCTGGCTCCCCTACGCCGTCGCCGCATGGCTGTTCGCGGCGGGGCTCTATGGCCTCGCCTCCAGCCGCAACCTGATCCACCTCGTCGGCTGCCTCTCGGTCTGCCAATCGGCGACCTACGTGCTGCTCCTCGGCCTCGGCTATCGCTGGGGCAGCATCGCGCCGATCTTCTACGATCATCCGCCCGGCACGCCCGCCGTCGATCCGGTGATGCAGGCCCTCGTCCTCACCGACATCGTCGTCGGCGCCACGCTCACCGCCCTGCTCCTCGTGCTCACGGTGCAGATCTTCAAGCGCAGCGGCACCCTCGATCCGGAACACCTGAAACCCATGCGCCGCAAGGGCGACACCCGGTGATCGCGTCTCTCGTCCCCTTGCCGGTCGCGGTTCCGATGGTGGTCTGCGCGTCGCTGCTCGCGACCGCCCACCTGCTGCCGAAGCGCGTGCCGGACATCCTCGCCATCCTCACCGCCCTCGCGGTGAGCGTCCTCTGCGCGATCCTCGCCTCCCATGCGGGCGACGGCACCATCGATTACTGGTTCGGCGGCTGGCAGCCCCGCGAGGGCGTGGCGCTCGGCATCGGCTTCTCGGTGGATGCCGCGAGCGGCTGGATCGCCGCCTTCATCGGCCTGCTCTACGCGCTGGCCTTCGTCTTCGCCTGGGGCTTCTTCGGCCGCACCCACGGCCATTTCCACATCCTGATGCTGCTCTTCCTGGCGGCGATGGTCGGGTTCTGCTTCACCCGCGACCTGTTCAACCTGTTCGTGTGGTTCGAGGTGATGAGCGTCGCGGCCTTCGCGCTCACCGCCTACCACCTGGAGGAATCGGCGCTGGCCGGCGCCCTCAACTTCACGATCGTCAACAGCCTCGCCGGCTTTCTGATGCTCGGCGGCATCGGCCTGCTCTATGCCCGCGCCGAAACCCTCGACTTCGCCGGCATCGCCGCCGCCGTGGCCCATGCCGGCGCCGATCCGGTCGTGGCCGGCGGGTTCTGCCTCGTCGCGGCGGCGCTGATGATCAAGGCCGCCGCCGTGCCGTTCCAGTTCTGGCTCGCCGACGCGCACGCGGTGGCGCCGAGCCCGGTCTCGGTGATCTTCTCCGGCGCGATGGTCGCCCTCGGCGTGTTCGGCCTCGCCAAGCTCACCACCTTCGTCTTCGCCGGCTCGGACCAGATCCAATGGGCCGTGCCGCGCCTGATGATCGGCCTCGGCGCGGCGAGCGCGGTGCTCGGCGGCTGGATGGCCCTGCTGCAGCGCCACCTGAAGCGGCTGCTCGCCTTCTCCACCATTTCGCACGCCGGCATCATGCTCACCGGCATCGGCGCCCTCTCGGCCACCGGGACCGGCGGCCTGCTCGTCTACGTCGTCGGCCACGGGATGGTGAAGGGCGCGCTCTTCATGATCGCCGGCATCCTCCTCGCCACGCGGGCGAGCGTGGACGAGATCAACCTGCGCGGCCTCGGCAAGGGCATCGGCCCCGCCGGTGCGGCGATGGCCATCGCCGCCCTCCTCCTCGCCGGCCTGCCGCTGGGACTGCTCGACCAGGGCTCGCGCCTGCTCCACGGCGCCCTGGAGGACACGCATCCCCTCGCCCTCACCGCGAACCTCGTCGGCGCGGCGCTGACCGGCGCCGCCGTGCTGCGCGCCGCCGGGCGGATCTTCCTCGGACTCGGCGAGGATCCCGGCGACGAGGCCCACGCCCCGAGCGAGGAGGAGCGCGAGAAGGCCGACCGGCCCCTCTGGCTGATGCTCGCCCCCGCCTGCGTGCTCCTCGCCCTCGACGTCCTCGTGCCGGCCGACTGGGTCCGCGCCATCGCGCCGGGGGCGGTAAGCGCCTTCAGCCGCCAGACGATGACTGGCCCCCTCCACATGGGCGCGGCGACCGGCGCCTGGGTCTCCGTCGCCGCCGCGATGACCCTGGCGGCCTATGCCCTGTTCCGCCACCGCCTGCCGGCCATCGTGGTGCGCTCGCTCCAGCGGACCCAATCCGCCCCGGCCCGGCTACTCGAAGCCCTGCACAGCGGGCTCATCGGCGATTACGTCGCGTGGCTCGCCGTGGGCCTAGCCCTCATCGCGGGGATGCTGGCGCTGCCCTGAGCGACAGGGCTACGCCCGCACCCCCGCGACCAATTCAAACAGCAGGTCGTCGTAATGGACGACGAGATGCGGGTCGTCCGCGAGGTAGCGCGAGATCCGCGAGCGCTGCACCTTCCGGTAATCCTGCCACGACCGGTCATGCGCGGTCAGCACCTCGACCAGCCGGTCGGCGCCCTCCGCGAGATCGTGGCCCCGGTAGTAATAACCGAGATCCTTCACGATGTCGGCGTTGTGGACCAGCGGATAACCCTGCCAGCAGCATTCGAGATAGATGTAATTGAGCGGCAAGCCCCATTGATGGGACACCACCACATCGGTGTACTCCGCCAGGAAGGTCGGCGTGGTCACGCGGCCGACGAAACACGCCTTCTGGGCATGGATCAGGTCGCAATATTGCATCAGCGCCGCGAACTCGGTGTTGTCGTGGACGAAGCGATCCGAATTGGCAACGTAAAGAAAATTGACAAGATCCGGGCGCCGGCGGAAAGCCTGTTCGACAATGAAAATGGGATAGAGACAAAACTTCATTACATCGATATTGGGTTCGAAAACCGAAACCCGCTTCGCTCCAAGCTTGGGCCGATACTCACCGTTATTTGGCAGGTCCTTCGTTGCAGCCTGGATCGCCATTGGATCCCAGACGAAAGGCACCTCGCGAACCGGACAGCGGCGAAGGGTCTCGAAGAAACCTCGGTTGAGTTCCCAAACCTGCGGAATCGCCCAGATGCAATCATATTCACGATTGACAAAGATTGTTTCGTACAATCTTCTCTTGAAGATCATTGCCTCGATGTTTTGGATATATTCAGGTCCGCAGCAATAGCTGACGATCTTCGTGCCCTGTTTCTTCAAAGCGGCCGTCTGGTTCCAATCGATCTGGCCGCCGAGTTCAATGATCACATCCAGACCCTGCCAGCCCTCCGCATAGGACATGGTCGGAAAGCGCTGGCGATCCCAGGGTAGTTGATCGCCAAGCGTGACCGGCGTCGTGTTGAGTAACCTGACGGTGTGGCGGTGCTTCGAGTTCAGGAAGAGCTTGGCGAGATACAAAGCATTCTGCTTGATCCCGTTCAGCCAAAGGCTTTCGCCCTCCTCGCGAAGTCCGAGTGTGATCCCGATCGTCAGGGAGCGTCTGTCCATAGCCCAAACACTCAAAGAACCGGCGCCGGAACGCCACGCGATTGAGGCGCCGCCGCGGGGGCATCCGGCTCGAACAATCCAGCGATGGCGTCGCTATAGAGCCGTACATTGGCGTCCGATGCCGGATCCAGCTTCGTGAGAAACTTGCGACCGTCGGTTATATATGACTGGAGGCTGAGATCATGCTGGTAAAAGGCCTGCAATAGTGCCTTGCCAGCATCTTCGGGATCGAAGTTTGCGTAGCGGTAGCCGCAGCCATCAACGAGATCGGAATTGTGTATGAGCGGAAATCCGCCGTATAACGCTTCATAATACAGGTAATTCTGCGCGTTCTCCCAATGATGAGAGACGACCGCATCCGCAAAAGGCCCCATCACATCGACAATGGGGTACCTTCCTTCGAAGCTTGCCTTGCCGTGCGATACAATATCAAGGGAGCGCGCGAACTTCACGAAGGTATCGTTCTCACGCAGCTTGTTGCTGTTGAATACGCGCACCGTCTCCCAAGGGGCTGGATCCATCCGGTATGCCACTTCGCAGGCGAGTAGCGGGATGTGCGAGGTTTTCACCGAACAAAGGTTGGGCTCCAGAACGGCTAGGCGCCACCGTTTACGCCCCGGCATGTAACGGAAGTCGTATGTTCCGCCCCGTCCGGCGGCCGCCTTCTCCAGCAAGGTCGGCGACCACAGGTGCTGCATGATCCGCACGGGCGCGCGGTATCCGGTCGCGTAATATTGCGCGCAGGTGCGCTCGAAGGCCGGAAGGGTCCAGACTTCATGATAGGGCACCTGGGTCATCAACAGGCCAGGCGGCAGCTTGAAGGACATGCGCTCGGCATCGATGATGTAATCGTTGGCGACTCGCATCGCGACGATGCGCCCTCCCCGATCGACGAATGCCTTGGCCCACGCGGCATCGAGCTGGGCGCTCAGCTCGATTACGACGTCAAGGTTATCCATCGCATCCGCCATTGTGATGGCGGGCGCCTCCGCGCTCGTCAGGAACGCCGCCGACGTCTCAGGGTTGCCGGGACCGGCCACGACGACGCAGCACCATTCGACCAGGGGCGATTTCCGCAGCGTCTGCAAGAGAAAGAAGCAATTCTGGAAGATCCCGTTTTCCCAGATGGTCTGTTTCTCGTCGCGCAGGAACAGCGTCACACCGATGCGCAGTCGCGATGTGCTGGCCCGCTTTCCGCGCAGGACCAATCCAGGCGACTTCGTCATGCCGACCTCCGCTTGCGGCCTGCGCTCACCAAGCTCAACAGTCGCCTTGCATAGTGGTTGATATTCACGGGTGACGTCGGGGACAGGCTGGCGATCATCGCGCCCGCCCGTTTGGCATAGTCTTCGAGATTTTCGTCATGTCCCTCGACGGCATCAAGGAAGAGCTTCGCACCACCGACAATGTCGGAATCCTCGTAATAATAACCAACGTCCTTGAACATCACGGAATTATGAATGAGAGGATATAGCCCATATAAAGCATCGAGGTAGACGTAATTCTGCGGGCAATGCAGCTGATGGCTTACCACCATGTTGCAGCCCCGGCCCATGACGTGAGAGAAGTAATCCCGTCCTATGATCTGCACCTTACCATCTTGGTAGGTCCGCATGCTCTGCATAAAACAGACATACGTCGGATGCTCGATCTTTCCGTCTCCATTCAGATAAGTAACATAGTCGATGACGCCCGGCGCTTGCCTCGCCGCAACATCGCAGATCATCTGCGGGATCAACCCCATTTTGATGGGTGAGATGTTCGGCTCGAAAATCGCCGGGCGGGCGGTGCCAGTCTTGAGCCCCCCCCGGCGATAGCCGTAGAGTGGCTCATCGTTCGGACCTCGCTGCACAGTCTGCTCAAGGAAGCGCGGCGACCAGAGATAGGGGACCTCGTTGACCGGGCAGCGGTGGATGGTGCGCAGCATCGGCGCGAAAATCATGTCCTTCGCGAGCAGCCAGATTTCCTCGCACCGCGCGGCCTCTATGAAGAACCCCTCGCGATTGAACACAGTTGGTTCGATCAACGCGACATAGGGCTGGCCGCATTGGTGGATGACGAACTTCCCGCCCTGGAACCTGAAGCGCCGGATCCACTCGACATCGATAGCGCCCCCCATCTCGATGGCGACATCGACCACATCAGAAGCCTCGGCCTGCGTGATAATCGGAAAGCGCAAGGCTTCGTCATCCGACCCTTGCGGATGGGTCGGCCGGTCTCCGCAATTAATCAAGTAGACCGCTTCGACGAACGGAATTTGACTTAGCAACGTGACGAAGTGATAGATGTTCTGGGTAAGTCCATTGTTCCAGACATGCTGCTTGTCACCCGTCATAATCGAGACGCCGACGCGCATCGGATTTCTTTCGAATTCAGGTGTCTCGTACCGACAGTACAGTCTGCCGAAGACATAGGAAGATGACGAAACAAAACGGAGCGGACGCCCTATCGGCTCCGCCCCCGTTCCGGTATGTTACCGGCTCACAAGATAAGCGAGTGTATTTCGTACCTCCTGGAGAGCGAACTCAACGCGGACCTCTCCAATGCCGATTCCGACCCAGGACGCGACCGCGGATGGCGCGGACGCGAGTTCCTGCACAAAGGGATCGTCCATTTGCACCGAGGCGGTACAGAGGGCTGGCTCGCAGCTGTCATAGGCGAGGCGACGCGCGGCGGCCTTGCCGATTTGAACACTTGCGCCAGTTTTCAGCTCAATGCCGGTTGGCGTTTGCAGGACAAAAGTCGCCGATCCGCCGGTCTTGACGACGCTCACGATCAGGATCGGCCGACGATCTTCGTTACTCTTCAGAACGCCCATTTTGGCCACGCAGGTCCGGGGCGAGTTGTCGGCGGGCTGCGGCAGGCAGGTCACGGTCCAGCCCTGGAAATTTTGAGTCTCCCCGGTAGGGGCAGAAGCTTGCGGCGACGCGGTAGCCGGCTTCTCTGTACCGGCAGCGGCGACCTGAGGGGTCAAAGCTTCCGCGCGATCCTGAATTTTTGGCTTAGCTTTCTCAACTCGTTGAGGAGGCCGAAGCTGCGGCACCGTCACTTTTGGTGTGTGATAGACCGGTTTCGCATCCGGGCTCTGTGCATTAGCGTCATCGTTGAAAAACGGAAGGCCACACAAAGCCAATATTGCGCCAACGAAAGCTGCCGACGTTTTCATAAGATTCACCTTTGCGCCATTCGTTTGAGCATTTGGCCTTACTGACTGAACTCAGTAGCCATATATCATACGATAACTTGCACCCTTTGCCGGATCATTTATTTCGCCGGCTTTGGGGTCAACACGTATGCATTTATGAATCTTACCGGCAGCATCGCCACAATCGATTATTTCAAACCCTAAGTTAGCATAGTTTTTGTTGAAAAGTGATGACAAACTCGATGCGCTTAATAGCAGAACATTACAAGTTAAAAACAGTAGAATCAGAAACAACACATTCTGTTTTAAGTTGTTGAGCATTTTGTTCTCCTTCTTGGAGTTATTGACGACGCTGCAGGATTGCGATCCACTTAAACCCTTGGTGATTGCTGATGATAGAGAGATGTACTCTATGTACGATCATACTTTGTGATTCGCTCATCGGCAACGCCGCAAAACATCCGCTGTCAAATACTCCACGCAACGAAGATTTGGTTCTTCCGTCAAACGCGACTGCTTGACGCGAGATCTACTCCTATCGAAGAGGCCTCGATCACCACTCTGCCGTACTTTTATTTAGAGTTTCAGCAAATCCCAGTCCGACTATTGTCATACTTTTTGCCTCCGTATGAGCCGGAGTCTTGTTTTTCTTATTCCGTCGAACAATATCTTCTTTGAATGGCAATATTTGAACGCTCCCGCCCGCGTTCAAAATAAATACCAATTTTGGATCCAGCGGGAATATGTACTTACAGGTACCATCACAAAGCATCGGATTGACAATTTGCGAAAACTCTACCTTGACTGCTTTTCCACTGACAGAGCCAAGATGCGTCGCAGCGACAGAAATTGCCTTTTTCGACGAGTTCTCTTCAGGAATGGAGATCATCATGGCCGGAATCCCGGTATCAGTTGTGGCGATTATAACTGATCCGATCTTTCTCCCGTCTTCAGTAACGGTTGAAAGCAAATTGCATATCCGGCGTTTGATTTTGATGATCTGCTGACATTTTGCGTACCACTCACCAAAACCGAAGTTTCGATCCTCGATCTCTCCATCTTTGAAGATGCTCGCGTCAATGGCCGGTGTCGCCACCTGCACTTCTGCCCGCACCCCATTATTGAAGGATATTATCGAGATGAGCGCAAGAAGTGCCGTTCCAAGATGTCGCCACATGCGGCTTGTTAGCATGCGCGGACGCTCATGTATAGTAGTAATCTCAATGATGTTCCGGTGAATTACAGTATTACAGATTGCAAGTTGGAATATTATCAATCGTTGCGTGTATTGGCTGATTTCGAAGACGGATGCGAGGCGAGCCGGCCGGAAACTCCCATTCCCGGCCGGGCAACGCTTTACCAGCTGTAGGTCACGCCGCCCGCGACGCCGAGCTTGTTGACACTGGGTGTGTAAGACACGGACGCTGTCCCGCGCCACACTCCGTCCTCAGACGTGAAACCGTAACCGATCGCCATGGCGCTTTGATTGTCGTAGAAGCCGCCGCCGATCCCCAGGCTCTGCGATCCAGGGCGATCGGAGAAGCGCATCTGGCTCATTGCAAAGGCACTAGCAACGCCGCCGGATGCAATCACGCGATTCCTCGTGATCTGCGTCTGCAGGTGAGCCGTAACTTGGCTCATGTTGTTTTGCAGCGCTGACAAGCCAGTGTCGAGAGCGCTGATCGCGCCACCGACATTGGTGTAGTTCGACCCTTGCACGCGGTAAGACGGTGCGGAAATTTCGCCCGTGGCCGTATTAAAGGTCGAATTACCACCAAGGGCCGTGGCGAGACTATTACCCAGCGAGAACATTTGTCCGCCGTTGATAGCGTCGGTTGAGGCCGACGCAACTTTGCCTGCCGCAACATTGTGGAGGATCACCGGGGCCGTCCCAGACCCCGGCTGAAGGTACAAATCGTTCGCCGATGCGGATGCTGCCTGAGCGGCTTGTGGTGACGTACCGTACCGGAGCGGCCCGATCTGCCCATTCGCAACACTAGTCGATAGTGCCGAAACCGAGCTATTCGTATTTGTCAAACCGGTCGATATTGTTGCGATCGCGCTTCCAGTATTGCCAAACCCCGTCGAGAGGGACGCGATGGAACTGCTGGCGGTCGTGAGACCGTTCGAAAGCGTTGCGACCACACTGCCGGTCGAACTCAACCCAGTCGACAGGGAAACAACGGAACTATTTGTGACAATCAGCCCTGTCGATAGCGCCGCAACCGAACTCGATGTTGTGCTCAGTCCAGTTGAGAGGGACGCGATCGAACCGCCCTGGCCGGGCTGACCATTCGATAGTTGGGAAACGCTCGTGGAGAGCGTCGCGACTGAAGCCGTGGTTTGGAGGAAGCCTGTCGACAGCGACGCAATCTGTATCAGAGTCGTCGACGCCACGGCATAAAGCTGGCTGCCATTCACGGCGTCCGTCGAGTTCGCTGCGATCAAGCCAGCAGCGACGTTCTTGATCTGCCTCTCCCCGCCTACGGATCCGACTGAGAAAACACCGATAGGTGCGGACCCGGCGAAGCCTCCGTAGGTCGTAGTCCCTAGGATCAAACCTCCGACACCGACAGCAGGCGCTGTTGTGGAACTATCACCAATAGCGACGCTTCGCGCAGTCGATGCCACTGCACCGGCACCGATCGCGATACTCGCGTTCGCCGCGCCGCTCACCATGGCTTGATCGCCGATCGCGATAGAGCCAGTGGTCAGCGCGTTGTTGCGATTACCAAGCGCGATGCTACCTCGGCCCACGGCAACGTTTGTGTTGCCAATCGCGAGTGCGCCAGCAGCGTCACCACCGTTTGCCGTTCCATCATCGGAAACGATGTTGTCGCGACCCAACGCGACGGCGCCTTGGCCATAGGCGTAGTTCGGATCGCCGACCGCGATCGCGCCTGCGCCCCTCGCAACGTTACGCGAACCAATGGACACAGCCGAGCCACCCGGCTTGCCAGTTGCCAGCGCTCCGACGCCAATGGCGACGTCATCGCCGTTTGTAGCGACAGCCTCCCCACCAATCGCAACGCTGTTAGCCCCCTTCGCCTGCGCCGCTCCTACATTGTTGCTACCGATCGCAATCGCGCCCGACGAAAGGGCATTGGCATTAATGCCGATTGCCACGCTTGTACTGCCTGCAGCGTTCGCTCCCTTTCCGACAGCGAGAGTTGAATTTGTGGCGCTGCTCGGATTGTAGTTGTTCAGCAGGAGATTCACCTCACTACTTACGCTGAACAATTGACTGCCGTTCACCGCATCGGTCGACGTGGCACTGACCGTGCCGGCTGCAATATTTGTAATCTTCTGCGGAGTTCCGGTGCCATGGCTCGCGTTGTAAGCGCCCGCAACCGAGTCCCACTGCAATGCGTCCGCTCGCAATCCGTCGACGCCCGTAGAGAGTGACGCAATCGAACTATTGGCTACGCTCAGACCGGTCGATAACGAGAGAGCTCCCCCGCTGCCTACTGTGAAGATAGCTGTCGACAGCGAGGCCACGGAGCTGTTGGTCGCGTTCAGCTGATCTCCATTCACGGCGTCCGTCGAGCCTGGATTGAGTCGGCCCGCAGCGAGATTCGTGATTCTCTGCGCGATCCCACCGCGGCTCGCATCGTATGCGCCGAGGCTAGAATTCCATTGTAAGGCATCACGCTGCAGTATCGACACGGAGGCGGATACGGTGCTGACACCTGTCGAAAGATAGCCAACCTCGCTGCTTGTGCCCGACAATCCCGTGGAAAGAGACAGGATGCCGGTCGACAGTACCGCCACTTGAGTGGTCGTTCCAGATAGGCCGCTCGACAGTACACTGACGGTACTGTTTGTGCTCGAAAGGCCAGTTGACAGGGACATGACGCCTGTCGACAGGAACGTGATCGAGTTGTTGGCCGTGCTCAGACCCGTCGACAGCGAACCCACGCCCGTCGACAGCGACGCGATCGAGCTATCGGCCGTACTCAGGCCCGTCGACAGCGAACCTACTTGGCTGTTCGTCCCCGACAAGCCCGTCGACAGTGACGTCACGTCCGTCGACAAGGATGCGATGGAACTGTTGGCCGTACTCAGGCCTGTCGACAGTGAAACCACACCCGTCGACAACGACGCGATAGAGCTGGTGGCCGTGCTCAAGCCCGTCGACAGCGAGCCCACTTGGCTATTCGTCCCCGACAGACCCGTCGACAAGGATGCGATCGAACTGTTAGCCGTACTCACACCGGTCGACAGAGACGCGACGTTGCTGTTCGCCCCCGACAGACTTGTCGATAGCGAACCCACGCCCGTCGACAGCGAGGCTATCGAGCTGTTCGCCGTGCTCACACCCGTCGACA
>Ga0182229_1000199_pt1 | contig 15653 bp, 16 predicted proteins | sample G6R1MG_32_FD_129663 | JGI IMG/M metagenome (GOLD analysis project Ga0182229, IMG submission 129663) | Miscanthus phyllosphere microbial communities from Michigan, USA - G6R4_MAIN_07NOV2016_LD1 MG | ecosystem: Host-associated > Plants > Phyllosphere > Phylloplane/Leaf | place: USA: Michigan...
CAGGCTCGCGCGACGCTTTGCGGCGCTTCCGGCACCATCCGGCGCGCCGGACGATCCTGGAGAGCTTGAGCGCGGCTGAGCTGCGCCTGCTCGGCGACGACTGGCTGCACCTCGCCCGCGACGACCAGTTGCCGCCGCCGGGCGACTGGACCACCTGGGCGGTGATCGGCGGGCGCGGCTCCGGCAAGACCCGCACCGGCGCCGAGTGGGTGCGCGCGCTGGCCATGGGCGACCCGGCCTTCACGGCGGAGCCCGTGGGGCGGATCGCGCTCATCGGCGAGACCTACGCCGACGTGCGCGAGGTGATGATCGAGGGCCCCTCGGGGCTGCTCGCCCTGCCGCGGCTCGGCGGCGGGCCGCCGGACTGGCAGCCGACCCGGCGGCGGCTGCGCTATCCCAACGGCGCCGTGGCGCTGGCCTTCTCGGCGGAGGAACCGGATTCCCTGCGCGGCCCGCAATTCGGCGCCGCGTGGTCGGACGAGGCCGCCAAGTGGCGCTACGCGGATGCCGCCTGGGACATGATCCAGTTCGGCCTGCGGCTGGGGACGCGCCCGCGCGGGCTCGTCACCACCACGCCGCGGCCGATCCCGCTGATCCGGCGGCTGCTCGACGATCCGCGCACCGTGGTGAGCCGGGCACGCACCCTCGACAACGCCCTCAACCTCGCCCCCGGCTTCCTCGACGCGGTGGTGGGGCGCTACCGGGGCACCCGGCTCGGCCGGCAGGAGCTCGACGGCGAACTGATCGAGGACCGGCCGGACGGGCTCTGGACCCGCGATCTGATCGAGGCGGGCCGCGTCCCGGCCGCGCCCCCTCTCGCCCGCGTGGCGGTGGCGGTGGACCCGCCCGCCTCGTCGCGCCGCGGGGCGGATGCCTGCGGGATCGTCGCGGCGGGGGTGTCGGGCGAGCGGGCCTACGTGCTGGCCGACGCCACGCTCTCGCGGGCGAGCCCGAGGGCCTGGGCGGGCGCCGCGCTGGCGCTCTACCACCGGCTCCAGGCCGACGCCCTCGTGGTCGAGGTCAACCAGGGCGGCGAGATGGCCGCCGCCGTGCTGGCGGAAGTCGATCCCGGCGTGCCGGTCGTGCCCGTGCGGGCGCATCGGGGCAAGTACCTGCGCGCCGAGCCGGTCTCCGTCCTCTACGCGCAGGGGCGCGTGCACCATGTCGGCGCGCTGCCCGCGCTGGAGGACGAGCTGTGCGATTTCGGCCCCGGCGGGCTCTCCACCGGCGCCTCCCCCGACCGGCTCGACGCCCTGGTCTGGGCGCTGACGCACCTGATGCTGACGCCCCCGGCCGAGCCGCGTGTGCGTGTCCTGTAACGCTCGCCGCGAGGTCTCCATGCCCGCCTGGATCAAGCCGACCTGGATCGACCGCCTCGCCCGCGCGGCGGGCCTCGCGCCCGCGACCAAGGCCGCGCCGCTGCTCGCCTTCACCGGCGACGGCCGGGCGGTGTGGAGCGCGCGCGACCCGGCCGCGCTCGCCCGCGAGGGCTATCGGCGCAACGCCGTGGCCCATCGCGCCGTGCGGCTGGTGGCGGAGGCCGCCGCCTCCCTGCCGCTGACGCTCGACGGCGCCGACGAGGGGCATCCGCTGCTGGGGCTCATCGCCCGGCCGAACCCGCACGAGGGCGGGCAGCGCTTCCTGGAGGGCGTCTACGGGCACCTGATGGTCTCGGGCGACGCCTATGTCGAGGCGGTGGCGCTCGACGGGATCCCCCGCGAGCTGTTCGCCCTGCGGCCCGACCGGATGCGGGTCGTGCCCGGCCCCGACGGCTGGCCCGCGTCCTACGAGTACACGGTGGGCGGACGGACCGTGCGCCACGTCCAGGAGGGGCCGGTTCCGCCGATCCTGCATCTCGCCCTGTTCAACCCGACCGACGACCATGCCGGGCTCGCGCCGATGGCGGCGGCGGCGGCCGCGCTCGACATCCACAACGCAGCCTCCGCCTGGCACAAGGCGCTGCTCGACAACGCGGCGCGCCCTTCCGGCGCGCTGGTCTTCGCCCCCTCCACGGGGGCGGCGCTCAGCGAGGCCCAGTTCGCGCGGCTCAAGGCCGAGCTGGAGACGAGCTACCAGGGCGCGGCCAACGCCGGCCGGCCGCTGCTGCTCGACGGCGGCCTCGACTGGCGCCCGCTCTCGCTGTCCCCGAAGGAGATGGACTTCGTCGAGGCCAAGGCTGCCGCCGCCCGCGAGATCGCGCTCGCCTTCGGCGTGCCGCCCCTGATGCTGGGCCTGCCCGGCGACAACACCCACGCCAACTACGCCGAGGCCAACCGCGCCTTCTACCGCCAGACCGTGATCCCGCTGGTGCGCCGCACCGCCGACAGCCTCGCCGGCTGGCTGGAGCCCGCCTTCGGCCCGGCCCGCCTCGTGCCCGACCTCGACGCGGTCGAGGCGCTGGCGCTGGAGCGGGAATCGCTGTGGCGGCGCGTGCAGGCGGCCGAGTTCCTGACCGTCGCCGAGAAGCGCGCGGCGGTGGGCTACCCGGGGTCCGGGGCCTGAGGCCCCGGCGGGATCGGGCGGAGCCCGCACCTTCCGTCATCTCAACCCGCGGGAGCCCTGCCATGGACGGCCATTTCACGGGCTATGCCAGCCTGTTCGGGGTGCCCGATCTCGGCCGCGACACGGTCGCGCCCGGCGCGTTTGCCGCGAGCCTCGCCCGGCGGGGGCCGGGGGGCGTGCGCATGCTCTGGCAGCACGATCCGGCCGAGCCCATCGGACGCTGGCTCTCGCTCGTCGAGGACGCCCGCGGCCTGCGGGTCGCGGGCCGGCTCACCCTGGCGGTGCAGCGCGCCCGCGAGGTGGACGCGCTGATGCGCGAGGGCGCTCTCGACGGCCTCTCCATCGGCTTCCGGGCCGTGCGCTCGACGCCGGAGCGCGGCGGGCGCCGCCTCGTGGCGGTCGATCTCTGGGAGATCTCCCTCGTCACCTTCCCGCTCCAGCCGGGCGCGCGGATCACCACCGCCGGCTCCGAGCTCGCCCACCGCCTGCGCGCCTGCGCCGGGCGGATGCGCATGCCCGTCCGCCCCCTCCAACCCGCGAGGATTCCATGACCGCACTCCAGATCCAGACCAAGTCCTTCGAAACCAAGTCCTTCGAGCCAAAGTCCGGCCCGCCGGAGAACAAGGCCGTCGGCGTCGACGCGGCGCTCGACGAGTTCGGCCGCGCCTTCGAGGCGTTCAAGGAGACCAACGACGCGCGGATGGCGCAGATCGAGTCCCGGCTCGGCGCCGACGTGGTGACGGAGGAGAAGCTCGCGCGCATCGACGCGGCCCTCGACCAGGCCCGCAGCCGCCTCGACCGGATCAGCCTCGACCGGGCACGCCCCGCCCTCGGCGGCCCCGAGACCCCGCGCGACGGAGTGGGCGCCGAGCACAAGGCGGCCTTCGACCTCTACGTGCGGGCCGGCGAGAGCGCGGGTCTCAGGCGCCTGGAGGAGAAGGCGCTCTCGGCGGGCTCCGGGCCGGACGGCGGCTACCTCGTGCCGCCCACCATCGAGCGCGAGGTGCTGGCCCGTCTCGCCCAGATCTCGCCGATCCGCGCCATCGCCTCGGTGCGCACCGTCTCCGGCGGGCAGTACAAGCGGGCGGTGAGCGTGACCGGCCCGGCGGCGGGCTGGGTCGCCGAGACCGCGCCCCGGCCCCAGACCGACGCGCCCACCCTGTCCGAATTGAGCTTCCCGGCGATGGAGCTCTACGCCATGCCCGCGGCCACGCAGACGCTCCTCGACGACGCGGTGCTCGACATCGACGCGTGGCTCGCCGACGAGGTCGAGACGGCCTTCGCCGAGCAGGAGAGCGTGGCCTTCGTCACCGGCAACGGCGTGGCCCGCCCGCGCGGCTTCCTCAGCTACGACACCGTGGCCAACGCGGCCTGGGCGCCGGGCCGGCTCGGCTTCCTCGCCACGGGGGCCGCCGGCGCCTTCCCGGCCGCCAACCCGGCGGACGTGCTGTTCGACCTCGTCTACGCGCTGCGGGCCGGCTACCGGCAGGGGGCGAGCTTCGTGATGAACCGGCGGGTGCAGTCCGCCATCCGCAAGTTCAAGGACGCGGACGGCAACTACCTCTGGCAGCCGCCGCTGGCCGCCGACCGCGCCGCGACCCTGATGGGCTTCCCCGTGGCCGAGGCCGAGGCGATGCCGGATCTCTCCGCCGGTTCCCTCTCCATCGCCTTCGGCGACTTCCGCCGCGGCTACCTCGTGGTGGACCGCGCCGGGCTTCGCACGCTGCGCGACCCCTACTCCGCCAAGCCCTACGTGCTGTTCTACACCACCAAGCGGGTCGGCGGCGGCGTGCAGGACTTCGACGCGATCAAGCTGCTGCGGTTTGCCTGAGAAGGATCGCCTCAGCGCGCACGTCGTCCCGGCCGCGCCATCCAGTCGGTGCGGCCGCCGGGCGCGAGGCCGGCGGGCAGCGCCTCCAGCTCGGAGGCGCGCGACGCGATCCAGCTCGCGTGCTCGCCGGTGGGGGTGACGGCGGTGAAGCCGCCGCAGGCGGTGCGGGCGCGGCGGTCCTGGCGCATGGCGCCGCTCGACCAGCTCACCACGCCGACCATCTGGCCGCCGCGCAGGATCGGGCCGCCGGAATCGCCGAGGCACGCCCCGGCGCCCGCGGTCTCTGCGAGGCGCCGCGCGTCGGTGACCACCGTGACGCGGTTGGCGACCTGCAGCGAGCCGATCGAGACGAGATGCGCGGTGCGCAGGGTCCGCGCGGTGTTGCGGCGGTTCTCGGCGACCACGCCGAAGCCCGCGATGTCCACGGGATCGCCGTTGCCGATGGCGCCGCCGCGCGGGTCGAGGGGCCGGAAGCCCGCGCCCACCGGCTGCTCCAGCTTGAGCATGGCGAGGTCGGTGCCGGGCTGGTCCTCCGGCGTGGTGCCGGGCACGAAGTCGGGATGCATGGAGGCGGCGACCGCGCGGAGCCGCCGCTGCCGGAAGCTCGGGTCCACCACCACCACGCTGTAGCCCGCCTGATGCATCACGCAATGGGCGGCGGTGAGCACCACGTCCTGGGCGATCAGGGTGCCCGAGCAGATCTCGCCCGCCGTGCTCTCGATGCGCACCACCGAGGCGCGCAGGCCGTCGGGATCGCGGCTGACCTGCCCCTGCACCACGGCCTGGGCCGAGAGCGGCACGGCACCGAACAGGGCGCCCAAGGCGACGTTTCGCAGGACCGTACGGACGAAGCTCGCTGACATCGTGGTCTCCGGCGCCGGGGGCGCGTGTCGACACGTTCGGATTCGATCAAGCCTAACGGAAGGCGAGCCTAACGGAAGGGAAGTCCGCGGCCAAGGTAAGGTTCCGGCAAACGGGTCACGGCGCCGGCCCGCTCCACCGGGCCGTGGCGCCCCAGCCGGCGAGCGACCGGTCGATCCAGTCCCGTTGCGGCCCGAGCAGGACCGCCTGGGTGAGGCCGCCGCAGGCGTCCTTCACCCAGGCGGCGAGCGCCAGAACGCCGTCCGCCCCCGAGACCGGGCCGCCGGAATCGCCCTGGCAGCCGCCGGCCCGCCGGCCCCGGAGCCAGACCAGGAGGCGGCTCGGGCCGTAGGGCTCCACCACGGGCAGGCCGACGCGGCGGAAGCGCCCGGTGCTGCGGGGATCGTCGAGACGCACGGCGCCGTAGCCGCCGAGCACGAGGTCGGCCCCGGCCCGCGGCATGGCCCCACTCAGGGTGGCGGGGACGAAGCGGGCCGGCAGGGGCGCGCGGGCGCGCAGCAGGGCGAGATCGACGGAGCGCGCGCGGGCGCGGATCGCGTCCGGCTCGTAGCCCGGATGGACGGAGCGGGCGGCGACCTCCAGCAGCACGGGGGCTCCCGCCGCGTCGCGATAATGGATGCGGTTCTCGGCAACGCCCGCCACGCAATGGCCGGCGGTGAGCACCGCGTCCGGCGCCACCACCACGCCGGTGCAGAGCCCGCCCGACGAGGTCAGCACCATCACGGCGCTGGCGGCCGCCTCCGGCGCCTCGCGCCCGCCGGTGACGGCCCCGGCCGGCCCGGCGAGCGCCGCGAGGAGCATCACCAGGAGCGCCACGGCGGCGTGCCCGCGCGGGGTGCGGCGTCCGGTCATGCGCGCGGCCCGGTTTCTGGGAGAGTCGAGATGATCCCGATACGCGTGGACGGCAGCGGCGTCGAGCCGGTGACGCTCGGCGAGATGCGCGCATACCTGCGCATCGATCCCGACGACGCCCGCGAGGACGCCCTGGTGCTGCGCCTCGCGGCGGCGGCCCGCGCGGCGGTGGAGATCGAGAGCCGCCGCGTGCTCACCCCCGGCCGCTTCCGGCTGATGCTGACGGCGTGGCCGGGATCGGGCGTGCTGCCGGTGCCGCTGAGCCCGCTCGGCGCCGTGCTCCATGCGGGCCTCGTCGATGCGCGGGGCGAGGTCGCGGACCTGCCCGACGGGCTGGTGCGGCCCGGCCCCGACCCGTGGGAGGCGCCCTGCCTGCTGATCGGGCCGGACGCGCCCTCGCTGACGGACCGGGCCGCGCTGATCGAGGTCGCCGCGGGCTGCGGAGGCGACGGGCCGCCCGTGCCCGAGCCGCTCGCGCAGGCCGTGCGCCTGACGGCGGCGGCCTGGTTCGAGAACCGGGGCGACGCCCCCGCCCTCGCCCTGCCGCCGCAGGCCGCCGCCCTCGTCGCGCCGCACCGGCGGATGCGGCTTTAGCTTCACCACCCCGGAGACGACCATGCCGGACACCCCCGTGCCCATCGGCGCGCGGCGCCGACGCCTCGTGCTCGAACGGCCCCTGGAGACCCCGGACGGCTTCGGCGGCTCCCTGCGCCGCTACGTGCCGGGGCCGGTGCTGTGGGGGGCGGTGGAGTCGCTCGGCCACGTCGAGCGCCTGCGCGACGGCCGGGCCGACCGGAGCGCGAGCCACCGGATCACCCTGCGCTACCGGCCCGGGATCGTGCCGCCGATGCGGCTCGCCGACGGCCCGCGCCGCTTCGCCATCCGCGCGGCGGGCGATCCCGACGGACGCCGGCGCGACCTCGTCTGCGAGGTCGAGGAACTGATCGGGGAGGAGGCGCCGTGAGCCGCTCCCCGCTGCTGGCCTTGCGCGCCGCGATCCTGTCGCATCTCGCCGCCGACGCGGACCTCGCCCGGCTGATGGGCGGCACGGTGCGCCTCTACGACGAGCCCCCGCGCGGGGTGAGCCCCGTCTACGCCGTGTTCGGCGAGGCCGAGGCCGCCGACGATTCCGTCGACGGCGCCCGGCGCCACCGGCACGCGCTGGCGCTCACCGTGTTCGGCCGGCCCGGATCGAGCCGCAGCGCGATCGACGCGGCCGAAGCGATGGCGGGCCTCCTCGACGACGCGGACCTGCCGCTCGACGGGCACGCGCTGGTGGCCCTGCGCGTCCGGGAGATCGCCGCCAGCCGCGACGAGCGCACGGGAGAGACCCGCGCGGCCCTGACGCTCCGGGCCGTCACCGAGGCGACGCCCTGACCCCCTCCCGATGGTGCCAAGAAGAGGAGACCCGAGATGGCCGCACAGAAGGGCAAGGATCTGCTGGTCCGGGCCGGCAACGGGGCGGGCGGCTTCGTGGCCGTGGCTGGGCTGCGCGCCCGGCAGCTCGTGTTCAACGCCGAGACCGTGGACGTCACCAACGCCGACTCCACCGGGCGCTGGCGCGAGCTGCTGGCGGGCGCGGGCGTGCGCCGCGCCGCGATCTCGGGGGCCGGGGTGTTTCGCGACGAGGCCTCCGACCTGCGCCTGCGCGCCCTGTTCTTCGACGGCGCCATCGACCTGTTCCAGATCGTGGTGCCGGCCTTCGGCACCATCGAGGGGCCGTTCCAGATCACCACGCTCGAATACCGGGGCGACCATGCCGGCGAGGTCACCTACGACATGAGCCTCGACTCGGCCGGGCCGCTCGCCTTCACGGCGGCCTGACCGTGGCCAACCGCAGGCGCGGCGAGGTGCCCCTCGTCCTCGGGGGGCGGCGCTACACCCTCTGCCTCACCCTCGGCGCGCTCGCCGAACTGGAGGATGCCCTGGCCGCCGGCGACCTCGCCGGCCTCGCCGAGCGCTTCTCGCGGGGGAGCCTCGGCGCCCGCGACCTGATCGCGCTGCTCGGCGCGGCCCTGCGCGGCGGCGGCCATGCCCTGGACGACGCGGCGGTGGCGGAGCTGCCCCTGGCGGGCGACCTCGGGGCGGTGGCCGAGGCGCTGGGCCAAGCCCTGATCGCGGCCTTCGGCGAGGCGCCGCCAGCGTCGAGGGACGCGCCGCCGGACCCTTGAGGGCCACGGGAGGCCCGGTCGGGGAGAGAGGGCCCGCGCCGGAGCCCGCCTCCGCCTTCCCGTGGGACGACGCCCTCGCGCTCGGACTGCACGCCTTGCGCTGGACGCCGCGCGCCTTCTGGGCCGCGACGCCCCGCGAACTCGTGATCGCCGCCGGAGCGGGCGCCGGACGCGCGCCCGAGGCCGCGGCCCGGGCCGATCTCGACCGCCTGCTCGCCGCCCATCCCGATCCGCCGCCGTGACCCGGCGAGCGATGACGATCGCTCGCGGCCCGCGCGACCGCGCGGCGGCGGTCGTCGGCCGGACGCCCCGCTTGCGACCATCGGTCGGAAGCGCGGCACATCGCAGAAAGGGTATCACCATGGCCGACTCCGCCTTCGACCGCAGCACCGCCGAGCGGGCGCGCCAGCTCGAGCGCCTCGACGCGCTGGCGGGCCGGTTCGGCACCACCCTCTCGGCCGCCTTCGGGCGCAACCTGAACGCGGGGCGCCAGCTCGACGGGGTGCTCGGCTCGCTCGCCACCAAGCTCGCGGGCGTGGCGCTGAAGGCGGCGCTGACGCCCGTGCGCAAGGGGATCGCGGGCCTGGTCGGGAGCCTTCTGAGTTCCGGTTCGGACGAGCCGGCGGCGCTCGCCCGCGGCGGCGTGGTCGCACACGGGCGCATCGCGGCCTTCGGCGCGGGCGGCGTGTTCGGGCAGGGCCGGGTGCGGCCCTTCGCCGACGGCGGGATCGTGGCCGCGCCGACCTACTTCCCGCTGTCGGGCGGCGCGCTCGGCCTGATGGGCGAGGCCGGCCCGGAGGCGGTCATGCCGCTCCGGCGCGGCAGCGACGGGCGCCTCGGCGTCGCGGCGACCGGCGGGGCGCGGGGGACCGAGCGGCCGGTGGCGGTGACGGTCACCATCGCCACCCCCGACGCCGACAGCTTCCGCCGCTCCGAGGCGCAGGTCGCGGCCAGCCTCGCCCGCGCCGTGGCGCGCGGCCGGCGGGCGCTGTGAGGGGAGGCTTGGCCATGGCCGATCCCGTGCCGGATCCCGGCTTCCACGAGGTGCGCTTTCCCCTCGACGTGAGCTTGCGCGGCAGCGGTGGCCCGAGCCGGCTCACCGAGATCGTGACCCTCGCCTCGGGGCGCGAGCACCGCAACAGCCGCTGGGCGGATTCGCGCCGCCGCTACGACGCGGGCTTGGGCATCCGCACGCTGGATGCCCTGCACGCGGTGCTGGCCTTCTTCGAGGAGCGGCGCGGGCGGCTCCACGGCTTCCGCTACCACGACCGGGTCGATCACCGCTCCGGGCCGCCGAGCCGGCCCGTGACGCCCCTGGACCAGCCGCTCGGCACCGGCGACGGCACCACGCGCAGCTTCATGCTGGCCAAGACCTACGGCAGCGGCCCCCTGCCCTACCGCCGCCCGATCGCCAAGCCCGTGGCGGGCAGCGTGCGGGTGGCGCTGGACGGCGCGGAGGTGGCGGCGACTTGCGACCCCGCCACCGGCCTCGTCACCTTCGCCCCCGACCGGGTGCCGCCCATGGGCGCGGTGCTCACCGCCGGCTTCGCGTTCGACGTACCGGTCCGCTTCGACACCGACGACCTCAGCGTGGATCTCGCCGCCTTCACCGCGGGCGAGATCCCGCGGGTGCCCCTGATCGAGATCGTGCCCTGAGAGACCCCCGCCATGCGCGCCGTTCCCCCCGACCTCGCCGCGCGCCTCGCGGGCGGGGCGACGACCCTGTGCCGTGCCTGGGCGCTGACCCGCCGCGACGGCGCCACCTTCGGCTTCACCGACCACGACCGCGACCTCGCCTTCGGCGGGCTGACCTACGCGGCGCGCACGGGGCTGGAGGCGGCCGAGGCCAGCGCCGAGCTCGGCTTCGCGGTGGGCGGCGGGGACGTGGCCGGCGCGCTCACCTCGGCGGGGATCGCGGAGGCCGACGTGGCGGCCGGGCTCTACGACGGGGCCGGGATCGAGACCTGGCTGGTGGACTGGAGCGCGCCCGACGCGCGCCTGCTGCTCGACGTCGCGACCATCGGCGAGATCCGCCGGGCCGGCCATGCCTTCGTGGCGGAGCTGCGCGGGCTGATGCACGGCCTCGACGCCGAGACCGGCCGCTCCTACCGCGCCACCTGCGACGCGGAGCTGGGGGAGCCGCGCTGCGGGGTCGATCTCGCCGATCCGCGCTACCGGACCGTCGGCACGGTGCGCGCCGCACTGGACCCGGCCCGGCTCGGCGTGACCCTCGCGAAGGACCTTGCGGACGGCTGGTTCTCGGGCGGGCGCCTGGCCTGGACCGGAGGCGCCAATGCCGGGTTGGTCGCCGACATCCGCTTCCATACCCGCTCGGAGGCGGGCGCGATGCTCGAGCTGTGGCAGACGCCGGCCCGCGCGGTCTCGCCCGGCGACGCGCTGACGCTCACGGCGGGCTGCGACAAGCGCCACGCCACCTGCGCCGACAAATTCGCCAACGCGGTCAACTTCCAGGGGTGTCCGCACATGCCCGGCAACGACGTCGTGATCCGGCCGGCCCCCGGATCCGGGGCGCGGCTCGACGGGGGCAGCCTGTTCCGCTGAGCGCGCGTAGGCTTCGACAGGGAGACGATGCGATGTCCGCCCCCTCCTCCCAAAAGATCGTGGCGGAGGCGCGCGCCTGGATCGGCACGCCCTACCGGCATCAGGCCTCGCTGAAGGGCGTCGGCTGCGACTGCCTCGGACTGGTGCGCGGGGTCTGGCGGGGCGTGTTCGGAGACGAGCCGGAGACGCCACCGCCCTACGCGGCGGGCTGGGCCGAGCCGGGCCTGGGCGATTCCCTGGTCGAGGCGGCGCGCCGGCATCTCGTGCCGGTGGCCGGCCCCCTGCCCGCCTACGCGCCCCGCCCCGGCGACGTGCTGCTCTTCGCCTTCCGCGCCCACCTGCCGGCCCGGCACTGCGCCATCGCGGCGGGCGCGGCCACGATGATCCACGCCCACGACGGCGCGGTGGTGACGGAAGTGCCGCTGAGCCCGTGGTGGCGGCGCCACCTCGCCGCCGCCTTCCGGTTTCCCGAGCCCGAGGAGGGGACGCGATGACCACGCTGATCCTCCAGAGCGCGGGCGCGGCGGTCGGCGGGGCGCTCGGCGGCCCGGTCGGGGCAGGCTTCGGGCGGGTGCTGGGCTCCGCCGGCGGCGCGGCCCTCGACGGCGCCCTGTTCGGCACCCGCGCGGGCCCGCGCCTCGTCGAGGGGCCGCGGCTCGCCGACGTCGCCGGGCTGTCCTCCACCGAAGGCGACCCGATCCCGCGGGTCTACGGGCGGGCGCGCATCGGCGGCACCCTGATCTGGGCGACGCGCCCCATCGAGGTCGCCGCCACCACGGTGGAGCGCTCCTCCTCCGGCGCCAAGGGCGGGGGCGGGAGCAAGACCGTGCGCACCGCCTACAGCTACTACGCCAACCTCGCGGTCGGCCTGTGCGCGGGCGAGATCGCGCAGGTCCGCCGGATCTGGGCGGACGGGACCGAGCTCGACCTGACCGGGCTGACGCTGCGCGTCCACACCGGTGCGCCGGACCAGGACCCAGACCCGCTGATCCTCGCCAAGGAGGGCGGGGACGCACCGGCCTATCGCGGGCTCGCCTACGCCGTGTTCGAGCGGCTGGCGCTGGCGCCCTTCGGCAACCGCATCCCGCAATTCGCCTTCGAGGTGATCCGCCCGGTCAACGGCCTGGCCGGCCGGGTGCGGGCCGTGTGCCTGATCCCCGGCTCGACCGAGTTCGGGCTCGATCCCGTGCCCGTCAGCGAGGATGCGGGCCTGGGCGCGACCCGGCCGGCCAACCGCTTCCAGCTGCAGGGGGCGAGCGACGTGATCGCCTCCCTCGACGCCCTGCAGGCGCTCTGCCCGAACGTGAGGCGCGTGGCCGTGGTGGCGAGCTGGTTCGGCAGCGACCTGCGCGCGGGCCAGTGCACGGTGACACCGCGCGTGGACGCCGCCGCCAAGGCCACCCACGGCGAGGCCTGGAGCGTCGCGGGCCTTGCGCGCGCGGGGGCGGGGGAGGTCTCGCGCACGGCGGACGGCGGGGCGGCCTACGGCGGCACGCCCTCCGATTCCGGGCTGACCCGCCTCGTGGCCGAGTTGACGCGGCGCGGGCTCGGGGTGGTGCTCTACCCGTTCGTGATGATGGACGTGCCCGCGGGCAACGCCCTGCCCGACCCGCGCCGGCCCGGAAGCGCGCAGGGGCCCTATCCCTGGCGCGGGCGCATCACCTGCGACCCGGCCCCGGGCGTGGCGGGCAGCGTCGATGGCACGCCGGGCGCGGCCGATCAGGTCGCCCGGTTCTTCGAGCGGGCGGAGGGCTACCGTCGGATGGTGCTGCACTACGCCGACCTCGCCGCCGGCTGGGGCCGGGCGGGTGCGGGCCTCGACGGCTTCATCGTCGGCAGCGAGTTCGTCGGCCTCACCCGCGTGCGCGGGCCGGACGGCGGCTACCCGGCGGTGGGGGCGTTCCGGGACCTCGCGCGGGCGGTGCGCGCCCGCCTGGGGTCCGGGGTCGCGCTCACCTACGCGGCGGACTGGACCGAGTACGGCGCGCACACGCCCGACGGGGGCGCGACCCTGCGCTTTCCGCTGGACGCGCTGTTCGCCGACGCGGCCATCGACGCGGTCGGCATCGACTACTACCCGCCGATCTCGGACTGGCGCGACGGCGAGAAGCATGCCGACGCGGCCGAGGCCGCCGAGATCTACGACCGCGCCTACCTCAAGCGCCGTCTCGGCGCGGGCGAGGCCTTCGACTGGTACTACGCCGACGAGGCCGGCCGGGCCGCGCAAAACCGCCTGCCGATCCATGACGGCGCCTACGGCAAGCCCTGGGTCTACCGGCCCAAGGACCTCGTTTCGTGGTGGGCCAACCCGCACGTGGAGCGCGACGGCGGCGTCGAGACGCGAACCACCGCCTGGATGCCCCGCTCCAAGCCGATCTGGCTCACCGAGATCGGGGTGCCCGCAGTGGACCGGGGCACCAACGGCCCCAACGTCTTCCCCGACCCGAAATCCTCCGAGAACGCGGCCCCGCCCCACTCGCGCAACACCCGCGACGACCTGATCCAGCTCCGCGGCCTGGAGGCGATCCTCTCGCGGTTCGACGACGACGCGACGGGCTTCGATCCCGCGCACAACCCCGTCTCGCCGCACTACGGCGGGCGCATGATCGCGCGGGACACCATCTTCGTGTGGTGCTGGGACGCGCGGCCGTTCCCGGCCTTCCCGGACTTCGACACGGTCTGGTCGGATGCGCCCAACTGGGCGCTCGGGCACTGGATCGGCGGCCGCGTGGAGGGGGTGGAGCTCGACCGGCTGATCGCCCTGATCCTCGCCGATCTCGGGCTCGCGGTGCCGCTCGACATCGACGCCATGGGCGTCCTCGACGGCTACGTGATCGACCGTCCGCTCTCGGCCCGCGGCGCCCTGGAGCCGCTGGTCGCCCTGTTCGGCCTCGACGTCGGGGCGAGCGCGGGCACGCTGCGCATCCGGGGTCCGCGCGCGGCGGCGGCCCAGGCGCTCGCGGACGGCGACCTCGTGCGCTCCGGCGACGAGGCGCCCCTGCGGCTCGTGCGGGCCGAGGAGAGCGAGCTGCCGCGCACGGTCGAGGTCGGCTTCTCGGATGGCGAGAGCGCGGAGTACCGCCGCGCCACCGCCGCGGCCGGGCGGCCGGGCGGCGCCCGACGGCGGGAGTCGCGCGTGGACGCGGCCGTCGTGACCCGGCGCATTCTGGCGCAGGCCATGGCGGAGGCGGCGCTGGAGACGGCGCTCGTCGGCCGCGAGAGCGCCGTCTTCACGGTGAGCCCGCGCAGCATCGGCCTGGAGCCGGGCGACCGCGTCCGCCTGCCCGGGTCCGTCGGCGGCCCCCTGCACCGGATCGAGCGGATCCAGGACGCGCCGGGCGGGCGCCGCATCGAGAGCCGCGCGGTCTCCGCGGTGGCGCGCACCGTGCCCGCCGCGGCGGAGGCGCGCCCGAACCGCACGCCGCCGGCCCTGCCCGGACCGGTCCTGGCGCTCGCCCTCGATCTGCCCGTCGCCCGCGGCACTCCGGTCCCGCTCCAGGTCCTCGCGGTCTCGGCCGATCCCTGGCCCGGCGCCGTCGCGGTCTGGCGCGCGGCCGGCGAGGGATCGGCCCCGGCGCTCCTGCGCGTCGTCGATTATCCCGCCTGCCTCGGCCGGACCCTGACCGCCCTGCCCCCCGGTCCGCTCTGGCGCCGCGACCGCCACGCCCGCCTCGACGTGACGCTGCGCCATGCGCAAGGGCTCGCGGCCGTGGACGAGACGGCGGCGCTCGCCGGCGCCAACCTGTTCGCCCTGCGCGGCGCGGACGGCACGGTCGAGATCGTGTCGGCGGCGGGCGTCGAGCTGATCGGCCCCGATCGATGGCGCTTGAGCGGGCTGCTGCGCGGGCTCGCCGGCAGCGAGGAGGCGGCCGGGCGCCATCTCCCCGCCGGCGGCCTGATCGTGCGCCTCGACGACGGCGCCGTCGTGCCGCTGGTGGAGCGCCTGGACGAGGCCGGCCGCGCCGTCTCCTATCGGATCGGGCCGGCCGACCGGGACCCGGCCGACCCGGCCTTCGTGGGCCTCACCGCGACGGCGGGCCTGATCGCGTTCCGGCCGCTCGCCCCCGTGCACCTCTCGGCCCGGCGCGAGCCAGACGGGGTGCGCTTCGCCTGGGTCCGGCGCGAACTCCGCGACGCCGACGCCTGGGAGCCCGTCGAGGTCCCGCCGACCGAGCCGGAGGCCTACCGCCTCGACATCCTGCGCCCCGATGGCAGCGTCGCCCGTTCGCTGTCGGCGTCCGGGCCGGGCGTCCTCTACGCCGGCGCCGACGAGACCGCCGATTTCGGCGGCCCGCAGGCGCAGATCACCGCGGCGGTGGCCCGGATCGGCGCCGTCTTCGGCCGCGGCCCCTCGACCCGCGCGACGGTGATCGTCCGCGCCGGCTGATCGCACTCTGTCACGGAGCCCCGCCATGGCGGACACCACGCGCAACCTCGGCCTGCCGCTGCTGGCGGCGGGACAGGCCCAGAAGCACGTCACCCACAACGAGGCGCTCACCGCGCTCGACGCCCTGGTGCAGCTCGCCGTGAGGAGCCGCACCGCGGGCACGCCGCCGGCCTCGCCCGCGGAGGGAGAGCGCCATATCGTCGGGCCCGCGCCCACCGGAGCCTGGGGGGCCCAAGCCGACCGGGTCGCGGTCCGCCTCGACGGCGCCTGGACGTTCTTCATGCCCCGCCTCGGCTGGCTCGCCTACGTCGAGGACGAGGCGGTCATCGTCTCGTGGAGCGGATCGGCCTGGATTCCGTTCGGTGAGACCGCCGCCGCGCTGCTCGCCAAGTTGCTGACCATCGATGGCGACGGCTCGGGGCTCGACGCCGACCTGTTCGGCGGCACGCGCAACGAGACCTACGCC
>Ga0182229_1000200_pt1 | contig 15638 bp, 8 predicted proteins | sample G6R1MG_32_FD_129663 | JGI IMG/M metagenome (GOLD analysis project Ga0182229, IMG submission 129663) | Miscanthus phyllosphere microbial communities from Michigan, USA - G6R4_MAIN_07NOV2016_LD1 MG | ecosystem: Host-associated > Plants > Phyllosphere > Phylloplane/Leaf | place: USA: Michigan...
GCGCCGTCGGCCAGACGCCGACGATGGCGCGCACGAGGCTCGACTTGCCCGAGGCGCTCGGGCCGATGATGCCCAATCCCTGTCCCGCTCGGAGGGCGAAGCTGACGTCCCGCACCACGGGGACAAAGGTCCCGGGAGGGGCGACGCTGATGCTCTCGATCCGCAGGCTGCGGGACGGAGCGGGCAGGGCATGGGGCCGGGCGCTGGGCGGCATCGCGGCGAAGAGGTCTGACAGGCGGGCCCAGGACTGGCGGGCCTGCACGAAGCCTTTCCAGTTGACGATGGCGAGCTCGGCCGGAGCGAGGGCCCGGGCCACCAGGATCGAGCTCGCGATGATGATGCCGGCCGACGCCTGGCCGTTGATGACGAGCCAGGCCCCGAGCGCCAGCACGCCCGATTGCAGGGCCATGCGGAACACCTTCGACACCGCCCCGAAACCGCCGACGATGTCGGAGGTCCGCTGCTGGGCTATCATGTAGTCGCGGTTGGCCTGTCCCCAGCGGGTGGCGAAGTGCGCCTGCATGCCCATGGCGGCCAGGACCTCGGCGTTGCGGCGACCGGCCTCGGCGAGGCCGTTGCGGCGCATTCCGTGCCCCGTGGCCGTCTGCGCGGGCCGGCGGGTGGCGCCATCCGTGAGGAGGCCGAGGATGGCCAAAGCGATCGCTCCCACTAGGGCGGCCACCCCGATGAGGGGATGGAACAGGAAGCAGATCACGAGGTAGATCGGCATCCAGGGCAGGTCGAAGAAGGCGGACGGGCCGGTGCCACCGAGGAACCCGCGCAGCTGGTCGAGGTCCCGCAGGGGCAGGAGACCGTCCCCCTGGGTGGTGCCCTTGAGGGGGCCGCGCACCACGATGTCGAACACGCGTCCGCTCAGGGCTTCGTCGAGGGCGGCCCCGACGCGGGTCAGAATACGCGCGCGCAGGGTCTCGAGGGCGCCCTGGAACGCGTAAAGCACGAGGGCGAGGACCGCGAGACCGACGAGGGTCGGCACGCTCCGGCTCGGGATCACCCGGTCGTAGACCTCCAGCATGAAGAACGAGCCCGTGAGATAGAGCACGTTCACGAGGCCGCTCATCACGCCGACCCCGATGAAGGCCATGCGGCACCGTGCCAATGCCGAGGCGAGCTCGGCCGCGTTCCGATCCTTTGTCACACCCCGTCTCCTTCTGAACGAAACCAGACTCGGCACGGCCTTCCGATGGACAAGTGTTCGCTAGATTTTAAGATCGATTATTTATTAAAATTCGCCTATGTCAATAAATCGGCAGAGTATCCAGCAGTTTTCGACCAATGAACGGCGTCATGCCGAGTTTTCGAAGTTGGAAACGGCACTTCATTTTGAGGAAGTACGTGTCGGCATACTCGATGGCCAGGATGGGAAGTCCGTGCGCCTGCGCCTTGCGGAGGTATGTGAGGCTCCACTGCACATCCGCCTCGGTGTTCGCCTCGCCCGGACCGCGCAGGTTGTAGAGCAGGCTCTCCTTGCTGACGGCGTCGATGGCATCGAGGTAGATCCGGCTGAGGAGCAGGGGCTCGGCGTTCTGCCCGACGACGAGAAAACCGGGATGGCCCTGGCGCCCGCGATCCGACACGGCCTTGACCAGGGCGATCATGGCCTCCTGTGCCCGGATCCCTTGATCGGGCCAGTCACCATAGGCGTCGACCCTGTCGAGGAAGACGCCGTCGAACCCGGCTTCGAGGACGCGGTCGAGGGTCTCCCCGGGGCCGAGCAACCTGTCGTACCAGGCCGGATGCCAGAAGCGCACGGCGAAGCTGCCGGGCCAGTTCGGGTTCTCGGGGCCGAGCCAGGGCGGTGGATGCTCGCGCCAATCCGCCCGCCAGTAATCCCGGTAGCTCTCCGCCTCGCCGATGCTGACATAGGCCAGGACGAGGCGGCGTCCGCCATCCGGCTTGCGACGCAGGAGGGCCGTCTGCGCTGCCGTCAGGGGTATGCCCTGGACGACCGGATCGAGGACGATGAGATCCAGGGGCGAGCGCGCCACCTCCGCCAGGTCGATGTTCTGGTACTGGCAGCCCCAGCGTTCGACGTCGATGCCGCCGAGGCGCGCCGGCGCTCGCAGGCCGAGAGCCGCGCCCATGCCGGAGCCCGTGGCGCCGAAGAGGGCGGCCGTGCCGAGGCCCACACTCATCAACAGGGCACGGCGATTGAAGTGAAACGTCAACGTCATGGCCGAATTCCCCTGAACTGGCTTTCGCGGCCGGCGGAGCGTGCATCGGGCCCCGCGCGCGGACACTCATTTGGCGACGAACTTCTCCGTCGCCGGACCCGTCCGGCACTTGCCCGTGCAGATCCGAAGGACGTCGCCCGGTTCGAGCAGGTCGGTTTCCCGGGCGCTCAGGGTCTCGAAGCCGTCGCTCGTCGCGCGCAGGATCTCGAACACCACGCCCACGGCCTCGCTGTCCCGGCCGGGGGGGCTGGCGAGTTCCTGCATGGCCGCCGTCGTGGCGAGCACCGCCGCCGCCCGCTCGGCCTCCCGCGCCTCGGCGGCCGCGCTCGCGAGGTCGCGTTCCAGGGCGAGGCGGCGGTCGAGATCGGCCTGGAGCGCGGTCTTGCGGGCGGCTTCGAGGCGCTGCTCGGCCTGCAGCAGGCTGATCTCGATGTCCCGGCGGCGGCCCTCCATGTCGACGAAGTCCCGCCGCACATCCGCGACGCGCTCGTTCTCCACGACTTGGCGCGCGAACAGCGCCTCCATCATCTTCAGGCGTTCGCCGCGAACCTTGATCTGGGCGTCGTATCCGGTCCTGCGCTGCTTGATCAGTTCGATCTCGTCCGTGATGGCGGCGATCGTCGCGTCGCGCGCGGCCCGGGCGCTGCCGGCGTTCTGGGCCCGCAGGGACGCCATTCGCTGCTCGGTCGCGACGAGGCCGTCGATGCCGGTGAGGTGGCGCAAGGAATCCACCGACTTCGCCAGGGGCGTGCCGTCGCGCTCGGCCGTGAGCGCCGCCATGCGCACGAGGGACGTCTTGACCCGTTCCCGCGCGGCGTCGCGGCGATCGAGTTCGCGGATGGTCTCGATGGCCGGGTTCGACGCCGAGGTGGCGAGATCGCCGCCGGCGAGGGCCACGGCCTGGACGACGATCATGCCGGGGGAGATCGGATAGGCGCCCGGCGAACGGACGGCTCCGACAACGTAGACCGGCGAACGCTGCATGAACGAGATCGTGATGCTGGCCGTGCGCTGGTAGGTGCGGGTGAACGCCTCCCCGAGGGCCGTGCGGAAGTCTTCCGTCGAGCGTCCGGCGGCCGCAATCGGGCCGAACAGGGGCAGGGTCACGGCCCCGCCCGGCTCGACGCCGTACTCGCCGGAGAGGTCGAGGCGCGGATAGGCGGTCTGGACCATGGGCGGCGACCCGCTTTCCTTGGCGGCCGAGCCGGTCGCCGCATCGGAGACCTCGATGGTCTCGAACAGGGTGATCTTCAGGCGGTCGCCGACGTGGAGCAGGTTCCTGGGAGCCCCGTCGGCCAGGGCCGGGCCGGCGCCGAGGCAGGCCGCGAGGATCCAGGCCCCCGGGCGGGGAGCGCGTGGAACGAGGCGTCTCCAAGAATAGCTCATGATGCCCTCCCGTGATGGTGCCGTTGGGTCAGCCTGCGGATCGTGTCGCGCTTCCGACGAAGGTGCGGTGGTTGATGCTGCGCAGGACGGTGAGAAGCGCGCCGAGGGCACAGAAGCCCAGCGCGATGCAGGCGATCATGTAGCCGGCGGCGGCGAGCCCGAGATCGAAGCGCGAGAACACCACCGTCAGGCCGCCGAGGCAGACGACGAACGCCACCTGCAGGGCGGCGTAGAGGCGCGTGGCGTCGAAGTAGATGAGGATCGCCGAGCAGGTCATGAACAGGAACTGGAACAGGGCGCCCGTCGCCCCCATGCGGAAGACGTTGAGCTGCTGGAACTCGAGCCCGAACGCCTCGATGATCGCGGGCGCCGTCAGGAGGACGATGGTACAGAGCGCGGTCTGGATCGTGACGATCCCGGTCAGCGTCTTGACGGTCTCGTGCCGGAGGATCGATTCCCGCTCGAGGATGGTCTTCAGGGTCGCGTGCTGGTCGATGGCGCGGAAGTAGGTGCGGTAGTTCTCGAAGAACGTCGTCTCGACGCTGGTGACGAACAGGGCCAGCGCCGGAACGACGGTGAGGCTCGCGATGAACATCGGCGCGTCGTAGAGGGGCGCGTGGATGAGGCCGACATCGAGGCGCTCGCCGTAGCCGCTGAACCACATGGCCCACTTGTCGATCCAGACGCCGAGGCCGCTGGCGAAGGCGCCGAGCGCCAGGGCGGGGCTGATCCGCACCCGCTTGACGACGCGGAAAACGACCGGGCGGAGATCGTGGCAGGGGGCCGTGAAGGTCGCCATGAACCGGGCGGTCAGGCACACGAAGACCACGAGGAAGCCCAGGGCGAAGCCCAGCATCATCGCGACGGCACCGAGTTCGCCGAACGCCGCCGAGACCGCCAGGGTGGTGCCGACGGCGAGCCCGAGGACGAAGCCGATCGTCACCTGGAGGTAGTCGCGCATGGCCCCGCAGAAGACGAGGGCGACCCACACCATGGCGACGAGCTCGGCGCCGGCGATCCCCGCCAGGGCGACGGCGGCCGTCGTCTCGATCACGACGCAGAGGACGAGGCCCCCGAGCACCAGGGTGAGCGCGCTGCCCGCCAGCATCGCGAGGAGGAACAACGCCCGCACGTCGTCGTAGCGCCGGAGGAAGAGGTCGTCGGCGAGGACCCGCACGCCGATCATCGTCACCGGCGTCGTCGCCACGAGGGAGATGGAGAAGACGTAGACGAGGAGCACCCGGAAGGTCGCCAGCTCCTCCTCGCCGATCACGCTCCGGGTGACCTCGCTGATCATCAGGATGACGAGGACGGTGTAGAGCCAGGGGCCGGCCGCCACGATGGCCGCGTGGACGATGGCCGCCATCGGTCCGAGGAGGTCGTCCCGGCGCCCGAGGCGGCGCAGCTCGAATCCGATGCCGGCCATGGCTAGGATGCCCTCCGGGCGGCGTGCTCGCCCGGGATCCCGAGGAGCTCCGCGTAGGTTCGGCGATAGCTGTCGAGGGCGTCCCGCGAGGCGTAGTACCGCCGCACCCGCGTCCGCAGGGTCTCGCCGCAGGCATGCCGGAACTCCGCGTCGCCGAGGAGGCGCCCGACGGCCTCGGCCGTCTGGCGGGGATCGACGAGGGCCGTCACGACTCCGCCGGGCCCGAGACGGGGCGCCTCGTCGGAGCGTCCCTCCAGGATCTCGCGGCAGGACCCGACATCCGTGGCGACGCAGGGAATGCCCGCCGCCCCGGCTTCGAGGATGACGAGGGGCTGCGCCTCGCTCAGGCTCGTCAGAACCACCACGTGGATGCGGGAGAGGTAGGCGGCGATGTTGACGGCGCCGGTGAACACGACGGTGTCCTCGAGGCCGTGCTCCGCGACGCAGCTCCGGCACTCGGCGACGTAGGCGGGGTCCTCGTCGACCGGTCCCAGGACCAGGGCCTGGAGGGTGGGCACGGCGGCGCGCAGGAACGCCGCCGCCTCGATGTAGGACTTCACGTCCTTGATCGGGACGACCCGTCCGATGAGGGCGATGGTGGGCGGCGCGTCGGCGGGGGCCTGCGGCAGGCTCTCGAAGCGCGCGAGGTCGATGCCGTTGGGGATCACCGCCAGGCGCTCGGACGGCGCTCCGAGGGCGCGCTGGAGGCGCTGGTTGTCCTCGTAGAGCGTCACGATCTTCGTGCAGGCCTGGTAGCAGATCAGGGCCTGCGCCTCGAAGACCTGCATCCAGACGTCCCGCAGGTCGACCCGCCCGTCGTCGAGGACCATGCCCTTGTCGACGGTATCGCAGATCCACTCGGCCATGAGGATCTCGACGCGGCGCTCGTTGGTGTAGATGCCGTGCTCGGTGATGAAGGCTGGCGAACCGGTCTCGATCACGGCCCGCGCCGCGAGCAGGCCGGCGTAACCCGTGGAGATCGTATGGTAGACGCGGGCCTTCGGCAGATCGAAGACCAGCACCGCGAACAGGCCCCCGAACAGGGCGCGCCACGCCCAGAAGAAGTGCAGGAACGAGGCGTGCGGCATCAGCCGCTCGTACATCCGGCAGGTCAGGCGCCACGACAGGGGCGAGACCATCAGGGACTGGATGGTGAGGGCGTTGCGGGGATCGGCGACGAGGCGCACCAGGGTCTGGAAGGCAGCGAGGCCGCCGCCCGTCACGAGGAGGATGAACGCGTCGGCCAGGGCCTCCTCCACGCCCGCCGGCCGCGTCGCCTCCCGGCAGGAGGCCGCCTCGAAGGGGCGGTGGAGGGGCAGGCAGCGGAAATCGACGACGTTCTCGGGCAGCTGGTAGCGCCGCTCGCGCGGCGCGGAGTCGGCGACGACGGCGACGACCGCGAAGGTGAGGTGGGGATGGCCCTTGATGAGCCAGTCGATCCACGTCGAGACCCCGCCGGGGACGAAGGGATAGCATCCCTCGACGATGAGGCAGACATCCGCCTCCGGGGGTGCGGGGCGGGGCCTAGCGAAGAACGGGATCATGGCTCGCTCCCGGTCGGGATGGGACGGAGGCCGGACGAACGACCGCGCGGTGCAGGTCGCGGGTGCGGCCGAGCTCCATGAGGCAACGGAGGCCGAGGGCGGCGTCCTCGGGCGAGCGCGCCCGGGTCGCGTCGAGGGACGCGCGCAGTTCGTCCCAGCGTTCGAGGCCGGCGAGGAGCTCGAAGACCTGCCGGCGCAGACGCCTGTCCTCCGGTCGTCCCTGCAGGATCGGCCGGCAGAGCGTGAGGGCGGCCTCGCGCGCCGTGGCACTCTCCGCCGGATCGAGGAATCCGCTGTCGGCGAGGAGGGCGAGGCGTTCGGCCCGTACGAGGTCGGCGGCGGGCGCGTGTCCGGCGTCACCGCAGGCCCGGCCGAATTCCGCCCGCAGGGCCGTGCGCAGCTTGACCGAAACGGCGGCCGCGTGGACGCGGATGCTCGGCTCCTCGCTGCAGAGGGCCTTGCGCAGGAGGGGCCGGTATTCGGGGAAATACGACAGGCCGATCAGCCCCAGCAGGGCCTGCTGCTGGGCCAGGGGGCCTTCGAGCACCGCATGGAAGCGCGCGACGGCATCGGGGCCGGGACGCCGGGCACGGCCGTCGACAATGCGATCGTAGAGGGCGGCCGCCGCGTTCGGCTCCGGGGCACCCGAGATCTGCCGATACCAGCGCTCCAGATCCGCGGCGGCTACGTTGGTGCGCGCGAGCAGGGCATAGAGGACGACGCTCGCGAGGATGCCGAACGGGCCCGCGCCGGCGGCGAGGAGCGCCACGACGACGAGGAACGTCAGGTCGGCCGCGAAGGCCGGGCGGGCCGTCGCGACGAAGAGGCAAACGTTCAGGCCATGCCCGATGAGGGCCGCCGCTCCGCTCAGATCTCCCACGAGGAAGCCCGCGAGGACGAGGGTGTCCAGCCCGAAGAGGAGGACGAGCGCCGTCCGCGCCCTGGGCGTGAGCCGTGCCGGATAGGGGATGACGGGGATGGTCTCGACGACGTTCATGGTACATGCCTCACCCGGCCTTCGACACCACCCCCGCGCCGCAGCACCACGGCGACCGTCGGCCCGTCTTGAACCTCCCGGACGCGGCTGACGGCCACGACCTGCGGCGTCTGGCGATCGAGACGCTCGCCCAAGGCCCCCGCGATCATCGCGACCGCTTCGGCCGTCGCATCCGTGAGGCGGTGCGCGGGCAGGGTCTCGATGACGAGGAGGCCATGGCTGCCGCCCCGCCCCCGGGGGATGGAGCAGGCATAGACGCCGAGGCCCTCGAGCAACGCAGCCTGCGCGGCCTCGAACACGCTGAGGACGGCCATGTGCCGGAGGGCGATGGCGTGAACGACACTGATCTTGAAGGCGGTCTCCACACTCGGGGGCGGCCCGGCGCCGCGCGGGCCGAGGGACGAGACCACGACGTCGCCGTCGAGCCCATGGAACGTCCACCGCGCGCTCCCCATCCAGCTCGCGATGGCCGCGTGCAGGACCGGAAGGGTCTCGGCGGGCGTGTCACCGCGCAAGGCGCTCAGGGCCTCGACGGCGGCCTCGGCGGACGAGACCTCCGTGGTCGCGACCTTGCGCTCGCAGCGGGTAAGCTCCTCCTGAAGCTCGAGGGCGTAGGAGCCGATGGTATCGCGCTGCGTCTCCGCCAGGACCAACCGCTCATGGATCGCGCGGCGGTCCTTGATCTCCCGGTTGCGGAGTCCGCCGACGACGAGGGCGCCGATCATCCAGAGGACCGGCTCACGCCAGACGCGCAGGGAATAGGTAAAGTAATCCTCCGACCCGGATTGCGCCGGCCATCCGACCACCCAGCTCAGGCAGGCGGCGACGACCGCCACGAAGAGGCCGCTGGCGCTTCCATACTGCACGCTGATCAGGATCACCGGGATCCAGAACGGGTGCGGCGCGATGCGGGCAAGGGACGCGGGGCCGGGGATGATCCATTCGACGATCAGCAGGATGACGAAGATCAGGCCCGCTTCGTAGCGGCCACGGACGGAGAAGAGGGGCGCGGCGACGTCGCGCGTCAGAAACCGCAAGGCGGTCGCGGGGCCTGCGGCCCGCAACGGGGCGATCGAATCGACGGTCCATCTCATTGCGGCACCCGTCCGATCTGATTCACCTCGGCAAGGATCGAGCGTCTCGCGCCCATCCGACCGACCTCGGCGCCGAGTCCGAGGTAGGCGGCCTGCAAGCTCGGCGGCAGATCCCCCCGGCGGCGGAGCGCGTCGAGGATCTCGAAGGCGCGCAACGGTCCGAAAGCCATCCGCAACAGGGTCGACCAGCCAGACCGCTCGGCAACGGACAGGGCGCCGGGATCCACCCCGGCGAGGAGCTGCTGCGCAAGGGGCCGGCGGCCCGTCGCCAGGGCGATGCGCGCGCCGAAGACCGGCCGTTCCCGCAGGAGGTCGATGGCCAGGGGTGGCTGAAGGCCGAGCACGGCACCGTCGCCGTACTGGCCCGCGAGGGCCTCGGCGAAGGCGGCCTGCGCCGCGCTCTCGGCCGGTTGCGCACGCACCCTGGCGAACGCCTCCCACAGGTGAGCCGGCCGACCGAAGATCGCGGCGACCTCGACGAAGCTCTGGACCTCCCGCACGGTGAGGCGCGTGTTCGGCCACGGCCAGTCGGCCAGGACGGCTTCCGCGACTCCCCGGCTGCCCTGCTCGCCCAGAGTTCTGGCGAGGTAAAGCCCGCCCTCGGGGTACTGGTACGCGCTGGTCCGCGCGAGGCGCGCGGCCACGTCGGTGGGCGCATTCCGGGCCAGGCGGAGGGTGAACTGGGTCGCGAGCCAGGGCTTCTTCCAGCGGGCGAGCCAAGTCTGGGCGCGCTCCGCCGCCTCGGCATGGTGTCCGGCCTGGATGAGCAGGGTGAACAGCAGGGTGCGCCGGCGCTCGGCGTCCCCCGCCGCCTCGGTGTCGTCCTCTCGCAGGACGGTGATCGCCTCCGCGTCGCGTCCCTCGGCGGCGAGGAGCGCGGCGAGGCGCAGGATCTGCGGGGGATCGAGGGGCCGGAGCCGGGCATAGGCCTGGAGGACGGCGCGCTCGTCGGCGAAGCGTCCGGCATAGCGGTGAAGCGCGGTGAGGCGGAGCAGGGTCTCGCGCTCGGGCTTGGCATGGAGCCGGGCCGCCAGGGCGTCGGCCAGCCCCTCGGGGTCCTCCGATCCCTCGTAACGGTTGATGAGCCAGTCCAGCGCGACCGTGTCGTCGGGACGGGCGAGGCGATAGAGCTCCATCGTCTCGGTGGCGTGCTTGGGATCGCCGAGGGCATCCTGGAGATGGGCGAGGGTCATCAGCATCGGCGCCTTCGCCTGACCGCCGGCCAGGACCGCGTCGATCTCGCGCGAGGCCTCAGCCCGGCGACCGTCGCGAACCAGCGTCGCGATGCGCTCCTCCGGCCCCGACCGGGCGAGGTAGCCCGCCGCGAGACAGATCGCCACGATGACCGCCATGAGGATGCGCGGACTGGTCATCGCACCACCTGCGCCGTGGCGAGGCGTCGAACCGCGACGCCGAGGGGCGCGAGCCCCGTAACCGGGATGCTGAAGCGGAGGCGCCCCTCCGTGCTGGCCGCGATCTCGGCGCTCCAGAGGTCCTCCCCGTCGCGACGCGCGATCACGTGGTAGGTCCCCTCGGGCACGCCGTCCCAGACGAAGTCGCCCGGGCCGAAGCCGCTCGTGACGTAGCTCCAGTCCGCTCCGGACCGCTCCATCCGCCACAGGCGCCAGCGCGCGTCGGCAAGGGACACCACCGCCGGGGCCGAGGCATCCGTCGAGAGGACGATGCGGGCGGGCTCCACCGCGCGGTCGAGGGTGACGTAGAGGGCGTCGCCGTGGCGGGTCCGTCCGATTACCCCGGTGGAGCGGGACAGATCGATGTCGATGGCTGCGGCGGCGTCGAAGCGAACGGTCTGGAGCGCGCCGCGCTCGCTGACGGTCCAGGTGCCGTCCGCCTCGGCATCGACGGCGACGGCGGCGAAGTCCTGCGCCAGTTCGGCGTAATCGGCGGTCGAGATCGGCACGACGGGCGCGGTGCGTGCCTCCGACAGATGCGCCTGGACCTCGCGCAGGGCCGGCTGCTGGGCGAGGGAGTAGAGGTGATAATGCAGACTGGCGCCCTTCAGCCGGCGCGGCTCGGCGGTATTCAGGGCCGTGGTCCGCTGGCTCTGGAGGGCGGCCACGATGGGGCGCCACGCCCTAAACCGCGACAGCTCGTCCGCGCCGACGGCGTAGATCTGCCGCTCGGCCCCGACGGGCCGCGCGATGGGCGCGAGGTGGCTGACCGAGGGGTAGCCCGGATCGAGGCGGCTCTCGCCGCCGTTGATGTTGAGGAGCCCGAGGCGGCGCGTCGCCGCGACGGCCCGCTCGAAGGGCCGGGCGTCCCCGGTCCATTGGTAGAGGCGGATCGTCTTGTCGGGCGGTAGCAAGGTCCGCGCCGTCGCCAGAGCCGTCTCGGTCTCGGTCCGGAGGTCGAAGGGCAAGCGGAAGTACTCCCGGGGCAGGTCGCGCCCCCCGGCGACGTAGCTGTCGATGGCGGCTCCGTATCCGAGGAGGCCGAGAAACCGGCGTAGGCCGAAGCGGTCTTCGGGCGCATGCGCGGCGATCAGTGCCATCTCCACCCTGCGGTCCGACTCGGCGAAGAACTGCCACCGGTGCGGCCGCGTGTAGGACGCGACGCTCGCCTCGACGTTCGGCTTCGACCAGATTTGCCGCACGAGGTCCGTCGGCGTCGCATTGCCACCGAGCAGGGGATCGAGGTCGCCGGGGGTCAGGGCCAGGGTGACCGGCAGGTCGGGATAGGCGGAGACAATCTCGTTCAGGAACACCTGCGGGACGAGCAGCGGCTCCTGCTTTCGGGCGACGATGACATCGTTCAACCCGTCGCTTTCGACATGGTGAAAGTAGAGGCGGCGGCCCGACACCGTGGTGATGTCGGGGATCGGCCAGGGCTCGGGCCGGAGGGCGCGGGTGAAGAAGGCGAACGGGTCGATCAACCAGCGCGATCGTCCGAGACCGGGTTCCTCGACGATCTCATAACCCGCGGCGGCGTAGCCGCCCCGCGGACCCGTGGCGACGGCGACGCTCGTCCCACCGCCCTCGCGCTCGGGGATGGCCAGGCGCAACCAGGGCTCGACATCGGAGCGCAGCGTCGTGACCACCTCGTAGATCGGCAGCACGGGATCGGGTCCGCGCTCGAACGCCGTGAGCCGCTTCGACACCGGGACGAGTCCGGTGCCGAGGGTGAGTTCGACGGCCCGCCGCTCGTGGCGCAGGCCGAGTTCGGCCAGGACGGCGTTGATCGCCGGATGGTCGCCGGACCAGAACGCACCACCCGTCGATCCGAGGATAACGAAGCGCCGGGCCGAGCGCGCCGCCATCTTCGCCCAGGCAAGATAGGGCTTGGCGGACGTCGGGGGTGCGGCGAACCAGGTCAGAACCCCGGCATAGCGCCCCACCGTGCCGGGCTCCGGCAGGGGGCCGCGTATGTCGCGATAGACCACGGAATAGCCGAGGTGGTTGAGGACGAACTCGGCGTACCGATGGATCCGCGTCCCGTCCGGCGCCGGTTCCTGCACGCCGTCGTAGAGGGCGAGGATCTCCCGGGCCATCGGGGCGCCGCATGCGGGGACGGTGACCGCAGCGGCTGCGACGGCGAGGCCGGCGCCGGCCAGCCGCATCACTCGGGCGGCCATCGATCGCCCGGGCCGCGAACAGGAGGCAGGGGCGCGACTGCGGCAGGGGCCCCCCTTCACGATGGCGGCATGCGCAGGAGGGAGCCGAACCTGATCGCCCGCCTTGTTCACGCCGCCCTCCGTCGAACCACGACGGCCAAGGTATCCAGACGGCGGGAGTACCTGCCACGGATCAATAGGGGTAGGGCAGTCATCCTTAAGTTTTATGTGTTAACAAATTGTTAATGTGCTCTAAAAATTCAACAATCAACGGCCAAGCACAGGATCTTGTGCCAGCAGATATTCCGGACTTCCTCGACTCTTGATTGGTCGATGAATGGACCCGTTCTCTGCTATGTGGATTCCGGCTGCCATGAATACGCTTTGGATACGAGCTTGAAGCTCGTGAAACCGTATACTGGAGGACGACATGGCACATTCGATCGACGGTAATCTCGCCGAGTGGACCAAGAGCGATCGCATTGATTTGCCGGGCGAGGGCGCGACAGGTTTCGCCGTCTACGGGACATTGGAGGCGGGGGCCTACGTCTTCGCGCTCCAGGCGCCCGATGCGCTCCTGCCCGACACGAAGCTGTGGCTGAACACCGATCGGAAAAGTTCGACGGGATTCCAGTCCTTCGACGGCGCGGGGACCGGCGCCGAGTATTACGTCAATTTCTATTCGGACGGGAAACCGTACCTCTACAGCATCTCTCCGACGGGCGCGACAGGTCCGGCTGTTCTGCTACAGTATGCCTATTCGTCCGATGGCAAGTCCATCGAGTTCTCCGTTCCCCAAAATCTGCTCACACCGGACGACACGGACCTGAACCTCGACGTCAAGGTGAATATCAACCATGGCGTTGCGGGATCTCCGCAGGCGCAGGCGCTCCCGGGATTCTTCGCGGCGGCGGCCCTGACGGTCTACGATCCCGCGACCCTGCCGCCCCATCCGACCGACGCGCACAAGATCGGCATCGTTTATTCCGAGACCACGGCGGCCAAGTATTTCGGCGGTACACCCGCCGGGCTCATGGCGTATTCGCAGTTGTTCATGGCGGCCCAGAACCAGGCCGTGGCCGCCGGGCTGTCGTTCGATGTTCTGTCCGAAAACGACCTGACAAAGCTCGACAAAATCGCCGGCTACGACACCCTGGTGTTTCCGTCGTTCGGCAACGTCAAGGGGGCCGAGGCCGGGCAGATTCAGGATGTCCTGACCCAGGCGGTGTACAAGTACGGCGTCAACCTGATCACCGCTGGCGACTTCATGGTCAAGGACGAGAACAACGCGCTCCTCGGCGCAGACCCGTATATCCGCATGAAGACCCTTCTCAACATCGAGTCCAGCGGCAATACGGGTACCGTTCCCATCACGGTCAAGGCCAACGATCTGTCGAACCCGATGCTCGAAGGCTATACAGCCGGTGAGACGATCCACAGTTACGCCAGCATGGCCTCGAACTATTACAAGAGCGCCGATGGCACCGATGTGAGTCACATCGCGACGATGTCGTTCGGTTCGAGCAGCGTCGATGCGGTAATCGGCACGCAGACCGGCGGCCGCAACGTGCATTTCGCCAACGAGAGCCTGCTCGGCGACAACAACATGCTCCAGCACGCCCTCGACTCTGTCGAGAAGCCGGCAGCGGGCCCCGAGCTCAGCCTGAAGATCAGCCGCGCCGCCGCGGTGGTGGCCTCGCGCTCCGACATGGACCAGGCCCAGGAAGTCGCCGACGTCAACGGCACGCCGGCCCCGAACGACGGCATCTACGACAAGATGCTTCCGATCCTCGATCAATGGAAGAAAGACTTCAATTTCGTCGGGTCGTACTACATCGATATCGGCAGCGACCCGAACGGCGGCCAGACGACGGACTGGACGATATCCGCGCCGTACTACAAGCAGATGCTCGACATGGGCAACGAGATCGGGTCCCACACCATCTCGCACCCGGAGGACACGAACGCCCTTCTGGCGACGAACCCGACGCAGTTCGCGACGGAATTCCGGGATTCGAAGACGACCATCGAGGGCCAGCTCAAAATCACCGTCGCCGGCGCGGCGGTTCCGGGCGCGCCGGAACTGCTGCCGACGGCGCAGGCCATTGAGGAGTATTACACCTACGTTACCGGTGGGACGACGCTCATCGGCGCCGGCTACCCCGGCGCCATCGGTCACCTGACGCCGACGGATTCCAAGGTCTACATCGCCCCCAACGTGTCCTCGGACTTCACCCTCATCGGTTTCCAGGGGAAGGATGCCACAACGGCCGCCTCCATCTGGCAGGACGAGTTCAAGAGCCTCACCACCCATTCGGACATGCCGGTGATCGTCTGGCCCTGGCACGATTACGGCGTGACGGAATGGCCGATCGACGGGACGACGTCCAAGTATTCGACCGGCATGTTCACGAGCTTTATCAAGACCGCCTACGACGCGGGCTCCGAGTTCGTCACCCTGGCCGATCTCGCCGAGCGCATGAGCGCCTTCGACGCGGCCTCGTTCAACTACCAGTTCGATACCACCGCCAATGCCGTCACGGCGGTCGTGGGCTCGGCGAGCGCGGGCAAATTCTCCCTCGATCTCGGCAATGCCGGAACGATCAAGAGCGTGACGGGCTACTACGCCTACGACGCCAACAGCGTGTTCGTGGACAAGGACGGCGGGACCTTCCAGATCAATCTCGGTTCGACGCCGGACGACGTCACGCACATCACCAAGGTGGCCGATCGCGGGGATCTCATCAGCGTCGTCGGCGACGGGACCAATCTGGACTTCTCGATGGTGGGCGAGGGCCATGTCCTGGTCGATCTCGTGGCGCCCGCCGGACGTCAGGTCGTCGTGACGGGGGCCGGCGCGACGGTCAGCAGTCTCGTCGACGACAAGCTCGACATCCTGCTGACCGGGCTCGGCCGGCACGATGTCAGCATCAAGCTGGCTCCAACCACCACGACGAACCATGCTCCGATGATTGCCGGCGCCCTCGTCGGCGGCGCGACGGAAGGCGGCCCCGTCGCCACCTTCGACCTGCTCGCGGGTGCAAGCGATCCGGATCAGGGCGAGTCCGCGACCCTCGCCGTCAAGAACCTCGCCTACACCATCGACGGCGCGCCCTCGACGACGATCCCGACGGGCCTGACCCTCGACGCCACTGCCCACACGCTGACCATCGATCCGGCCAATGCCGTCTTCGATTCGCTCGCTGTCGGTTCCAAGCGGGTTCTCGTGGCGAGCTACGACATCGTCGACATCCACGGGGCCAGCATCCCGCAGACGGAAACCCTGACGGTGACGGGCGTCAACGACGCGCCCATGGTCGCTGGGCCGCTCGCGGCTTCCGTGACCGAGGGCGGACCGGTCGCGCACTTCGACCTCCTGTCCGGCGCGACCGATCCGGATGCCGGGGAGACCGCCACCCTCGCGGTCA
>Ga0182229_1000201_pt1 | contig 15596 bp, 13 predicted proteins | sample G6R1MG_32_FD_129663 | JGI IMG/M metagenome (GOLD analysis project Ga0182229, IMG submission 129663) | Miscanthus phyllosphere microbial communities from Michigan, USA - G6R4_MAIN_07NOV2016_LD1 MG | ecosystem: Host-associated > Plants > Phyllosphere > Phylloplane/Leaf | place: USA: Michigan...
GGGTGTACCCCAGCGAAGAGCTGATCACGTCGACGCCCGCGCTATCGGCGTATTCGGCACCAAACAGCCAGTTTGCTTCCTCCACGCGGCTTTCGCTGGCCACGTCTTCCGTGCGCAGCAGGATAAACGATGCTTTGTAGGCAGTACCGTATAGCAGGCCATCAGAAGTAGCGGCAATGGCTGCCAGGCATGACATGCCGTGGGAGTCGTCTTCGTACACGCTGGTTTCGTTGGCGACGAAATCGTAGGTGGCCAGTACACGCTGTTCATCAAACAGCGGTTTGAGAAAGCCGACTCTATTGGCATTGAGAAAACCCGAATCCAGCACGCCAATCAGCATTCCCTCCCCGTGGTAGCCCGCGTCGTGCATTTTGTCGGCCCCAATCTGGGTAACCTGCGTCTGCGACGGGCCGTAGTCGAGCGCGGCTACACTACCAAACTTCCGGTCGGGGCTGTACCCGTCGGCGCTTTGCCGGGCTCCCGATAGAGATCGGCCGAATTCGATTCCACTGACAAAAGGCAGTTGCCGGACGGTGGCTAGTACAGCATCGCTCGCTTCGATCAGTACCGCGTTGAACCAGCGCGAGGGAAACCAGATTTTAGCGCCAGCCTGTTGTAATTGACTGATATACGCTGGATTGACGGGCAGATCGCGTAGCTGCACGGGGATATTCTGCCGCTGCCGACGTAGTATAGCCCGCTGCGACAAAAATTGCTCCGGCCGGTCGACAGCGTAGGGAGTGCCTGCTTTATCGCGCAACAGCACCAGATACTTACGCGTCTGTGCCTGCCCGGACGCGGTCAGGCCGATAAGTAGCAGGGCCGTCAGAACCCAGTTAATTCGTACCGTATTGGCGAAGTCGGTAAACTTGTCGAAGGCCATAGTCAATCTGATTGGTACCCACGCAGGCGGGCGTCGATGAGCAGTACTGTACCTGAACCCGTTCGCGGTAGACGATACCTACCTGACGAGCCAGTACCGTCAGCCGTTTGGATTGCGACACCAGTGTCGAATCGTTCTGCCCCAGCACCGTCAGGGTCTGGTCGAAGGTCATATCCGATACGCGGTAGGGTTGCCCAACGTGGCGAAGTTCGTAGGTCTCTTCCCCCAACGTATTGTACCGATTGCCGTTCCACTGAAGCCGATTCCGAACGGGGAACAGTACCAAAACGAACGATTGCCCAGTTTCCGTGCGACGCAATTCCGTGTCGGTGCGCTGAACCGCCCAGATGGAGTCAAGCTGCCAGTCTGTCGCCGGATTGGGTCGGCGGTAGCGCAGGAGTCGGTAGGTTGTTTGTCCGGCCGCGTCGGTGTAAGGGGTGCCGATAGTCTCTTTGATCTGGTAATTTCGTTGAATGGGTGCTGCGTTGAGCGCGTACTGCTGCTCGCTGACGTCGTACACGCAGTACCGGCCCGTCTCAACAGGGGCGTAGTCGTAGCCCGGCCCGGTATCAGCAACTGGTTCGCGCTGGCAGCTTAGCAACCACAGTAAGGAAAACAGCAATAGGTAGCGCAAGGCGGTATGGTGCCCCAGCATTGAGTCCAGAGCGACATACCGCCAAGGGGCAATTCTCCTGCCAAAAAAAATAGTTCGTTCAGCCTCATCTGAACGAACTGTCGTATATGGTGCGTCGCCTGGAACCGCGCCATGGTGGCCGCCGGCGCGGTTCCAGGCGACGAATAGCTACTTTGTTGTCAGCAGGAAGCCGATGGTGAAGTTGGCATCCCAGTCGAAGACAAACTGTTTGCAGCCAGTAGCGTCTGCAATGGCTTTGTAGATGTTGATACCCGCCTTGTCTTTGGCGTTGTCGAGTTTATAAGCCGTGGGCGCATCGAGGACCGTGTACCGCTCTTTGCCGTTCCGCGATACTTTCGCCATGTCGAACGGTACCCCACCGATAATGAAGCAGGTCTTCCGCAGGTCGTTGGGCACCTGTTTGGCTTTGGCTGCTACTTCAGTGGCTACCGTTTCGTCGCTCGTGCTGTTCTGGTAGTACTTGGCACCGTAGGTTTCCAGGGCCTTTGTCGCGTCGCCGTTTTTCCACGAAATCTTGGTGTTGCCCGAGCCGATGTCCACGACGAACGCTTTGTTGGCGTATTCAGCGGGCAGCACCGACCGCAGGGCAAGCGAGCCTTCCTGCTCCGGGGTTACGATGTTGACGACGTAATTCAGCGACTTGAGCGCCTTGATAATTTTCTGCGTTCCCTCGGCCTTGATAGCGCCCGAACTGACGACGAAGTGAATGTCGCGGCCACCCACGCCGAAGTCGAGCATCTTGCCGATGTAGCTTTTCAGCCCCTGCCGGACATCGTCGTCCGTTGCCATGTTCTCCATAACCAGGCTGTTGCCGAATTCCGCTTTTTCCAGTTTCCAGCGCTTCTGCTCATCGACTTTGACGATGAACGAGTTAAAGCCGCTTGCCCCTAGTTCGACCACCCCTTTCAGCTTGCCCCCCTCGGGTGCGGGTGGCGTAAAGGTAAAGGCCGGTCTGCCCGAGCCGGGATTGTTCATATCGGGCCCGTCGGACGTGGCCGTCGATTCGTTGTCTGGGCTTACTGGTGCATTGTTGTTATCGGCACCCGGCTCGTCGGGGCGGGGCATGGTCGAGGATTGGTCGGCCTCACGCGGGGCCAGCTTCCGCAGGGCGTCGTTGCCGCCGAAATAACGGAATCCAAAGAAAATAGCGGCCAGAATCAGGGCCGTAATCAGTAGCCGTCCGGCAGTAGTGAGTCGTTGCATGACCAATGAGTGATTGAGTGGTAGAGTGATTGAATGATTGAGTGATTGAATGATTGAGTGGTAGAATGATCTAGTGAAGCATTCAATCACTCAGTCATTCAATCGAGAAGGTTCCGGTAGCCGGCGTCTTTGGGGGGATTGATCTGACCCGGTTGTGGGGCCGTGATGGGGTTGGGCGCTGCGTTGGTATCGGTCTGAATCAGCCCGAATTCTCCTTTGTTGTACGCTTCCAGCAGGGCCTGACCCTTGTCAGACAGCACCCCGGTCTGAATATCGACGCCGTTGATGAAATCCATCGACAGGTCCATGGCCCGCTTCATCTCACCGAGCTTTTTGCTCATGTCGTCCTGAATGTACTCCATCGACTCGTCGAAGTAGAACCGCTTGTCGGGGTCGCCTTTGAAGATGCTGACGGCAGTTTTCAGGGCGTTCGAGCTTTCTTTGACGATCTGATACTCCGTTTCTTTCAGCCGGACTTTGATTTCCGTTTCCTTGATGATGTAGTCGGCGCTCTGGTTGACCTTTTCCATGAAAGCCAGTACCATTTTCATGTTGCGTTGCAGCGGAGCCAGCTTTTCGTTCATCTCCTGCAAACCGGCCCCTTCAATCGTCGCCAGTTGGGCCTGTTCTTTCATGCCGGGGCGGTCGCTCAGGCTGCTGGCTTTGTTGGCTTCGGCGAATTTCTGCTTGATCGATTCATTGTTCTCGTTGATCTTCTTGTTGAGCTTCACAAGTTGACCCGCCAGCGTATCGATCTGCCCCTGCATTTTCTGCCGCTTGTCTTTCAGGTCCTGCACGTAGATTTTCATGATCGCAATCGGGTTCAGCTGAACGACCGTACCCGTAATGCTGCGCATTAGCGATTTGAATAGGAAAAACATCGCCGTCCGTACGTCCTTACTGGTAATCAGGAAGATCAACACGCCCAACGCGCCTAAGAGTAGCGACAGTTCGAGAATATTGCTCGTCGCCCGGATGAGAAATTCGAGAATGTCGTTGAGGTGCAGCAAGCCGAAGCCAGCGATTGCCGCCAGCACGATCATGCCAAAGATGCCCTCGGGGCGGCTCCAGAACGATTTTTTATCGGGCTCTGTGTTGCCGCCGATCTGCGAAAAATCAGGTGTTGCCATGGGGGGGGAGTTTACTAGTTGTAAAGTTGGCTAGTTGTAGGGTTATAAAGTTGGCTGGCGCGTCAGCCCCGCTGGCGGTAGCAACTTTACGACTTTAGAACACTATAACTCTACAACGTCAAATACTGTGTTAGTTTACGAATATCGTCGTTGATCTGTTCGACGAAATGAGCGTAAGTCGTTTCGTAATTCTGCTGGTTCTGCCGAATCTTGGCACCCTGCTCGCTCATTTCCCCGGTGATCGCCTGCAACCGTTCGGTATTAGCCGCCCGTTTCTGCTCGATTTCCTGCAGTTGCCGGGTCAGCGCATCGTTTTCGGCTTGCAGCCGTTTCTGTTCATTCTCCAGTCCGCCGACGCGTTCGGTTAGTGCGGCATCGACACTTCTGACAAAGCCTTCCCGGTCTTTCTGCAAAGCCGCGACGTACTGATTCGCTGTTCTCGTCAGTACACCGATGTCGGCTGGTCCCCCAAGCGCTTTAAAACTGGCCCAGGCTGCCTGAAACTGCTTATCTTCCGGTAATCCTAGGTTCGTCAGGCTTTTAAGGGTCTCCCGAAACTCGAAATAGTCGGGGCCAGGCGGGTTGTTTTGCGCCAGTACGTTCGCAAGATGCTCCGCGAACTTCGGGTCGAGGTGGCCAGGCCCCGGCGAAGACGCGCCGGAACGGGTCGTCTGGGAGCCGGCCACCGACGTGACTGGCGTTGGCGTAGGGGCCGGCGCTTCTGCCGAGGCCGGTCGGGGGGAAGCTGCGTTGGTCGTCGGAGGTGTCCCTTTAGCGGTCGACGCCGGGTCTTCCTCCTTGACAAAAAAGCGCAGAATGCGATTTCCCAGTGATGGTTCTTGGTCGGACATGATGTCAGTCGGTGCAGGCGAAACCCGGTTGGTGAAAGACTGAGCAATGTTACAAGGTTCCCTGCATATCAGCAACGCCGTTTTACGCCGAACGGTTAACCGCCCTGATGAACTGTCGCCGAACGGGCCGAATTGCGTACCTTTGTCAACTATTGCGTGATGGAATGATTGACTGATCGACTAAGCTAACGCACCCGTAGCGATGGCGGATCATTCAGTCACTCAATCACTCAATCATTCAACAAGTATGATTAGTCTGATTACCCCCGCGCCCTGGTCGGCTTATGAACTGATCGACTCCGGCGATTTTTATAAACTCGAACGCTTTGGCGAGTACGTACTGGCCCGGCCTGAACCGCAGGCTGTCTGGCGGAAGTCACTCTCTGACGACGAATGGACGGACCGTGCCCACGCGACCTTCCGGCGCGACCGGAGCTCCCCCGAGCGGGGCGACTGGCAGGTTAAGCCCGGTATGCGCGACCCCTGGCAAGTCCGGTTTCAGCAGCAGGGCCTGAACCTTACGTTCAAACTAGCGCTGACGACCTTCAAGCACGTCGGTATCTTTCCCGAGCAGGCCAACAACTGGGCGTATATATACGATGCCGTGTCGGCGATGAAAAAGACGACGGAGCGGCCACGGGTACTGAATCTGTTTGCGTATACCGGGGGCGCTTCATTGGCCGCCCGGCAGGCCGGCGCCGACGTTACACACGTCGACGCGGTGAAGCCGGTCATCAGTTGGGCGCGCGAAAACATGGACTACAGCGAACTCGACAACATCCGCTGGGTCGTTGAAGATGCGGTGAAGTTCGTTCGTCGTGAAGTGCGCCGGGGCAACCGCTACAATGGCATTATTCTGGACCCGCCCGCTTACGGTCGCGGGCCTGATGGCGAAAAGTGGGTACTCGAAGAACAGATTTACGAGCTACTGGGTGCCTGCGCCGACCTGCTCGACGGCGACGATTTCTTTTTTATCATCAACCTGTATTCGCTCGGTTTTTCGTCGCTCATCGTCGATAACCTGATGGTGCAACTGTTCGGCAACGTCCCGAATGCAGAATCGGGGGAGCTGTATCTGGCCGACACGTTCAACAAGCGCCTGCCGCTGGGCGTATTTTTTCGGTTCACATCGGTCCGTGTTGACTGATTGAGTGATAGACTGATTGACTATGTCGATGACGAACGGGACCAGAACGTATTGCCGATGGCTGAGCAACCGATTGTGTCGGTTAGCCACTCAATCCGTCTATCACTCAATCATTCTATCATTACTCATCGCCTGCGCATCCGACGATCAGCGGGGCGCTTATATTCCGGATTTTCCAAAACCCGGCGACAGTAGCCGGACGGCGGGTGCACTGCGCGCCCTGACGCGGGCCATCAACCAATCGTCGTCGCCGACGGCCTACGCCAAACGGGCGGCTATCTACCTGGCGATGGGCCGGGAAGCCGAGGCACTAAATGATATTGATGAAGCCATCAGCCGCGATGGTGACGTCGGTAGCTTTTACCTGACGCGGGCCCAGATTCTGCGTGACCGGCAACAACCCGACAAAGCGCTGGAAAATGCGCAACGGGCCGAAATACTGGGGGTTAACACGCCCGAACTGTACACCTTACAGGGCGACTTGTTGCAGCAGCAGAATCAGTTCGACAAGGCCCGACTGTTTCTGGCCCGTGCCCTGCAAATGGCGCCCTATGATGGAGAAGCCTATTTTTTTCGGGGACTGATGGCCGCCCGCACGGGGGATACGGCGCAGGCGGTTAGCTTGTATGAGCAGTCGCTTCGGCTGAAACCACGCTACCTGGAGACGTATAATCAACTGGCGTCGATCTACCGGACCCGCCGGGATTTGTATTCGGCCCTGAACTACATCACGCGGGCCGTGCAGTACTTCCCCCAGAACGCCCGGCTTCAGTACAGCCGGGGGCTGATTTACCACACGGCCGGTCGGCTCGACAGTGCGCAGCAGTGTTATCAGCGCGTCATTCAGTTGCAGCCGGGCTATTACCAGGCTTATTTCCAGTCGGGACTGATCAATCAGCGCTTTCGTAACTATTACGCAGCCCTGGCCGATTACCAGCGGGTGCAGCAACTGCGTCCGCAGTTTCCGCGCATCGACACGTACATCGGTTACTGCCACGAGCAGATGGGGCAGTACGACCTGGCCGTAGCTGCGTACAGCAAAGCGACAAAACTCAACGTTGGCGACCGGCAGGCAACCGCTGGTTTGTGGCGTTCGCAACGACGGCAGTACCAAAACCAATATAACCCTGTATTTTTGCCCAATTCGACCGAAGAAGCCGCCAGCGATAACCGCGAGCGGACCCGACTCGACACGACCCGCGTTCGCATCTCGACCATCGCCCCCAAACCCAGGGAAATCGGCGGTGGCAGTGATTCGCTCCGCCGGACCGTCAAGCCACTCGGACCGAATTAAAGTATATGGTTCATGGTTTTCAGTGTACAGTGGCTGACGCGTGCGTCGCTTCGCGCACTGTAAACCGAAAACTGTACGCCGAAAACCGAATAAGCTGTCCGCAGTTGTAGGCGGGCGGTGGGTATTTTTTAACAACCAACCAAGTTATGATTGCGCAGGACGAACAAATCCGCGTGACGCTGCCCGATGGGAGCGTAAGGCAGTATCCAAAGGGCTCGACCGGGCTGGATATCGCCACCCAAATCAGCGAAGGGCTGGCCCGCAACGTGCTGGCTGCCAAAGTGAACGGCGTTGTGCAGGACGCTACCCGACCCATTGAGACGGATGCCAACGTGCAACTCCTGACCTGGAACGACCCCGAGGGCAAGGCAACGTTCTGGCACTCATCGGCCCACCTGATGGCCGGAGCACTCGAAGCGTTGTACCCCGGCGTGAAGCTGGGTATCGGTCCGGCCGTTGAAACCGGCTTTTATTACGATGTCGATCTGGGCGGGCAACCGTTTTCGCAGGAAGATTTCAAGAAGCTGGAAGACAAAATGCTCGAACTGGCCCGGCAGAAGCAAGCCTTCGTGCGCAAGCCGGTCAGTAAGACCGACGCCATCGCCTATTTCGAAGACAAGGCCGACCCGTACAAGCTCGACCTGATCGACGGGCTGGACGACGGTAGCATTACGTTCTATACACAGGGAAACTTTACCGACCTGTGCCGGGGCCCACACATTCCCAACACGAGCTTTATCAAGGCCGCGAAAATTATGAACGTAGCTGGTGCCTACTGGCGCGGCAACGAAAAAAATAAGCAGCTGACCCGCATCTACGGCGTTACCTACCCCAAACAGAAGGAACTCGATGAGTACCTGTATTTGCTGGAGGAAGCCAAAAAACGCGATCACCGGCGGCTGGGCAAAGAACTCGATCTGTTTGCCTTCTCCGAAAAGGTGGGTGCGGGGTTGCCGCTGTGGTTGCCGAAAGGAACCATGCTGCGCGAACGGCTGGAGAATTTTCTGCGGAAAGCGCAGCTACGGGCCGGGTATTCGCCCGTCGTGACGCCCCACATCGGTAGCAAGCAGTTGTACGTAACCTCAGGGCACTGGGAAAAATACGGTGAAGATTCGTTCCAGCCGATTCGCACGCCCGACCCGAACGAGGAGTTCCTGCTGAAGCCCATGAACTGCCCGCACCACTGCGAAATTTACAAGACGCGTCCGCGTTCGTACCGCGATCTACCGCTACGCCTGGCGGAGTTCGGTACGGTGTACCGCTACGAGCAATCAGGTGAGCTGCACGGACTGACCCGGGTGCGTGGCTTTACGCAGGACGATGCCCACATCTTCTGCCGCCCCGATCAGGTGAAGGAAGAGTTCATGAAGGTGATTGATCTGGTACTGTACGTATTCCGCACGTTGGGGTTCACCGACTATAGTGCGCAGGTGTCGTTGCGTGATCCGGAAAACAAAACCAAGTACATCGGCTCCGACGACCTGTGGGAAAAGGCCGAGTCGGCCATTATCGAAGCCGCTGCTGAGAAAGGCTTACCAACCGTAACCGAGTTGGGCGAAGCGGCTTTCTACGGTCCCAAGCTTGACTTCATGGTGCGCGACGCCCTGGGTCGCCGGTGGCAGCTCGGTACGATTCAGGTTGACTATAACCTGCCGAACCGGTTCGAACTGGAATACATCGGGGCCGATAATCAGAAACACCGCCCCGTAATGATCCACCGCGCGCCGTTTGGCTCGCTGGAGCGGTTCATTGCTATCCTGATCGAGAACACCGGGGGTAATTTTCCGCTGTGGCTATCGCCCGATCAAATCGCGATTCTGCCGATTTCCGAAAAATACGAGGACTACGCCAATGATTTGTTCTTCACGCTTCAGGAAGCCGATATTCGCGGTTTCGTTGACCTGCGCGACGAAAAGATTGGCCGGAAAATCCGCGATGCTGAAGTGGCCAAGGTACCGTACATGCTGATCGTTGGCGAGAAAGAAGCCGCCGAAGGGCTGGTATCGGTTCGCCGGAAGGGGCAGGGCGACCTGGGCAGCATGCCCGTCGATGAATTTATCAAAACCTTCCAGGCGGAAGTAAAGGTATAAGGTGATCGGTTTACGGTATTCGGTTTTCAGTGCGCGAACGGACACAGGCGTCAGGCACCGTAAACGGAAAACCGTAAACCGGATACCAACTTCGGTTGCGCCGAATGCTTATTTTCAATACATTCCCGAACTTTTTAACGCCCCCGGCGTTATCAAAACGGCTTTAAAAGTCTATTTTTCACGAAAATCACTATATGGCATTACCCCAGCGCAGACCACCCCGTCGCGTGGTTGAAGAACCCTACAGAGTCAACGAACGCATTCTGGCCCGCGAAGTGCGGTTGGTCGGTGAAAATGTAGAACAGGGAATTTACGAGGTCAATAAAGCGCAGGCGGTTGCCAAGGCGCAGAACCTCGATCTAGTCGAAGTATCGCCCAATGCGGTACCGCCCGTCTGCCGGATTGTCGACTATTCCAAGTTCAAATACGAGCAGAAGAAAAAGCAGAAGGAAATCAAGTCCAACGCGACCAAAGTTGTTATCAAGGAGATCCGGTTCGGCCCCAACACGGACGATCACGACTTCGAGTTCAAGTTGAAGCACGCGATTAACTTCCTGAAAGAAGGGGCCAAGGTAAAGGCATACGTACAGTTTGTCGGCCGGGCCATCGTCTTCAAGGATCGCGGTTTTCAACTGCTGGAGCGTTTTTCGAAAGGTCTCGAAGAGGTCGGTAAGATTGAATCGGAACCGAAGCTCGAAGGAAAGCGGATGATTATGTTCCTGGCTCCCAAAGTCGTAACGGTAAAAAAATAAGGGCAGTTAGCCCGTATGAACGAGCAGTCTGGCAACGGGCTGCTCGTTTTGTATGGACAGGATTACAGCCGGGCCGCCGGGCGGATGGGCAGGATTTTAACAATGGTACGCGGATGACACGGACAAAGCTGATTTACGCTGATTCCCCACATTCAGATCACTTGGGGAAAGCAACGATTAGCGGTTATCCGCCAAAATCAGCGTCATCCGCGTGCTATTCTTAAAATCCTGCCAATCCTGTAATCCTGTCAACAGAAAAAAGCGTATCTTTGCGGCCTGTTTACTTATTTCTGTTCTTAAAGCGGTTACCACAATGCCAAAAGTTAAAACAAACTCGGCTGCCAAGAAGCGTTTCAAGCTGACGGGTACCGGCAAAATCAAGCGGAAGCACGCCTTCCACAGCCACATTCTGACCAAGAAGACCACCAAGCAGAAGCGTAATCTGGTGCACGATACGACCGTCAACAAGTCGGACGAGAACCGCATCAAGGCGCTGCTTAACGTCTAGTCAGTTTACCAATACTCAGGGCAGGTCGCCCGGTTTATGTTTCACCCGATTGCTGGCCAAGTAAGAACCGACTAATCTGGTCGCCAGCTGTCAAAAAACAACACACACAATGCCACGTTCCGTCAATCACGTTGCCTCGCGGGCACGCCGGAAGAAAGTAATGAAGCTGGCCAAAGGTTATTATGGCCGGCGTAAAAATGTTTGGACGGTTGCCAAGAACGCCGTCGAAAAAGGGTTGGGTTACGCCTACCGTGACCGCCGGGCCAAGAAGCGCGATTTCCGTTCGCTCTGGATTCAGCGGATCAACGCTGGTGCGCGCATCAACGGTCTGTCCTATTCGGCCCTGATGGGTGCCCTCAACAAGTCGGGCATCGAACTTAACCGCAAAGTACTGGCCGATCTGGCCATGAATCACCCGGAAGCATTTGCGGCCGTTGTGAACCAGGTAAAGTAAACAGACTATAAGTAAGAAGAAAGGGGGAAGACGTAAGAAGAAAGAATGGTTTGCGCCAGTGTCTTTCTTCTTACGTCTTCCCCCTTTTCGCTTATGGCTCGCTTCTTAGCCACCGATCAGCTTTCAACGACGGTTGTCTGGATGCCGGCGCGTGTGCCATCCGCCTGACGGCCCAGCAGATAAACCGTAATCTCGGTTTTGTCCTGCCGGAATACCTGCTGACCCGTCAGCTTGGCGTCGAGTAGCGCTTTAAGTTTTTGAAAGGTAGCGGTCCGTTTCTTCTCGTCGTCGCCGTACCAGTCTTCGTCAGTAAGCACCGGTGCCCAAAAATTGTCGACGCTACCTTCTTCCACATACACCGACGGGGGAACCATCTGCCACTCCTTGATTTGTACGTCGGTCAGGGGGGCTTCCTGCGCCAGGTAGCACGTCACAAAGGTGACCGGTTCGTCGGACTCACTCGGATAAAGTAAATCCGTCAATAAAGGATCTATCGCTTCTTTTAGTGGTGCAAGTGATTGACCAGCAATAACTTCAGGCGTAGCCTGTGTTGCTGCTGAGGAAGGCGTTGACGCAGACTCCGGCGTGGCTGCTGCACCGGTGTTACGTTCGGTAGGGTTATCCGTCATAGACTGTAACTACGTTGATTGCTAAAAAAGCGGGTGCGTCGCGGAACCACGACGTACGAATTAAGTAGGTTTGACTCAGTAACCACACACGTCCATTCCCGGTTATCATTAAAAACACAAACGTCATGTTAGAAACCCTGATGAATTTAGTGCGCGAGCACGCAGGCAGCACTGTCAACAACAACCCGGCTGTACCGGCAGGCCAAAGTGAAAACGTGATGCAAACGGTGGCCAGTAGTATTCTTGGTGGCCTGGGGCAGCAGGCGCAGGGGGGCGGTCTGGGTAATATCATCAGCATGATTACCAACGGCGGGCAGAACGTACAGCAGAGCCCCGTCACGCAGGGGGTTCAGCAAAACGTCGAGCAGAACCTGATGCAGAAACTCGGTATATCGCCACAGGTCGCCATGTCGATCGCGTCGGCTGTTGTCCCGATCGTGCTCAGTAAACTGATGAGCAAAGCGAATGATCCGAACGACAAGAGCGTCGACGCCAGCAGCATGCTGGGGGCGGCTACCGGGCAGCAGGGTACCGACTGGATGGGTATGGCTCAATCGGCAATGGCGGACGGAAAGCTGGATATGGGTGACCTGATGCGCGTGTTCAGCGGGCAAAAAGGGCAACCCGCCCAGGGTAATCAGCAGTCGTCGGGCGGTGGCCTTGGCGACATGCTGGGTGGCCTGTTTGGCAAGTAAGCCGTAATACCGTATCATAGGAGAAAGGCCGATCCCGCATAGATCGGCCTTTTTTGGTTTGACGCTATCAACGGCGCAAAAACCGCCGATGGCGTCAGTAAAAGCTGCCATTGGCGCGGGGTTTACCCCGTTTGGTAGGCCAATATGGCTACAAACGAACGATCATCTGTCATTCTGACAGCTAATTGGTAAAACGGTTGAACTGGCATTTCTATTGATATATAGCTGTCATCTGTCAGTATATCCGACACACAAGTAGAAACTAAACCATAGTATGGGAAAGATCATTGGGATTGACTTAGGCACCACAAACTCGTGCGTTGCCGTGATGGAAGGGAACGAGCCGGTTGTTATTCCTAACTCGGAAGGCGCCCGGACCACTCCCTCGGTGGTTGCCTTTATGGACAATGGCAACGGCGAACGCAAAGTCGGCGCGCCAGCCAAACGTCAGGCCATCACCAATCCAAAGAATACGATTTCCTCGGTTAAACGCTTCATGGGTAAGCGCTATAACGAGGTAACGAATGAAATTAAAAACGTTGCTTACGACGTAGAAAACGGTCCGAATAGCACCCCACGGGTGAAGATCGGTGATCGTCAATATACGCCACAGGAGCTTTCCGCGCTGATTCTGCAGAAGATGAAGCAGACGGCTGAAGATTACCTGGGCCAAAGCGTAACCGAAGCCGTTATCACGGTACCTGCTTATTTTAACGATGCTGAGCGTCAGGCCACCAAAGAAGCGGGTCAGATTGCCGGTCTCGACGTAAAACGGATCATCAACGAGCCGACGGCCGCTGCGCTGGCGTACGGTCTGGACAAAACGGACAAAGATCAGAAGATCGCCGTATTTGACCTGGGCGGTGGTACGTTCGATATCTCGATTCTTGAACTGGGCGACGGTGTATTCGAAGTAAAAGCAACCGACGGGGATACGCACCTGGGTGGTGATGACTTCGATCAGGTTATCATCGACTGGCTGGCCGACGAATTCAAGAAAGACGAAAACATTGACCTGCGCCACGATCCGCTCGCGCTGCAACGGTTGAAAGAAGCGGCCGAGAAAGCAAAGGTTGAGCTGTCGAGTTCGAACTCGACCGAAATTAACCTGCCGTACATCATGCCGGTGAATGGTATCCCCAAACACCTGGTCCGGACGCTGAGCCGCGCGAAATTCGAGCAGCTGGCCGATTCGCTGATTCAGCGCAGCCTGGAGCCCTGCCGTCGGGCCCTGAAAAACTCGGGTCTGTCGGCGAGTCAGATCGACGAAGTACTGCTGGTTGGTGGGTCGACCCGGATTCCTAAAGTGCAGGAAGAAGTAGAAAAACTGTTTGGCAAGAAGCCGTCGAAAGCGGTTAACCCCGACGAAGCCGTCGCTATCGGTGCGGCCGTACAGGGGGGTGTCTTGACGGGTGAAGTAAAAGACGTCCTGTTGCTCGACGTTATCCCGCTGTCGCTGGGTATCGAAACGATGGGCGGTGTCTTCACCAAAATGGTGGATGCCAACACGACGATTCCAAGCAAGAAAGTAGAGGTCTATTCGACCGCGTCGGACAATCAGCCAAGCGTAGAGATCAACATCCTGCAGGGCGAGCGGCCGATGGCGGCTCAGAACCGTCAGCTGGGTCGGTTTATCCTGTCGGACATCCCACCAGCACCCCGTGGTGTGCCCCAGATCGAAGTGACCTTCGACGTCGATGCCAACGGTATCCTGAACGTAACGGCGAAAGACAAAGGCACGGGTAAAGAGCAGAAAATTCGGATTGAAGCATCGAGCGGTCTGACAGACGCCGAGATCAACCGGATGCGCGAAGAAGCGAAAGCCAACGAAGCGGCCGATAAAGCGGAGCGCGAATCGATCGAGAAAGTCAACCAGGCCGACTCGATGATCTTCCAGACCGAGAAGCAGTTGAAAGAATACGGCGATAAGCTGTCGGACGGTAACAAATCGGCAATCGAAGCGGCACTGACCGAATTGCGGGCTGCCCACGGTTCGCGCGATGCCGCCGGCATCGATGCGGCTCTGGAGAAGCTAAACGGCGCGTGGGCTACGGCGTCGACCGAGATGTACAACGCAACCAACGGCGCGGGGGCTAACCCGGCGGATGGCGCAGGCTTCGACGGTGGTGCTACCGGTAACCCGAACCAGGGCCAACCATCCGGCGACAACGTATCGGACGTACCTTACGAAGAAGTGAAGTAAGCCGACCTGTGATTCGGGTGCTTACCTGATGACACGAATGACGAGAAGCCCCTGCCGGAGACGGTGGGGGCTTTTGTTTGGGCGCTACGGGCGGATAAATCGTCGTACGCTTACTCACTAGAGTTGGTCGGCGGGGGCGAAACGGTTAACTTTGACCGGAACGACCGGGCTAAACCGCATCCCTGGTCGTGTGTTGCAGACGTAGCGATTTGTCTATGGTATCAACTGGTACACCGGTACAAGCGTATTCATTCCTCAACGGAGGAAACGGGGGGGGAGAGATGGTTACGCTATTGCGTGCGTATGACTGGACGCAGACGCCATTGGGTCCGTTTGATCGCTGGCCTGCCAGCCTGCGCACCACCCTGGGCATCTTGTTCCACTCCCAATCGCCCATGGCGCTGTTTTGGGGGGATGACTTACGGTGCTTTTATAACGACGCCTACCGGCCTGCGCTGGGCCTGGCCGGCGTGCCGTCTGCTGCGCTGGGAAAACCAGTCCGCGACGTCTTTACCGATCCGGGGACGGCAATCCACGAAGCGATAGACCGGGTGCTGACGAGTCAGGAAGCGGTCCTGCTGGAAAATCAGCCGGTTTTTATGGAGCGGAACGGATGGCAGGAAGTTGCTTACTGGACCTTTAGCTACAGTCCGGTTTATTCGGAGTTCGGCCTGCCGGCGGGGGTGTTCGTGACCTGTACCGAAACAACCCAGGCTGTACTGTCGCAGCAGCAACTGGTGGCGAGTAAAAAACAGGCGCTGGCCGTGTTCGATCAGGCGCCCGTTGGGGTTGCTCTGATCAGCGCCGACCGGCTGACGTTTCAACTGGTCAATCAGTGCTGCTGTGCGCTGATCGACCGGCAGGCCGACCAACTAATCGGGCGGGCCTTTCTCGACGTCCTGCCCGAACTGGCCGGACAGGGCTTCGACGATTTGTTGATGAACGTGCTCGAGACCGGGCTCATGCAGCGGGCTGACGAACTGCCGGTTACGCTCAGGCGGCACGGTCAGCTGGAAACCATATACATTGACTATACCCTTCAGTTGCTCCGCAGTGATGCGGGCGATCATGGGGAAGTGCTGGTCATGCTAACCGACGCGAC
>Ga0182229_1000203_pt1 | contig 15439 bp, 14 predicted proteins | sample G6R1MG_32_FD_129663 | JGI IMG/M metagenome (GOLD analysis project Ga0182229, IMG submission 129663) | Miscanthus phyllosphere microbial communities from Michigan, USA - G6R4_MAIN_07NOV2016_LD1 MG | ecosystem: Host-associated > Plants > Phyllosphere > Phylloplane/Leaf | place: USA: Michigan...
AGGTCTTCGATCGTGACCGGGTTGAAGTCCTTCTCCTCGATGAGGAACGTGCCCTCGCCGGTATGGACCTGGGCGCTCATCGTGGTGATGGCGCCGTTCTTCAGGGCCACGTCGGCGCGGGCCGAGATCTTCAGGTCCGTGGTGAGCGGCAGGCCGGACTGGCCCGCGAGCAGCAGGAAATCCGTGACGGGCAGGTCGTCCAGGGTGATGCGGCCGGAGCGGGCGCCGTCGCCGTTCTCGTGCAGGCTGCCGCCGAAGCGCCACTCGCCGTGCGGGCCGTCGAGGCGCAGCTCGAAGCTGCGGGTCCCGCTCACCGGATCGCGCCCGAACAGGCCGTTGACGCGGGCGAAGACCGCCCGCTCCCGGCCGTCGTCGTCGATGAGGCGCATCCGCGCGTCGGTGATCCGCGCCCGGTCGAGGGCGCCGACCACGCCGCCGGGATCGAGCACCACGCCGAAGATCGAGGCCAGCGCCGCCGAGAGGGGCGAGACGTTGCCCCGGGCCGCATCGACGCTCGGGGGCGTGTGCGGCTCGATGTCGACGGGCTGGGCCGCCTCGGAGGCGGCGAAGGCGATGGAGCCGTCCTTGTGGACGAGGGCCGTGGTCTGGGTGTCGCGGAACTCGATGGAGCGCGGCTTCAGGCTGAGGGTCAGCAGGCCCCAGGGGTCGAGGCTGACCAGGGCCAGCGGCGCGCGCACCACCAGCGCCCCCTGCGGGTTGCGGATGTCGAGCCCGGTGAAGCGCAGGGCGAGCGCGTTCTCGCGGTCGAGTTCGAGGCTGCTGCCGCGCAGCGCGATCGACCAGCCGGGGCCGATCCGCTCGGCCACCGCCTTGGCCACGGCGGCCGACAGGCCGTCGATCCGCATCGGGCCGTTGGACAGGCGGATCGCCGCGACCCCGATCACGAGGCCGAGCAGCGTCACGGTGCCGACCATGCCCAGAAGGCAACGCCAGCCCCAATGCCGTTGTCCCTGCCTCGGCGGGCGACTCGTGATCTTCAGATCCGCCATCGAGCCCCTTGGTCCGGGTGTTCTCGTTCTGTGATCGCAGGGCGGGACGGGATTCCCGCTTGCGGTGAATCGGTGCGCATGCGGCCTTTACAGCGGCGGCGCGCCGGGCTTGGCTGTCCGGGCGGGGCGCCGGAACTGGCGTTCACCCACACCATCAATCGGCCGAAAGGAAGGCACGATGGCCTTGAGCGAGGGGGCTTCCGCCCCGGATTTCGACCTGCCCGCCTCGGGGGGAGGGCGCATCGCACTGGCTGCGCTCAAGGGACACAAGATCGTGTTGTACTTCTATCCTAAGGACGACACGAGCGGTTGTACTCTGGAAGCCCAGGGATTCAACGCCCTCCTGCCGGCCTTCGAGGCGGCTGGAGCGCGAATCATTGGAATGTCACCCGATCCGGTGAAGAGCCACGACAAGTTCTGCGGCAAGTACGGGCTCGCCTTCCCCCTCGCCTCGGACGAGGACAAGGCGGTGCTCGGCGCCTACGGCGTCTGGGTCGAGAAGAGCATGTACGGGCGCAAGTACATGGGCGTGGAGCGGACCACCGTCCTGATCGACCGGGAGGGGACGGTCGCGCGGATCTGGCCGAAGGTGAAGGTGCCGGGCCATGCCGAGGAGGTGCTCGAGGCCGCCCGCGCCCTGCCGTAGAGGAATAGGATCCGCACGGATCCTTAACCGTGATCGGGTCTGAATACGGGGAACGCCTTCGAGCCTCCCGAATGATTCGAACGACTTCCGCCCACTTACAGGATGGGGCGCCCCGGCGCTTCAGGCCGTGGCTCGGCGCGGGACTCGCGGTGAGCCTGCTCTGGTCGGGCACCGCGACCTACCTCGTCCTGTTCCGGGACGAGGCGCTCGGCCGGATCGTGGCCGGGCAGGTGGCGATGCGCAACGCCTACGAGGCGCGGATCGCCGGGCTGCAGGAGCGCGTCGACGGCGCCCGGCAGGAGGGCGCCGAGGCGCGGGCGAGCCTCGCCGCCCGCGTCCAGGGCGCCCTGGACCGGCAGGCCGAGCTGGAGCGCCGGCAGGCCGCCCTCTCGGGCCTCATCGACACCGCCGCCACCGGATCCCTTCCCGGCTCTTTGCCCGGCTCTTTGCCCGCCTCGGCACGGGCCTACGCCGCGCCCCTGACCGGGTTCGAGCTGCGGCAGGATTCGCCCGCCGAGGCCGCCCCCGCCCCCTGGCCCGCCCCCCGGCCCGACCGCCGCAGCGCCCTGGAGACCGAAGATGGGCTGATCCGCCTCGAAGCCCGCCTCGGCGGGCTGGAGGAGGCGCAGGGCGCCCATCTGGGTCGCCTCGCGCGTGGCGCCGAGACCGGCATCGCGCGCCTGCGCGCCGTCGTCGCCCGCGCCGGGATCGATCCCTCGCGCCTGCTGCCGCCCGCGCCGGGCGAGCGGGTCGGCGGCCCCCTCGTGCCCCTCGACGCGACGGCCATCCAGCAGCAGGGCTTCGACGGCGGCCTGAGCCTCGTCGGCCGGCTGATCGGCAACGGGCAGCGCCTGCGGCAGGCCGTCGGGGACCTGCCCCTGCGCAGGCCGCTCTCCGGCGAATCCAGCCTGTCGAGCCCGTTCGGGCCCCGGCTCGATCCGTTCACGCGGGGCCTCGCCCTGCATACCGGCCTCGACTTCAAGGCCGAGTACGGCGAGCCGGCGCGGGCCACGGCACCGGGCGTCGTCACCGAGGCCGAATGGGCCGGCGGCTACGGCAACATGGTCGAACTCACCCATGGCCACGGGCTCGCCACGCGCTTCGGCCACCTCGCCCGCATCGTGGTGCGGCCGGGCCAGCGCGTCGCAGCGGGCGACGTGATCGGCTATGTCGGCTCCACCGGCCGCTCCACCGGCGCGCACCTGCATTACGAGACCCGGATCGACGGCGAGCCGGTGGACCCGCAGCGCTTCCTGGAAGCCGGCCGCTCCCTCGACGGCCTGCGCCCAAGCGGCGGCTGATCGCCCCTCCGGTCACGGAGAACTCGACGGCGGCACGCCTTTGCGCGACATCTGGCGGGATAGCGGATTCTCCAACGCGCGAGCGCAGTGCCCTTGCCCCACTTCGATGACTTCTACGCCGCCAAGCTGCGCGGCTCGCTGGGCGTCACGGACGCCGAATCGGTGCTCGACCTGCGCGGGGCCAACAAGGCGACGGCCGAAGCCTCCCTGCGGGAGATGATCGAGCGCAGCCGCTTCGCGAAGGGCAAGACCGTCGCCGTGCGGCTCGATCCCCCGCCGGAGGGCGGCGGCGAGACCCTGTTCCAGCCGGCCGGACGGCTTCTCCTCGACGCCAAGCGCCGGGGCCTCGTGGAGCGCCTGCAGACCCTGCCGGCCCAGGACGGGCTCGGCTTCTACGTCGCCCTCACCGGCCGGGCCGAGAAGGCGGGGGCCTGAACGGATGGCCCCGCTCGCGCGTTGAGCGGGTTCCTCTCAGCCCTGGTCCCATGCCCAGCGTCCCGTCTGCGAAGACCATCCCCGGCGGGCGCAACGCCCTCGAACGCCTCGCCCGCTACGGCTACGGCGCGCGGGGCACCGTCTACGTCCTCGTGGGCGGCCTCGCCTTGCTGGCGGCCTTCGGCGGCGGAAGGCCGGGGGACAGCCACGACGCCCTGCGCACCGTCCTCGTCGGGCCGTTCGGCATCGTCCTCGTCGGGCTGATCGCGCTGGGGCTCCTGGCCTTCGCCCTGTGGCGCGCGGTGGAGGCGGTGACGGATGCCGACCGGCGCGGCACCTCCCTGAAGGGCCTCACGACGCGCGGCGCCCACCTCGTGAGCGCGCTGCTCTATCTCGGGCTGGCCGGCACGGCGGCCTCGCTCTGCCTCGGGCTCGGCTTCGGCGGGGGCGACGGCGTGCATGACGGCACGGCGTGGCTGCTGGCCAAGCCCATGGGCCGGTGGCTGGTGGCCCTGGTCGGCCTCGCCGTGGCGGGAACGGCCGTCGGCTACCTCGCCCGCGCCTGGAAGGGCGACACGACGGCCCGCCTCGCCCTCGACGGGGAGGCGCGGCGGCGCTGGGCCGAGCCGACCGGCCGGTTCGGCTATGCGGCGCGGGGCGTGGCGTTCCTGATCATCGGCGGCTTCCTCGCCGCCGCCGCGTGGCACCAGAGTTCGGCCGAGGCGAAGGGCCTGGGCGACGCCTTCGTGCTGCTGCGGAGCCAGCCCTACGGCATGGTGCTCCTCGCCCTGGTCGCCGCCGGCCATATGGCCTTCGGCGCCTTCGGCCTCATCCAGGCCCGCTACCGCCACATCGACGCCCCCGACGTCGACCGGGTTGACGACGAGGCGATGGCGGCGGTGCGCCGGCTGGCCTGAACGGGAAAAAACCTCGATCACCCTTGACCAATTTGTATCACTGAGTGATACAAATCGTGACGGGTGGGACGTACGGTGGCGATCCTCAACTTTGCGAACGAGTCGACGGAGGCTGTCTTCGATGGCCGGCATCCCAAAGGCCTACCGGCTTCGATTCTCGTGACGGCGCGGCGCAAGCTCCGTCAGATCCACGCCGCCGCCTCGCTCAACGATCTAAGGGCGCCCCCTGGCAACAGGTTGCACCCGCTCACCAGGGATCGGGCGGGCCAGCATGCGATCCGGATCAACGATCAGTTTCGGATCTGCTTTCGTTGGACTGAGATGGGTCCGGCCGACGTTGAGATCGTCGATTACCACTGACTGGGGCATCGCCCCCCTCCGCGAGGAGACACCGATGGCCATTGCATACGAGACCGACACGGTCCTTCCGCCGCTCCACCCCGGTGAGGTGCTGCGCGAGGACTTTCTGATTCCACTCGGCCTGTCGGCGGGGACGGTGGCGCGCGCCTGCCATGTGCCGCGAACCCGCATCGAGCGGATCGCCGCCGAGCAGATCGGCATCTCGACGGACACGGCCCTCCGGCTCGGCCGGTACTTCAGCACGAGCCCGGATTTCTGGCTCAATCTGCAACGTCAGTATGAGGTCGAGACGCTGACCCGCAGCGTCGGCTCAGAGATCGCGCAGATCGCCCCCCTGAGCCGCGAAGCGGCCTGACCCGCCCTCAGAGCCCCACGGGGCGGCCGGCGGCGACGACGAGCATCTTGCCGTCGGCGAAGGTGCGGGCGGCGGCGCGGCGGATGTCCGCCTGGGTCACGGCCTCCACCATCGCGTTGCGGCGGGCGATGTAGTCCATGCCGAGATCCTCGAAGGCGATCTGCACCAGTTGGTGCGCGATCTTGGTCGAGGTGTCGAAGCCCAGGGCGTAGGACCCGGTGAGGTAGTCCTTGGCCTTCTGCAGCTCCTCGTCGGAGGGACCTTCCGTGATAAGCCGGCCGATCTCGTCGCCGATCACCGACAGGGCCTCGCCGACGCGCTCGTTCTTGGTGGCGGTGTAGCCCCAGATCATCGCCGCCGAGCGGTGGCTGACCAACGACGTGCCCACCGAATAGGCGAGGCCGCGCTTCTCCCGCACCTCTTGGAACAGGCGCGAGGTGAAGGCGCCGCCGCCGAGCACATGGTTCAGCACGTAGGCGGGGATGAAGTCCGGGTCGCGCCACGGGATGCCGGCCATGCCGAAGCGGATGACCGATTGCGGCACGTCGAGATCGACCACGATCTTGCGGTCGAGCTCCTTGATCTGCGTGCGCGGCACGGCGGTCAGGGCGCCGGCCTCGGGCAGGGCGCCGAAGGCGCGGGTGAGGGCCTCCGCCAGGGCCTCGGCCCCGATGGCGCCCACCGCCGCGACCTTGATCCGCCCGCGCCCGATCAGGCGCGCATGCATGGCGAGGATGTCCTCGCGGGTGATCGCCGCCACGCTCTCGATCGTGCCCGACGAGGGCCGGGCATAGGGATGCCCGTCGAAGGCTTCCTTGAAGAACCGGCGGGAGGCCATCACGCCCGGATCGTTCTGCTGGTAGCGCAGGCCCGCCATCACCTGCGCCCGCACGCGCTCGATGGCGTCCGGGTCGAGGCGGGGCTTGGCCAGCGCCAGGGCCAGGAGGTCGATGGCCTCGTCCGCGTGCTTGAGCAGCATCTTCAGCGAGCCACCCAGCGCATCGGGGCCGGCATGGAAGGAGAGCTCGATGGCCCGCGCGGCCAGCCGCTCCTGGAAGGCGTCGGAGGTCAGGTTGCCCGCGCCCTCGTCGAGGAGACGGGCGAGCATCTGCGCGCAGCCGGCCTTGCCCTCGGGGTCCTGGGCGGCGCCGCCCTCGAAGGTGAAGGACAGGGCGATCATCGGCACGACGTTGGACTCGACGTGCCACGCCTCGACGCCCGGAACGGCCACGACCGGCAAGGCCGTCGTGGGGCTCGTGGCGTTCTGCGTGTCTGTGTCGGCCAGGTTCATGGCAGCCTCGTGTGTTCTCGTTGCGGTCGCGGGCGGGAGACGGTTCGGGCGAACCTACTCGGCGGCCAGCGCGACCGGGGCGTCGGGGTCCCGGGCCTTGGTGAGGTAGCCGGTCACGGAACGGGCGGGGGAGAGCCAGCGCTCGCAGGCCGCCTGGAGGCGCTCCCGCGACACCGCCTCGATGTCCGTCGGCCAGCGGCGGACGTCCTCGATGGATTCGCCGATGGCCAGCGCCGAGCCGTAGATGCGGGCGAGGGAGGACTGGCTGTCCGACGAGTAGACGGTCTCCGCCACGAGGCGGGTCTTGGCCCGCTCGATCGCGTCGGGGGCGAGGGCGTCCGCCGGGGCGCGGGCCAGCACCCGGTCGAGGGCGGCTTCCAGCTGCTCCAGGCTCACGCCCTCGGCGGGCACGGCGTAGACGGAGAAGCGGGTGTCGTCGATGGCCGAGCCCATGTACCAGGCGCCGGCATTCACCGCGATGCCCTGCTCCAGCACCAGCTTGCGGTAGAGGTAGGAGGTCGAGCCGCCGCCCAGCACCTCGGCCAGCAATTCGAGGTCGTGGCAGCCGCCATCCGTGGCGGTGATGCAGGATGGGGCCAGATAGAGCCGCTGCAGCGTCGGCTGCTCGACCTTCGGGTCCGCCACCGAGACCCGGCGCAGGGCGCGGGGCTCCGGCTCGCGGGGGCGGCGGCGCTCCGGCCGGGCGCCGCGCGGGGCGACGCGGCCGTAGGTGTCGTCGGCGAGGCGGCGCACCTCGTCCGGGGTCACGTCGCCGGCCACGATCAGGATCGCGTTCTCGGGCGTGTAGAAGCGGTTGTAATAGTCGAGGGCGTGCTCGCGGTTCAGCCCCTCGATCTCGTGCATCCAGCCGATGATCGGGATGCCGTAGGGGTGGTGCACGAAGAGCGAGGCCGCCATCGCCTCGGAGAGCTGGGCGGAGGGGTCGGTCTCGACCCGCATCCGGCGCTCCTCCAGCACCACGTCGCGCTCGGGCGCCACCACCGCGTCGTCGAGGACGAGGCCGTGCATCCGGTCCGCCTCGAAGGCCATCATCGTGCCGAGATGGTCGCGGGCGACCCGCTGGAAATAGGCGGTGTAATCGTAGCTGGTGAAGGCGTTCTCCTGGCCGCCGAGGCCGGAGACGGCCTTCGAGAAGGCGCCCACGGGGTGCTTCTCGGTGCCCTTGAACATCAGGTGCTCGAGGAAGTGGGCGATGCCGGACTGGCCGAGCGGATCATCCGCCGACCCGTTGCGGTACCAGATCATGTGGGTCGCCACGGGCGCCCGGTGGTCGGGCACCACCACCACGTCGAGGTTGTTGTCGAGGGTGAAGGACGAGACCTCCGGCCCGCCGGCCTCGGAGCCCCCGAAGGCGGCGGCCTCCCCCCGCCCGGCGGTGGCCGCGAAGCGGGTGCCCCGCATCGGGGGGAAGAGGGTCGGCGTGCCCGTCCTGAAGAGGTGCATCAAGCTTGTCCTTACCCGGCTCCGCCCTCGGCGACCCCTCCCTGACGGGCGGGCCGGAACGCGGAGCCTTTGCGATTCCCGGCGGCAAGAGCCGTACCGGGAAAGTCCCTATGTTGCCGTCGTCGGCCCGTGTCGCAACTGCGCCACGGTATCCCGCACGGACGCGCCCGGCCTCAGCGCCGCTGCTGCGACCGGAGGTAGGCGCCCGGATCGGCCTCCTCGCGCTCGGCGCTGGCGTTCTTCACCGGCTCGCCATCGGTGCGCACGAGCTTCTTCGGCGCCTGCCGGTAGCCCTTCGGCGGCTCGACCAGCGTCTCGCGGGTCGGCTCGACATCCGCGGCCTGCTTGTCCTCGCTCTTGCCCTTGAACAGTTCGAGCGGGTCCAGCCACGACGCGCGGCGGGCGTTGTCGCCGGGCTTGTCCTCGGCCTCGGTGGTGAGGTTCGCCCCGGCGCGGCGGCCGGCGCGCATCTCATCGACCGACATGGTCGCGTTGTTGTCGTTGTAGCGGCCGGCGGTCTGGTTGCCCTTGGGCACCCGGCGCTCCTCGACCTCGCGCTCGCGGGCGACGATCTCGGGATCCTTCGGCCACGCCGCGTTCTTGGCGCGGGCGCGGGGGGCGGGCAGGGCGTTGCCGTCGAGCTTCGGCGGCATCACCAGCGGCGCGCGCTCATGATAGTCGATCGGCGCCTGCTGCTTTTCGAGGAGGCCGATGCCGGAGAGGGCGTCGCGCATCAGCTCGCCGCTCTGCTGCGCCTGGGCCGAGCCCACCGCGACGACCGGGAAGAGGGCCGCCACGGAGAGGAGGAGTCGAAGCCTGCGTTGCGCGCTCATGCTACCTCACGGGTGCCGGCCGAGGATTCGGCGCGGGGACGGCCGCCACGCGGCCTGATCCGACGGAGACCGGGGTGAAACCGGTTTCCGGCGATCGTATGGCGCCTTGACCACGCTCGACCAGTCCAGATGTACTGGGAGGCCCTGTGTGTTCTGCGCATCACGGCCCTGGCGCGGCGTTGTCGCGCGCCCGCCCGGCGGTGGCGGGGATGAGGCTGTCGAGGATCAGCCCGATCACGCCCGCCACGATGGCCGCGTCCGCGACGTTGAACACGTACCACGACCACCCGCCCGCATGGAGGTGGACGAAATCGAACACTGCCCCGTAGACGGCCCGGTCGACGGCGTTGCCCAGCGCCCCGCCGACGATGAGGCCGAGCGCCACGGCCAGCAGCCGGGAGCCGGCCCGCATCATCCAGAGGCCGAGCCCCAGGGCGGCGGCGAGGGAGAGCGCCACCAGCAGCCAGCGGCCGAAGGCGCCGTCCTGCTGGAACATCCCGTAGGAGACGCCCCTGTTCCACACCACCACGAGGTCCGTATAGGGCCCGTAGCGCCAGGGCTGGGTGAGCACGAGGTCCGTGCCGAAATACAGCCCGAGCTTCGTCGCCTGATCGGCGACGAAGGTGAGGGCGAGGGCGAGAAGGCCCGCGCGGGGAGGGGTGAGCCTCACGCCGCGCTGGCCTCCGGATGCGCCGCATCCCATTCCCGCAGGGCCTGCGCGTCGCGCGGGGTCACCTCGGGGAAGTCCGCGTCGGTGCCGACCTCGGGGCTGACCCGCCAGGAGCGGGCGCATTTGCGGCCCTGCGCCGGGGCCGGGACCACGGCGACGCCCTTCACCTCGTCGAGGCGGAAGGCCTCGGCCGGGCCCTCGCCCGCCTCCACCGCGATGGCGGAGGTGATGCAGGTGTCCGCGAAGGCGGTCAGGCCCAGGGACTCCACCGCCGCGCGCAGGTCGGCATCCGCGATGTGGACCTTGGGCGCGGCCTCCAGGCTCGCGCCGATGCGCTTGGCGGCGCGCTCGATCTCCAGCGCCCCCGTCACCACCCGGCGGACCCGGCGGATCTTCTGCCACTTCGCCGCCAGCGCGTCGTCGCGCCAGGAGGCGGGCGTCTCCGGCAGGGTCTGCAGATGGACCGAACCGTCCTCGGACGGAGTACGGTCGAGCCACGCCTCCTCCGCCGTGAAGGCCAGGACGGGTGCGAGCCACACCACGACCCGCTTGAAGGTCTCGTCGATGACCTGCAAAGCCGCCCGCCGCGTCACCGAGGAGATCGGGTCGCAGTAGAGCGCGTCCTTGCGCACGTCGAAGTAGAAGGACGACAGGTCGCCGGTCATGAACCCGTTGAGCAGGGCCACGACCCGCTTGGTGTCGTAGGTGGCGTAGGCCTCGCGGATCTCGCCATCGAGTTCGACGAGCCGGTGCAGGATCAGCCGCTCCAACTCCGGCATGTCCTGGAACGCGACGTCATCGCCGGGGACGCGGTGCGCCAGCGAGCCCAGCATCCAGCGCAAGCTGTTGCGCAGCTTCCGGTAGGTCTCGGCGAAGGTCTTGATGATCTCCGGGCCGATGCGCAGGTCGTCGGTGTAGTCGGAGGCCGCCACCCAGAGGCGCAGGATGTCGGCGCCGGAATCCTTGATGACGCTCTGCGGGGCGACGACGTTGCCCTTCGACTTCGACATCTTCAGGCCCTTGCCGTCGAGGACGAAGCCGTGGGTCAGCACCACGTCGTAGGGCGCCCGCCCGCGGGTGCCGGAGGATTCGAGCAGCGAGGACTGGAACCAGCCGCGATGCTGGTCCGAGCCTTCGAGGTACATCACCTTGTCCTGCCCGCCGTCGCGGATCCGCGTGACGCCGGAGAGGCCGGGGAAGGCTTCAGGATCGTCCAGCACGAAGGCGTGGGTCGAGCCGGAATCGAACCACACGTCGAGCACGTCCATCACCTGCTCGTAGGCGGCCGGATCGTGCTCGGGGGCGAGGAAGCGGGACGCCGCGCCGGGGGCGAACCACGCGTCGGCGCCCTCGGAGGCGAAGGCCGCATGGATGCGGGCGTTGACGGCCTCGTCCTTCAGGACCTCGCCGGTCTCCTTGTGGACGAACACGGTGATCGGCACGCCCCAGGCGCGCTGGCGCGAGACCACCCAATCCGGCCGGTTGCCGACCATGCCGTCGATGCGGTTCTTGCCCTGCGGCGGCACCCATTGCGTGTCGTTGATCGCCTGCACGGCGACCTCGCGGAGCGTCCGGTTGCCGAGGGCATCCACCGGCCGGTCCATGGCGATGAACCATTGCGGCGTGTTGCGGAAGATGACCGGCTTCTTCGAGCGCCAGGAATGCGGGTACTGGTGGCGCAGCACCCCGCGCGCGACCAACGCCCCAGCCTCGGTGAGGGCGGCGATGACCGCCTTGTTGGCGTCGCCCTTCTCGCCCTTCTCCGTGTAGACGCGGCGCCCCTCGAAGCCCGGCGCCGCCTTGGTGAGGGTGCCGTCGGCATCGACCGTGTAGGGGATCGTGGTGTCGATGCCCCGCTCGGCGAGGCGCCGGCCGGAGGCCATCCAGAGCTCGAAATCCTCGCGGCCGTGGCTCGGCGCGGTGTGGACGAAGCCCGTGCCGGATTCGTCGGTGACGTGGTCGCCGTCGAGCAGCGGCACGTCGAAGCCGTAGCCGAGGCCCGCCAGGGGATGAGCGAGGGTGAGGCCCGCAAGCGCGTCGGCGGCGACGTCCGAGACCCGCTCGAACGCCTCGACGCGGGCGGCCTTGAACACCGTCGCGGCGAGCGAGTCGGCGAGGACGTAGGTCTCGCCGGGCTTGGCCCAGTTGTCCTCCGGCGCCGCCGTCACCTTGTAGAGCCCGTAGGCGATCTTCCTGGAATAGGCGACGGCGCGGTTGCCCGGCATCGTCCACGGGGTGGTCGTCCAGATCACGACCCGCGCATCGGGGAAGGCTTCGCCGCCCTGGGTGATGGGGAAGGCGGCAAAGATCGTGTCGGAGACGTGCTCCTCGTACTCGACCTCGGCCTCGGCCAGGGCGGTCTTCTCCACCACCGACCACATGACCGGCTTCGAGCCGCGATAGAGCTGCCCGGTGACGGCGAACTTCATCAGCTCGTCGGCGATGGCCGCTTCCGCCGGGAAGGCCATGGTCGCGTAGGGATGGTCCCAATCGCCGGTGACGCCCAGCCGCTTGAACTCCTCGCGCTGCACATCGAGCCAATGCGCGGCGAAGGTCCGGCATTCCTGCCGGAACTCGATCACCGGCACGTCGTCCTTGTTGCGGCCCTTGGCGCGGTACTGCTCCTCGATCTTCCACTCGATCGGCAGGCCGTGGCAGTCCCAGCCGGGGACGTAGTTGGCGTCCTTGCCGAGCGCCCCCTGGCTGCGGACGATCACGTCCTTCAGGATCTTGTTCAGCGCCGTGCCGATGTGGATGTTGCCGTTGGCGTAGGGGGGGCCGTCGTGCAGCACGAATTTCGGCCGCCCCGCCGCCGCCCGCCGGATCGTCTCGTACAGGCCGATCCGCGCCCAGCGCTCCAGCAGCAGCGGCTCGCGGGTCGGCAGCCCGGCGCGCATCGGGAACTCGGTGCTCGGCAGGAACAGGGTCTTGGAATAGTCGCGGGCCGGCGCGGCGGGCGCGTTCGTGTCGGGGGTGGTCATCGGGTCTCGCAAGGTCGGGCCGATCGGGCGGCCAAAAGGGGGCGCTGGGGACAGGCGGCGGATCCCGGCCGTCCGCGAAAGCCCTGCCGCACCACGCGCGCGGGCCCTCAGGCGGCGGCCGGGCTCGTAATTCGCCGTCCGCCGGGAGCGGGGCGCGATGCGCGGGGAGGGACCATCCCGCCTCTCTAGCAGCCGGCCCCGGCGGATGCCAGCGGGAGGGCGGAGGGGCCCTGCAACGATTCGCGGCTCCGGCCGTTCGCTGAGGAGCCGATGTCCGGCTACGCTTCAGGAGGAATGCCCGTGAGACTCTCCCTCAGAACCGCCCTCGTCGCGGCCGCGCTCGCCGCCGGTTCCCTCACCGCCGCGATGCCGGCGCAGGCCCAGGGTCTGGTCGGCGGCGTGCAGCGCGGCGCGGCCGAGGGTGATCGCGTCGGCGGCCCCATCGGCGGCGTGGTCGGTGGCGCGGTGGGCGGCGCGGTCGGCACCGTGAACGGGGCGCTCGGCATCGATCCGGGCCGGCGTGCCTACCGCACCGACATGCGCTCGCGCCGGGCCTACCGCCGCGCCCATCACCGCCGGCATCACCGCTGAGAGCGGGGAGGGCCGGGGCTCTGGGCGCCCCGGCCGCTCACGCCGTCCGGCGAAGGGTGTCCTGCGCGAGGAGATACAGCCCCGAGCCGATGACGATCATCGCGCCGACGATGGTCCAGCGGCCCGGCAGGTCGCCGAACAGCAGGAAGCCGAGTGTCACCGACCAGAGCAGCTGCGTGTAGATGAACGGCGCGAGGACATTGGCCGGCGCCCGCGCATGGGCCAGCACGAGGAGCCAGTGGCCGATCGTGCCGAACAGGGCCACCGCCAGCAGCAGGGCCCAATGGCTCCATTGCGTGGGGTTCGACCAGATCCAGGGCAGCAGCGGCGCCATCAGGGCGACGCCCGCGAGCCCGGTGTAGAACATGGTCGTGGCGGTGGAATCGTAGGAGGCGAGCTTGCGCGTCACGATGGCGTAGAAGGCGTAGACCAGCACGTTCGCCACGCTGAGCAGGGCGGCCGGATGCATGGTGCCGACGCCGGGGCGCACGATCACCAGCACGCCGAGGAAGCCGATGCCGATGGCGGTGAGCCGGGCGCGGGACGACCATTCCCCCAGCAGCGGCCCGGCGAGCAGGGCGACGGTGAGCGGCGCGGCGAACTGGATCGAGATGGTCTCGGCCATCTGCAGGTAGCGCAGGGCCATGAAGTTCAGGGCCGTGGAGGCGAAGAGCAGCAGGGAGCGCACCACCTGCAGGCCGAGCCGGCGGCTGCGCACCACGCTCGGCGTCCGCACCGGGTTCACGAAGACCGAGATCATCGCGACGCTGGCGGCGTAGCGCATGAATGTCGTGACCAGGGGATCGACCCCCGCCCGCGCCAGGGTCTTGCCGCAGGCATCGAGGCTCGCGAAGAAGGCGACCGCGCCGCACATGAGCGCGATGCCCACCATCCGGCGGCGCCGGGCGGCCTCGGCCTCACTGGCGGTGGCGATCCCGGCCGGTGCCGGGACGGTGGAGGCGGAACTGGCCATCGATGCGAATCGTGAGTGGCGCGGAGGACCGCGACGCTAAGGGCTCGATGCCACGCTCGGCACCGCGCAGGTAGGCGCGGCGGCGCAACCGAACCATGCGGCGAGGGCGCGGGACGCGCGGGCGCCGCTCACCCTTCGTTAACGCTTCGGCGCGTCAGCGCTTCGCGGTCTTCTTGGGGGCGGTGGCGGTCGCGATGAGGGCGGCCAGATGCGACTGATCGAGGGCCGGCGGCTGCGGCGCGCGGGCCTGGGCCGGGCGCGAGGCCAAGGGAGCCGGCGCTTCGGGGGCCGGCGCCACGGCCTGCCGCGTCTCGGCGGCCGGCGGCGGCACGCTGGCGCGGGGCGAGATCGAGCCCGTCATCTCGGGATCGGCGATGCTGGCGATGGCGGGGGTGGTCAGCCCGTCCGAATCCCGCTGCAGGCGCAGGGCCCAGTGGATCCCGGTGGAGAGGGCGGCGACGGCCAGGATGGCCTTGATCCCGCTTGTGAGCAGGGAACGCATGCAATCGAAACCCGAGTGAACGCCCGAACGATGGACCGGATCCCGGCCCATCGCGACCTTCGCACCGGAGCGTGAAGAAAGCGGGAAGACGAAGGGGTGCCCCCTGCTCCGCTTCGGGACAAAGGCGTTTCAACCGGGGAGGGAAATTGAGTGGGCCTTGCGCCTGATCCGCGGTTCCTGTTCCCCGCGCCTCCGACACCCCTGCAGCCGCTCGGCCCACTAAGCCTCACAGGCGCGGGCCAGAGAACTGGTCCGGACCGCCCCGTCACTGCCGACCCCGCTACCATGCAGGCCCGAGAGGGCTCGCGAAACCGTCAGGCGCATCGGCCACGGGGAAGGCCCGTGTAAGGGGTCGCACGCGAGCCGGCAACCGAAGCCGGGCGGTGACCCGGCGCCGCATGGTGCGCCCAATGGGGGCGCCGGGACTTCGACCTCAGCGGAGCGAGCCGCAGAAGCGCTGGATGCGGCGGCAGGCCTCTTCCAGCACCGCGTCCGAGGTGGCGTAGGAGATGCGCAGGTTCGGGCCGAGCCCGAAGGCCGAGCCGTGCACCGCCGCCACGCCCTCGGCCATCAGCAATTCGGTGACGAAGTCCTCGTCGGTCTCGATCACCTTGCCGCCCTCGGTGCGCTTGCCGATCGTCTCCGCGCAGGACGGGTAGACGTAGAAGGCGCCCTCCGGCGTCGGGCAGGTCAGGCCCTTGGTCTGGTTCAGCATGGAGACCACGAGGTCCCGGCGCTTCTGGAAGGCGGCCCGGAAGACGGCGAGGTGGTCCTGCGGACCCTCCAGGGCGGCCACCGCCGCCCATTGCGCGATGGTGGTGGCGCCGGAGGTCTGCTGGCCCTGTACGAAGTCCATGGCCTTGATGAGCTTTTCGGGCCCGGCCGCGTAGCCGATGCGCCAGCCGGTCATGGCGTAGCCCTTCGAGACGCCGTTCATGGTCAGCGTCCGCTCGTAGAGGGCGGGCTCGACCTGGGCCGGGGTGACGAACTCGAAGTCGCCGTAGGTCAGGTGCTCGTAGATGTCGTCGGTCAGGACGTGCACGTCCGGATAGCGGAGCAGCACGTCGGTGAGCGCCTTCATCTCGGTGCGCGAATAGGCGGCGCCGGAGG
>Ga0182229_1000204_pt1 | contig 15355 bp, 13 predicted proteins | sample G6R1MG_32_FD_129663 | JGI IMG/M metagenome (GOLD analysis project Ga0182229, IMG submission 129663) | Miscanthus phyllosphere microbial communities from Michigan, USA - G6R4_MAIN_07NOV2016_LD1 MG | ecosystem: Host-associated > Plants > Phyllosphere > Phylloplane/Leaf | place: USA: Michigan...
CTCGGCCTTGATCGCGTCGAGGGGGACGGGCCGCGGCAGCGGGGCGACGGCACGCAGGTCGACCATGCCGAAGCGACCGGTCTCGTCGGTGTGGTCGGGGTAGTAGGGCCGGATCACCTCGACCACGCCGACCACCGCCTTGCCCTCGTTCGAGTGGTAGAAGAAGCCGCGCTCGCCCACTTCCATCGCCTGCAGATGCTTCTTGGCGAGGTGGTTGCGCACGCCGTTCCAGTGCGTGCCGCTCAGGCCCGCCGCCGCCTGCTGATCCCAGGACCAGGTCGAGGGCTCGGACTTGTAGAGCCAGTGGGCCATGGCACGAGGCGCTCCGCGCGACGCGGGCCCGCCGCCCGCGGCGCGACAGAACCGGGGCGGCTCGGCCCGGTCAAGCGTCCACTTGCCGGGCCACGTCCCGGAGTGCCGTCTGGAGCCCCTCCTCCACGGTCGGGTGGTAGAACGGGCGCTCCAGCATCGCCTGCGCGGTCAGTCCGTCCTGGAGCGCGTAGGTCACGATGTGGGCGATGTGCTCCACCGCCGGCCCGATCATCTCGGCCCCGATCAGCCGCCCGGAGCGGTCGGCGTAGAGACGCATCCCGCCCTGGTTCACGCCCTCGATCCGCGAGCGGCCCTGGTCGCACCCATCGACCTCGCCCACGATCCGGTCCCCCGCCTCCCCATCGTAGGGGCTGCCCAGCACCGCGATCTGCGGATGGGTGAACACGAGGCCGAACTTCGGCCAGGGCGCGGGCGCGTCGAGGCCGCGTCCGGCGACGAGCGCGGCGGCGTTGGCGCCCGCGATGCGGCCCTGCCGGGACGCCTCGTGCAGCAGCGGGCGGGCGTGGTTGGCATCGCCCGCGACGAAGATCGGAGCCCCCTCGCAGGCGAGCGAGCGCGGGTCGAAGGCCGGCGTGCCGTGCTCGTCGAGCCGAAGGCCCGCCCGCTCCAAGCCGAGCCTGGAGAGGTTCGGCGGCCGGCCCGCCGCCGCGAGCACGCAGGCGACCCTCTCACTGCCCTCCGAACCGTCCTCCGACGACCAGTGCAACGTCACGCCCTGTCCGCTCCGCTCGGCCCGGCGGATCTCCGCGCCGAGGCGCAGGTCGATCTCCTGCCCGAAGATCTCGCGGGCGGCCCGGACGAGGTCGGGATCGCTCAGGGTGCCGAGCTGCGCGCCGGGGTCGAACAGCAGGGTGCGCACGCCGAGGCGTGCGAAGGCCTGCGCCATCTCCAGCCCGACCGCGCCGCCGCCGATCACGGCGAGCGACTCCGGCAGGGTCTCGATCTCGAACAGCGTGTCGGTGGTCAGCACCCGGTCGCCCAGATCCTTCAGGGGCTCCGGCACGCTCGGGCTCGATCCGGTGGCGATCACGGCGGCGCGAAACGTCAGACGGGTGTGATCGCCGACGGTGAGCGTCGCGGCGTCCTCGAACCGCGCCTCGCCCGCGAGACGGCTGCCCTCGGGCAGGTCGTCGAGGCCATCGAACACCCCGCCGACGAAGCGGTCGCGCTCGGCGCGCACCCGCTCCATCACCGCCGGCCCGTCGATGCGCACGGTCTCGACATGGACGCCGAACAGCCCGGCCCCGCGCGCGCCGTGCGCCGCGTGGGCGGCGGCGATCACCAGCTTGGAGGGCATGCAGCCCACCCGCGCGCAGGTGGTGCCGCCGGGGCCGCGCTCGATCAGGATCGACGTGGCGCCGGCATCGAGGGCGGCGCGGTGGGCGGCGATGCCGGCGGTGCCGGCGCCGATCACCGCGACGTCGCAGACGATCTCCCGCATCGTCTTCAGGAGGCCATGGTGAGGACGGCGCCGCCGTCCACGCGCAGGTTCTCGCCGGTGATGAAGCTCGCCTGCTCGGAGCACAGGAACGCCACCGCCGCGGCGATCTCTTCCGCCCGGCCCCGGCGCTTGGCCACCATGCCGGGGCGCTTCTCCGTGAGGAAGCTCTCGATCGCCTCGTCGAAGGACACGCCGAGTTCGCCCGCGCGCTGCTCCATCATCGCGTCGGTCATGGGCGAGGCGACGAAGGCGGGAGCCACCGAGTTCACCAGCACGCCGTCCGCGCCGTAGGCCTTGGACAGGCCCTTGGTCAGGTTCATCAGTCCGGCCTTGGCCGCGCAGTAGGGCAGTTCCTCGACGTAGGGCTGCACCGCGTCCTCGGAGGTGAACAGCACGATCCGGCCCCAGCCCTGCTCGCGCATGCCGGGGATGAACGCCCGGCACACCCGCACGGCGGCCATCAGGTCGGCCTGGATCGTCTTCATCCAGCCCTCGTCGTCGATGTCGAGGAAGTCGCCGGTGGCGCCGGTCACGCCGGCCGAGTTCACGAGGATGGTGGGCTTGGCCGCGAACGCCTTGTCGGCGAAGTCGCGCAGCGCGTTCGCCCCCTCGGTGGTGGTGAGGTCGGCGGCGAAGGCCCGCACGTCGCCGAGCGCCGCGAGCTTCTTGGCCGCCTCCTGCAACTCGCCGTCGTGGAGATCGGACAGCACGATCTTCACGTCCTCGCGCAGCAGATACTCCGCACTGGCGTAGCCCATGCCCGAATCGCCGCCGGTGATGACGGCCACGCGTCCGCTGATGCCCAGATCCATGTGTTCGACTTTCTGTAAGGAGGTCGTGTCCCACGGGACTCGCCCCGCGCGGCGGGGGCCCGCTAGGATCGGCCGAGCAATGCCGGCCGATCGGATGATTCGCTGGCCAACCCGATGCCGTCGCGATCGTTCCGGCCCGGCCGGGCATGCGGCAAAGGGACCTTGGATGACGACCGGACGACGTGCGTCGCCGCGCCGCCCACGAGGAGGGACCCGTCATGAGCGATGCGAGCGCGATCCCGACACCTCCGCAGACCAGGGGCGGCGTGGTCGCCTACCTCCAGGTCGACGGCGCCGTGAGGGCCGCCGCGTTCTACGTGCGCGCCTTCGGAGCCGAGATCGTGGCCTCGATGCCGCCGGACGCGCAGGGCCGGACGCCCCACGTCCACCTCCACCTCAACGGCTCCTCGCTGATGCTGGCCGACCCCTATCCCGAGTACGGCCAGCCCCTGAGGCCGGCGCAGGGGTTCTCCCTGATGCTGCCGGTGGACGACATCCACGCGTGGTGGGAGCGCGCGCTCGCGGCGGGCGCCGAGAGCGAGATGCCGGTGGCCGAGATGTTCTGGGGCGACCTCTACGGGCAACTGCGCGACCCGTTCGGCGTGGTCTGGGCGCTGGACCAGCCCAAGGGCGGGGCGGCGGCCCCTCCCCCCTGTGGACGAGGGATGAGCGGGCCGGCCCCGGCCGCCGCAGGCAGCGCGATACGGGCACCCACCGTGTGAAGGAAGGCCCGGAGTTATACGCGAGCGGCCCCCAAAACACGTCCGGAGCAAGCGGCGGGATGCGGGCGCGGCCGGCCCCGATGAGGATGCCTGCGCGATCGGCGGGAACGCCACGCCACAGCCGGAGGAGACCCGAGCCATGCCGACGACCGAATCCGCGCTCCGCGCCTGCGCCGCTCCGCCCGCCTGCCCGGACGATGTGCGCTGGGCCGCCTTCCGCACCCGCGACGGCTCGGCCGACGGCACCTTCGTCGCGGCGGTCCGCACCACCGAGATCTACTGCCGCCCGAGCTGCCCGGCGCGCAAGCCCAAGCGCGAGAACGTCGCCTTCTACGACACGGGCGAGGACGCGCGGCACGCGGGGTTTCGCCCGTGCCGGCGCTGCCGGCCCGACGAGAGCGGGCCGGACGAGGCCAGGACGGCGGCGGTGGAGCGGGCCTGCCGCCTGATCGAGAGCGCCGAGAGCCCGCCGGGCCTCCACGCCCTCGCCCGCGCCGCCGGCTTGAGCCCGTTCCACTTCCACCGGGTGTTCAAGTCCGTCACCGGGGTGACGCCCCGCGCCTATGCCGGCGCGCGGCGGGCCGAGCGCGCGGCAGCGAACCTGCGCGAGGGTGCGAGCGTCACGCGGGCCGCCTACGAGGCCGGCTACGGCGCGTCGAGCCGCTTCTACGCAGAGGCCCCGGCCCGGCTCGGCATGAGCCCCAAAACCTACCGCGCGGGCGGGCCGGGCGAGGCGATCCGCTTCGCGGTGGCGGGCAGCGCGCTGGGCATGGTGCTGGTGGCGGCAACGGAGCGCGGCGTCTGCGCGATCCTGCTCGGCGAGGAGTCCGACGCCCTGGTGCGCGACCTCCGCGACCGCTTTCCCCGCGCCGCCCTCACCGGGGGCGAGCCGGGCTTCGAGGCCCTGGTGGCGCGGGTGGTCGGGCTCGTCGAGAGGCCCGGCGGCGGCGTCGATCTGCCCCTCGACATCGTCGGCACCGCCTTCCAGCAGCGGGTCTGGGGCGCCTTGCGCGCGATTCCCCCCGGCACCACGGCGAGCTACGCCGAGGTGGCCCGCGCGGTCGGCCAGCCCGGAGCGGTGCGGGCGGTGGCGCGCGCCTGCGGGGCCAACGCGCTCGCCGTGGCGATCCCCTGCCACCGCGTGGTGCGCTCGGACGGCGCGCTCTCGGGCTACCGCTGGGGCGTGGCGCGCAAGCGCAGTCTGCTCGCCCGCGAGGGCGTGCGCCCGGACGACGGCCCCGACACGGCCGAGTGATCCCGAGCCGACCGATCCCGACCGACGGCCGGAATCGGCGCGTCCGGCGGACCACCGCCGCCCCGCGGTCGCGGGGGCAACCGGCGATGAGGAAGGTTCATCGCCGGTTGGGATCACACCGCTTGCCTCGCGGCGCGGACGGGCGGATGGATCGCCCCGTGACGCACGCCCCCGATCGCCCCGCGCTGGCCTACGCGCTCCTCGTCTTCACGACGCTGCTCTGGGCCGGCAACGTCGTCGCCGGCAAGTGGGCGGTGGGGGAGGTCTCGCCGCAGGCGCTCACCGCTCTGCGCTGGGCGGTCGCCTGCCTCGTGCTGGCGTGGCCCGCGCGCCGGGCGCTCGCGCAGGACCGGGACGGGTTGGCCCGCCACTGGCTCTACGTGCTGCTGATGGGAGCCGGCGGCTACACCGCCTTCGCGAGCCTGTTCTACCTCGCCGGCACGATGACGAGCGCGGTCAACGTGGCGCTGTTCCAGGGCTCGGTCCCGGTCCTCGTGATCGTGCTGAATTACGCCGTGCGGCGGGTTCCGGTGAGCGGGTTGCAGATGATCGGCGTGCTGGTGACGCTGAGCGGCGCGGGCGTGGCCGCGACCCACGGCGACTGGCGCAGCCTCGTCCGGCTGGGCGTCAACCGGGGCGACGGGCTCATGCTCGTGGCCTGCCTCGTCTACGCCGGCTACACCGTGGCCCTGCCCGCGCGGCCGAAGGTCTCGGCGCTGTCCTTCTTCGCCGCGATGGCGCTGGCGGCCTTCGTCACGTCCCTGCCGCCGCTGGCCGCGGAATGGGCGACCGGGCACCTGATCTGGCCGGGCCCGAGGGGCTGGGCCATCGTCGCCTTCGTGGCGCTCGGGCCCTCGCTCGCGGCGCAGTTCTCCTTCATGCGCGGCGTCGAGCTGATCGGGCCGAACCGGGCGGGCTTGTTCGTCAACCTCGTGCCGATCTTCGGCGCGGGCCTCGCCGTGGGGGTGGCGGGGGAGACCTTCGGGGCGAGCGAGACGGGGGCGCTGGCGCTCGTCCTCGGGGGCATCGTGCTCGCCGAGCGCTTCCGCCCGCGCGGCGCTTGACGGCCCCCACGGCGGCAGGCTGAAAGACCGCGCCCCCCGCCTCCGCCAGCCTCAGGCCCCGATGTCCACCTCCCCCCCGCGCGATCTCGGCCGCTTCGGCGCAGACACCCGCCTCGTGCTGGCCGGGCGCGACCCTTCCGAGCAGCACGGCTTCGTCAACACGCCGATCTATCGCGGCTCGACGGTGCTGTTCCCGACCTACGACGCCATCAAGAACCGGCGCGGACGCTACCAGTACGGCACCTCCGGCACGCCGACCATGGACGCGCTCTCCCAGGCCTGGAGCGAGATCGCGGGGGCCGCCGGCACGGTGCTGACCCCCTCGGGGCTGTCCGCGCTGACCGTGGCGCTGATGGCCGTGGTCAGCGCGGGCGACCACCTTCTCGTGACCGATTCCGCCTACCGCCCCACCCGCATCTTCTGCGACGGAGTGCTGAAGCGCTACGGCGTGGAGGTCGAGTACTACGACCCGCTCGTCGGCGCGGGCATCTCGGCGCTGATGCGCGAGACCACGAAGGCCGTGCTCGTCGAGGCGCCGGGCTCGCAGACCTTCGAGATGCAGGACGTGCCCGCCATCGCCGCCGCGATGCATGCCCGCGGCGGCGCCGTGATCATGGACAACACCTGGGCGACGCCGCTGCTGTTCCCGCCCCACGAGCGCGGCGTCGACATCGCGGTGGAGGCGGGCACCAAGTATCTGTCGGGCGGCTCGGACCTCTTGCTCGGCCTCGTCTCGGCCAACGCCCAATACTGGCCGGCGGTGCACCGCACCTTCGAGCACTTCGCCCCCTGCGCCGGCCCGGAGGACATCTTTCTGGGCCTGCGCGGACTGCGCACCATGGGCCTGCGCCTGCGCGAGCACGGCCGCCAGGGTCTCGCCATGGCGCAGTGGCTCCAGGCCCGGCCGGAGGTCGCGAGCGTGCTCTACCCGGCGCTGCCCGACGATCCCGGCCACGCCCTCTGGCGCCGCGATTTCACCGGCGCCTCCGGTCTGTTCGGGGTGATCCTGAACCCGGTCTCCGAGGAGGCGCTGGCCGCGATGCTCGACGGGCTCGAACTCTTCGGGATGGGATTCTCCTGGGGCGGCTTCGAGAGCCTCGTCATCCCCTTCGACCCGACCCTCTACCGCACCGCCACCCGCTGGCAGCCCGCCGGCCCGACCCTGCGCTTCCACATCGGCCTGGAAACCCTCGCCGACCTCCAGGCGGACCTGGACGCGGGTTTCGCGCGGATGCGGGCCGCAGTCGCGTGACTCACGGCGTCAGCCACGTCTCCACCCAGCCCGCCGTGCTGCGCAGCCAGAGGGCGCGGCGGTGGCCGCGGCGGTCGAGGTAGAGGAATTCGAGGCGATCGGCCGTTACCACCACGGCGGCGAAGTTCGCCCGTCCCGCGAGGATCGCGTCGTCTTGGTCGGGAAGGGTGTAGTCGCCGCCCGCGCGCAGGGCCGTGCCGGGGGCGGGGGCGATGCCGTAGGCCACCCGGCTCGTCGCCCGCGCCGCACCCCAGGCGGATTCGGCGATCCAGTCGTCCGCGTGCAGCGCGGCCTTGCCTTCGACCCGGATCTGGACCTTCGACGCGGAGCAGTATCCGTGCAGCGCGGCCACCCCCGTCGCCGTGATCTCGGACGCCTTCTCGGAGCGCCCGTCGCAGTGGAAGCGCAGGGTGCCGGCGACGTTGTCGCTGCCGCGCAGGGTCACGCTGCGGATCTGGGGGCGTCCGGTCGGATCGACGGTGCCCAGCGCCAGCGTGTGGAACGCGCTGCGCCGGTCGCTCACCCCCTCGGCAAGATGCCGCCAGAGCTCGACGTGGCAGGCGCTGAGATCGTCGTAGAACGGGGGCGTCACGCCGCGTTGCCAACCTTGCACGGTCGAATTCAGAATGCGGAAAGCGAGCGAGCCCAGCGTACTTTATGTCGCGCCGCCTGTGCAAATTCCGGGATCACGGCTCTCTGTCAGGCGACGGTGCTGAGTCACGCACGGATGTCGAATCACTACGTCCGGAACCGGACGGAGGCAAGGATCGAGAGCGGTCGCATCCGTGTCCCCCCCGTCGACGGCACCCGAGGCGGTCGGGCCTTCGGCGGCTTCGGTCAGGTCCGCGGCCGGCTCCCCGCGTTCCGCCGCTCCTTGAAGATCAGCCACAGATTGCGCAGGTAGATGCCCGTCGAGAGGCTCTGGCCGATGATGATCACCGGCTCGCGCCGGACGAACCCGTAGACCAGCGTCATCAGGCCGCCGACGATGGAGAGGAACCAGAACGAGAGGGGGATCACGCTGCGGCCGGCACGCTCGCTCGCCCACCATTGCAGGATGAAGCGCGAACCGAACACGAGCTGTGCGCCGATCCCGAACACCAGCCAGACATCGAACCGGGTGACGAAGACGTCGTAGACATAGGCCGGCAAATCCTCGGCGAGCTGGATCAGCATCGGCTCAATCCCCCTCTACGGCCGTCGTCTCGCTCGTCCGCGGCGCCGGGCGGCGGCGGCGGATCAGCCACCAGACACCGGTCAGATCGAGCAATCCCACCCAGAGCCGGTCGAACAGACCGTAGTTCGAGCGCCCGGTGAAGCGCGGGCGGTCGACCACGTCGCGGTGGACGACGGCAAACCCCTCGCGCACGACGAGCGCCGGCATGAACCGGTGGAGCGCATCGAAATACGGCAGGGTCAGGTAGACGGAGCGGCGGAACACCTTGAGCCCGCAGCCGGTGTCGCGGGTGGAATCCTTCAGGATGCGCCCGCGCACGCCGTTGGCGATGCGCGACTGCCACGTCTTCAGCCGCCCGTCCTTGCGGCCGACCCGCTGCCCCTGGGCGAGACCCGCCCCCTCCCCGGCTTGGGTGAGCGCCCCGAACAGGGCCGGAAGGAAGGCCGGGTCGTTCTGACCGTCGCCGTCGAGCGTCGCGACGATGGCCGCGCGCGCATGCAACACGCCGCTGCGCACCGCCGCGCTCTGGCCGCCGCTGCGGCCGTGCCGGACGATGCGCAGCCAGGGCCGGGTCCGGCGCAGTCTCACGAGGAGGGCGTGGGTCTCGTCCGCGGAGCCGTCGTCCACGTAGATCGCCTCGAAAGGCGCCAGGGTCGCGCAAGCGCGCTCGATCTCGTCGAGCAGCGCCTCGACGTTGCCGGCCTCGTTCTTCACCGGCACCACCACGGAGAGGCGCAAGGGAGTCGCGGCGTCGGTCACGGGCGGGTCTCCGCGGGCGCGAGCCCGGTGGCGTAGGCAGCGAGCGCGACCGGCTTGCCGCCGTTGATGTTGAAACCCGAGACGGTGCCGACCCGGGTCGTGTCGAGGCCGGTTGCGGCCGCTGCGAAGGCGGCCTGCTCGCGGCCCTCGACGAAGACGAGGCGGCAGCCCCCGGCCCTCAGGAAGGCCACCGCCTCCTCGGCCGTGGCCGGGGTGGCGAGATCGGTGCCCACCAGGAAGACGAGGCTCGGCTCGCGGTAGCCCAGGCTCGCCACGCGCGGATGCGGGCAGGGCAGCCGGTCGCGGATCGCGGCGAGGCGCGGCGAGACCTTCAGACTCGCCATGACGGGCTGGGTCATGCCGAACACGGCGGGCGACATCAGGGCGGAGGCCGCCACCGCCAGCGCCAGCGCGCCCTCCCCCGCCCCGCGGCGGAGCGCGCTCCAGGCGAGCACCGCGAGCGCGCTGGCCCCAAGCAGCACGGGGAGCCCGGCCCAGGGCACCGCGCGGTCGAGATGCCAGGCCGCGGCCGGCAGGCCGACAGCGAGCGCGGCCGGGATCAGCACCACGAGGCCGGCGACCCAAGCCGGGACCCAAGCCGCACCCCAAGCCGCGCCTCTCCGCGCGGGGTCGAGGGCGCCGCGCGCGAGCGCCAGCACCGTCAGGATCGCCACCGCCGGCATCAGCGGCAGCACGTAATGCGGCAGCTTGGTCGGCACCGCCTCGAAGATGGCCCACGCGGGCACGATCCAGGCGAGCAGGAACGCCACACCCTCCTCGCGCCGCGCCCGCCACGCGAAGGGCACGGCGAGCGCCGCGAAGGCCGCGCCCGGCCAGAAGGTCGCGAAGAAGGCGAGCGCGTAGGCGCCGGGCGGTCCCCAGTGCCGCTCGGCCCCGCCGCCGACCTTGGCCAGCATGTCGTGGCCCACCGCCTCGCCGTAGAAGGCGCCGCCGGTCTTCCAGGCGATGGCCGCGAACCAGGGCGCCACGATCAGCAGCATGAGGGCGAGGCCGGGCACGGGCCGCGCGGCCAGGAGCCAGCGGCCCGAGCGGCGGCGCAGGGACAGCACCAGGGCGGCGAGCCCCACGAGGAGCGGCACCATCGGCCCCTTGATCAGGAGGCCGAGCGCGATGCCGAGCCACAGGGCCGGCACCGTGGCCCGCGAGACCTGTCCGAGATGCAGCCGCGCGAGCGCCCCCATCGCTGCCACGGCGCAGGCGGCGAGCAGCGCGTCGGTCTTGGCGAGCCGGGCCTCGGCCGAAAGCATGATGCAGGCGGTGAACAGGGCCGCCGCGATCAGCGCGCCGCGCCGGGGCAGGAACGCCAGGGCCGCCCAGTAGGTCAGCAGCGAGGCCGCGAGCGCGCCGGCGAGCGAGGGGATCCGGTAGAGGCCGATGCTGGTGCGGGCCTCGGACACCCCCAGCGCCTCGGCGGCGGCCACCGTGGCGGCCTGCGCCCAGTAGATCCCCACCGGCTTCTTGTGGCGGGCCTCGCCCTGGAAGCGGATGTCGACGAGATCGCCCGTCTCCAGCATCTGCTTGGAGGCCTGGGCGAAGCGCGGCTCGTCCCGGTCCATCGGCTGGAGCGAGGCAAGGCCGGGCAGAAAGCACACGAGCCCGAGGACGAGGAGCCCGGCGCAGGCGTGGGCATGGCTGGCCGACACGCCCGCCAGGAGGCGGTCGAGGCCGCGCAGCACGGTCGCGAGCGGGTCTGTCCGGGCGGCGGCCGGGCCGGTGCCGGCACGCACGCTCATCGGGACGGGCCGGGGGAGGAGGCGGGGATCGGAAGGGCCCATGCGCGCTGAGGACAACCGGCGGTCCGACCGCGCCGCGGCGGCTGCCGGAGGCGGCATCCGGACCCGGGCATCGCGCCCGTGCGAAGGCCGCCGTGTCGAGGATGGGCGCGGGAATGTCAAATGGGAGAGGCCCCCGCGCCGCACTGCGGTACGGGTGGAAGGGCGCCGGAGCGCGCCCTACATGACCGGTCATGAGCACAGATCATCAGCAACCCTACACCCTCGAAATCGCGGCCTGCGAGCGCCCGGCCGGGCACTTCACCTGGGCGATCCGCAAGAACGGCAAGCTGTTCCAGCGCGCCGACCGCGTGCAGACGACGGAAGAGGCGGCCGAGCGCAACGGCCTCGCCGCCCTCGAGAAGTTGCTCAGCGGCCAGGACCGCTGATCCGGACCCGGAGCCGGCCTCGGCCCGCTCCCCCTTCGACCGTCTGAAGGTCAACGGACCCGCGGGAGCCCGGCTCCCGCGGGTCCTGTCGTGTCCGGATCCGAGGTCGGGGCGCGGCGAAGCCCCCCCGCGACCCGTGTCCCGATGACGAGCGGGACGGCGTTGCGCCGTCACCGTCCGGCAGCCGAACCCACGACCGAGGCGGCTCCCGATCGTTCGTCGGGTCCGACGGGCAGGAGTTTCGGGTGACAGCCCCGACGACAAGCCGCCGTCCCTGTCTCCGACCGCCATCCCGGTCGTGGTCTCGATCCTCCGTCCGGGCGTGGCCGCTCTGGCGGCCATCCGGGCGGGGTTAGGTACAGGACAGGCCCCGAGGCCGGTCTCCCTCGATGCGCGGCAGACGGCGCAGGAGGACCGCCGCCGGGTGGTCGTCGGCGAGGACGAGGACGCGCCGACGATCCCGGCCCTGGCCGGCGCGGCGATCCTGTCCGGACGCTGCGCGCGGCACCGTCCTCCCCGCAGACCGGATCGCGTCGCCCAGCATGCATGCACGGCATGGGCCCCGCGTGATCCTGCCACCCCACGGAACCTTGGCGCACGACGGGCGTCGGTCGCGATCGTTCCCCCGCGACGCACGTGATCCGGAGACCCGTCCTGGTGTTGAAGCCCTACCCGCGCGACGCCGAGACCCGGTTCGATCGTGCCCGCGACGGCGAACTGCCGCTCGACGCCTATGCGGCGCTGGGCGACGGCCGCTCGGTGGCGCTGACGGGCGCGGACGGCTCGATCGACTGGTGGTGCGTGCCCAACATGGACAGCCCCCCGCTGTTCGACCGCATCCTCGCGCCGGGCAGCGGCGGTTACTTCTCGATCACGCCGCTGGAGCCGTTCACGGTGGAGCGCGGCTACCGGGAGGGCAGCAACGTCCACGAGACGGTGTTCACCACGGCGCACGGCCGCGCCCGCCTCACCGAGAGCCTGAACAGCAGCTCGGCCGGCCGCCTGCCCTGGTGTGAGCTCGCCCGACGCATCGAGGGGCTGGAGGGCCGCGTGCGATTCGCGATCCGCCTCGTCTTCGGCACCCGCGGCGACCGGGTCTGCCCCTACATCGTGCCCAACGCCAACGGCACCATCTTCCACATCGACCGCGTGCTCGGCCTGTTCCGGCACAGCGAGGGCGTGCGCATCGAGGAGGAGGCCGATTGCGCGATCCTCGCCTCCGTCGCGGTGGCGGCGGGCGACAGCGAGGTGGTGGGCATCGTCGCGGGCGAGGACGAGCCGCTGGTGGTGCCCAAGATCGCCGACCTCGCCGAGCGCATCGACGCGTCGGACGAGGAGTGGCGCATCTGGAGCCGGCACCTCGGCTACGAGGGCCGCTATCGCGACGCGGTCCTGCGCAGCGCGCTGACCCTCAAGCTGCTGCTCTACTCCCCCACCGGGGCGATCGCTGCCGCCGCCACCACCTCGCTGCCCGAGGGGATCGGCGGCCCCAAGAACTACGATTACCGCTTCGCCTGGATCCGCGACGCCTCCTACGTGATCAAGGCGTTCCTGCGGCTGGGCACGCACGCCGAGGCCAAGGCCGCCTTCACCTGGCTGATCCGGCGCATCGACGAGCAGGGCGCGCTGGTCTGCTACACGCTGGACGGCGACCGCGTGCCCGGCGTCAGCGAGATCGACCTGCCCGGCTATCGCGGCTCGCGCCCGGTGCGGGTGGGCAACGAGGCGTCCGACCAGTTCCAGCACGGCGTCTACGGCGACATCTTCGAGACCGCCGAGCGTTTCGTGGCGGTGGGCAACATCCTCGATTCCCGCAGCGCCCAGACGCTCTCGCGGCTCGCCGACCAGTGCGCCGAGGGCTGGCGGCGCAAGGATGCTGGGATCTGGGAACTGCCCGAGCCGCAGCACTACACCATGTCCAAGGTGAGCTGCTGGCAGGCGCTGGCCCGCGCCGTGGAGCTCGCCGACGGCGGCCACCTCCCCACCACCTGCCGCGACCGCTGGGCCCGCGAATGCGCGCGGATCAAGGACTGGATCGAGGCGAACTGCTGGTCGGAGGCCCGGCAGGCCTACCTGTTCCATCCGGGCTCCGACGCCCTCGACGCCTCCGTCGCGCTCGCCGCGCGCTTCCGCTACGACTCGCCCGACCGCCTGCGCTCCACCCTCGACGCGATCGACCGGGAGCTCGGCGCTGGCCCCTACCACTACCGCTATTCCGGCATGGACCGGGAGGAAGGCTGCTTCCTCGCCTGCAGCTTCTGGATGGTCGAGGCCAAGGCGCTGCTCGGGCGTACGCAGCAGGCCGAGGCCGGGTTCGAGGCGCTGCTCGCGGCGCTGGACCGGAACTCGGGCACCTACACCGAGATGGCCGACCCCCGCACCGGCGCCTTCCTCGGCAACATGCCCCAGGGCCTGACGCATCTCGCGCTGATCCAGGCGGCGGCGACGCTGTCGGATATCGCGCTGTGAGAGGAGGTCCGCTCGCGGCGCGTTCGGGACCGACCCCGTGGACGGCGGGCGGGTCCGATGGCGCGTCGCCTGCGGCGGCGTCGAGGCCGTCGCCTACGCGGGCAGGACGACGACCTTCGTCTTGACCGGTGTTCGCGCGTAGAGGTGGATCATGTCCTGGCTGAGCAGGCCGACGCAGCCGCTCGTGATGCCCGTGCCGATCGTGTCGGGCTCGCTCGAGGCGTAGATCGTGTAGAGCGTGTAGGCGCCGTTCCGGTAGAGATGCAGGGTGCGGGCGCCCAGCGGGTTGTCGAGGCCGCCCGGCATGCCGCCGGCGTATTTGGCGGCCTCGGGCTGACGCCGGATCATCTCCTTGGGGGGCGTCCAGGTCGCCCATTCGGACTTGCGCCCGACATAGGCGTCCCCGCTCCACAGGAACCCGTCGCGGCCGACATTGGCACCGTAGCGGGTGGCGGCCCCGTCGCCCTCCACGCGGTAGACGTAGAAGTTGGCGGGATCGACGACGATCGTGCCGGGCGCTTCCCTGGTGTCGTAGCGGACCGTCCGGCGGTAGTACTTCGGATCGACCTTGCGCATGTCGACCGCCGGGATCGGGAACCTCTCCTCGGGCATCGGTCCGTAGATCTTGGCCGCCTCGGCGAGGATCAGGCCGTCGGTCGTCGCGCAACCCGCCAGTCCCAGGGCGCCGAGCCCCGTGGCGGAGCCGAGCAGGAACGCCCGGCGGTCGAGCAGTCCCGCCCGAGGCCCGGGCCGTGCGGCCTCGTCCATCCCGCCCGCATCGGCGGTCCCGTTGTCCATGGTCATCATCCCGGACGTCCCATGTCCTGCCGCTCGATCGCGAGCGGATCCGACTTCACCGACGAGGCGTAGGGCCAAGACGGCGCCGGAGACACCCGGCTCGACTGGTCGAGACCGATTTTGCGTCGCGAGTGTGGCCGAGATGTCTCAGTATTCCGGCGGCCGTCGATCGGGACGTCCGATTGCCGTCGAGCCTTTGCCCGACCCCATCGGGCCGGGACGCGTCTCTCGGCCTTTGCCCGGGCACCGTCCGCCGGGCTTTGCGTGAGGCTGCCTCATGGTCCATGGAGCCGCCCATGATCCACCTGATCTTCGGTCTGCCCGCCGCTTACGTCATCGCGCGGGTGGTGTGGCCCCTGTCCTGGCCGCTCTCCCTCAAGCTCGCCGCGGCCGCGCTCCTGCTGATCGCGTCGCAGTACCACCTGTGGAGCCGCCTCTCCTCCGGCTCGATCTTCGCCCCCGAGTTCCCCCGCCCGGTGGTGATCCTGTTCAACGGGGCGCTGGGCGCGCTCGTGCTGCTCGCCGGCCTGCAGCTCGCCCTGGATCTCGCGGCGCTGGCCTCGCGGGTCCTGCCCGGTGGGGGATGGACGGTCTCGACCGCGTGGCGCGCGGCGGCGGCCCTCGCGGCCGTGCTCGTGGCGGCGGTCGCGGTGGGGCAGGCCGTGCGCGTGCCGCCGCCGAAGGACGTCGCGGTCGCGGTCGAGGGCCTGCCGCCGGGGTTCGACGGCTACACGATCCTGCATCTGAGCGACCTGCACATCAGCCGCCTGTTCCCGGCCGCGTGGGCGGAGGCCGTGGTGGCCCGCGCCAACGCGCTCGGGACCGACGTGATCGTGGTGACGGGCGACTTCATCGACGGTCCGCTGGAGGCCCGGCGGGACGACGTCGCGCCGCTGCGGGCGCTCCGGGCGCGGGACGGCGTCTGGGCGGTGCCGGGCAACCACGAGCACTTCTTCGACCACGACGCCTGGATGGGCCACCTCGCGGGTCTGGGGATCCGCATGCTCCCCAACAGCCACACGGTGCTCAGGCGCGACGGCGGCGCGCTGGTGCTGGCGGGCGTGACCGACCGCTCGGCCCCCGCCACGGGC
>Ga0182229_1000206_pt1 | contig 15299 bp, 18 predicted proteins | sample G6R1MG_32_FD_129663 | JGI IMG/M metagenome (GOLD analysis project Ga0182229, IMG submission 129663) | Miscanthus phyllosphere microbial communities from Michigan, USA - G6R4_MAIN_07NOV2016_LD1 MG | ecosystem: Host-associated > Plants > Phyllosphere > Phylloplane/Leaf | place: USA: Michigan...
CCGGTGACCGCCGCCGCCGACGTGCTCGGGGACGCCGTCGGCCCGCTGGTCTACGTCGACGCCGTGCTGCCCGAGCCGGGGGAGTGCTGGTCGTCGCTCAGCCCGCCCGACACGAAGGCGGAACGGCGCACCCAGATCGCCGCCGACGGGGTGCTGCCCGCACCGCCCGCGACGGTCTTCGGGCTCACCGGGGACGACGCCGCCTGGGTGGACCGCCGGCAGACGACCCACCCCGGCGGGGTCTACGACGACCCGGTGCACTTCGACGCCGCGCGGTGGTCGGCCCGCCCGCGCACCTACGTCAGCTGCACGGCCCCGCCGCTGGCCAGCATCGACCCGTCGCGGGCCCGGGTGGCCGGGCAGCCCGGGTGGTCGCTGGTGGAGCTGGCCACCGGGCACGACCCGATGATCAGCGCGCCCGGGGAGCTGGCCGCCGTCCTGCTCGACGTCGCCCGGAGCTGAGGACCAGACTCCGGGCATGCCTGCCCCGTTCCCCACCGACTGGTCCCGCGCGCTCGTGGTCGCCGCGCACCCCGACGACATCGAGTACGGGGTGGCCGCCGCCGTCGCCGTGTGGACCGCGGCCGGCAAGGAGGTGCACTACCTGCTGGCCACCCGCGGGGAGGCCGGGATCGCCGGGATGCCCCCGGCCGAGGCCGGGCCGCTGCGCGAGGAGGAGGAACGCCGCTCGGCCGCCGTCGTCGGGGTGACCGAGGTGGAGTTCCTGGACCACCGCGACGGCACCCTGGTCGAGGGCCCGGCGCTGCGGCGCGACCTGGCCGCAGCGATCCGCCGGCACCGCCCCGAGCTGGTGGTCACCCTGCACGGCGGGGACACCTGGACCGGACCCGACGTCACGCCGGCCGCCTGGAACTCCGCCGACCACCGGGCGCTGTCCCGCTCGGTGCTGGACGCCGTCGCCGACGCCGGCAACGAGTGGATCTTCCCGGAGCTGACCGAGGAGCCGTGGTCGGGCGCGGAGTACGTCGCGGTGCAGACCATCGGCGACCCGCCGCACGTCGTGGACGTCGCCGACGGCGTGGAGCTCGCCGTCGCCTCCCTCACCGAGCACCGCCGGTACCTGGAGGTGCTCGCGCCGGACGTGCCGGTCGAGGAGCAGGCGCGGCAGGTGGTCGACCAGGCCACGCTCACCGAGGACGGCGACCGGCGGGTCGGGTTCCGGCTCTTCTGGGGCTGAGTCACCGGTAGGCTGCCCAGCACGACGGACGAGTCGGCTGGGCGGCCGCGTGGCGCGGGGGAGACCCCGGGTCCCGAGGAACGTCCGGGCTCCACAGGGCAGGGTGGTCGTCAACAGCGACCCGGGGCGACCCGCGGGACAGTGCCACAGAGAACAGACCGCCAGTGCTCGCACTGGTAAGGGTGAAACGGCGGTGTAAGAGACCACCGCACACCGGGTGACCGGTGTGGCTCGGTAAACCCCACCCGGAGCAAGGTCAGGAAGGTGCGGCGGCTCGCCGCCGCACTGCGGAGGCGTTCGAGGGCTGCCCGCCCGAGCCTCCGGGTAGACCGCTCGAGCCTGCGGGCAACCGCAGGCCTAGATGGATGGCCGCCCATCGGGAGGCCGTGAGGCACCCGGGGACAGAACCCGGCGTACAGGCCGACTCGTCCGTCGCCCTCAGCCCGCCAGCTGGTCGCGCACCGTGCGCGGCTCCCGGCCGAGCAGTTGACCCAGCAGCGGGTCCGTGCCGGCGAAGAAGCCCTGCTCGGCCGCCTCGTACATGCCCAGCGTGAAGCGGGCCACGCCCTCCGGGCGACCCGCGGCCAGTTGCCCGGCGAGCCAGGCGTCCCTGCTCACGACGGCGAGCTCCACCGGACTCCCCGACACCTCGGCGGCCGTGCGGGCGACGTCGGCGAACGTGGGGGCAGCGCCGGCGGTCATCGTGACCGGGCCGTCGTACCCGCCGCCGGCGGCCAGCACGACGGCGGCGGCCTCGGCTGCGTCGTCCCGGGCGGTCCAGGAGACGGGGCCGTCCACCGGGACCGTGACGACCCCGGTCTCCCGCCACGGCCCGGCCAGCCAGTCCAGGCTGTGCGCGTAGAAGCCGTTGCGCAGCGACGTCCAGGCCAGCCCGGACTGCTCCAGCAGGTCCTCGGTGGCCGCGTGCACGCGGGCCGGGGCGAAGGGCGATCCGGCGGCGGCGCCCTGGTGGCTGGTGTACAGCACCCGCCCGACGCCGGTGGCGACCGCGGCGTCCACGGCCGCCCGGTGCAGCGCCACGGCGTCGGCGCCCGGGTCGTTGGAGGACACCAGCAGCACCTGGTCGGCCTCGGCGAAGGCCGCGCGCAGAGCAGCCGGGTCGTCGTAGCCCGCCTGCCGCACGGCGACACCCCGCTCGGCGAAGCGCTGGGCCCGGGCGGGGTCGCGGACGGCGACGGCGACCTGCTCGGCCGGCACCCGCTCCAGCAGGTGGTCGACGGTGGCGCCGTTGAGCGCGCCGGTGGCTCCGGTGACGACGATCATGGAGTGCTCCTCGTATCGCTGGTACCTCGTTGGTGTTATCGACGATAACCACGATGTCGGACCGGCGCTATCGTCGGCGGCATGACAGCGGCGACCACGACCCGGGCGGCGATCGTCGAGGCGGCAGCGCGCCTGCTGCACGAGGCCGGGCCGGACGCGGTGACCACCCGGGGGGTCGCCGAGTCGGCCGGGGTGCAGGCCCCCGCGATCTACCGGCTCTTCGGGGACAAGGACGGGCTGCTGGAGGCGGTGGCCGAGCACGTGCTCGCCGGACACGTCGCGAGCAAGGCGGCGGTCGTCCGGGCGGCCACCGACGAGGGCGTCGACCCGGTCGAGGACCTGCGGGCCGGGTGGCGGGCGCAGGTCGAGTTCGGCCTGGCCCACCCCGGGGTCTTCGCGTTGCTGAGCGACCCGGGCCGGGCACCCCGCTCGGCGGCGGCCCGCGCGGGGCGGGAGGTCCTCGCCGCCCGGGTGCACCGGGTGGCCCTCGCCGGCCGGTTGCGCGTCGGCGAGCACCGGGCCGCCGAGCTCGTGCACGCCGCCGGCACGGGGCTGGTGCTGTCGCTGCTCGCCACCCCGCCGGCCGACCGGGACCCCGCGCTCGTCGACACGATGATCGAGGCGGTGCTGGCCCGGGTCGTCGTCGCCGGCCCCGCCGCGGACGGCGACGGAGCGGCCGCTGCGGTGGCGCTGCGGGCCCGGGCCGCCGACCTCGGGGTGCTCACCCCGGCCGAGCAGCGGCTGCTGGTGGAGTGGCTGGACCGGGTGGTCGCGGCGGGCTGACCGGTCTGGTCTACTGGTCATGACCGGTCAGACCAGGAGGTGCCGTGCCGACCACCCTGCGCGGACGCCTCGTCTCCGGCGGCACGAGCACCGACGACGCGGTGCTGGTCCTGGACGGCGACCGGGTCACCGCCGTCCTCCCCGCGGCCGACCACCCCGACCCGCCCCCGCCGACCGGTCACCTCCTGCTGCCGGGCCTGGTCGACGTGCACTGCCACGGCGGCGCCGGCGGCTCGTTCCCCGACAGCGACGAGGCCGGCGTCCGGCGCGCCGCGGCCCACCACCGGTCCCGGGGGACGACGACGCTCGTCGCCTCCCTGGTCTCCGCGACACCCACCGTGCTGCGGGACCGGCTGGCACTGCTGTCCCCCCTGGTCGGCGACGTGCTGGCCGGCGTGCACCTGGAGGGGCCGTACCTCTCCGCCGCCCGGTGCGGTGCGCAGGACCCCGCGGCCCTGCGCCCGGGGGACCCGGCAGAGCTCGAGACGCTGCTGTCGACCGGGGCCGTCGTGTCGGTGACGTTCGCCCCGGAGACCGACCACGCCGCCGACCTGCTGGCCGTCTGCCGGGCGCACGGGGTGCTCCCCAGCCTCGGGCACACCGACGCCGACGCGGCCACGACGGCCGCGGCCGTCCGGGCCGCCGGGTCTCCGGTGAGCGCCACGCACCTGTTCAACGGCATGCCCCCGCTGCTGTCCCGGGCCCCCGGTCCGGTGGCCGCCTGCCTGGCCGCGGCCGCCCGGGGCGAGCTCGTGGTCGAGCTCGTCGCCGACGGCGTGCACCTGGCCCCCGAGACGGTCGCGACGGTGTTCGACCTGGTGGGCCCGGACGCGGTCGCGCTGGTCTCCGACGCCATGGCGGCCGCCGGGGAGCCCGACGGCGCCTACCGCCTCGGCGCCCTGGACGTGACCGTCCGGGAGGGGGTCGCCCGGCTCGCGCACGACCCGACCGCGATCGCCGGGGGCACCGCGACGCTGTCGGACGTGCTGCGCCGCACGGTCCGCGACGCCGGCGTCGACCTCGCCGCCGCGGTCACCGCGGCCACCCGCACCCCCGCCCGGCTCCTCGGCCTGGACGCCGAGGTCGGCGAGCTGACCCCGGGCCGGCGCGCCGACGTGCTGGTCACCACCCCCGACCTGGTCCCCGTCGCGGTCTACGCCGCCGGGGTCCGGGTGCACCGAGAGGAGAACTGACCGTGGAGGTCGTCGTCCTGCCCACCCCCGAGGACTGCGGACGGGTGGTCGCCGACGTGGTGACCGCCGCCGTCGAGGGCGCCCCCGGCGAGGTGACCATCGGCCTGGCCACCGGCTCCTCACCACTGCTGGCCTACCGCGAGCTCGTCGCCCGGCACGCGGCCGGGCTCCGCTTCGACGCCGTCACCGCCGTCCTGCTCGACGAGTACGTCGGCCTGCCCGCCGGGCACCCGGAGTCCTACCGCGAGGTCATCCGGCGCGAGCTCACCGACGCCCTGGGCATCGACCCGGCGCGGGTGCACGGGCCCGACGGGTCGGCCGCGGACCCGCTGCAGGCCGCCCGCGACTACGAGGCGCTGGTCACCGGGTTGCGGCCGGTCGCCGTCCAGGTGCTGGGCATCGGGGCCAACGGGCACGTCGGGTTCAACGAGCCGGGCTCCTCGCTGGCCAGCCGCACCCGGGTCAAGACGCTCACCGAGCAGACCCGCCGGGACAACGCCCGGTTCTTCGGCGGGGACGTCGACGCCGTCCCGCGGCACGTGCTGACCCAGGGGCTGGGCACGATCTCCGCGGCCGAGCACCTCGTGCTCGTGGCCACCGGTGAGGCCAAGGCCGCCGCCGTCGCGGGCGCGGCCGAGGGGCCGGTGACGACGTCCTGCCCGGGGTCGGTGCTGCAGCTGCACCCGCACGTCACCCTGGTCGTCGACGAGGCCGCCGCCGAGCGCCTGCAGCGCGCGGACTACGCCCGGTACGTGCTGACGCACAAGCTGGTCGGGCAGGGCTGGTGACCGACCCCCTCACCCGGGGTCCGCAGGCACTGCACGAGCAGCTGCGGGACCGGTTGCTGGCATCGGCCCGGGGCCTGCCTCCCGGCGCCGCGCTGCCCAGCGAACGGCAGCTGTGCGAGGTGCACGGGGTCAGCCGGATCACGGTGCGCGAGGCCGTGGGTCAGCTCGTCGCCGACGGCGTGCTGGTGCGGGTGCCCGGGTCGGGCACCTTCGTGGCCGAGCGGCCCGCCCGTTCCCGGCTCCACCTGGCCTCCTTCGCCGAGGACATGCGACGGATGGGCCTGCAGCCCTCCACGGTGGTGCTCGAGGTGGCCTCGGCCGTGCCGCCCCCGCCGACCCGGGCCGCGCTGGCCCTGCGGGAGGACGAACCGGCCTGGCACGTCCGCCGGCTCCGGCTGGCCGACGGCGAGCCCATGTCGGTCGACGACGGCTGGTGGTCGGCGACCGTGGCCCCCGACCTGGACGCCCACGACCTCACCGGCTCGCTGTACACCCTGCTCACCGACGCGTACGGGGCCACCGTCGACCGGGCCGAGCAGTCCGTGCGTGCCGCCGAGGCCGACCCCGGGACGGCGACCCTGCTCGGCCTGGCGCCCGGACGGGCGGTGCTGTCCTTCGACCGCGTCGGCCGCGCGGGCGGGCGGCCGGTGGAGCACACCCGGTCGGTCTACCGCGGCGACCGCTACGAGGTGGCGACGACCCTGGAGCTGGGGCGCGACTGACTCACCGGGCCGGGACGGCCCGCCAGCCCACCAGGTCGGCGGACCGGCCGACGTGGGTCATCGCCATCGCGGCGGCGCCCAGCGACCCGGCCAGCGACCCGAGCCGGGTCAGGTGCACCGGAGGCGCCGGGCGCCAGGTCAGCCCGGCCGCCAACCCGGCCCGGACCGGGTCGAGCAGGTCGGCGGCGGCCGCGGTCAGCCCACCACCGAGGACGACGACGGAGGGGTCCAGGAGCAGGGTGGCGGTCACCAGGGCGTCGGCCAGCGCGGACGTCGCGTCGGCCCACACCTCCCGGGCCACCGGGTCCTCGTCCAGCCGGCCGACGACACCGGCGGCGGACCGGGCCTGCCCGGTGCGGGCCTCGTAGCGGCGGGCCACCCCGGCGCCGGAGGCGTAGACCTCCAGGCAGCCGCGCTGCCCGCAGGGGCAGGGCTCCCCGCCGGGCCGGACCGGGGCGTGCCCGATCTCGCCGGCCGCCCCGGTGCCCCCGGCCAGGGGGCGCCCACCGCTCACCAGCGCCGCGGCGATCCCGGTGCCGATGGTCACCAGGAGCACGTCGTCCACCCCGTGCGCGGCGCCCAGCAGCTGCTCGGCCAGACCCGCGGCCCGCACGTCGTGGCCGGTGGTGACCGGGACACCGGCCCGGGCCTGCAGGGCCGCGCGCAGCGGCAGGTCCCGCCAGCCCAGGTTGGAGGCGTACCGGACGGTGCCGGTGGCCTCCTCGATGAGCCCGGGGGTCACCACCCCGGCACCGACCACGGTGAGCCCGTGGCCGGCGGCGAGGACGGTGAGCCGGTCGAGCTCGGCGACCAGCCCGTCGACCGGGTCTGCCGCGGGGACGGTGGCCCGGCGCTCCTCGTGCACCACCCGGCCGTCGGTGGCGACGAGCAGGGCCTTGGTGGTGGTCCCCCCGACGTCCAGGCCGAGCACGGCGGACCCGTCGCTCACCCGGCCCGCCGTCCGCGCAGGGCCGCGACGACCGCGGCCACCTCGTCGGTGGAGGTGATCGTGCGGGTGCCGGTGTCGTAGACGACCGGGGTGGCGCTGCGGTGGCCGGGGGAGCGGACGGTCCGGGCGGCGCGCAGGTGCACCGCGGGGACGCCGGTGTCCGCCACCAGTTGGGCGACGTGGTCGGCCCGCACGCCCCCGCCGGCCATGACCTCGATCCGCCCGGCGGCCTGCTCCACGAGCGCCCGGAGGGTGGCTGTGCCCTCCCGCGCCGTGGTGGCACCGCCGGAGGTGAGCACCCGGGCGACCCCGGCGGCGACCAGGTCCTCCAGGGCCGCCGGCTGGTCGGCCAGGGTGTCGAAGGCGCGGTGGAAGGTGACCGGTGCGCTGCCGGCGGCGGCGACCACCGCGTCCAGTGCCGCCCGGTCGACCCACCCGCCGGGGCTCAACGGGCCGACGGTGACCCCCACGACCGGCAGGGTGCGACGGGCGGCGGCCACGTCGGCGCAGACGACGTCCAGCTCGACGGGGGAGTGCACGAAGTCCCCGCCCCGCGGGCGCACCAGCACGGTCACCGACAGCGCCGGTGCCCGGCTCGCCAGCGCGGCCAGCGTGCCGGCGCTCGGGGTCACGCCCCCCTCGCCGAGGGCCGCGCACAGCTCGACCCGGTCGGCCCCGGCCGAGGCCGCGGCGAGCGCGCCCTCGACGTCGTCGACGCAGATCTCGACGGTGGTCACCGGCCGACCACCGCGGCCCCGGGTCGGACCTCGCCCACGGGCACGCCGCCGCCGAGCACGGGCACGGTCTCCAGGTCGGCCACCGGGGAGGTGTCGACCCCGAGCCCCCGGAGCACGGCCAGCGCGACGACGGTGGTGGCCCGCGGGCTCCCGTCGACCACCTTCATCGCCACGGCCCGACCGCCGGGACCGGCGACGCCGATGACGCCCTCGGCGCCGCCCTTGGCGACCACCCCGGGCAGCTCGGCCATCAGCCGGCTGTTGACGTGCCCGCGGCCGCCGACGAACTCCGGGTGCGTCCGCATCGCCGTGGCGACCCGGGCGGCCGGGCCGTCGGCGGCCAGCGCCAGGGACCGGAAGGCGGTGGCCAGGCCGCGCACCGTCGTCCCGAAGAGGGCGGCGCCGCAGCCGTCGACGGCGGTGTGCCCGACCGGCCGACCGGTCTCCCGGGCGACGACGTCGTGCACCAGCCGCTGCAGCGGGTGGTCGGCCTGCAGGTGGCCCTCGGTGGGCCAGCCGGCGACCGCGCAGGCCAGCAGCATCGCCGCGTGCTTGCCCGAGCAGTTCATCCGCACCCGGGAGGGGCCCTCGCCGGCCCGGAGCAGTCGCAGGCGGGTCTCCTCGTCCTCGGGCAGGTCCGGCGGGCAGCGCAGCGCGGACTCGTCCAGCCCGGCCTCCGCCAGCACGGCCCGGACGACGTCGACGTGCCGGTCCTCGCCGGTGTGCGACCCGGCCGCGATCGCCAGGGCCGGGCCGGCCAGCGGGGCGCCGGCCTCCAGGCAGGCCAGCGCCTGCAGCGGCTTCGTCGTCGACCGCGGCAGGACGACGGCATCGGGGTCGCCCAGCTCCAGGGCGACGGACCCGTCGGCGGCCAGGGCCACCAGGGAGCCCAGGTGCCGGCTCTCGACCAGACCGGAGCGGACGACGACGGCGAGCTCGGCGAGCACGGGGTCAGACACGGGGGGCCTCCACGGCGGGTGCGCCCGGCTGGGCGGGGGTGGCGGGGGCGATCGGGGCGGCCGTCCTCGTCGTCCGGCGCCTCAGGCGGGAGGCCAGCGCGGAGAGCAGGCCGTTCACCACGAGGTAGACCAGCGTGACGACGATGAACGTCTGGATCAGCAGCCGGTTGTAGGCGCTGAGCACCTGCGCCCGGTACAGCAGCTCGGTGAAGGCGACGACGTAGCCCAGCGAGGTGTCCTTGAGCAGGCTGACCAGCTGGACGACCAGCGACGGGGTGACCGCGCGCAGCGCCTGCGGCAGCACCACCGCGCGCATCACCTGCAGCCGCCGCATGCCCAGGGAGTACCCGGCCTCGGTCTGTCCGCGGGGCAGGCTGAGCACCCCGGCCCGGACGATCTCGGCGAAGGCGGCCGCGTTGGCGATCGTCAGCGGGACGACGAGCTTCCACAGCACCGGCAGGTTGATCCCGTAGGCGGGCAGGCCGAAGAGCATGAGGTAGATCAGCAGCAGCACCGGCAGGGTGCGGAACACCTCGATGAACCCGGTGCACAGCCAGCGCAGCGGCCGGATCGGGCTGAGCCGGCCCAGGGCCAGCAGCACGCCCAGCGCACCGCCCAGGACGGCGACGACCGCCGCCGCGAGCAGGGTGCCGCGCAGCCCGACGAGCAGGTACTCCCAGATGGGCCAGGACAGGAACGGCGTCCAGCGGTCGGCGTCCAGCTGCCCGCGGGAGGCGAACTGACGGAGCATCAGCGCCACGACCCCGGCGAACACCAGCACGCTGACCACGGAGGCGATGCGGATCCGGCGGCGGCCGCGCGGACCGGGCTCGTCGTAGAGGTGGGCGGTCTCGGGCTGCCTCATCGGCGGATCGCCACCCTCTTCTCGATGCGGCCGGCGCCCAGTCCGATGACCAGCGCCAGGGCCATGTAGACCAGCCCGGCCGCGCCGAAGATCGGGATCGGCTGGGCCTGGACCAGGTTGACCTTGTTGGTCGCGCTGGTCAGCTCCACGACCCCGACGGTCGCGGTCAGCGCGGTGTTCATCAGCAGCGCGATGAGCACGTTGCCCAGGGGCTGGACGACGGTCCGCGCGGCCTGGGGGACGACGACGAGCCGCAGGGTCTGGGCGAGCGTGAAGCCCAGTGCGCGGGCGGCCTCGACCTGCCCGCGCGACACGGTGTTGATGCCGCTGCGCAGCGCCTCGGCGACGTAGGCGGCCTCGTAGACGGTGAGCACGACGATCGCCGTGGTCACCAGCGGGGCGATCAGCCCGGCATCGGGCAGGGCGAAGACGGCGAGCAGCAGCAGCGCCAGCAGGGGGACGTTGACCAGCACCTGGACGTACCCGAACGCCGCGGCGCGCAGGACGGGGACCGGGCTGACCCGGGCCACCGTCACCAGGGTGCCGAGCACGAGGGCACCCACGGCGGAGGTGACCAGGACGAACACGGTGGTGCCCAGGCCCGAGAGGAGCTGGGGCCAGGCGTCGACGAGGGCGCTCAACGGATCCTCCTGCCGGCGCTGCTGCTGATCAGGTCAGGAACCCGGGACGGAGCCGATGGCCGGCGGCTCGGGCGTGCTGCCGTCACCGACCGTGCCGAGGGTGGCGTCGAAGACCGCGGCCCAGGAGCCGTCGGCGTAGATCTGCTCGAGCCAGTCGTTGACGAAGTCCTTGAAGTCGGGGTCGTTCGGCGGCAGGCCGATGCCGTAGGCCTCCTCGGTGAACGGCTGGCCGACCACCTTGATCCCGTCGTTGGACTCCGCGTCGGCGGCCAGCAGGGTGTAGTCCTGCACGTAGGCGTCGCCGCGGCCCTGGGTGAGGGCCTGCACGCACTGCGGGTCGGTGGCGAAGCTGACCACCTCGGCCGTGGGCTGCTGCTCGGGCACCGCGGTGACGGCGGGGGTGTTCGCCCCGACGATGACGGTGCGGCCACCCAGGTCGTCGATCCCGGCGATGTCCTCGTTGTCCGCCGCGACGGCGACGGCCAGGCCGGAGACGAAGTACGGGCCGGCGAAGGAGATCTGCTCGGCCCGCTCCTCGGTGATCGTGTAGGTGTTGAAGACGACGTCGACGGTGCCGTTGGTCAGCAGCGCCTCGCGGGTCTCCGACGCCGGGGGCACGACCTCGATGTTCGGCTCGCCGATGATGTAGATCGCCAGCATCTTGGCCAGGTCGATGTCGAAGCCCTGGATGTCGTCGGGGTTGCTCGGGTCCTGCTGGCTCAGCAGCGGGGCGTCCAGGGCGGCGGCGACGCGCAGCACGCCGCGCTCGCGGATCGCGGCCATCGTGGAGTCCGACAGCAGGGCCGCGGCCTCGGCGACGGGCGCGTTGTCGTAGACCTCCTGCAGGGCGTCGTCCCCGCCGCCGCCGGCGGAGGGCGGCACCGCGGAGGAGCCCGAGTCGGAGCCCCCGCAGGCGCTCAGCGCGAGGGACGCGACCAGCGCGAGGGAGGCGGCGATCGTGGAGCGTCGCCGGAGGGTGCGGCTCATTCCTTGCCTTTCGACGGACCCGCCGGGGCGGGGGAGGACCGGCGCCGCGGACTCGCGCGCCGGAGCTGAGGGGTCAGTGCGTGAGGACCGCGGACAGGAAGCTGCGGGTGCGCTCGCTGCCGCCGCCGGCGAAGAACTCCTCGGGCGGGGCGACCTCGACGATGCGCCCGGCGTCCATGAAGACCACCCGGTCGGCCGCCCGGCGGGCGAAGCCCATCTCGTGGGTGACCACGACCATCGTCATGCCCTCGTCGGCCAGCGCGGTCATCACGGCCAGGACCTCGGCGACCATCTCGGGGTCCAGCGCGGAGGTGGGCTCGTCGAAGAGCATCACCTTGGGCTGCATGGCCAGGGCGCGGGCGATGGCCGCCCGCTGCTGCTGGCCGCCGGAGAGCTGGGCGGGGACGTGGCCGGCCTTGTCGGCGATGCCGACCCGCTCCAGCAGGGCCATCGCCTCCCGGCGGGCCTGCGCCCGGGGGGTCTTGCGCACCATCACCGGCGCCAGGCAGACGTTCTCCAGCACGGTCTTGTGGGCGAAGAGGTCGAAGGACTGGAAGACCATCCCGACGTCGGCGCGCAGCCGGGCGAGCGCGGCGCCCTCCGCGGGCACGAGGACGCCGTCCACGCGCACCTCACCGGAGTCGACGGGCTCCAGCCGGTTGATCGTGCGACACAGGGTGGACTTGCCCGAACCCGAGGGGCCGATGACGACGACCACCTCCCCGGCGGCGACGTCGAGGTCGACGTCGCGCAGCACGTGCAGGGCACCGAAGTGCTTCTGGACGCCGCGCAGGCTGACCATCGGGGTGGCGCTGGGCGCGGTACCGGACACGGCTGACTCCTCCGGGGCAGGGGCGGGGTGTGACGCCGCGAACAGTAAGCACCCAGGGGTTGCACGCAAAAGACCCCGGAGTTAATCCAGAAAGGTTTTAACGGGCGGGACATTCGAGCCGATCGCGTGCTCTACTGCCGTCGTGCCTCCCGCCTCCCTCGCCCGCCCGGGGTCGCCGACGTCGCTGGTCTCCCTGGTCCGCCGTGGCCGGGCGTCCTCGCGCGCCGAGCTGTCCCGGCTGACGGGGGCGTCCCCGACCACGGTGGCGGGCCGGGTCGACGAGCTGCTGGGTGCGGGGGTCCTCGCCGAGGTCGCCGGGCCGGTGACCGGCAGCGGCCGCCCACCACGACGGCTGGCCCTGCGGCCCGGGCTGGGGGTGGTCGGGGCGGTCGGTCTCGGGGAGCAGCACGCCGACTGCGCGGTGCTCGACGTGACCGGCGGGCTGCTGGGGGAGCGCCGGGTGCCGGTCCGGGTCGGCGACGGGCCCGACGTCGTCCTGGCCACCGTGTCGGGGGTGCTGGGCGAGCTGCTCGCCGACCAGGGCCCCGCGGCGGGTCCGCTGCTGGGCCTGGGCCTGGGGGTCCCCGGGCCGGTCGCCTTCCCCGGTGGCGTGGTCACCTCCCCGGCCCGGATGCCCGGGTGGAACGGTGCCGACGTCGCCGCGGTCGCCCGGCCGCACCTGCCCGCGGGCACGGTGGTGGTGGTCGACAACGACGCCAACCTGATGGCCCTGGGCGAGCACGCCACCGACCCGACGGCCGAGCACCTGGTGCTGGTCAAGGCCGGGTCGGGGATCGGCTGCGGGATCGTGGTGGACGGCGCCCTGCAGCGCGGGGCGCGCGGGTTCGCCGGGGACATCAGCCACGTGACCGTGCCCGACGCGGAGCCGGTGGCCTGCTCCTGCGGGCGGGTGGGCTGCCTGGACGCGGTGGCCAGCGGGGCCGCGCTGGCCCAGCGGCTGCGCGACGAGGGGGTCACCGTCGCCGGGGTCGACGACCTGCTCGACCTGGCCCGGGACGCCCACCCGCAGACCACCCGGCTGCTGCGCGAGGCCGGCGGCCGCACCGGCACCGTGCTGGCCACCATCGTCAACCTGGTCAACCCCGACCGCCTGGTGCTCGCCGGCTGGCTGAGCCAGGCCGAGGCCTTCGTCGCCGGCGTCCGCTCGGCGGTGTACGCGCAGAGCCCCCCGCTGGTCACCGACGGCCTGGAGGTGCGGGTCAGCCAGGCCGGCCCGCGCGCCGGCCTGCTGGGCGCGGCCCACTCCGCCCTGGACGCCGTCTTCGCCGACCTGCCCCGGCTCACCTCCCGCTGACCCCGGGGGCCGCTCGACGATCACTCGGTGCGACGGGCACCGAGCGCTGCGGTCCCTCTCCCGGTCGACGGCGCAGACCCGGACGGGTCCCTACCGTCCCCCGCCATGGAGACGACGTGTCCGTGACGGAGTACGTGGGGTCGGTCCCGATGTCGACCGATCCGGGCGACCTGCTGAGGACCGGTTGGTCGCAGATCCAGCACACGGCATCCGGTCGACCGGCTCTGGTCCTGCTCGGTCTCGTGGTCGTCGCAGCGATGCTCCAACGGGCGCGAGTCGCGATCGGTCGCAGTCGCCCCCGGGACCCGGTGCGGACGTTCCCGCGGCAGCTCAAGCAGGAGATCCTCGCTCGCGCGGGCGGACGCTGCGAGCAGCACACGCTCCTCCACGGCCGGTGTCCGGAGACGGCTCGGTTGGAGGCCGACCACGTCCATCCGCACTCTCGGGGTGGGTGGACGGTCCTGGACAACGGGCAGGCGCTGTGCCGCCGGCACAACAAGGCCAAGAACGCGCGTGTGCCGTCAGCCGGAGAGCTGCGCAGGCTCGCCCGGCGCCGAGGCGCCTACTTCCCGGCCGGGACGGCGACGACCGTCTCCCGTCGTCGTCCGCAGCCCACGGGCTGACCCGCACAGCGGGGCGGCCGTCGAACCGGCAGGGTCGGGGGATGAGCGACTACTGGACCGGCCGCGAGACGACGCCGGTGACCCTGCCCGACGCCGACGACGGCCGGACCGCCGAGCAGCTCGCCGGGCCCTGGCACGCCGTCGAGGCCGGCGGTGCCGACCTGTCCACGACCACCTCGCTGTGCAACGTCACCGTCCGGGTGTGGGGCGAGCAGGCCTTCGACCCCGGCGCCGAGCAGGCCTGCCCGACCTGTGCGGAGCGCGCCTCGAGCTGACGCCGGGGTGCGGTGACGGCCAGCGTGGCGCAGCGGTCCGCCGACCTGCACCGTGTCACCCTCCTGGCCGTGGACCCGCTGCTCGTCGCCGTCGCCGGCGCGGTGGGCGTGCTCGGGCTCGCGTGGGGACGGGCGGCGACCGAGCTGGCCCCACGGCTCGTGCGTGACCCGCACGGGTCCGGTGGGACGACGACGCGGACCCTGACCCTCGCCCCGGTGGTGGCACAGGTCGGCACCGGGGTGCTGGTGGCCGCCGTCGTCCTCCGGGTGGGGTTGGTCCCGGCACTCCCGGCCTGGCTGTGGTTCGCCGCCGGGGCCGCGCTCCTGACCGTCGTCGACCTGCGGTACGCGGTGCTGCCCAACCGGCTGCTGGGCCCCCTCGTCCTCGGGGCCCTGGGCCTGCTGACCGCCGCCAGCGTGGCCACCGGAACGTGGTCGGGTCTGGTCCGGGCCCTGCTGGCGTCGGTGGTGGTGGCCGGGGTGCTGCTGGGCCTGGCGCTGGTGCAGCCGGCGAGCCTGGGTGCGGGGGACGTGAAGCTGGGCCTCCTGCTGGGTCTGTACCTCGGGTGGCTGGGCTGGCCCTCGGTCCTCGTGGGGATGCTGGTGGCCGCCGTCGTGCAGGCCCTGGCCGGGTCGTGCCTGCTGGTGCTGCGCAGGGCGGGCCGCGACACGCAGCTGCCCTTCGGTCCGGCACTGCTCGGCGGTGTCGTCGCCGTCCTCTTCCTCGCGGCGGGCTGACCGCTACAACGGAACAGGAACGTACGCAACTCTGCGGGTGCCCGGCTCACCCCTGGGGGTGATGCGCCGAGGGCTCCGCTGCACGGTGCCCGACGGCCGGCCGACCCTCCCCCTGCCGCGACCGAGTCGCCGGGCCACCCGGGCCCGCACGGACCACGGCTGCACCGGAGGAGTCCTCATGGTCAACCCGTTCCTCGCCCTCGTGGCCTTCGTCGAGGGTCTGCGTGACCGGCTCGTCGACGACGAGCGCGGCGCCACCGCCGTCGAGTACGGCCTGCTGGTCGCCCTGATCGCCGCCGTCATCGTGGTGGCCGTGACCTACCTCGGCCAGGACATCCGCGGTCTCTTCCAGGACGTCATGCGGGCGATGCCCGGCGGTCACTGACCGCCCTCCCGTACCGGGGCGGCAC
>Ga0182229_1000207_pt1 | contig 15281 bp, 13 predicted proteins | sample G6R1MG_32_FD_129663 | JGI IMG/M metagenome (GOLD analysis project Ga0182229, IMG submission 129663) | Miscanthus phyllosphere microbial communities from Michigan, USA - G6R4_MAIN_07NOV2016_LD1 MG | ecosystem: Host-associated > Plants > Phyllosphere > Phylloplane/Leaf | place: USA: Michigan...
CCGCCGACATCGGGTTTTCCGGCGGATCGGCGCGCTCGCCGGGCTGGGCCATCAGAGTGCCATGGATCTCGTCTGCATCCGCAGGCTTGGCCAGATAATCGAACGCTCCGAGCTTCACGGCGGTGACCGCCGTCGCGATGTTGCCGTAGCCGGTCAGGATGACACCGCGCGCTTCCGGACGGCGCTCCTTCAAACGGGCGATCACATCGAGCCCGTTGCCATCGCCGAGCCGCATGTCGATGACCGCGAAGGCCGGGGGCTTGGACTCGACGGCCGATACGCCCTCCGACACGCTCTCGGCCACCTCAACGGCGTAGCCCCGCGCTTCCATGGCGCGGGCGAGTCGTGTCGAAAACGGCTTGTCGTCGTCGACGATGAGGAGGCTGCGATCGGCAAACGCCGCCAGCGGATCATTCTCGGGCAAGTACTGTGCGCCTTCCCCCGACGCCGGGGTACCGAACTGCGTCAACATCGGACGCTCCTGTCTGTGCAGATGACCATCGATCTTGGATTGATCATATGGGGTCCGCGGCGTGTTCCGGCAGGGGGGGCAGCGAATTCGATGCGGTCGAAACGGTCGGTCGCGTGTTCCTCTCGAAGACGTGACGTGCCCAAGACACGCGCACGACTGCGCCCGTCATGCCGGGCAGCGAGGCGTTGGACAGCGAGAGCAGTGCGCCCGAGCGTTCGATCAGCGTCTTCGCGATGAACAGTCCGAGACCGAGCCCGGCTCCGACCGTGTCGGCGGACGCCGCGGTACGATCGGGGCTGCGTGTGGTCACGTAGGGTTCGCCCGCCCTCAGCAGCACCTCGCCGGAGAAGCCTGCCCCGTCGTCCCGGATCTCCAGAGAGACGCGGTCGAGGGTCCAGCGCGCCTCGATCAGGACGCGCGTGTCGGCGAAGTCGACGGCGTTATCGACGATGTTGGCCAATCCGAACATGACGCCGGGATTGCGTCGGCATGTCGGCTCCGGACCGTCGCCCTCCTTCTTGACCTCGACTGCGATGCCCAGGGCGCGCTGCGGCGCGACCAGCTCCTCGACGAGATGGCCGAAGCTGAGGGTCTGGAGGAAGCTCTCTCCCTCCTCGGTATCCTCGCCGAGCGACGTCAGTTTCGAGAGGATGCCTCGGCAGCGCTCGACCTGATCGCGCAGCAATCGCAGATCCTCCGCAACGGCGGGGGAGGCGGTGGCGCGCAACTGCCGTTCTAATTCCTTCGTCACAACCATGATCGTGCCCAGCGGAGTGCCGAGTTCGTGCGCGGCGGCGGCCGCCAGCCCGTCGAGCTGGGACAGGTGCTGCTCGCGGGCCAGCACCAGTTCGGTGGCCGCGAGCGCCTGGGCGAGCTGGCGCGTCTCCTCTGCGACCCGCCACGCGTAGACTCCGGTGAAGGCGGTGCCGAGCAGGATCGCGGTCCAGACTCCCGAGATATAGAGGAACGGCAGTTCGATCCGCCCGTCGGCGAACCAGGGGAGGGGACGGTGGACCAGCGCCAGCAGGGTGGCGAGTCCGATCGCAAGGAGCCCCAGGGCCAGGGTGCGCTCGGGGGGCAGGGCGGTGGAGGAGATCAGCACGGGGGCCAGGAACAGCAGCGAGAACGGGTTCTGGAGGCCTCCGGTCAGGAACAGCAGGGCGGCGAGCTGGATGATGTCGAAGGCCAGCAGCAGCGCCGCCGAATCGTCGCTGAGCCGGTAGCTCGCCGGAAACCGGATCCTCAGGGCGAGGTTGAGCCAGGACGAGATCGCGATCACGAGGAAGCACCAGCCGAAAGGCAGGTTCAGCCCGAGGCCGAACTGCGCCCCGACCACGGCCGCGCTCTGCCCGGTGAGCGCGAGCCAGCGCAGCCGCACGAAGGTGTCGAGCCGCAGATGGCGGGCGGCGGCAAGGCCGCTGTCGGAACTCATGTCGATCATGATACGCCGTCGAGTGGGCCGCGGCGACCGTGCGGCGAGCCGTGACGGGAACGCGTCACGCCCCATATGTTTCGGCATCGAGCGGCCAATTCGGTCGCGCGTCACGCAATCGGGGAAACGGTCGACATGGACTTGGCCTATTTCTGGTACGAGGCCGCACGAGCGATGCTGGCGCCGGCCCGGTTCATGGCCGACATGACCAAGCACAGCCTGGAATACCCGGGGAACCCGCTGGCCTACTCGCCCTACGCCCGCTCGGCCTCGGCCGGTCTGGAGATGTTCGAGCGGGTGACGCGCCGCTACGGCAAGCCCGCGTTCGACCTCGACGCGACGGTGATCGATGGGGACACGGTGCCAGTGTCGCAGCGAGTGGTCTGGACCCGGCCGTTCTGCCGGGTGATCACGTTCGACCGGGCCTTCGTGCGAGGTCCCATGGAGCCGCAGCCCAAGCTCTTGATCGTGGCGCCGATGTCGGGCCACTTCGCCACGCTGCTGCGCGGCACGGTGGAGGCGATGCTGCCGAGCCATCAGGTCTTCATCACCGACTGGACCGACGCGCGCATGGTGCCGCTGACGGAGGGTCGCTTCGATCTCGACACCTACATCGACTACCTCGAAGAGATCTTCCGCGATCTCGGACCCGATCTCCACGTCATGGCGGTGTGCCAGCCGGCGGTACCGGTGCTCGCCGCGGTGGCGGTGATGGAGGCGGAAGACAGCCCGTCCGTGCCGGTCTCGATGACGCTGATGGGCGGCCCGATCGACACGCGTCGCTCGCCGACTGCCGTGAACTGCCTAGCGCAGGAACGCGGGATGGCGTGGTTCGAGAAGAACTGCATCACCGTCGTGCCGCCGATGTATTCGGGGATGCTGCGACAGGTCTATCCTGGCTTCCTGCAGCTGTCGGGCTTCATGGCAATGAATCTCGACCGTCACGTCACGGCTCATTCCGACATGTTCCACCACCTCGTCACCGGGGACGGTGATTCGGCAGAAAAGCACCGCGAGTTCTACGACGAGTACCTCGCCGTGATGGATTTGACGGCAGAATACTACCTGCAGACTGTTCAGACGGTGTTCGTCGATCATGCCCTGCCGCGGGGCACGATGCGCCACGCCGGAGCCGCTGTCGATCTCGCCGCGATCCGGCGCTGCGCCATCCTGGCGATCGAGGGAGAGAACGACGACATCTCCGGCGTCGGCCAGACCAAGGCTGCCCTCGACCTGACGCCGAACCTGCCCGAGGAGCGCAAGGCCTACCACCTCCAGACGGCGGTGGGTCATTATGGCGTGTTCAACGGCTCGCGCTATCGCCAAGTGATCGCGCCGCGCATCGCGGCCTTCATCCGCGAGATGCAGGGAGGGGGCGGACGCCGTCTGCGCGAGGTGGGCTGAACGCTACGTCGGGATCGCATCGTGGACAATCGCCGCGATACGCGCCGGACCGCATGGCCGCCCGCCGCCCGCCCGGATAGGTTCCGACGATGAGATTTGCCCTTGCCCTCCTGCGAAGGCCGGACCCCGACGAGATCGAGATCACCCACGACGGTCAGCGCCTGCGCATCGCGCTGCGGCGGCGTCCGACGGCGCGGCGCCTGACGCTACGGGTGTCGAACGCCACGGGCGAGGCGGTGTTGACCTTGCCGCCGCGCGCCTCCCTGGCCTCCGCCCAGGATTTCGCCGCGAGCCACGGCGGCTGGATCGCGGCGCGTCTGGCACGCGTGCCGGAGCGGGTGGCGTTCGTGCCGGACGCGCTCGTGCCCCTGCGCGGCGTGCCCCATCGGATTGTTCACGGGACCGGACGGGGCACCGTGGCAACGACCGAAGGGAGCGAATCGATGATCCGGGTCGCCTGCGAGGGGCCCCACGTCGCACGCCGCGTGCGCGAGTTCCTCCAGCGCGAGGCGCGGCGCGATCTCACCGCGGCGGTGGTGACCTATTCAGAGCGCCTCGGCGAACGACCGAAGCGGATCACCCTGCGCGATACCCGCAGCCGGTGGGGTTCGTGCACGGCGGGCGGCGAACTGAATTTCTCCTGGCGGCTGATCCTCGCGCCGCCCGTGGTGCTCGACTATCTCGTTGCCCATGAGATGGCCCATCTGCGCGAGATGAACCACTCGTCGCGGTTCTGGGCACTTGCCCGCTCGCTGTGCGCCAACGTCGACGAGGCCGAGCGCTGGCTCAAGCGCAACGGCACCGGCCTACACCGCTACGGCTGACCGGCTCTACACCGGAACGGGAAGTCGGCCCGTCCTCAGCCCTTGGTGCGCAGCACGCGGGTCCGGCGCTCCGGCGGCCAGAACGGGCGGCGGTCGACCTCGCCGGGGTTCATGGTGCGAGGCGCGACGTTATCGCAGACCTCGCGCTGGCGCAGGATCACGGGGTTGCCGAACTCGTCCCGGCGACGGATCACCCCGGCGTCGCGGCAGAAGCCGGCAATGGCCGCCGAATCGCCCCTGAGGCGCCCACGCGGGTTTCCTGCCACCGGCGGATGCTCGATCGTCAACGGCGCCTGACCGTTGAGCGAGCGCTCGACGTAGGTCGAGGTCTGCTCGGGCGGCAGGTAGACCGATTCCTCGAAGGGCAGCGCCGCAGCGTGAGCGGCCATCGGGCCGGACACCGTCATCGTCAGGCAGAGGAGCAGGCGGCGCATCGGTGCGTTCCGGTTCGAAGCAAGGCTTGGCTTGAGTATAGGGCCGAGTCGTTAAGGCGGGTAGCATCGGCGTGCCTTCGACGTCCGGACCTCAACGGCGGTCGAAGGCGGCCGACTTCGCTCCGGCGATCAGCCCCGAGAGGATCGCGTCCGCCGCGCGGGTGACGTCGGGACCCGCCTCGGCCGGGGTGCCGGCCCGGAAGGGCGGCTGCGGCGCGTACTCGGCCACGAGCTGCGCCGTCCTGGCGTGGTCCTCGCCCCGCAGGCGGGCGGCGAGCGCCAAGGCGAAGTCGAGCCCGGCGGAGACGCCCGCTGCCGTCACCCGGTCGCGATCGAACACGACGCGCGCATCCACCGGGATCGCGCCGAGCCGCGGCAGCACCGCCTCACGGACGCACCAGTGCGACGTGGCGCGGTAACCCTCCAGAAGCCCGGCCGCGCCGAGGATCAGGGAGCCCGTGCACACGCTCGCGATCCAGCGGGCGCGGGCCGCCCGGTCGCGCAGGAAGGCGAGGGTGGGGGCGTCGCGCATCTGCGCGGGCGTCCCGTCGCCTCCGGGTACGAACAGGACCGACACGTCGCTGGCGCAGGTCTCGAAATCGTGGGTGGCCGTCAGCGCGAGGCCGGTATCGCTCTCCACCGGTCCGGTCCGGCGCGCTACCAGCTGGATCGGCACCTTGGTGATGCCCGCAAGCAGGGATTGCGGTCCCACCAGATCGAGTGCGGTCATGCCCGGATAGAGCAGCATGGCGATGGGGGCCGGGCGATCGACGGGATCGCGCGGCTCGCCCAGCGCTCTGACGGGCTGAGGCATCAGCAGCGCTGCCGCGGCGAGGGCGGCGGACACGGCGCGCCTGTCCGGGTCAGATGGGCCAGACGACATCGCGGTAGGCCCCGTCCCAGAACAAGTATTCCAGGCGGCTCGCCTGGGTGAAGGCGCGGTGCATGCGCTCGACAAGGGCAGGGGCGATGCCCTCGGCGGCCTCGTCGGTCGCCGCGATCATCTGCGCGACGGCTTGCGCGAAATCCTCGCCCGCATAGGTGTCGATCCAGGCGCGGTAAGGATTGTCGGACGCGGCTTTCGAGAAGATCTCACGTCCGATCTCGGCGTAGATCCAGAAGCAGGGCAGCAGGGCGCCGAGCACCACCTCGTAGGGCTCGCCCCAGGCCGTCGCCATGAGCCAGGAGACATAGTGCTCGCAGGGCGGCGAGAGGGGCGTGGCCGTGAAGGTGTCCGCGTCGATGCCGTAATCGCGAAAGAAGCCGCCGTGCAGAGCCCGCTCGACTACGATGGCGGTCTCGGCGCCCTTGGCGAACTGGACGATGCGGTCGGGGTGGGGGGCCTTCGCCGCGGCGAGCGCCAGGGCGCGACCGAAGCCGATCAGGTAGTGGGCGTCCTGAACGATGTAGCGCCGGAACCGCGCCTCGCTCAAGGATCCCGCGGCCAGCTCCGCATTGAACGGAATGGTCCGTATCGCGTCGTAGGCAGCCGCGTTGCGCGCCCACGCCTCGGCGGAAAAGGACCGAGCGGTGTCAGATGTCACAACGGGCAAATCGAGGTCTCCTCGGCCCCCCGCCGGCCGGCCGGCTCACCCTCGCGGACGCGTCAGCCCTGGCGCTGAGCCTGGGTCACCGCCACGTGGATCAGCTCGGCCAGCGTGCGCACGCCGAGCTTCTGGCGCATCTGCGAGCAGGCGTTTGTCACGGTCTTGTAGCTCACCGACAGGTCGGAGGCGATGGCACCGTAAGACTTGCCCTGCGCGAGGCGCGCCAGGATCTGCTGCTCGCGCGGCGTGAGCTGCGTCTCGGGCGTCCGGCGCGGGTCGGCGCGCAGCATGGCCACCTCGGTGGCCAGCCGACGGTCGAGGTAGACTTCGCCCGCCCGCACCGTCTCGAAGGCCTGGAACAGCTCGCCCGAGGCGTGGTCCTTGAGCACGTAGCCCAGCGCTCCGGCCTCCAGGGCCCGGGCAACGATGACCGGGTCGTTGTGCATCGAGAACACGAGGATGCGCGTGCCCGGCTCGACGGCGCGCATCCGCCGGATCAGCCCGAGGCCCGCCAATCCGCTGCCCTGAAAGGTCAGGTCGCAGATCACCACGCCGGGGCGCTGGCGGTAGAAGGCGCGGTAGCCCGCGACCACGCCCGTGGCTTCGATCACGGTGTCGATGCCGGCATCCTCCAGCACCCTGCGGCAGCCCTGCAGCACGATCGGATGATCGTCGATCACGAGGACGGGCGTGAGATCCTTGGTGGATGCGGAAGATTTCATGGCAAGGGATTTCATGGCCAGCGCGGTCATCCGGGGCGCATCACATCGAGAAGGTGAACGGTCACGACGACGGGACGGTCCGACCGTCGTCGTCCGTCCGGAGTTCGATCGGTATCGCGATCCGCACAACGGTGCCGGGGGCAACGTTGTCAATGGCGAACCGTCCGTCGAGGGCTTCGACCCGCTCGCTCATGCCTGACAGGCCTAGCCCGATCCGGTGGTCGGCGGGCAGGCCGCCGCCGTCGTCCCGGACCCGGATGTGGAGCATGCCGCCCCCGGGGCCGTCGGCGCCGGGAGGGTGGCGCTCCTCGCGCGCCTCGGCCTCGACCCGGCGCGCGCCGCCGTGGCGCACGGCGTTGGTCATGCTCTCCTGGATGCAGCGGAACACGGTGAGATCGGTCACGTCGCCGTAGCCCCTGTCGAGGGAATCGAAGCTCCCCGAGAACACCGTGCCGGGATGACGGCGACCGAAATCGCGCAACAGCAGATTCAGGCAGTCGCTGAGCGGGACCTCCCCCAGCGCGTGCGGGCGCAGGCGGTTCAGCAGGTCGCGGTTGAGCGTCTGGACCTGCCCGACGATCGCGGCGATGTCGCCGGCCCGTGCGGCGAGCTTGATCCGGTCGGGCTCGGCCGCACCTTGCGCGAGGCGGGTGACGGAGGCCGCGTTCGCCTCCAGGGCGAACAGGCACGGGCCGAACTCGTCGTGCAGTTCCAGCGCGGTCCTGCGGCGCTCGTCGTCCTGCGCGGTGAGAAGCTGGCGGTTGAGGCGTCCGTTGGCGGCGCGCGCCTCGCTGAGCGCCCCTGCCACCTTGTTGAAGCGCTCGGTGATCGTAGCGAGTTCGCGCGAGGTCGGCGGATCCAGGCGCGCGGTGTAGTCGTGGCGTTCGAGTTGCGTCAGCCCTTCGGCGAGACCCGCCAAAGGCTTCAGCACACGGCCGAAGGCGAGGTAGAGCGCTCCCACCACCGCGAGGTTCAGGAGCAGGCTCGCGAGCGAGAGCGAGCGCGCGTAGCCCCAGATCTCGTCGATCTCATCCAGCGGCTCGGTGGTGATCACGGCGGTTCCCACGCGCGTGCCCCGCACGGCGATCGGTACCTCCTGATGCTGGCGCTCCGGCGCGATCGAGCGGGCGAACCAGTGCGGGGCCTCGCGGGTGTCGCGTCTGGTATCCGAAGGCGCGAAGCCGACGCGCCTGCCCTCCGCGTCGAGCACGGCGACGCGGACGTGCCGCAGCGCCTGGAAGCGCAGGTCGAGGGTATGGAGCAGGCTCTCGGGACTCGGTGTGCGCAGGGTCTGGATCGTGTCGGCGACCAGCGGTTCCACGGTGGCGAGTGTCGCGTGCATCTCGACCTGGACCGCAGAGCGCGCGTTGAGGATGATCACCCCGCAGGAGACCAGTGCCGCGATCGCGTCGATGACGAGCACTACGAGGACCAGCCGCGTGCGGGTGGACCAGCCGGCCCAGCGCGGCGGCCGCGACGCGGCGTCCGGCGCCACGGCGAAATCGGCCTGTCTCGGCATCTCGCTCATCCGCGCGCCCTCATCCCGCCGCGGCAGGCCGCTCTGCGCGGACGGGTGGTCCGATTCGGCAAGTCCGCATGGAATAAGAAGCTCGCATCGCTACGGTTTTGCCGGATGCAAGCACCCTCGCGCAGCAAGGAGCCAAAGTCCACGTTCGCCGCGTCGGACCGGGCATGCGGCTCACTGATGTTTCTCTTAATTCCCCGCGGCCGGCAGGAAGGATCGGCCCGCCTCGGCCCGCCTCGGCCCGATGGACCGTCCCGGCCTTCACCGCTGGGGCCGCCACGGGTACGATGGTCTCAGGCAGGCCCGTTCGGTCGAGGCTACGGCTTCCGACAAGTCATGCCCGGTGACCGGATGTTAAACTTGTCGGGCTAGTCCAGACCCGTGCTGATGCGGGGTCGGCAACGATTGCCGTATCGTGTCACGACATCTTGCCGCCGCAATGTCGGGGTCGTCTCGTTGCAAGCGTACAACGTTCGAGAGTCCGGCATCATGACGGTCGCCATCCATCCCACCGAGGCCCGTCCTCACCCAACGGAGGCGCGTCCGGCCTCGCGCTCACGCGGGGTACTCTTCGCGGGCTTCGGTCTGCTGGCGCTCGGTGCGTTCGCTGCGGGTTCATTCAGCTTCTTCTCGACGCTTGCCGATCCCCGCGCCAAACCTCGCTCCAGCTTGGCCGCCGCGTCCTGGCCCGAACTCAAGGATGGCGTGCCGGCGCTGGCCGAGACCGCCCCCGCCGGCGTCCCGGTGCAGAACCTGCCGCGCCAACGGCCATCCGAATCCGAGCGGGTCGCGAACGGTCCCGCCGTGCCGGTCGCGCCTGTTGCAAGTCCAGCCGAACCCATCCGCGCGCAGGCTGCTCGGCCTGCGCCCGAGCCCGCACCGGCTCTCGCCCCGGTCGCCCAGGCGCCTGCGCTTCCCGCCCGTGAGACCAAGCGCACCCCGCCGATCGAAAACGCCGCCACCGTGGCCGTGACCAGCAAGGCCGTGCCGCTGGTTGCCCCCCGCGCGGTGACGGCCATCGCCCCGGCCCGCGCGGAAACGGTCAAGGCCAAGCCGGCGCAACCGAGCCGGTTCGTCTCGCTCCCCTCGGAGGGCGGCAGGGCCGAAGCCCCGACCCAGAAGCCGAAACCAGCCGCGAAGGTGGCGGCACCGGCCAAGCCGCAGGCTCCGAAGCTCGTCGCCGACGCCCAACCCGCACCGGCCGTGCCGAGCGCCGCGCCTGACGAGCCAGAGGTCATGGGTGTGAAGATTCCGGGCGGTCGACAGATCCGCGACGGCTTCAAGGCCGTCGGCAGCCTGTTCGGCGGCGAGTCCGACGGCCAGTAGGCCGGACGGGGAGCGTCACACCGAGTTCCTCGCCTTTACGATACGCGCCCCGGCCACCTGCCCGATTACGATACCCTGTGTCGGGGCATGGTCGCGCCAGGGCGGGCACCCGGCCTCGCCGAAAGGACCGGGTCCCCGCCCCCGTCTTACGGGCGCGCCCGACGGCCGGCCTCGCGACCGTGGCGAGGCGCGCGGGGGCTCTTGTCCTTCTTCGGAGACGGTGCGTCGCCCCCCGACAGCATTTCGATCGCCACCTCCGGCGACCCACGTCGGGCGAAGGCCTGGGCGAAGGCGGCGGCCGCCTCGCTGCGGACCTCGAACTTGGTCTCACGGTCGAAGATCCGGATCGCGCCGATGTCCTGGCGGCCGATGCCGCCGCGGCGCGTCAGCATGGGCAGCAGGCGGCCGGGCTCGGCGTTGTCGCGCCGGCCGACGTTGAGGCGGAACCACGTGGAGGGGCCGTCCTCGCCGACGCGCGGGGCGCCCACCGGCAGGGGCGAGCCGCGGTCACCGCGCCGCTCGGGGCCGGCGCCAGGATCGGTCACCTCCTCGGGCGAGGGGATGCGGGCGCGGTAGACACGGGCCAGCGCGGCGGCCAGCGTCTCGGGGGAGAGCTTGGCGAGCAGCGCGTCGGCCCAGTCGCGGTCCTCCTCGCTCGCCGGATCGGTGAGCAGCGGGTCGGCGATCATGCGCTCGCGGTCGAGCACGCGGATCTCGTCGGCGGTTGGGGGGCCGACCCACTCCGGGTTGAGCTTGGCCACGGCGAACATCTGCTCGGCCCGGCGGCGGCGCGACGCCGGCACCAGCACCACGCTGGTGCCCTTGCGACCGGCGCGGCCCGTGCGCCCGCTGCGATGCTGCATCACCTCGGCGTCGTGCGGGAGGTCGGCATGGATGACGAGGTCGAGGCCCGGCAGGTCGATGCCGCGGGCGGCGACGTCGGTGGCGACGCAGACGCGGGCGCGCCCGTCGCGCAGCGCCTGGAGCGCGGCGTTGCGCTCGCCCTGACCGAGTTCGCCCGAAAGCGACACCGCCGAGAACCCGCGTTCGGTGAGCAAAGATTGCAACCGGCGCACGCCGTCGCGGGTGTTGCAGAACACGATCGAGGTGGGCGCGTCGGAGAAGCGCAGCAGGTTGACCACCACGTGCTCGATCTCGCGCGGCACCACGCGCACGGCCCGGTAGGCGATGTCGGCGTGGCCGCGCGAGGCCCCGGCCACCGCGAGACGCAGGGCGTCGCGCTGGTAACGCTCGGCCAGGGTCACGATGGCCTTGGGCAGGGTCGCCGAGAACAGCAGCGTGCGCCGCTCGGGGGGCGTGGCCGAGAGGATGAATTCGAGGTCCTCGCGAAAGCCCATGTCGAGCATCTCGTCGGCCTCATCGAGGATGACCGCGCGCAGGTCGTCGGTGACGAGCTTGCGCCGCTCGAGATGGTCGCGCAGCCGGCCCGGCGTGCCGACGACGATGTGCGGACCCTCCTGCAGGGCGCGGACCTCGCGCTTGGGGTCCATGCCTCCCACGCACGAGATCACCTTCGCGCCGGTGCCGGCGTAGAGCCAGGACAGCTCGCGCTGGACCTGAAGGGCGAGTTCGCGGGTGGGGGCGATGGCGAGCGCCAGCGGGGCCGCCACGGATTCGAGGGTCTCGGCGCCGTCGAGCAGGGTGTCGGCGATGGCGATGCCGAACGCGACGGTCTTGCCGGAGCCGGTCTGGGCGGAGACGAGAAGGTCGCGCCCGTCGCTGGAGGCCTCGATCACGGCCTGCTGGACCGGGGTGGGTTCGTCGTACTGGCGATCGGCGAGCGCCCGCGCGAGCGGGGCCGGAAGGGTGGGGAACGGCACTGTGGCGGAAGCCTTGCGGGGCGAGGCGGGCACGAATTCGGACGACGGGCGCCGCTGAAGCGCGGCCTTCGTGGTCATCCGGCCGGGCAGGTCGGCCTCGAACGAGTTCGGGAAATCGGGTTCTACCCTCCTGCGGCCGGCTGCGCCACCTCGCCGCGCGCATGAGGCCCGTGCTGTAACGGACGAACGAGACCCCTCGCATCTGTGAGCCCACCTTCGATCCCGGTATACGATCACGCGTCGTCAGCGCGCAGGACAGCCATGGACGCCCTCGTCGTCGGTGCCGGTGCGGTCGGGCTCGCGGTCGGTCGGGCGCTGGCCCTGAGAGGTCACACCGTGATCGTGGCTGAGCGGGCCGACGCGATCGGCACCGGGGTCTCCTCGCGCAGCTCCGAGGTGATCCACGCCGGGATGTACTATCCCGCGGGGTCGCTGCGCGCCCGCCACTGCGTCGCCGGGCGCCGGCAACTCGTGGCGTTCTGCGAGAGCCACGGGGTGCCGCACCGGATCTGCGGCAAGCTCGTCGTCGCCACGAGCGAGGCCGAGGTCGCCGCATTGGAGACGATCCACGGTCGCGGCCTCGCCAACGGCGTCGAGGATCTGGTCATGCTGACGGCCGACGCCGCCCTCAGACTGGAGCCGAACCTCGCCTGTGCGGCGGCCCTGCTCTCGCCCGCCACCGGCATCGTCGACAGTCACGCCCTGATGCTGGCGCTCCAGGGCGATCTGGAGGAGGCAGGCGGCGCGCTGGCCTTCCGCACGCCGATCGCGGGGGCGGCTCGCGAGCGGGGGCGCTGGCGCGTGCGCTTCGGCGGGGATAGTCCCGACACGCTCGACGTCGACCTGCTTGTGAACGCCGCCGGCCTCGGCGCGCAGACGCTGGCCCACGCAATCGAGAGTGATCTCCCTCGACGCGTGCCGCGGCAGGTGCTCGCCAAGGGCAGCTATTTCGGCTGCCTGGGGCGGCCCGCCTTCTCGCGACTGATCTACCCCGCCCCCGTCGAGGGAGGACTCGGCATTCACCTCACCCTCGACATGGCCGGACGCATGCGCTTCGGCCCGGACGTGGAATGGGTCGAGGCGCCGGACTACACGGTCGATCCCGGCCGCGCCGCCCTGTTCGAGGCGGCGATCCGGCGCTACTGGCCCGGCCTGCCCGGGGGCCACCTGACGCCCGATTACGCGGGGATCCGCCCCAAGCTGACCGGGCCGGGGGAGCTGGCCGCGGACTTCCGGGTCGAGGGGCCGGCCGAGCAAGGCGCGGAGGGTCTGGTGCACCTCTTCGGCATCGAGAGCCCCGGCCTGACCTCGGCGCTCTCGCTGGCGGAGGAGGTCGCCGACAGACTCGGAGCGTGAGGCGCGCTATCCGCCGAACCGCTCCGTCCTGACGTGACCGGGCCGCACTCCGGCATCGACCAGCAGATCGGAGACCGTGCCGACGAAGGCGTTGCCGCCGCAGACGTAGACGTGGCGTGGGACGCCGAGGCACTCGATGGCGGTGTCGATCATCACCCGGTCGATCCGGCGGCCGGCGGTGCTGCCCTCGCGGGTGAGCAGGAGCGTCAGGTCGAACCCGGTCTCGTCGCGGGAGCGCGCGCTCAGCTCGCCCTGCGCGATGGCCTCGGCCCTGGTACGAACCGAGTAGATCAGCAGCATCGGCACGCCGGGCGCCCGCAGCGCGCGCTCCCGGACCATCGCCAGCAGCGGCACCACCCCCGACCCGCCGCCGAGCAAGAGCACCGGCCCACCGTCCTCTGGCGTCCAGACGAAGGAGCCGCCGATGGGGCCGCGCATCTCGATGGTGTCGCCGACCTCGGCCACGGTGTCGAAGAACCCTGACACTTCGCCCTTGGGCAGGGCGTCGATCAACAGTTCGAGGCCGGCCGGGTCGCCGCCGGCCGACGCGATCGAGTAGCCGCGCTGCGCCTGGTAGCCGTCGGGCGCGGTCAGTCGAACATCGACGTGCTGCCCTGCCCGATGCGTCGCCCCGAACCCGGAGAAACGAAAGCTTTTGACGTGCGGCGTGACCTGCGTGATCGCCCGGATCGTCGCCTCGCGCCATGGGAGCGGGGCCTCAGTCACCGCTGAACCGCTGCTCGTGCCACGGGTCGCCGCGCATGTGATAGCCGCGCAACTCCCAGAACCCCGCCTCCTCCCGCTGCGTGAAACGCAGGCCCTTGAGCCATTTGGCGCTTTTCCAGAAATACAGGTGCGGCACCAGCAGCCGGGCCGGGCCGCCGTGATCGAGCGTGATCGGGGCGCCGTCGTAGGCCGTGGCGATCATCGCCTTGCCGCCGACGAGGTCCGCTACCAGCACATTGGTCGTGTAGTCGTCGTAGCCTTCGGCGAGGAGGTAGGCGGGCGGATCGTCGATCCCGGCCGCAGAGAAAAGATCGTCGAGGCTCACCCCCTCCCACGCCGTGTCGAACCTCGACCACTTGGTCACGCAATGGATATCGCCGTGCCAAGTCGTGCGCGGCAATTGCGCGAACTCCTCCCAGGTCCAGCTCATCAGCGGCCGGGCGCCGTGGCGCAGGGTGAAGCGCCAGGTCTCCGCCGACACGCCCGGGTTGGGGCCGATCTGCAGGACGGGGAAGTCGTCCGTTAGGTATTGTCCCGGCGGCAGGCGCTCGCGGACATCCGCGACCGGCGGCCGTCCCACGAATCCGCGTGTGGCCATCATGGTCTCCTATCGGCCCCACGAACGCTCGGGACCAGGCAAACGATCCACGTGGACCCGTGCAGGCCTGCTTCGCGGCATACGGGGCGACCCTGCCAGCGTCACACTTCGCTCCTACGAATGTCGTAGCTAGGCGCATTCACCCCGGGGACGGCGCGGGCACGCGGAGTACATTGACCGCGGAACCCAAGCCACCTAACCGCGGCGGCAACCCTTGTCTGCCCAAGTTTCACGAACAATGGGAACGAGTCGCCCGTGATCAAACTGTCCCGTCTGCTCGACGTGAGGCGCGGCCGATCGCGGCAGGCAAGGCGCTTCTTCGACGCCGCCTATTATCTCAATGAATACCCCGACGTGGCCGCCGACGGCGGCGACCCTTTTACTCATTATATTCAGCATGGTTGGCGTGAGGGCCGTGATCCATCAGCCGTGTTCTCGACACTGTACTACAAAGATCGTTACCTTACGGAAGCACCCGACAACCCGTTGTTGCATTATGCAAATCTCTCCGAGGTCGAGCGACTGCGAAGGCCAACGAGCCCCGGCGCTGACTTTGTGGACATTCAAGCCGGTGTCATAGCCCCTTATTTCGACGTCAAAGCTTATGTCGATGTGGCCGGGCTTGAGGACGGCGATAAGCCATTGCACCACTATTTGACCCTGGGCTGGCGGAAGGGACTCGAACCAAGCGCCGACTTCTCTAGTGATTCTTATCTCCGACGTAATTCGCAGGTTCGGCGGCTTCAAATCAGTCCCTTATATCATTTCATCTCGACCTACCCACTTTTGCATTCGGGAAAGCAGTTACCGGCGGCTGACTTGCGGGCGCACTGGGCTCCCGAGAACCGGGACGATGCGTCCGCAGCTGAGATTTACGAAGCCATTAGCCAAAACTTCGACAAGCACTATTATTACGCTCGTCAAAGTGACGTGCGGGCCTCGGGGGCGGACCCCGTACGGCATTACATTGACTACGGTGCCTTGGAGGATCGCGACCCGACCGAGCTGTTCTCGAACCGCTACTACCGTGAGACCTACGGCCGGGAGATCGGCAAGGGCGTCAACCCGTTCTAC
>Ga0182229_1000208_pt1 | contig 15267 bp, 11 predicted proteins | sample G6R1MG_32_FD_129663 | JGI IMG/M metagenome (GOLD analysis project Ga0182229, IMG submission 129663) | Miscanthus phyllosphere microbial communities from Michigan, USA - G6R4_MAIN_07NOV2016_LD1 MG | ecosystem: Host-associated > Plants > Phyllosphere > Phylloplane/Leaf | place: USA: Michigan...
CGGACTTGGTGAAGGCCGAGCGCACGTCGCTCGCCGTGCGGTTGCGGTTGTCGGTCTGCGCCTCGACGATGAGGGCGGCGCCGCCGGGGCCGTAGCCCTCGTAGCGGATGTCCTCGTAGCTCTCGCCGTCGGCGCCGGAGGCCTTCTTGATGGCGCGCTCGATGTTGTCCTTCGGCATGTTCTCGGCGCGGGCGGCGAGCACGGCGGCGCGCAGGCGCGGGTTCATCGCCGGATCGGGCGTGCCGAGCTTGGCCGCCACCGTGATCTCTCGGGCGAGCTTGCCGAAGATCTTGGACCGGACCGCATCGACGCGGCCCTTGCGGTGCATGATGTTCTTGAACTGGGAATGACCGGCCATGTGCCTTCGGACTTGCGAGTAGCGCGGCGCGGGAGGACCACCCCCCGACGCCGCTGACGGAACTGCGGTTTTTATAGGCCCTCGGGCTCGGGCGAGGCAACGCGCACATTCCCGGCGCAGGCGGTGGAAAGAACGATCCCCGCAGGCGTTGGAGCGCGGAAGTCATTTTCCCGGAGCCCCGATGCCCACCCCTTCGTCCCAACGCCGTACCGTCGTGGTGACTGGCGCCAGTGCCGGCGTCGGCCGCGCCATCGCCTGCGAATTCGCCCGGCACGGCTGGAATGTCGGCCTCGTGGCGCGGGGCGAGGTCGGGCTGGCGGCGACGATCCACGACGTGCGGCGCCTGGGCGGCAACCCCATCGCCTTCGCCGCCGACGTCGCCGACGCGCAGGCCATGGAAGAGGTGGCTGACGCCGTCGCCCGGACCTGCGGCGGCCTCGACGTGTGGGTCAACAACGCGATGGTGACGGTCTACGCCCCGGTGCAGGAGACGAGCCCCGAGGAGTTCCAGCGCGTCACCGACGTGACCTATCTGGGCCAGGTCCACGGCACGCTCGCCGCCCTGCGGCACATGGTGCCGGCGGACCGGGGCACCATCGTCCATATCGGCTCGGCGCTCGCCTACCGCTCGATCCCCCTCCAGGCGACCTATTGCGCGGCCAAGGCGGCGGTGCGCGGCTTCGTCGATTCCCTGCGCTCGGAACTGCTGCACGACGGCAGCCGGGTGCGCCTGACGATGGTGCAATTGCCGGCGGTGAACACGCCGCAATTCGATTGGGCGCGCTCGCGCCTGCCGCGCAAGCTCGAACCCGTCCCGCCGATCTACCAGCCGGAGGCCATCGCCCGCCACGTCTACCGCGCGGCCCACGAGGCGCCCCGCGAACTCTGGATCGGCGGATCGGCCTGGAAGGCGATCATCGGCACGATGCTGATACCGGGCTGGATCGACGGCTACCTCGCCCGTCACGGCTACCGGGGGGAGATGACCAGCGTGCAGGCGAACAAGAACCGTCCCGACAACCTCTACGAGCCCGTCGACACCGATCCCGGCGCCCATGGCCGGTTCGATTCGCGCTCGCGCTCCCAGGTCACGGCGGCCGATCCGAAGTGGCTGAAGGTCGGCATCGCCGCGGCCCTGGGGCTCGCGGCGGGCACGATGCTCTTCGCCACCGAGGCCCATGGCCGCGACGAGGAGAAGCGGCGCCTGCGCCGCCGCGCCCCTACAGAATGAACCGGCTGAGGTCCGCGTTGGCGGCGAGGTTCTCCACCCGCTCGCGGACATAGGCCGCGTCGATCGTCACCGTCTCGCCGGAGCGGTCGGTGGCGGTGAAGGAGATCTCGTCCAGCACCCGCTCCAGCACCGTCTGGAGCCGGCGCGCGCCGATGTTCTCGACCGAGCCGTTCACCTCCACGGCGACCCGCGCCAGGGCGTCGATGGAATCGTCGGTGAAGTCGAGGGTCACGCCCTCCGTCGCCATCAGGGCGAGGGTCTGCTTGATGAGGCTCGCCTCGGTGGCGGTGAGGATCTGCTTGAAATCCTCCACCGTCAGGGGCTGCAACTCCACCCGGATCGGCAGGCGGCCCTGCAATTCGGGCAGGAGGTCGGACGGCTTCGAGACGTGGAAGGCGCCGCTGGCGATGAACAGCACGTGGTCGGTCTTCACCGGCCCGTGCTTGGTGGCCACCGTGGTGCCCTCGATCAGCGGCAGCAGGTCGCGCTGCACGCCCTCGCGGGAGACGTCGGCGCCGGAGCGGCTTTCGCGGGCGCAGATCTTGTCGATCTCGTCGAGGAAGACGATGCCGTTGTCCTCGACCTCGCGGATCGCCTCGCGGGTCAGGGCCTCGTCATCCACGAGCTTGTCGGATTCCTCGGCGAGGAGGGGCGCGTAGGCATCGCGCACGGTGACGCGGCGCGGCTTGCCCCGCTGGCCGGAGAGCGCCTTGCCCAGCATGTCGCCGATGTTGATGGCGCCCATGGAGGCGCCCGGCACGCCGGGAATCTCGAACATCGGCAACCCGGACGGCGCTCCGGCGGCGAGCTCGATCTCGACCTCCTTGTCGTCCAGCTCGCTGTTGCGCAGCTTCTTGCGGAAGCTGTCGCGGGTGGCGGCGCTGGCGGTGGGGCCGACGAGGGCGTCGAGGATGCGGTTCTCGGCGGCGGCTTCCGCCTTGGCCTTCACCGCCTCGCGCTTGGTCTGGCGGGTCAGGCCGATCGAGACCTCCACGAGGTCGCGCACGATCTGCTCGACGTCGCGGCCGACATAGCCCACCTCGGTGAACTTCGTGGCCTCGACCTTCAGGAACGGGGCGTTGGCGAGCTTGGCGAGGCGCCTCGCGATCTCGGTCTTGCCGCAGCCGGTCGGCCCGATCATCAGGATGTTCTTGGGCGCCACCTCCTCGCGGAGCGGCCCGGTGAGTTGCTGGCGCCGCCACCGGTTGCGGAGCGCAATGGCCACCGCCCGTTTGGCCTCGTTCTGCCCGACGATGAAACGATCGAGTTCGGACACGATCTCGCGCGGAGAAAACGTCGTCACCGCCTGGCTCTTCCCTGATCCCCGACCCCTGTGCCGGTCAGCCGGGAATGGGGTCCCGGCCGGCGCGGCGCAAGGGGGCGTGGTGGCACGCGGGCCGTTCAGTGATGCGCGAGCGGCGTCGCGCCCGCCTTGTCGTGGGTGCCGAAGCGCTCGACCAGGGTCGCGCTCGCGGCGTTGAGGCCGCGCACCTCGACGTTCCGGCCACGCTCGCGGGCCTTCAGCACCACCCGGTCCAGGGCGGCGACCGCCGAGATGTCCCAGAAATGCGCGGCCCCGACATCGATCACGAGGCGCTCCACCGGCTCCAGCAGGTCGATGGCCTCCGAGAAGGTGCTCGCCGAGGCGAAGAACACTTGGCCGGCCACGGTGTAGGTCCGGGTCGTGCCGTCCGGCGACAGGGCCGAATCGATGCGGCTGAGGCGGGCGACCTTGCCGGCGAAGAACACGCCGGAGAGCAGCACGCCGACGAGCACGCCGATGGCGAGGTCGCGGGTCGCCACCACCACCGCCACGGTGGCGAGCATCACCACGGAGGAGGGCAGGGGGTTGGTCCGCAGCCGGGCCAGCGAGCGCCAGGAGAAGGTGTTGAGCGACACCATGATCATCACCGCCGTCAGCGCCGCCACCGGCACCACCGCCAGCAGGTCCTGCAAGGCGACGAGGAGGAGGAGCAGGAAGGCCCCGGCCACGAAGGTCGAGAACCGCCGCCGCGCGCCCGACGACACGTTGATGACCGACTGGCCGATCATGGCGCAGCCGCCCATGCCGCCGAACAGCGCCGAGGCGATGTTGGCGAGCCCCTGGCCGTGGCATTCCCGGTTCTTGGAACTGCCCGTGTCGGTCATGTCGTCCACGATCTGCGCCGTGAGCAGGCTCTCCAGCAGGCCCACCGCCGCCAGCGTCGCCGCGTAGGGCAGGAGGATGCGCAGGGTATCGAGGGTGAACGGCACCTGCGGCAGGGCGAAGCTCGGCAAGGACGAGGGCAGGGCGCCGAGATGGGCGACCGTGCGCACGTCGAGATGGAGCCACGCCGTCAGGGCGGTGAGCACCGCGATCGCCACCAGCGGCGAGGGCACGGCGCGGGTGACGAGCGGCAGGCCGTAGATGATCGCGAGCCCCAGGCCGATGAGCCCGTAGGTCGCCGAGCTGACGCCGGTCAGTTCCGGCAGCTGCGCCATGAAGATCAGGATCGCCAGGGCGTTGACGAAGCCGGTCATCACCGATTGCGAGACGAAGCGCATCAGCCGGCCGAGCTTCAGGAAGCCCGCCGCGATCTGGATGACGCCCATCAGGATGGTCGCGGCGAAGAGGTATTGCACGCCGTGGTCGCGGACGAGGTCGGTCATCACCACGGCGGTGGCGGCGGTTGCGGCCGAGATCATCGCCGGGCGTCCGCCGGTGAAGGCGATGGTGCAGGCGATCACCACCGAAGCGTAGAGGCCGACCTTTGGGTCGACGCCCGCGATCACCGAGAAGCCGATGGCCTCCGGGATGAGCGCCAGGGCGACGACGATGCCGGAGAGGATTTCGACGCGGGCGTCACGCAGGCGCGCGCCGAGTCCCGCCGCAGGGGCGGTGGTGGAGGGAGATGTCATGAGGAAAACCGCAGGGAGACCTCCGCAAGGGCAGGGGCCGGTCTCGAATGCGTGGTCCGGCGGATCGGCGGCCGGAAGAGCCACCCGGGCTTGCACCGGGTCCTAGCGAGTGCCGCCTTGTTAGACGCCCGCGTGCTGCATTGCAACGGAGCGGCGGGGTCGTCTCAGAGTCCCGGCCCCTTCGCCGCGCCGAGGATGCGCCCCGGGCGCCCCTCGCGGGAATGCTGCAGCAGCACCACCCAGCCATCCGCCTCGGGGATCGCGGCGGCGGAGAGGGGCACCTCGAACCGGGCGGGCTGCCCGGTCCAGGTGCCGAGGCGCTGAAGGCCGCGCACGACGTTCACGTAGGATGCGACCCGGCCGCGATTCTCGCCGGTCTCGATCGTGGTGTCCCGCGCCTTCAGCAGCGGCACCAGCCACACCTCGTCCCGCGTATCGGGCTTCGGCTCCTTGGGGGAGGGGCGGGCGCCGACCTCCACCACGATCCGGCTGTCCTGCACCTCCGCGCTCACCGGCACGGAGAGCGGCGCCGTCCGGGCCGCCTCCTGCAGCAGGCGTTCGAGGGCCGGGCGGTTCGAGCCGATGGTGGTCTGCGCCCCGTCCACGACGGCCTGCGGTGTCACCACCTGCCGGGCGCCCCGGGCGCGGGCATAGGCGCGCTGGCGCTCGGTGAGGGCGCGCAGGCCGAGGGTGTCGTGCCAGCCGAGATAGTCCCAGTAGGTGACGGGCAGGGTCAGGGCGAGGATGCCGGGCTTGCGGGCGAGGTCGCGCATCACCGGGTCGGCGGTGCGGCAGGCGGCGCAGCCCTGGGCCGTGAACATCTCGACCACCGCCGCAACCGGCTCGGCCCGCGCCGGCACGCAGCCGAGCCCGGCCAGGGCGCATGCCACGGCGCGGCAGGCTGACAGGGGGATGCGGGCGCGGGCGTGCCTCATGCCGTAGGATCAGAGCGCGGTCGTCTCGGCCTGGGAAGTCACGTTGCCTTGAGACGGGCCTTGAGACGGGGCCGTCTTCGGGGCCGCCTTGGGCAGCATGTCCGGCCGCCAGCGGCGGTGCATCCACAGCCATTGGCCGGGATTCTCGCGCACCCAGCCCTCGATCACGTCGGTCATCGCCTGCATGGCGCCGGGCACGTCGATGGTGCCGTCCGCGCCGCGCGGCAGGGTGAGGGGCGGGGTGAGTTCCAGGCGGAACCGCTCGCCGGGCAAGCGCACCACCCGCGCCCCGTGGACAGGGCATTCGTAATGGCGGGCGAGCTTGGCGAGCAGCGGGTTCACGAGGCAGGGGCGGCCGAAGAAATTCACCACCACGCCGCGGGTGAAGTGCTGATCCACGAGCTGGCCGAGATGACCGCCCCGCTCCACCACGCCCTGCATGGCGAAGGCCGAGCCGGGGCCGGAGGCGGCGAGCCCGCCCATCGTGCTGCGGCGGACCTCCTCCACCAGCCGCTTGGCGGCCGGGTTGTTCGGCGGGCGGAACACGGCGGTCGCCTCCAGGCCGAACTTCGCCGCGCAGATCGCCGGCAATTCCCAGTTGGCGAGGTGCGCCGAGAAGATCAGGCCGGGCTGCCCGTCGTCGCGCAGGGCGAAGAAATGCTCGATGCCCTCGACCTCGCTGCGCAGCGGCCCCGTCGCGGCGGGGTCGTAGTCGAGCAGCGTGTCGAGATGGGCGTATTCCGCCCCCGTCCGGCCGAGATTGTCCCAGGCCGAGAGGGCGATGGCCCGCACCTCCGCCTCCGGCAGGCCGGGGAAGGCGGCGCGGATGTTGGCGAGCGCCGTCCGGTGCGCCGGGAGCAGCGGCCCGACCGTCCGCAGCAGCCCGCCCCCGAAGGCGGCCGCCCGCTCCGGCCCGAGCAGGCGGGCCAGGGCGAAGATCAGGCGGATGAGTGGGATGCTGGCGAAGCCGGCAAGTCGCGGATAGGACCGCTTCAGGATGAGGGCGAGGCGCAGCAAAGGAGTCGGCTTCCGGAGCGAAGGGGCGCCTTTAGATCATGTTTCGCGCTGCGGTGCGAACAATGCGCTTAGACTTATCAGAGCGCGACGAGAATCTTGCCGAACACCTTGCGGGATTCGAGCCGTTCCAGCCCTTCGGTGAAGTCCGCCATCGGGTAGACCGTATCGACCACCGGCCGGATGCCCTGCGCCATCTTGTCGAGGGACTGGGCGATGTTGGCCAGCGTGCAGCCGAACGAGCCGGTGATGCGGTATTGCTGCTGGAACAGCTGCATCAGGTTCATCGTCGCCGTGGGGCCGGAGGTGGAGCCGCAGGTGACGAGCCGCCCGCCGCGCTTCAGGCAGAGCAGCGAGCCGTTCCACGTGTCAGCGCCGACATGCTCGAACACCACGTCCACGCCCTTGCGCTTCGTCAGGCGGCGCACCTCGCCCTCGAACCGCTCGGTGCGGTAGTTGACGACGTGGTCGGCCCCGAGCTCGGCGGCCTTGGCGCCCTTCTCGTCGTCGCCCACCGTCGTGTAGACGGTGCAGCCGATGGCCTTGGCCATGCGGATCGCCGCCGTGCCGATCCCCGACCCGCCGGCATGGACGAGGACGCTCTCACCCGGCTCAAGCTTGGCGTTGTCGAACAGCATGTGCTGCACCGTGCCGAAGGCGATGCCGGCGCAGGCCGCCTCCGCATCCTCGACGCCGTCCGGCACCGGCACCACGAGGCGGGCCGGCAGGGTGACGAGTTCGCGGGCGAAGCCGTCGATGTGGAAGCCCATCACGCCGCCAACGTCCTCGCAGAGGTTGTCGCGGCCTTCCCGGCAGGCGCGGCATTGCCCGCAGGTGAGCGCGCCGTAGGGCACGACGCGGGTGCCGACCGCGAGGCCGGTGACGCCCTCACCGACGGATTCGACCTCGCCCGACGCTTCTGCGCCGACGATGAGGGGCATCTTGCGCTTGGCGAAGGCCATGCCGCGAAAGCCCCACACGTCGATGAAGTTGAGCCCCACCGCGCGGATGCGCAGCCGCACCTCGCCGGGGCCGGGGGGCGGCGGCGGCTCGACCTCGGTCAGGCGCAGGTCGCGGTCGCCGAAGAGTTGCAGGGCTCGCATGGGCATGTTCGCTGGTGTGGATCGGGTCGACGTGCGGTTCGCCCCGTGATGACGGCGGAGGCAGTTAGCACAGCGCCGCGACCACGGCATCCCGGCTCAATCCGGCGAGAGATACCGTCGCCGTGCCCAGCCCACCGTTCGGCCGACGCGGACGCGGCACCATGTGGTGCGGCTCGGCGTATCGTTGGTGCAGCCGAAGACCAGGGCGCGCTGGCGGATCTCGCCCACCACCTCGGCGGCGGCATCGGGCTCGGCGCGGATGCTCAGCGGCTCGCCGGGCGCGAGGCCGGTGACGCGGTAGGGTTCCGGGTCGGCATGGGCCGCACCGACGCCGAGGGTCAGGAGCGCGAGGAGCAGGGCGGCGAAGGGGCGCATCGGCAGGATCGCAGGAGGGTCAGGAGCGGTGGACGCCCATCATCGCGGTCAAGCCGCCATCGACGGGCAACACGGTTCCGGTGATGTAGCCCGCGCCCTCGCCCATCAGGAAGGTCGCCAGCGCCGCGACCTCCTCCGGCTTCGCGAAGCGGCCGGCGGGGATCTGGCGCTCCATGCCGGCGCGGTGGGCGGCGTAAGGCGCGAGCATCGCCGTGTCGATGAAGCCGGGGGCGATGACGTTCACCGTCACGCCGCGCTTGGCCGTCTCGATGGCGAGAGTCCGGCAATAGGCGATGAGCGCGCCCTTGGTGGCGGCGTAGGCCGCGTTGCCGGCATTGGCGCGGAGCGCCGCCACCGAGCCGATGGCGACGATCCTGCCGGAGCGGGCGCGGGTCATGCCCCGGACGAGGGATTTCGCGAGGCGGGTGAGGGAGAAGAAGTTCACCTGCATCGCCGCCTCGGCCTTGTCCTGGTCGAGGATGGCGGCGAGGCCGTCGCTCGACTGGCCGGCATTGTGAATGAGCCCGTGATAGCCAATCTCCTCGGCCGTCTCGCAGAAGGCGTCGAGGGCCGCGCGGTCCGCGAGGTCGAGGGCGTGGGCGCGGATACCGAGGCCGGGATGGGCCTCGTTCAGCTCGGAAGCCAGGGCCGAGGCCGCCTCGCCCGAGGCGCGATAGGTGAAGTCGACGGCGTAGCCCGCCCCCGCGAGCGCACGCACGATGGCCGCGCCGAGCCCGCTGCCGCCCCCGGTGACGAGGACGCGCTTGTTGTCCTGACCCTCGCTCATGCCGGCTCCGCTGCGAGCACGAGGCAGGTGTTCTGGCCGCCGAAGCCGAAGGAGTTCGACAGCACGGTGCGCACGGTCAGGTCCCGCGCCTCGCCCACGATGTCGAGGCCGAGCGCCGGGTCCGGGTTGCGGTAGTTGATCGTCGGCGGGATCCGCCCGTGGCGGATCGAGAGCAGCGAGGCCGCCGCCTCGATCGCCCCGGCGGCGGTCAGGGTGTGGCCGATCATCGACTTGTTCGAGGTGACGGGCAGGGTCGCGGCGCGCTCGCCGAACACGGCGGCGATGCCCATCGCCTCCATCCGGTCGTTCTCCGGCGTCGAGGTGCCGTGGGCGTTCACCGTGTCGATGGCCTCCGGCGCGAGGCCGGCATCGTCGAGGCTCGCGCGGATCGCGGCGAGGATCGGCGCGCCGTCCGGGCTGGAGCGGGTGCGGTGGAAGCCGTCGCCCTTCTCGCCGCAGCCGAGCACGTAGCCGAGGATCGTCGCGCCCCGCGCGACGGCGGCGGCGGCATCCTCCAGCACCAGGGCGGCGGCGCCCTCGCCCATCACGAAGCCGTCCCGGTCCTTGGAGAACGGGCGGGAGGCCTCCTCGGGCACGTCGTTGCGGGTCGAGAGGGCCGAGAGCAGCGAGAAGCGGATCAGCGATTCGGGATTCACCGAGCCGTCGGTGCCGATGCACAGGGCGGCTGTCGCCTCGCCCCGGCGGATCGCCTCGACGCCGAGCTGGATCGCGGTGGCGCCGGAGGAGCAGGCGGTGGAGAGGGAGATCGGCGAGCCGCGGGTGCCGAACCGCTCGGCGATCCGGTCGGCCACGGTGCCGAACAGGAACAGGTCGTGCCACGCATCGAACCGGCCGGTGGCGACCGCGCGGAGCAGGCCCGCGTAATCGACCGCCTCGGCGCCGCCGGCGGCCTCCGCGATGGCGCGGCGCTGCGGCCATTCCATCTCGACGGGCGGCACTGCGATGAACAGCGGCCCGGGGAAATCGCCCTTCGGGCCGAGGCTCGCCTGCTCCAGCGCCTCCTCGGCCGCCACGGCGGCGAAGCGCTCCGACAGGAGCGGGGCCACGAGCGGATCGGTGTCGAGGAAGTCGACGGTGCCGGCGATCCGCGTGCGCAGCCCTTCCGTGGGGAAGCGGGCGATCTCGCGGATCCCGGAGCGGCCCTCGGTGAGGGCGGCCCAGGTGTCGGCCTGGCCCCGGCCGAGGGAGGAAACGAGGCCGAGGCCCGTCACCGCGATGAGCGGCCGGCCCCTGGCGTCGCGATAGGCGCGTGCGGTCATGGGAGCGTCCTGTACGGGATTTTTCGGCTCCGCACAGCCGGGTGGAACGAAAAGGGGCTCCGTGCCCGCGAGGATGGGGAGGATCAGCCGGCCAGCCGCAGCACCGTCTGCAGCAGGACGTCGGCACCGGCCGCGCAATGCTCTTGCGTGGCCGATTCGGATTCGTTGTGGCTCACCCCGTCCTTGCACGGCACGAAGATCATCGTGGAAGGCACCTTCGTGGCCAGGTTGCAGGCGTCGTGGCCCGCGCCGGAGACGATCCGGCGGCGGGACAGGCCGAGCCCTTCCGCCGCCGCGTCCACCGCCGCGACGAGGCGGGGATCGAACGGCACCGGCTCCTTGCGCCAGATCCGCTCCAGCACGATCGAGAGGCGACGCCGCTCGCCGATCTCGGCCGCCGCCTCGCGCAATTCCTTCTCCACTGCGTCGAGGGTCTCCGCGCGGGGATCGCGGGTGTCGACGGTGAAGGCCACGCGGCCCGGCACGACGTTGCGCGAGGGCGCGAGGATGGTGGTCTCGCCGATGGTCGCCACCGCGCTCGGCCCGTGGGCCAGGGCGATGCGCTCCGCCGCGAGGGCGAATTCCGACAGGCCGAGCAGGGCGTCGCGGCGGTGGGGCATCGGCGTCGTGCCGGCATGGCTCTCGAAGCCCTCCACCGTGCCGTCGAACCACGCGATGCCCTGGCCGCCTTCCACGACGCCGATGGTCTTGCCCTCGGCCTCCAGAATCGGCCCCTGCTCGATATGCAGTTCCACGAAGGCGCCGATGGTGCGCTCGCCCACGCTCTCGCCGCCGCGATAGCCGATCGTGTCGAGGGCCTGCGCCACGGTGGTGCCGGCGGCGTCGGTCTTGGCCAGGATCTCGTCGGTGGTGAACTCGCCCGCATAGGCCGCCGAGGCCATCATCGCCGGGGCGAAGCGCGAGCCCTCCTCGTTGGTCCAGTTCACGAGCATCAGCGGCGCCCGCGTCTCGATTCCCGCATCGGCCAGGGTGCGCATCACCTCCAGGCCGGCGAGAACGCCGAGCACCCCGTCGAACTTGCCCCCGGTCGGCTGCGTGTCGAGGTGGGAGCCGAAGGCGATGGGCGGCAGGCTCATGTCCTTGCCGGGGCGCACCGCGTATTGCGTGCCCAGCGCATCGACGCCCACCGTCAGGCCCGCCGCCTCGCAGGCCTCGCGGAACCAGTCCCGCACCGCGCCGTCCTCGGCGGAGAGGGTCAGCCGGTTGATGCCGCCCTTGGGCGTTCCCCCGAATCGCGCCGTCTCGTGGATCGTCGCCCACAGGCGCGAGCCATCGGAGCGCAGGTTGTGGGTGCTGCTGGGGCTGCTCTCGCTCATTCCGGGTCCTCGTGATCGGGGCGGCGGAAGCATGACGGCAAGCGGGCGCCGTGTCAGCCCTGCGATGCCTGCATGGCCGGAAGAATGACTCCGTTTCTCCGTGAGAATTCCAGCTGAGAAATTGCAACGCGGCTCAGCCAGACACGGACGGGCAACATGGCGGGCGCATGATGCCCATCAGTCGCGCTTCCCCCCTCGCGCGGCTGACAGGGCGGACCCACTCAAACCCTACCCGGGTTGGGTCCGCCCTCGTCGCGTCAGCGCCGGAACGGTATGCGGTGAGCCCCAGAGCCGCCTCCGTTCCGGTGCTTTCGTGCGCCCGGCTCAGTGCCAGAACGGCTTCACGTCGAGCAGGTCGGTGCGCGCGTCCGCCGCCTTGTCGAGGAGGTCCTTCACCCGCTTCTCGTCCACCTCCGGCATGGCCGGGCCGTCCTCGCTCGCGATGTCGAGGGGCAGGGTGCGGGCGGTCTCGATGTCGTTGAGCGCGCCGAGATGGTCCTGCAGGTCGGAGAGCGCGTCCCCGAACGCCTTCTGGCGCTTCTGGGCCTTGGATTTGGGGAACAGCCCCGCGAAGAACTCGGCGCCGTAGCGCAGCTTCTTGGCCGAGATGCGCGCCCGGTGACGGGTGTGGGCGTCGAGGTGGCGCAGGCCCTTCCCGCGCTTCTTCACGCGGCGGCGGGCCTTGTCGAGGATGCCGGCGGCGAAGTGCCGTCCATCCTGCCGCGCCGCATCCTGCTCGCTCCACGGGCCCGCCTCGACCCAGCCGGCGATGTCGAGGAGGAGGCCGCGCCATTGCGGGCTCGTCAGGATCTCCTGCACGGCGGCATAGGCGTGCTCGCGGGCCTCGTCCGCGCCCCGTCCGATCTCGGCCATGCCGGGATGGTCGGGGTTGTGCTCGGCGAGCACGGGCAGCGTGTCGTGGATGAACACGTCGAGGTTGCGGGCGTGGCCGAAGGGCTCGGTCACGCGCTTGATCTCGTCAGCGAGGGCCGCCGCCTTGGGGTCGTTCTCGAACAAAGGCGCGAACAGCGACAGGGCCGAGCGCAACCGCCGCAGGGCGACCCGCATCTGGTGCAGGGCGCTCGGGTCGCGGGGGCCCTGGAGGAAGGCGGTCTCGTTGATGCGCAGGTGGCGCAGGCACGCACGGGCGACGGTGCGGAACACCGTGCCGGCGTCGTCCTCGGGGTCCAGGGCGATCGCCTCCGCCTTGGCCGGGGCGGGCACCTCGCGGTCGAGGGCGGCGAAACCCCGCGCGCTCTTCGAGAGCACGCCGAGGCGCAGCGGCACGGTCTCGGTGAGCGTCTGGGCGAAGGCGAAGAGGTCGGCCACCCGCCCGCGTTCCAGTTCGAGTTCCAGCTCGCACAGGAGGGCGTCGCCGGAGGCGGTCTCGATGCGCCCGTCGTCGAGGGTGACGGCGATGCGCGATTCGCCGAACTCCACCGAATGGACCCGGCGCATGATGACGGAGGTGAAGAGCGGTTCGAGGGCGGCGCCCGCCTTCTCCAGCACCGGCTCGGCGGCGGTGCCGGCCCAGGCGGAGGGCTCCGGCGCGTCGCCCGGCACGTCGCTCTCCCATTCCGCCCGGTCGAACAGGCCGATCTGGTCCGCGCCCGCCTTCACCGTCTGGATATGGCGGCCCTCCGTGCTGCGGATCCGCAGGGTGAGGCCCTCGTCCCGGAGCGCCCTGTCGGGCGTGTCGTAGTAGCGGGTGCGGAGCAGCTTCGGCTCGGTCGCCGCGACGTCCTTCAGCTGGGGATGGCTGCTCAGGGCCGTGAGATCGGGGCCGTCGCATTCGAGCTTCAGCTCGACCTCGCGCGGTTCCTCCGTCCCTTCCTGCGCATCGCTCATGTATCACCCACCTCGAAATTGCGTGCCGGCCCAGCGAGGGACCGCTCTATCACGTCCTGCGGAGTGCGTCCGCAAGGCTCATCCTCCTACGCTTGACGCGTTGAAGCGATCCGCTGTTATCGGCGGGCTTCGCGACACTCCCATGAAGTCCCGTGTTCAGGCCAAAAATCATTTTGTCACACTAAATCGCTTGCAATTCAATTGCACAACCTAGTATCGCCATCGGCAAACTGCGCCTGCCCGTTCGCTCCGTCCGATGGAGCGGGACTCCTTCGCGGCGGTTATGCGGTCGTCCCGTCACTCGAGCCCTCCCCGTGACTGCCTTGAAGACCCTCCTCGTCGGCGTCATCGGCCATGTCGATCATGGCAAGACCGCCCTCGTGCGCGCGCTCACGGGCGTGGAGACGGACCGGCTGAAGGAGGAACAGGCCCGGGGCGTGTCGATCGTGCCGGGCTTCGCCCTGCTCGCCGGCGAGGCGGGGGAGATCGACCTCGTGGACCTGCCGGGGCACGAGCGGTTCGTGCGCGCCATGGTCTCGGGCGCGACGGGCATGCGGGCGGTGCTGCTGGCGGTGGATGCCAACGAGGGCATCAAGCCCCAGACCGTCGAGCATCTGGAGATCGCCCGGCTGATCGGCGTGCGCCGGGGCGTGCTGGTGCTGACCAAGGCCGACCTCGCCACCCCGGAGACGATCCGCGCGCGATCCGCCGAGATCGCCGCCGCCGCCGCGCGGGCCGGGCTCGACACGGGGCCGGTCATCGCCACCTCGACCCTCACCGGCATCGGCATTCCCGCCCTCTCGGCGGCGCTGCTCGGCCTGCTGGCCGAGGCCAACGGCGGCACCGACGACGGCTTCCCCTACCTGCCGGTGGACCGGGTCTTCACCCGCGCGGGCTTCGGCACGGTGGTCACGGGCACCCTGCGCCGGGGCAAGCTGGCGGTGGGCGACACGGTCGAGATCGCCCCCGGCGGGCGCCGCGCCGTGGTGCGCGGGCTGCAGATCCACGGGCGCCCGGTGGAGGTGGCCGAGCCCGGCCGCCGCACGGCGGTGGCGCTGCGGGGCGTCGGCCTCGACGAGATCGCGCGGGGCCAGGCGCTCAGCCTGCCCGACCTGCTGGTCCCCACCCGCTGGCTCGACGTGGCCGTCACCGGCGCCGCGAGCGCGGAGGCCGCCCTGCCGAGCGGCCTCGCCTGTCGCCTGCTGTTCGGCACCACCGAGGTCGAGGCGCGGCTGCGGCTCCTCGACCGGCAGAGCCTCGAACCGGGGCAGACGGCGCAAGGCCAGCTCCACCTCGCGGAGGAGGTGGCGGTGCCGGCGCGGGAGCCCTTCGTCCTGCGCCTCGATTCCCCCGCCGCCACCGTGGCGGGCGGGCGCATCCTCGATCCGGCGAGCCGCCGCCGCCGCCGCAACGATCCGCGCGTCACCGCCGACCTCGCGGCCATCGCCGCCGGCCGCCCGGCCGAGGCGCTGACCGTGCGGCTGGGTCAGGCCGGGGCGCTGGGCGCGCCGCTGGCGGAACTCGCCCGCCTCGCCGGCACCACCCCGGAGCGCGTCCGGCGCCTCCTCACCGCTGCTGGCGCGCGGGAGATCGCGGAACGGTTCGTCGGGGCGCCGGCCTTCGCGGCGCTGCGATCCGGGACGATGGGAACGCTGGCGCAGTTCCATCGGGAGCGCCCGATGGACCACGGCGCCGCCCTCGATCAGGTGGCCCGCTCCCTCGCCCTGCCGGAATCGGTGACGGGCGCGGTGCTGCGCGATCTCGCGGGCGCGGGAGAGGTGACGCAGGTCGGCACTCTGTGGCGCCGGGCGGATTTCGACCCCGCCCGCAACGAGACCGAGACGGTGCGCCGGCTGGAGCAATCGTTCCGCAAGGCCGGGCTGAGCCCGCCCGACGAGGCCGAGGCCATCGGGCGCGACATCCGCCGCAGGGACGCGCTGAACTACCTGATCGGCTCGGGCACGATCATCCGCGCGGTCGATCGGGTGCAGCGCCGGGCGGTGCTGTTCCACCGGGAGGCGGTGGCGAGCGCCCGGTCGCGCCTCCTCGACGCCTTCCCCGCCGCCGCCGACGCCGAGACCGGCTTCCTCGCCCGCGAGGC
>Ga0182229_1000210_pt1 | contig 15225 bp, 14 predicted proteins | sample G6R1MG_32_FD_129663 | JGI IMG/M metagenome (GOLD analysis project Ga0182229, IMG submission 129663) | Miscanthus phyllosphere microbial communities from Michigan, USA - G6R4_MAIN_07NOV2016_LD1 MG | ecosystem: Host-associated > Plants > Phyllosphere > Phylloplane/Leaf | place: USA: Michigan...
CAACCAGGAGAAGCAGCTGGAGCGCATCCGGCGCTGGCGGGAGATCTGCCCGGATCTCGCCATCCGCTCGACCTTCATCGTGGGCTTTCCCGGCGAGACCGAGGCCGAGTTCGAGGAGCTGCTCGCCTGGATCCGCGAGGCCAGGCTCGAGCGGGTCGGCTGCTTCGAGTACGAGCCGGTGGGCGGGGCACGGGCCAACGAGCTGGGCGACCCCGTGCCTCCGGAGGTGAAGGCCGCGCGCAAGCGCCGCTTCATGGAGACGCAGGCCGCAGTCTCGCTCAAGCTCCAGCGCGCCAAGGTCGGCAAGCGCCTGCCCGTGATCATCGACGAGGCGGGGCCGACGGGCGCCCGGGGCCGCTCGAAGTACGACGCCCCCGAGATCGACGGGTCGGTCCACGTGGCTGCACGGCGCCCGCTGCGCGTGGGCGACATCGTCACCGTGAAGATCGACCGGGCGGACGCCTACGACCTGTACGGCACGGCGGTGTGACGGCATCATCATGACGGCAGCGGGCGATGCCTCGTGCCCGGATCTGGCGCCCCTCCCTTTGACAGGCGAGCGCGACGGGGGACGTGCCGAAGCGGAGGGTCAACCTCGCCGAGCACGGCTATTACGCCGCCGATGTCGATGCGGGCTTCGGCGGCGACACTGCGCTGATCCCGCCGACGAGCGCGTGCCGCGGGGCGCGCCCGGTTCGTGCTCATCGGCGGATGGAAGGCCGGGCGTGTCGCGACCATCATCGTCCCGCCGCCTAGCAGCGGGGCGCCGTCCCTGGTCGGCCTGCGTAGCGCCAACCTGAAGGAAAGGGTTGCGTATGCGCGACACCTCGCCGAGCGTCCGAGCGCCCCGGTCTCGACGTCTCCAAGGCCGATCGGGTCGAGGTGGCTCTCACCCTGCCCGTCGATCCCGTGGTGCCGGATGCCTACGAGGCGCTCGTCCTCGGGTTGGCGCCGAAGCCCCCGAGCGCGGCCGACGGACGCCCATCCGGACACGCTTGCAGGATGGGTGTCCTCGCGATCGATGGGTGGGGAGGGGCGCTGCGTGATCTCCGCTCCCCCGAGCGAGTCCCCGCCGAACTCTGCGCGCTGCGCCCGCGTTGACCGCAAGGAGATGACGATGTCCGACACGAGCAAGAACGACACCCTGGCCGAGACGCCGAAGGATCCGGTGACCGGGGCAGTCCGGCCGCAGGTCGGTCCCCTCGACCGCCCCGGCACCGAGGCCGAGGAGAAGGCGGGCTATGATCACCCTCCGCAGCCGCCCGGCGACGGACCGGGCCGGTCCGGCGAGGAGGCGGCGGCCTATCACGAGAACGACGCCTGAGCGCGACGGCTACAGGATCGCCGCGCTGGTGACGCGGCGGACGCCGGCCCGCTCCATGGTCTCCCAAGCGCGCCCGACCGAACCGTTGCGGTCTATGCCGCGCACGGCGTCCTCGATCACGAGGGTCTCGAAGCCGGCCTCCGCCGCGTCGAGGGCGCTCCAGAGCACGCAGAAATCCGTCGCGAGGCCCGCGAGGAACACGCGGGCCGTGTCGCGCTCCCGCAGGGCGCCGGCGAGCCCCGTGCGCGTCGTCCGGTCTGCCTCCAGGAAGGCCGAGTAGCTGTCGATCTCCGGGTGCGTGCCCTTGCGCAGGATCAGCCCGGCGCGGGCCGCGTCGAGGCCGGGCGCCAGGGCGGCGCTCGGCGTGCCTTGCACGCAATGGTCCGGCCACAGCATCTGTTCGCCGTAGGGCATCGCGATTGTCTCGAACGGCGCTCGGCCCGGATGGCTGGAGGCGAAGGAGGCGTGACCCGGCGGGTGCCAGTCCTGCGTGAGCACGACGTACGGGGCGGCCGCGATCAGCCGGTTGAGCGGCGCGATCACAGCATCGCCGTCCGGTACGGCGAGCGTCCCGCCGGGCAGGAAGTCGCGCTGCACGTCGATGACGAGAAGGAGGTCGCGCGGTCCGAGCGTCATACCTGCCCTCCCGAGGAACGGGGATCCTGTTCTCCTGGGATCTCAGGTTCCCCCGATCCCGGGATCACGGCGTCAGGATCGTCGCGCCCGTGGTCTGGCGCCCGGCGAGATCGCGGTGGACCTGGGCCGCGTCGGCGAGCTTGGCGCGGGCATGGATCGGGATCGTCACCGCCCCACTCTCGATCACCGCGAACAGCTCGGCGGCGTTCGCGTCGAGGCTTTCGCGGGTGGCGATGTGGGTGAACAGCGTCGGGCGCGTCGCGTAGAGCGAGCCCTTGGCGGCGAGGATACCGATGTCGAAAGCGTCGATGGCCCCGGACGACGAGCCGAAGCTCGCGAAGACCCCGAAGGGGGACAGGCAGTCGAGGGAGGCGGGAAACGTCGCCTTGCCGACGCCGTCGTATACCACCGGCACGCCCCTGCCCCCGGTGATCTCCTTCACGCGGGCCACGAAATCCTCGTCGCGGTAGAGGATCACGTGGTCGCAGCCGTGTCGCTTGGCGAGTTCCGCCTTCTCCGGCGAGCCCACCGTGCCGATCACCGTGGCGCCGAGATGCTTGGCCCATTGCGTGGCGATCAGCCCAACGCCGCCTGCGGCGGCGTGGAACAGGATCGTGTCGCCCGCCTGCACCCGGTAGGTCCGGCGCAGGAGGTACTGGGCGGTGAGCCCCTTGAGCATCATCGCGGCGGCGGTCTCGTCCGAGATGGCGTCCGGCACGTGGACGCAGGCCTTGGCGTCGACCGCGACCTCCTCGGCATAGGTGCCGGTGGCGCCCGCATAGGCCACGCGCTCGCCGACCCGGAAGTCAGTGACGCCCGCGCCGAGTTCGGCCACCTCGCCCGCGCCCTCCTTGCCGAGCACGAAGGGGAGCGAGGGCGCCTTGTAGGCGCCGGAGCGGAAGTAGATGTCGATGAAGTTGACGCCGATCGCGCTCTGACAGACGCGGATCTGGCCGGGACCGGGCCGGGGCGTGGCCACGTCCTCGTAGCGCATCGCCTCCGGTCCGCCGTACTCGTGAACCCGGATCGCCTTCGGCATGTCGTCCTCCTCGCTATCGGTCCGTCCGACGTGGACGGCCGAGATAGAGCAGTCCGGCGGACCTGTCGCGCTACCTCTCCGCGACGGTGATCGCCATGCCGGTGCCGGAGAGACAGCGCCGGATGCGGTCCTCGGTGTCCTGCGTCAGGTCGCGGACCCGCACGTGCATCGTGCCGGTGTCCTCGGGCCGAACCAGCAGGTGGTAGTCCAGGCCCTCCCTCCGCATCTGCCGGAGCAGGTTGGTGCTCGCGGTCGTCATCGCGGCGATGTGCTGTTCGACCAGATCGGGTGTCATGGGCGAGGGATTCAAGGCTGGCGGGTGTCCGGCTCGGGCTCGTCGGATGGCTCGGTCTCCTCGTCCCGCGTCCGGGGGGCATTCTCGATCGGCGGGAACAGGTCGGCAAGACCATGGGCGACGCCGTTGAGCACCGGATCGAAGGCGGAGCCGAAGTCCGATGCCTGAAGCTGCGCTGGATCGATGGATTTCACGGCACGGCCCTTCGTGCCGCCGGGAATCGACCGGCAACATTTGTTATAAAGATGAACAATGCGTGTCGGGGAGATTGGTTTCACGCAATGGTGAACAGTCTGCCACATCGGGGCGGCCGCGCGTGTCGCAAGCCACGGCTCTTGACCCCGGGGGGCCGCCACCTCTGTAGAAGGATGCCTGGCCGCATCTTTTCTGCCGCCTCGAGGCTTCAGGAGAATCGCCGCGTGGTGCACACCCCCTCCCCGCGCCCGCAGCGCCATCCCGTTGCCGTGGTGGGGGCCGGCGCCGCCGGGCTCGCCGCGGCCCTAGCGCTCGCCCGCGCCGGCATCGCCACCGCCCTGGTCGGGCGTCACGCCCCCGTGGCGGACGGGCGCACGGTCGCCCTGCTCGACGGGTCGGTGCGCTTCCTCGACGCTCTAGGCGCCTGGGACCGGATCCGCCCGCACGCGGCGCCGCTCGCCGAGCTGCATCTTGTTGACGACACCGGCAGCCTGTTCCGGCCCCCGCCCGCCCGCTTCAGGGCCGCCGAGATTGGGCTCGACGCCTTCGGCTGGAACGTCGAGAGCGCGCGCCTCGTGGACACCCTGCGTGCGCTCGCCCGCTCGGCCCCGAACCTGACCCTGTTCGAGAGCGACGCCGCGCACGACCGGCGTGAGGGCGAGGGCGCGACCCTGACCCTGGAGGACGGCAGCGCGATCGAGGCCGACCTCGTCGTCGGGGCCGACGGCGGGCGCTCACCGCTTCGCGCCGCATCGGGCCTGCGCGTACGGGAATGGTCCTATCCGCAGGCCGCCATCACCACGCTGCTCGCCCACACGCGGCCCCACCGCGACGTCTCCACGGAGTTCCACACCCGCTCCGGCCCGTTCACCCTGGTGCCGCTGCCGGGGGGGCACCGCTCAAGTCTGGTCTGGGTCACCGGAGAGGCCGCCGCGCGCCGTCTGAGCGAGATCGACGACGCGGGGCTCGCCGGGGCGGTGGAGCGTCAGGCGCGCGCGATGCTCGGCGCCATGCGCATCGACGGCCCTCGCGGCCTCGTGCCAATGCGCGGCCTCTCGGTGGGAAGCCCCGTGGCGCTGCGCCTCGCGCTGATCGGCGAGGCCGCCCACGTCTTCCCGCCGATCGGCGCGCAGGGGCTCAACCTGGGCCTGCGCGATGCCGCCGCCCTGCGGGATGCCATGGTGCGCGCACGAGACGCAGGGCGCGATCCGGGAAGCATGGAGGCTCTGGCGGGCTTCGCTCGGGGGCGAGAGCTGGACGCGGGCCTGCGGGGGGCCGCCGTCGACCTACTCAACCGCAGCCTGCTGACCGACTTCGTGCCGGTGGATGCGCTTCGCGGCCTCGGCCTGCTCGCTATGACCAGCATCGGCCCCCTGCGGCGCATGGTGATGCGCGAGGGCGTGCTACCACGGTTCGGCGCGCCGAGCCTGATGCGGGGGAGTTGACCTCGCCGCCCCGGACGGAGACCTCAGCGGGCGGCGAGGTCCTTGCTCGACAGATCCTTGGACAAGCGATCCCGGCCCGAGAGATCCTTGCCCGCCAGCTCCCTGGACGAGGACGGTAGGCGTGCGGATCGTCCCTCCGCCTCGAAGGCCGTGCCGGCCCTGCCCAGCGCCTCGCCGTGGGCGAACAGGGCCTGCATGTACCCCCGGTCGAAGGGGGCCGCGGAAGTCTGCGTGAAGCGCCCGTCGATCTCGGCGACCCGCAGGTCGAGGTTGGATCGGGCGGCGAAGCCTTTGGCCAGCGCCAGCGCGGCCTGCGTCTGCGCCTTGATCGCCGCGGACATGCTGCGGCCGAGTACGCTCAGGGTCGAGCGGATGGCCATCTGGAATTCCGGCGTGAGCCGGTTGTTGACCACGAGGTAGACCCGGTGCGCGGGCAGCTGCAGTTCGGCCTGGCCCGCGATGGCCGGGGCCGGCCCGAGATAGAACGGGCCCATGGCGCCGCCGTCGTCGTGCATCTCGCCGTAGGTCTTGGTCTGGTTGGTCCTGCCGTCCTGGGCGGTCGCCTCGATCATCACCGGCGGGAACACGCCGGGCACAGCCGTGGAGGCCAGCACGATCTCGCGGAACAGCTTGAGCGCTCGCTCATTCCCGCTGGCGGCGATGGCGCCCATGTCCCACAGGACGGGCCGCTCGCTGTCGACCTGCGTGGTGACCACCAAGAGCCGGCGGCCCTTGGCGTGCTCGGCGGCCACCGCCTTGAGCAGCGTCGGCGTCACGCTGCGCTCGATGCGCTCCTTCAGGGGCCAAGTGTCGGTGAGCGCCTCGGGCGTTGCGCCGAACTCGAACACGTCGGCGGCCGAAATCCCCGTGTAGTTCTGCCGAAGCGCCCCGTCCGCCGCCGACCCGACGAAGGCGAAGGGGGCGATCAGCGCGCCCGTCGACACGCCGGTGATCACGCCGAAGGCCGGCCGGTCCCCCGCCTGGGACCAGCCGGCGAGCAGCCCGGCGGCGAAGGCGCCGTTCTCCCCGCCCCCCGACAGCACCAGCCACGGATCCCCGGCCCGGTCCGCGTCGTCGATCAGGGCCTGGAACGCGCGGGTGTCGTCGCCCGCGATACGCACGCTCGCGGGCAGGCCCTCCGGCCGGGCAGAGGCCGCCTCGGCGGCGGTGAACGGCGTGCGCTCGATCGGGATCCCACGAGTCTTCTCGGCGCCGTGTTTTTCGACCGCTGGGCCGGCCAGACTCGTCTGGGGAAGGCCCGTGCCGAACGTCATCAGCGCGGCGCACAGGACGATGTGCCGTTTGGTCGGTCCGGACATGAATTCACGTCCCTTGTGGTGTGTCGCTGTGCCCGCCTCGCCATAAGAACCCACCCATGTTGCACCGGTTCCGGAGGAACAGGCTTCGAAATCCGGGATTGCGTGTGCAGGCACACGCAGAAACTTGAGCCGTCCGCGCACTGTTCGAAGAATAGCCTTCAATCCGCCGTTTTCGCGAGGCCGCAAGTGAGTCGTCGCGCCGTACGCAATATGTCGACGTTTTCATCCTTCACGGAAACTTGAGGAGCGCCCCGACGCGGTTACCCGGCAACGGGCCGGAGCTTTGCCAGAGCAGGGAGGGGCCGGCTCGGGGGGGCTTATCGACGCGAGAGCCATCCCTAATCTGAATGGCTTTGATTTGCGCGGGCGCTGGCCTTGCACTAACCGGAGGTCGATCCCGCCGCCGGAGCCCGAGACCCCGATGAAACTGCCGCGCCGCTTCTTCCAGCCGCTCGCCGCCGGCGCGCCGGCGCCGTTCCGCGAGCTTCCGGTGAAGCTGGAGCGGATGATCCACTTCGTGCCGCCCCACAACGAGAAGGTCCGCGCCCGCGTGCCGGAGCTCGCCGGCACCGTCGACGTGGTGCTGGGCAACCTCGAGGACGCGGTGCCCGTCGATCAGAAGGAGGCCGCCCGCAAGGGCTTCGTGGCGATGGCCCAGGCCACCGACTTCGCAGCCACCGGCACCGGCCTGTGGACCCGCATCAACGCGCTGAACTCGCCATGGATTCTCGACGACCTGTTCGAGATCGTCTCGGCGGTGGGCTCCAAGCTCGACGTAGTGATGGTGCCCAAGGTCGAGGGTCCGTGGGACATCCACTACATCGACCAACTGCTCGCCCAACTGGAGGCCCGCCACGGGGTCCAGAAGCCGATCCTGGTCCATGCCATCCTGGAGACCGCCGAGGGCGTCGCCAACGTCGATGCCATCGCCTCCGCCTCCCCGCGCATGCACGGCATGAGCCTGGGGCCGGCCGACCTCGCGGCGTCGCGCGGCATGAAGACCACCCGCGTCGGCGGCGGCCATCCCGAGTACCGGGTGATCTCGGACCCCGCGGGCGAGGCCCCCCGCGCCAGTGCCCAGCAGGACCTGTGGCACTACACCATCGCCCGCATGGTCGATGCCTGCATGGCCAACGGCCTCAAGGCCTTCTACGGCCCCTTCGGCGACTTCTCCGATGGGGCGGCCTGCGAGGTGCAGTTCCGCAACGCCTTCCTCATGGGCTGCGCCGGCGCCTGGACGCTGCACCCCAACCAGGTCGCGATCGCCAAGCGCGTGTTCGCCCCCGACCCGGAGGAGGTGAAGTTCGCCGTGCGCATCGTCGAGGCGATGCCCGATGGCACCGGCGCGGTGATGCTCGACGGCAAGATGCAGGACGACGCCACCTGGAAGCAGGCCAAGGTCATCGTCGATCTGGCGCGCCTCGTTGCCGAGAAGGACCCGGAACTCGCCAAGGTCTACGATCTGGCCTGAGCCCCGCGGCCCGCTCCCGATGACAAGTCGGGGGCGGGCGCTTATCTTGTCACGAGCATGACCGATACGACGATGAGAACCGCGAAATTCGGCCTGGGCGCCGTGGTCCGTCACCGGATCTACCCCTTCCGGGGCGTGGTCTTCGACGTCGATCCGGAATTTGCCAACACCGAGGAATGGTGGCTGGCGATCCCCGAGGAAATGCGCCCTCGCAAGGACCAGCCCTACTACCACCTGCTCGCCGAGAACGCCGAGAGTGAGTACGTCGCCTACGTCTCGGAGCAGAACTTGCTGCCCGATACTTCCGGTGAGGCCCTGCGGCATGCCGGCATCAGCGAGGTGTTCGAGCGCGACGCTGGCGGCGCCTACCGCGTCCGCGCCGGCCAAGCGAACTGAGGTTTTTGCCGGATGGGGGCGGGGCGGTTCCCGCACCGGTGGCTTGGTCGGTCACCGTCCCGGGCGTCGAGCCGGCGGACAGGCGCGAGAGACGGGGGGCAACCCCAAATCGGGCGCCTTTGGATGGAAATCGATACCATGTCGGCCACCACGAGCTGTCGCGCGGGTGCTGACGTCCGCCGAATTTGGGTCCGGGGTCACGGTTGACCACCGGGTAGCCCTTAAACGTCGAGGCCGCCCCCGTCGTGAAGAGACCGCCACGCAGAACCGGCCGCTCCAACGATAAGGGAGTCGACCGTGGGACGCCTGGGAGCCTCGTGTTCTCCACCCTAGGACGTCCTGTTCAGGTTCCGCGGCGTCCCGCGTCCCTGTCTTCCAGCCATGTCCCCGGCGGCGATCCGCGCGGGGCCGAAGGTGCGTGCATTCCTGCGGGCGGCTTGCCTCATGTTTGAGCGTAGGACCTCGACCACCGAAAATGTTCTTTTTAAAGGACGGTTGAGTAGGGCATTTCTTCCGCATCCCTGCCGGTCCACGGAGGAGATTTTTCGCGAACTGTCCTTATTGGCCGAACAGGCCGCTTCGAGAGCGGTTCGAAGACCTCGTGATCGTCTTGGCCTCCGTCTTGTTCGTTATAGAGAACGTTCGTATGTTGGACCTCCGCCAGCCCGCCGATGAACGCGGGATCGGATCGGCGCCACGAGGGCAGCGTCCCGCAGGGAAGGGTGAGCGATGTCGTCCACGGAGCGTCCGCTCCCCATCGCCGTGATCGGCGCCGGCTTCAGCGGCACCATGGCGGCGATCCAGTTGCTGGCCCGCCTGCCGCGGGAGCGGTCTGTGCTGCTGTGCGAGCGCGCCGACACGTTCGGCCGGGGGCTCGCCTACGACACCGGCAACGACGCCCACCTCCTGAACCTGCGCGCCGCCAATATGAGCGCGTTTCCCGACCGGCCTCGGCATTTCGAGGATTGGCTGGGCCGCCTCGACCCGGCGACGGAGGGGGCGGGCATCCGCGCCACCCCGCCGGGCACTTTCGCCGCGCGCGGCCTGTTCGGGCGCTATCTCGGCGAGTTGCTGAGGCAGGCCGTCACCGCCGACGGCGCGCCGCGGCTCAACCTCGTCAACGACGCGGTCATCGACCTGGAGCCCGGCCCGCACGGCTTCGTGCTGCGCACCGAGGGCGGGCAGAGCCACCGGGTCGCGGGCGCCGTGCTCGCCATGGGCAACCTCGCCACAAAGGCCGCGCCGCGCAGCCGCTACCGGGCCGATCCCTGGCACATGGACGACCTCGGGCGGCTGCGCGTCGATCTGCCGGTGCTGATCGTCGGGACCGGGTTGACCATGGTCGATGCGGTGACGAGCCTGCGCGCGCGGGGCTTTTCCGGGCCGATCACCGCCCTCTCCCGCCGCGGCCTGCTGCCCAACCCCCACGCCTCGAACATCCCCTGGCCGCTGCCGGCGCTGACCGCCAGGGAGAGCGCCTCGCTGAGCGCGCTACTGGCGCGCATCCGCTCCGAGATCGCGCGGGCGGCGGCGGGCGGCGCGGACTGGCGCGGCGTGATCGACGGGTTGCGCCCGGTCACCGACGCGCTCTGGCGCGGCCTGCCGCCGACGGAGCAGGCCCGCTTCCTGCGCCACCTGCGCCCGTTCTGGGACGTCCACCGCCACCGCACCGCCCCGCCCGCCGACGCGACCATCCGCGCCGAGATCGCCCGCGGCACGCTCAGCATCCGGGCGGGCCGCATCCTGGTGATCGCCGACGGGGCGGACCACGCCGCGGTGACCTGGCGTCCGCGCGGCACGGGCGAGGATCGCGAACTCGCGGTGCAGTGCATCCTCGACGCTACCGGCATCGGCCGCGTCGAGGAGACCGACGATCCGCTGCTGCTGCGCTTGATCGCCCGCGGCCTCGTCCGTCCCGGCCCCTTCGGCCTCGGCCTCGACGCCGGTCCTGATTACCGCACGCAGGGGAGCCGCCGCAGCCCCGTCCTCTGGACCCTGGGGCCACTGCTTCGCGGGACTGTGTGGGAATGCATCGCGGTCCCCGACATCCGTAACGAGGCCGCCGACCTCGCCGGCGTGATCGCGGGCACCCTCGACCCGGCGGCGGCGGCCTGAGCCCCGCGCTGATTCAGGGAGCGTAGGCGCGGGCGCGCTCGGGCAAGCCGGGCACGGCAGTCGCCGGAACCGGCAGCGGCTCGGCAGTCCCGCCGGGCTCGCCATGGCCCGTTTCGCTGCTCTTCTCAACGCCCTTGGCCTTGACCGCCACCGCGTCCCATGGGCCGGCGATCTCGAACAGGGGGGCGGGGCGAGGGGTCCCCTCCCCGACGGCCGCCACGCGCGGCAGCACTTCGGCGCGGGCGAGGAAGCGGCGCTCGGGCAGGGAGATCCGCCCGCGCAGGGATGCCGTCAGGGCGCGGGCGTTGAGCGTGCCCTCGCCGATCTCGCCGACGCCGTCGCCGAACAGCACCGACAGGCTGGCGCGCTCGAAGGGTGTGCGTCCGTTACGGCGGGCGAGCGGGCCGGGGGCGAGGCGACCGCGCTGGATCACGTCGGCGAGGTCGAGCCCGGCGATGCTGCCGCCGTCGATGACGAGGCCGACCCGACCCGCGACCCGGCGCACGAGGCCGGAGACGTCGGTGCCCCTCCCCTCCAGGCTGACGCTGCCCTGGCCCGTGCCGAACACCCAGCGCGACTGGCCGAGATCGATCAGCAGGCCGCCGAGGTCGATCCCGTCGAATGCCCCTTGCGCCTTGATCTCGGTCTCGGCCGGGTCTGGTCCGACCGCCAGGGCGAGCCGGCCCTTGAGCGTGCCGCCCTGGAGCCCGGTGCGGTTCAGCGTGGCCTCGATGCCGCCCTCGCGCACCAGCACGCTCGAGGCGAGATCCTCCATCACCATCGGCCCGAGCCGGGCCCGGCCCGCCGAGATGCGCAGGTCGAGGTCGCCCCCGGCCAGCGGCCCCAGGGCGATCGGGCGGCGGCTCCAGGCGGCATCGCTCGCCCCTCCGACCTCTTCGCCCTCCCCTGCGCCGTCGAGCCCGGTCAGGCGCAGCAGATGGCCGAGCAGCGGCGAGAGGTTGAGGTCGTCCGATGCCAGCGTCGCCTGGACCGCGGCCCGGTGCGCGACGAGGGAGGCCGAGCCCGCTCCCTCTAGGACGGTGCCGCCGACGCTGACCCGCACGCTCGGCAACCGCAGCCCGTCGGCGCCGAGTTCGAAGCGCCCGTCCGCCGCGATGTCCTCGATGAGGGGCGAGAGGGCGAGGTCGCCCCCAATCCAGGCCAAAGTCTCCCCGAGCGAGCGCGTGGTCAGGGCCGCCCGCCCGCTCAGGGCGGGATCGGGACCGAGGCTGCCGCTGCCCTCCGCGCTCAGGGAGCCCGCCGGCCACGACGCGCTCGCGGCGAAGGGGCTGGGACGCCCCTGCGCGAGATCGCGCGGATGGAGGCCCGAGACGGAAAAACGCGCCGTTGCCCCGTTCCAGACGAGGCTGCCCGCGCAATCCAGCGCATCCCACCACAGGGGCCAGGACACGGTCAGATCGACCTCCCGTGCGGTCTGGGACGTGCCGTCGCGCGGATCGCGCCCGGTCACGGTGGCGCGGCTTAGGGTGATCCGGCGCGGATGGTCCGCCTCTTCGGCGGCGACGCCCTGCGAGAGTCGTCGCATCGGTCCGGCCCAGCGTGCATCCCCCTCGCCCGAGGGCAGCGACAGGCGTGCGCCGTCCAGCGCAAGGGCAGCGACCTCGGCCCGGCCGGAGAGAAGGGCGAGTGGATTCAACTGAATCGAGAGACGGCCGCCCTCGGCTAGCACCGGTCCGCTCCGGTCGTCCGCGGTCAGCCGCACGCCTTGGAAGCCGAGGCGGGGCAGCGGCAGCAGAGCGATCTCGGCGGGGCCATCAGCCGTGAGCGCCACCCCGTAGGATCGCTCCAGGCTGCGGCTGACGAAGGCCGCAGCCCCCGGCCAGTCCAGCGACCAGGGCAGGCAGGCGCCAGCCAGCCCGAGGCCGAGGATGCCGAAGCCCAGGAGGGGCAGAAGGGGCCGCGGCGCGGCGCATGGGGAATGGGCGCTCAGGACGGCGCTCCGTAACGGAGGGAGCCCGGCGCGGGGCGGGAATCCGTGAGAGGGCGGGAGTCCATAGCGGGTCCACCGGGATTTGTCGCGCGACCGACGTCAGGACGGCCGTGCGCGAAAATAATCCTTCACGCGCAAATGCGTCGCCGGTTTGACGGCAGGCTGGGCCGCGGTGCACATCTCCCTTGAGAGTCTTTGGGCGGATCGAGCCCGCTTATGCACAGGTCCTGCAGGCTCCCGCCAGAGGGGCGCAGGGCGCGAGGGGCGGAGGGACGGTGTCGATGAAGAAGGTGCATCCGGACGGGACGGCGGCGCTGGCCGGCCTCCTGCGCGACGGCATGACGATCATGGCCGGCGGCTTCGGCCTGTGCGGCATCCCCGACGAACTGATCGAGGCCGTGCGCGCGTCGGGCGCCAAGGGCCTGACCGTCATCTCCAACAACGCCGGCATCGACGGCGTCGGCCTCGGCAAGCTGCTGGAGACGCGCCAGATCGCCAAGATGATCTCCTCGTACGTGGGCGAGAACAAGGAATTCGCCCGGCAGTACCTCGGCGGCGAGCTGGAGATCGAGTTCAACCCGCAGGGCACGCTGGCCGAGCGCATCCGCGCCGGAGGGGCCGGCATCCCGGCCTTCTTCACCAAGACCGGGGTCGGCACGCTGATCGCAGAGGGCAAGGAGGTGCGCGACTTCGACGGCGAGGACTACGTGATGGAGCGCGGCTTGTTTGCGGATCTCGCCATTGTCCACGCGTTCAAGGGCGATACGGAAGGCAACCTCGTCTACCGGAAGACCGCGCGCAACTTCAATCCGATGATGGCGACCGCCGCCGAGGTGACCGTGGCCCAAGTGGAGCATCTTTTCGAACCCGGCGAGATCGATCCCGACCACATCCACACGCCCGGCATCTTCGTCCAGCGCATCGTGCACGTGCCGATCCGCGAGAAGCGCATCGAGCAGCGCACCACCCGCAAGCGCGCCGAGGCGGCTCCCGCCGGGGCCGGCGGCGGCCAGATCTGATCCGAGAACCGCCGTCCGGCCGCCGAGGGCCGGGGGCGGCTGTCATTAGTCTCTATGCGCTCCGCGACGCCGAACCGGGCTTCCCGCCGGCTCGCAGCGCCCCCCCAGGGGAAGGAACGAAAAGCATGGCCTGGACCCGCGAGCAGATGGCCGAGCGTGCAGCGCAGGAGCTGGAGGACGGTTTCTACGTCAACCTCGGCATCGGCATCCCGACGCTGGTGTCGAACTACATCCCCGAGGGCATGTCGGTGCAATTGCAATCCGAGAACGGCATGCTCGGCATGGGCCCCTTCCCCTTCGAGGGCGAGGAGGATCCCGACCTGATCAACGCCGGCAAGCAGACCATCACAGCACTGCCGACCACGAGCTACTTCTCGTCCGCGGACTCCTTCGGAATGATCCGCGGCGGGCACATCGACCTGTCGATCCTGGGCGCGATGCAGGTCGCGCAGAACGGGGATCTCGCCAACTGGATGATCCCCGGCAAGATGGTGAAGGGCATGGGGGGCGCCATGGATCTCGTCGCCGGCGTCAAGAAGGTCGTGGTGGTGATGGAGCACGTCGCTCGTGCCAAGGACGGCGCGGAGAGCCCGAAGCTGCTCAAGGCCTGCGATCTGCCTCTCACAGGCACGGGGGTAGTCGACATGGTGATCACGGATCTGGGCGTCTTCAGCATCGACAAGAAGGGCGAGGGAGGCATGACTCTGATCGAGCTTGCCTCGGGCGTCACCGAGGAGGAGGTCCGGGCCAGGACCGAGGGCGCCTTCGCGGTCGCCCTGAGCTGAGGGACAGGGCTCCGGTCCACCCGAGCCGCACGACCGAAAGGCTCGAGGCAAGCTCCAGGGGCGGCGAGGCGGAGACCGCCATCGTGGGGAGGTTGAAACCCCGAGCCGCGGTGAGGCGGCTCGATCCCTCCTCCCGGCCCGTTTCGGGACGCTCCCGGGGCCTGCCGTCGGGGCATGGCTAAGCCGGCATTAAGCCGACTCGTCGAAACCTCAGCATCGGCCGGGGGCGTGTCAGCGCCGTCGGCCGGGTTCGAGGCGACACGAGGATCTGTGCGTATGCGTAGCGTTCCGGCGGCGGACAACGTGATCCCCTTCCGACGGCCCGTGGGCTTGCCCCCCTCTCCGATGGCGGGGACCGTCGGATGGGCCGGTCGGGAACAGTCCTCCCCCTCTCCCGCCCGGATCCGTTCGCGGGCCGACCAGCGCAGCCTGATGGATGCGGTCTACGCCGCAGGGACGCTGGCGGTGGCCGCGGCCGACCGCGAGACCAAGCTGACCGCCTCCCGCCTGCAGGTCTATGGCTTCCTGACCATCGAGGAGGTGGGCGAGGACGAGAGCTTTCGCCGCCTGCGTCCTTCTGAGGCGATCCGTGCGCGTGCGGAGCGTCCGTGGCTCCTGTCCAAGGCGAGCTACGGAGCCAGCCTGCCGGTGACGATTCCGGCCGCCGACGACTTCCTGTTCGAGCCTGCCGGCCGTCCGGCCTAACCTTTTCCCACGCGACGGAGGCAGGCTGTTCGGGGGCAAGGGGCCGATACTAAGGGCTGCGACCGCGATCCCCCAGGATTGGTTTGCGTCTGCGGGATTCGGAGACCATCGTCGGCCTGGATTCGGAGCCTTTGTTGCAACGCAAGCGGGGTTGCGTGCAGCGATCCAGCCATGCTATCGCCCCTTGATCAGCAGAGGTTGCGGCCCGGACCTACCGATCGGCGCTGCCCCAGAGGCCTTGCTGCAGGATCCTGATCGATCAGGGTTTTGGGGGATAGTTTAACGGTAGAACAGTGGACTCTGACTCCTCTAGTCCAGGTTCGAATCCTGGTCCCCCAGCCACTCAAATCCTAAGTCATTCAGTTCGTTGAACTTCTCGCTGAGCCGCCCTGCGGACTGGCCTGTCCCCATTTGGTGGCCCAGGTTTGAAGTCAGTGCATCGTCGGTCGCGTGACGATGGTAGGGCGAGCCGACGGTACTGAGCCGCTTGGTTCCGTTGGCCAGATGACGACCTCTGGCGCAGGTGGGCA
>Ga0182229_1000211_pt1 | contig 15194 bp, 17 predicted proteins | sample G6R1MG_32_FD_129663 | JGI IMG/M metagenome (GOLD analysis project Ga0182229, IMG submission 129663) | Miscanthus phyllosphere microbial communities from Michigan, USA - G6R4_MAIN_07NOV2016_LD1 MG | ecosystem: Host-associated > Plants > Phyllosphere > Phylloplane/Leaf | place: USA: Michigan...
GCCCGAATCGGTGGCCGAGATCCGCGCCATCGCCGAGACGATCGCCAAGGCCGGCGGCACGCCGCTGGCGGTGGCCCGGGACGGCCGGCTGCTCGGCGTCGTCTATCTCAAGGACATCGTGAAGGGCGGCATCCGCGAGCGTTTCGCCGAACTGCGCCGCATGGGCATCCGCACGGTGATGATCACCGGCGACAACCCCATGACCGCCGCCGCCATCGCCGCCGAGGCGGGGGTGGACGATTTCCTCGCCCAGGCGACGCCGGAGGACAAGCTGGCGCTGATCCGCCGGGAGCAGGCCGAGGGCAAGCTCGTCGCCATGTGCGGCGACGGCACCAACGACGCCCCGGCGCTGGCCCAGGCCGATGTCGGCGTGGCCATGAACACCGGCACGGTGGCCGCCCGCGAGGCCGGCAACATGGTCGATCTCGACAGCGACCCGACGAAGCTCATCGAGATCGTCGGCATCGGCAAGCAGTTGCTGATGACGCGCGGCGCGCTCACCACCTTCTCCATCGCCAACGACGTGGCGAAGTACTTCGCCATCATCCCGGCGATGTTCCTGACGCTCTACCCGCAGCTTCAGGCCCTCAACGTGATGGGCCTCGCCTCGCCGCAGAGCGCCATCCTGTCCGCGATCATCTTCAACGCGGTCATCATCATCGCGCTGATCCCCCTCGCCCTGAAGGGCGTCGCCTACCGGCCCGTGGGCGCCGCCTCGCTGCTGCGCCGGAACCTGCTGGTCTACGGCCTCGGCGGGGTGATCGTCCCCTTCATCGGCATCAAGGCGATCGACCTCGCGGTCAGCGCCCTCCACCTCGCCTGAATACGAGTCCGCCCATGCTTACCCAGCTTCGCCCCGCCCTCGTCCTGATGGTCGCCCTCACGGCGATCACCGGCCTCGCCTATCCCCTCGCGGTCACGGGAATCGCGGGGGCCGTCTTCCCGGCCAAGGCCGCCGGCAGCCTCATCGAGCGCGACGGCCATGTCGTCGGCTCGTCCCTGATCGGCCAGAACTTCACCTCGGCCGGCTACTTCCACGGCCGCCCCTCGGCCACCACGGCCGCCGACCCGGCCGATGCGACCAAGACCGTGCCGGCGCCCTACAACGCCAGCAATTCGGCCGGCTCGAATCTCGGGCCGACCAGCGCGGCCCTGGCCGAGCGGGTGAAGGGCGATCTCGATACGCTCAAGGCGGGAAACCCCGGCGCCGCCGTGCCGGTGGACCTCGTGACCACCAGCGGCTCCGGCCTCGATCCCGACATCAGCCCGGAGGCCGCCCTGTTCCAGGTGCCCCGCGTCGCCAAGGCGCGATCTCTCCCCGAGGATCGCGTGCGGGCCTTGGTGACGGCGCGCATCGAGGGCCGTACCCTCGGCGTTATCGGCGAGCCCCGCGTGAACGTGCTGGCCCTGAACCTCGCCCTGGACGATCTTTCCCGCCCCTGACCCGATGCCAGAGACCGGACGCGACCCGAACCGCCCTTCGCCCGACGCTCTGCTCGACGCCGCGCGCCGGGAGGAGCGGGGGCGCGGCCGGCTCAAGGTGTTCCTCGGCGCCGCCCCCGGCGTCGGTAAGACCTACGAGATGCTGACCATCGGCCGGGCGCGGCTGAAGGCCGGGGCGGACGTGGTGATCGGCGTGGTCGAGACCCACGGGCGGGCGGAGACCGAAGCCCTGCTCGACGGGTTCGAGACGATCCCGCGGACCCGCGTGCCCTACCACGGCACCGTGCTGGAGGAGATGGACCTCGACGCGCTCCTCGCCCGCCGCCCCGACCTCGCCCTGGTGGATGAACTCGCCCACACCAACGCGCCCGGCTCGCGCCATCCGAAGCGCTATCAGGACGTGGAGGAGTTGCTCGATGCGGGCATCGATGTCCTGACGACGCTCAACATTCAGCACGTCGAGAGCCTGAACGACGTGGTGGCCGCGATCACCCGCATCCGCGTCCGCGAGACGGTGCCCGACAGCGTTCTCGACCGGGCGGACGACATCGAGGTGGTCGACCTCAACCCCGACGACCTGATCCAGCGCCTGAAGGACGGCAAGGTCTACGTGCCGGCCAATGCGGAGCGGGCGCTGAACCATTACTTCTCGCGCGGCAACCTGACGGCTCTGCGTGAACTCGCCCTGCGCCGCACCGCAGACCGGGTCGATGACGAGCTCATCAGCCACATGCGGGCCAACGCCATCGCCGGCCCCTGGGCGGCGGGGGAGCGGCTGCTGGTCTGCCTCAACGAGGATCCGCGCGGGGGGAGCCTCGTGCGGTACGCCAAGCGTCTCGCCGACCGGCTGCACGCCCCGTGGACCGCCCTGGTGGTGGAGGGGGCGCGCTCGGCCTCCCTCACGGAGGCGCAGCGCGACCGCATCGCCGACGCCCTGCGCCTCGCCGACAGGCTCGGCGGCGATGCCGTGACCATCCCCGGCGGGCGGCGCGTCGCGGAGGACATCCTCGCCTATGCCCGCTCGGCCAACGTGAACCACATCGTGGTCGGCAAGGCGTCGCGCTCCTGGCTGTTCGAATTGCTGAACGGCTCGGTGGTCCACGATCTCGTGCGCGGCTCGGGGGCGATCAGCGTCCACGTCGTGCCCGGCGAGGCGATGGCGCCGGAGGCCGCGAAATCCCGTGGCATCGCCGTCGCCGCGGCGCGGCGCGAGGGGTTGGGGCCGTATCTCTTCGCGATGCTCGTGACCGTCAGCGGCCTCGGCCTCGCGCTGGCGGCGCAGCCGACCCTCGGCTCGGAGAATGCCGACCTGTTCCTGCTGACGGGCGTCGTCGCCGTGGCGATCCGCAGCGGGCTCGGGCCGTCCCTCGCGGCCGTGGTCGCGGCCTCGCTCGCCTACAATTTCTTCTTCCTGCCGCCCCTCTACACCTTCACCATCGCCGATCCGTCGAACGTGGCGGCCTTCGTGCTGTTCACCATCGTCGCCGTGCTGGTCTCGAACCTCGCGGCGCGCTCGCGGCTTACGGCGGTCATCAGCCAGTCGCGGGCGCGGGCGACGGAACGGCTCTACGGCTTCTCGCGCAAGCTTGCGGGCTGCGGGACCCTCGATGACGTGCTTTGGGCGACCTGCGCGCAGATCGCCGCCATGCTGAATGTGCGGACGGTGCTGCTGCTGCCGGAGAACGACGCCGTGACCGTCCATGCCGGCTACCCGCCGGAGGATAGGCTGGACGAGGCCGACCTCGCCGCCGCCCGGTGGGCCTTCGACAACGACCGCCCGGCCGGACGCGGCGCCGACACCCTGCCGGGTGCGCGACGCCTCTTCATCCCCATGCGCACCGGGCGCGGCACCATCGGCGTGGTCGGGCTCGATGCGGACGGGACGGGGCCCATTCTCACCCCGGAAGACAGGCGCCTCCTCGACGCCCTGGCCGACATGGGGGCGCTCGCCATCGAGCGCGTCCGCCTCGTGGAAGATCTCGACAAGGCCGAGCGCGCCGCCGAGACCGACCGCCTGCGTCAGGCGCTGCTCACCTCGATCAGCCACGATCTGCGCACGCCGCTCTCCTCCGTGCTCGGCGCGGCGAGCACCCTGCGCGACCTCGATGCCGCGTTGCCCCCGGAGGCGAAGGCGGATCTGCTCGGGACCATCATCGAGGAATCGGAACGGCTGAACCGCTTCATCGCCAACCTCCTCGACATGACCCGGCTGGAAGCCGGCGCCGTGGCCCCGAACCTCGCCCTGCAGGATGTCGGCGAGATCATCGACACGGCGCTGCGCCGGGTGGACAAGGTGCTGCGCGGCCACCGGGTGGTGGTCGATATCGAGGCGGATCTCCCCGCCCTGCGGCTCGACCCCGTCCTGTTCGAGCAGGTGCTCGTGAACATCCTCGACAACGCCGCCAAATACGCGCCCGAGGGCTCGGCGGTGACGGTGCGCGCCCGCCGCGCGGAATCCCAATTGAGCATCGCGGTGACGGACGAGGGCGACGGCCTGCCCGAGGCGGATACCGAGCGCGTGTTCGACAAGTTCTACCGCGCCCGGAAGGGCGACCGGGTGCGCGCCGGAACGGGGCTCGGCCTCGCCATCTCGCGCGGCTTCGTGGAGGCGATGGGCGGGCGCGTCACGGCCGCCAACCGCCGCGACCGCCTCGGCGCCTGCTTCACGATCAGCCTGCCCGTGCCGGCGGGGCGGACCTCGAAGGACATCGCCGCATGAGCGCCACCGTCCTCGTGATCGACGACGAGCCGCCGATCCGCAAATTGCTGCGCATGGGGCTCTCGACGCAGGGCTACGCGATCCTCGAAGCGCCGGATGGGCGCACCGCCCTCGACGTGCTCAAGCGCGAGGGCGCCGACCTCGTCATCCTCGATCTCGGCCTGCCCGACATCCGCGGGCACGATCTGCTGAAGGCGATCCGCGCCGCCCATCCCGACCTGCCGGTGGTGGTGCTCTCCAGCCGCGACGACGAGGGCGGCAAGGTCGAGGCCCTGGACCTCGGCGCGGACGATTACGTCACCAAGCCCTTCGGCATGGCCGAGTTGCTGGCCCGCCTGCGGGCGGCCCTGCGCCACCAACTGGCCACGCAGGGCGAGCGGCCGATCTTCCGCGTCGAGGGGCTGATGGTCGATCTCGTCCGCCGCATCGTCCGCGTGAACGACGCGGAGGTGAAGCTGACCCCGCGCGAATACGATTTCCTGCGGGTGCTGGTGAACCATGCCGGCAAGGTGCTCACCCACGCGCAACTGATGCAGGCGGTCTCCACCTCGTCGGACCCGCAATACCTGCGGGTCTACATGCGCCAGCTCCGCCAGAAGCTCGAAGCCGATCCCGAGCGCCCGCGCCTCCTGCTGACGGAGACGGGCGTCGGCTACCGGCTTCGCGCCCCCGACGCGCCGTAGATCAGGTGCGCAGTTCGATGCGCTCGCCCGAGACGAGGACCGCGTCGGGCCGGCGGCCCGTCTCGACGCAGGCGTAGTGGAACGCGGCCTGCCGGTCGCGGAACAGGCCGCCGCCGCGTCCATGGATCTCGACGGCGACCCAGCGCCCCCGGGAATCCTGGCCGACGACGAAGGTGTTCATGGGCGCCGGCGAGGCGCTGACGAGAAGTGCGGGTGACATGGGAAGGAGGGGTTCACGCGATCCTCTGAGGACCGCGCCCCCCATGTGAGCCTGCCGACGTGAGGGTTCGAGGGGGCGAGCCGCCGGCCGCGATAAGGATGTCGTGAGGATCGGCCTCAGAGCGCCCGTTCGGGCTTCTTGCTCGTCAGCCGCAGGCTCAGCGGGCGCCCGGCGATGGCCCCGCCGAGCCCGTCGGTGATCGCCATCGGCAGGCAGCGCGACACCGCGCCGAGCGCCGCCGCGATGAAGCCGCGCTGCTCGTCACCCGTCCCGACGAGGCGGGAATGGGTGATGCGCGGCTGGCCGAGGAGCGAGCCGTCGCGTTTCAGGCTGAACAGCACCGTCACCTCGGAACCCACCGCCCCCGGCGGCACGCCGTCGAGCGTGGCGCAGGCGCCGAGCGTCCGCCACAGCGTGGCGAGATTGTCCGCCGGGGCGGCGTTAGCCCCGGCGGGATGGGCCGCGACGCCGAGGGCGAGAAGGGCGGCGCGGCTCCGGCGCATGGCCTAGCGGGGCGTGAGGGAGGCGGTCTGCCCGAACATGATCTTCTTGGCGTCCTCGCTCATGGTCTTACCGAAATCGGGGTTGATCTTCGGGGCGTGGGCGTAGGCCGCCTTGGTGCCGGGCCGCTCCGCGATGGCATGGAACCAGCGCTTCAGGTTCGGATGCTGGTCGAGGTCCTGGCCCTGCTTCTCCCACGGGACGATCCACGGGTAACAGGCCATGTCGGCGATGCTGTAATCCGGCCCCGCCACGAACTCACGGTCGGCGAGGCGACGGTCGAGGACGCCGTAAAGCCGGTTGGTCTCGTTCACGTAGCGCTTGATCGCGTAGTCGATCTTCTCCGGCGCGTACTGGCTGAAATGGTGGTTCTGGCCGAGCATCGGGCCGAGGCCGCCCATCTGCCAGAACAGCCATTGCAGCACCTCGTAGCGGCCGCACATCTCCTGCGGGATGAAGCGCCCGGTCTTCTCCGCGAGGTAGAGGAGGATCGCGCCCGATTCGAACAGGCTCATCGTGCCGCCGCCCTTCGGCTCGTGATCCACGATGGCCGGCATGCGGTTGTTCGGGGCGATCTTGAGGAAGTCCGGATCGAACTGCTCGCCCTTGCCGATGTTCACGGGCTTGATCGTGTAGGGCAGCCCGGCCTCTTCCAGGAACATCGTGACCTTGTGGCCATTCGGCGTCGGCCAGTAATGCAGATCGATCATCGCACGTCCTCGTTGCAGGCCGTCATCCCGGCCCGGTGCAGACGCGGGGGAGGTGGGACGGAAGACGCTTCGTATCAAGCAGGCCGAACCGAATCGCGCCGCCGGACTTAAATGCTTGGTCGCCGCCACGCCTGATCCGAACGAGCGCGCGGCCGGAGGAGCGAGCCTATGCCGTGGTACGCCGTGCGTCCGCGCGATCCCGCCGACCCGCGCTGGCCCCTGCCGGGGACGGAGCAGATCGTCCTGAAGGCCGATGACCCCGACGAGGCGCGGTCGCGGTTCCAGGAGGCCTATCCGAGCGAGCCCTATGGCAGCCCCGCCGTGCCGGTGCGCGATGCGGGGATCGGCAGCTTCAGCAGCGAGCCCGATGCCCTGACGATCGAAGAGACGAGCGAACCTCCCTCACCGAAGGAGTGATGCCATGGACCGCAAGACAGCGCGTTTGCGGGTGACGCTCGACGGCCAACTCCTGGATTACTGGTCGCGCGAGGCTGCCCGCCTCGACGCCCTGGCCGCGAATGCCCGGTTCGCGTGGCAGAAGCGCGGCTTCCTCCGCAAGGCCGAGCGCGCCCGCGCCCAGGCGGAACGGAGCCGCAGCCGGGAAGCCGAGCGCCAGGGTCCGACGCCCGACACGCCCGCCGAGTTGAGCCTGGGCTAAGAGGTATTCCCGGCACTCCAAGCTTTGCCATGGTCTTCCGGGGGCATCGTCGGATATGCAGCCGGCGTTCACCCATACGGTTCGACCATGGAACGCTCGCAGCAAGCCGCCCTGCTCAGCGCGGGGATCGGCGTCGCCGTCACGGCGCTGAAATTCTACGCCGCGTGGCTCACCGGGAGCCTCGCGCTGTATTCCGATGCGCTGGAGAGCATCATCAACGTGGTCGCGGCGGCGGGCGCGTTCATCGCCCTGCGCATTGCCGCCCAGCCGGCCGACGAGGACCACCCCTACGGCCACCACAAAGCCGAGTTCTTCTCGGCGGTGATCGAGGGCGCGCTCATCATCGTGGCCGCCCTGCTGATCCTGCGCGAGGCCTATACCGGTTTCCTCGATCCGAAGCCCCTCGATGCCCCGGCCGCCGGCTTGGCGATCAACGCCGTCGCGGGCGTCATCAACGCCGCCTGGGCGTGGGCGCTGCTCCGCTGGGGCCGGGAATGGCGGTCGCCCGCCCTGATCGCCGACGCCCGGCACATCTTCGCCGACGTGTTGACCTCGATCGGCGTGCTCAGCGGCGTCGCGGCGGTGTGGTTCACGGGGATGCCGGTCCTCGATCCGGCCATCGCGGGCCTCGTCGCGCTCAACATCCTGTGGTCAGGCTACCGCATGGTCCGCGAGTCGGTCGATGGGCTGATGGACAAGGCCGCGTCGCCCGAGGTCGTCGGGCAGGTCCGCGCCCTCATCTCGCAGCACGGGGAGGGCGCCCTGGAGGCGCACGACGTGCGCACCCGCTCCGCCGGCAGCGCGACCTTCGTGGATTTCCACCTCGTCGTGCCGGGGGAGATGACGGTCGCGGAATCACATTGCATCTGCGACCGTCTGGAAGACGCCCTCGCCACCACGATCCCCGGCACCGTGGTGACGATCCATGTCGAGCCCGGCGACAAGGCCAAGGCGCGCGGCGTGCCGGTGCTCTGACGCGGGCGGGATCAGCTCCAGGCGTGGAACGGCGGGTTGACGCCGTTGAGGGCGTGATTGCCCACGATGGCGTATTTCCAGCGCACCGGATCGTGCAGCGTGTGGGTCCGGGCGTTGCGCCAGTGCCGGTCGAGATTCTCGGCGGCGAGGGTCGAGCGGGTGCCCGCAAGCTCGAACAGCTTGTTCGACGCGGCCAGCGCGATCTCGGTGGTGAGCACCTTCGCCTCCGCCACCGCGAGTTGGGCGGCGGCGACCGTCTCCGCATCCGGCGCGGCGATGGCGGCGTCCAGCGACTCGCCCGCGCGATCGAGCAGCGCCTCGGCGGCGTGCTGGCGGATGGTGAGATCGCCGATGGCCTGGATCGTATAGGGATCGTCCGAGGCGCGCTCCTGCCCGCTGTCGATCCACGGCCGGGCTTTCTCCCGCACGAAGGCGATGGTGTCGTCCAGCGCGGCGCGGCCGATGCCGGCATCGATGGCCGCCTGGATGATCTGGAACACCGCCCCGTCCGTGCGCGGCCCCTCGTAGCCCTTCCAGGCCGGGACGAGGTGCGTCTTCGGCACCCGCACATCCTCGATGAGCACCGTGCCGCTCGCCGTGCCGCGCTGGCCGAAGGCGGACCAATCGTCGATCACCGTGAGGCCCGGCGCATCCCGCTCGGCGATGGCGTACCACGCGCGCCCCTCGCCATCGACGGCGACGATGGGCACGAGATGCGCCAGCAGGGCGCCCGTCGCGTAGAATTTCTGGCCGCGCACCACGACGTGGTCGCCGTCGTCCACGAAGCGGGTCTCGAAGTCGGCGGCGCGCTTCGTGCCCCGCTCCGAGAAGGCGTTGCCGAAACGGATGCCGCGTAGCACCTCCCCGAACAGCAGCGCCTTCTGCGCCTCGTCCGAAACGGTCCTGATCGCGGCGACGATCCCGAGATGGTTCTGCGCGATCTGGCCAACGGACGGGTCCGCCGCCGAGACGATGGCGATGACCCGCGCCAGGGTCCGGTAGGACACCTCCGGCCCGCCATAAGCCTTCGGCACGTTGATGGACCAGAGGCCGCTCTGCGAGAAGGCATCGACCTCGCGAAGGGGCCGTACCGCGTCGCGGTCCCGCTCCGACGCGCCCGCGCGGATCTCGGCGGCGAGGGTGGTGGCGACCGTGATCGCCTCCGCGTCGTCGCGGATCACATGGGCCGGCGTCGTGGGTTTGGGCGGCCCGGGCACGCCGGCCGCGCTACCGCCGAGGGAGTGTGGGGCGAGGGCGATGGTCATGGCAGCCTCCGCGCTCAGGCCGCAGCGGCGGCGGGCGCCGCCTGACGGGCCGCTTCCAAGGCGCGGACCCTCGGCAGGATCTCCCGGCCGAAATACTCCACCTCCTCCTGGAAATGCAGGAAGGCCAGCAGAATGAGGTCGGCACCGGCATCCTTGAGGGCGATGATGCGCTCTGCGATCTGGTCCGGCGTGCCAATCAGATTCGAGCGGAAGCCGTCATTGTATTGGACGAGATCCTCGAAGGTGGATTTCGCCCAGTTGCCCTCGCCCTCGGGGCTGGCCTTGCCGGCGTTCTTCGCCTCGTGCCCGAACGCCTTCACCGCATCCGGGTCGGCATGGGCGATGATCTCGTCGAGGACGGCGCGGGCCTCCTCCTCGGTGTCGCGGGCGATGACGAAGGCGTTCACGCCGATCTTCGGCGCGTTGCCGCTCTCGGCCGCCTTGGCGCGGATGTCATCGACCTGCGTGCGGATCGCCTCCGGCGTATTGCCGTTGGTGAAGTACCAATCGGAGACCCGCGCGGCCATGTCCCGCGCCGCCCGCGACGAGCCGCCCTGGAAGATCTCCGGCAAGGGTTCGGCCGGCTTCGGCTTCAGCGTGTAGTTCGTGTAGCGGTAGAAATCGCCACGGAAGGTGAAGTTGTCCTGCGTCCAGATCCCCCGCAGGGAACGGATGAATTCCTCCGACCGGCGATAGCGCTCGTCATGGTCGAGCCAGGGCTCGCCGATGGCGCGGAACTCGCCGGAGAACCAGCCCGAGACGATGTTCACCGCGATGCGCCCACTCGTGAGTTGCGAGATCGTGGCGATCTGCTTCGCAGCCAGCGTCGGGTTCCACGGGCCGGGCAGGATCGCGGCGATGACCTTCAGCTTGGTCGTGGCGGCGAGAAGGGCGTGGCTGAAGGCGACCGACTCGTGCTGGTACTCGGCTCCGTAGCCGGCGGTGAAGCGGATCTGCGTGAGCGCGTAGTCGATCCCCGCCTCTTCCGCGATCTGGGCCAGTTTGCGGTTGTACTCCGCGTCCCAGCTCGTCCGCTGCGGGATACGGCTGATGACGAGGCCACCGGACACGTTCGGCACCCAATAGGCGAAACGAACAGGCTCGGAATCGGTGTGCTCGCGACGAATGGTCATGGCGCGGCGAAGTCCTTCTAGGGGGCGAAGTACATCGCGACGTTTCATGGCGTCCGCTGAAGTACTTCGGCTGATCCGACAGCCAGAGTATCGCCAGCCTATTCCACCCCGTCAAAGGAACGTTCGGCTCTTTTCGAACGAAGACCCGGAACGACCTGCCACCGCCCCCACGTCAGTGAGGGCGGTTCGTTCTCTTGTCCAAATGTATGCAGAACGGGGTGGTTCAGGCCGGCTCGTGCAGCCGCCGCCACGCGAACACACCGAACACGCCGACGAGGCAGGCGGCGATGCCGTACCACGTGAAGGCATATTGCAGGTGGTTGTTCGGCAGATCGACGCGCAACTGGCCGCCGCGCGGCCACGTCGTCTGGCCCGGCACCGCATCGGCCTCGATCAGGTAGGGCGCGACGTCGCCGAGCCCCCGCGCGGCGGCGATGCCCGCCACGTCGCGGTTGAACCATTCGCCCTTCGCGGGATCCGGCGCCGGCACGAACATCCCGCGCGGCTCGCTCGCCCGCAGGATGCCGGTGACGCTGGTCTCACCCTCGGACAGCCCGGCGGCACGGTCGGCCTGCGCCTTCAGTTCCGTCGGAACGAAGCCGCGATTGACGAGGACGGTGCCGCCGTCGTCGCGCACGAAGGGGGTGAGGACGTAATAGCCCTGGAGCGCCCGTCCCGGCGTCTCGCCCGCCGCGAGGCCGTGAACCAGCGTCTCCCGGTCGTTGAGGAAATGGCCCGTCACGCGCACATGCCGGAACTCGTCGGCCGGATCCCAAGCCGCCGGAGCCGGCGGCGCCACCGGCTCGGCCTTGGATTGCGCGATGATCCGACCGATCAGGCCCTCTTTCCACGACTTGCGCTCGACCTGCCACGTCCCGAGGCCGATCAGAATCGCCAGCGCGATCAAAGCAGAGAGACCCGGCGCGATCAGATCGCGCCACGCGCCGGCCCGAATACCACTCACAGCTCGAAGCGGCCCTCCTCGGCCTTGTTCTTGAACTGCAGCGCGATCAGCAGCCCCTTCAGGGGGCGCACCAGCAGCAGGCTCAAGCCGATGGAGAGGGTGCCCGCCACCAGGGCGTGGACCCAGATCGGCGGCTCATAGCTGATCTCCAGCCACAGGGCGGTGCCAACGACAATGAGGCCGACGATCGACATGACGAAGAAGGCCGGCCCATCCGCCGAGTCGAAGCTCGAATAATCGAGGTGGCAGACCTCGCAGCGGGGCCGCACGGTGAGGTAGCCCTGGAACAGGTGGCCTTCGCCGCAGCGCGGACAAGCGCCGCGCAAACCTGTCGGTATCGGCGGGGGGGTAGGCATGGCGATCCAGTACGTTGAGACTGTCGCTAAGATAAGGGCTGCCGCAGAACGAAGAAGGGGCGGCCAAGGCCGCCCCGTCATGTGTTTGGGTCAGTGTTCTTTTCGAAGACCCGCCCGTCAGTGGGCCGCGTGACCGATTCCCGAGCCCCACACGTAGATGGCGGCGAAGAGGAACAGCCAGACAACATCGACGAAGTGCCAGTACCAAGCGGCGAATTCGAAGCCGAGATGCTGCTTGGGCGTGAAGGAGCCGGCATAGGCTCGCATCAGGCAGACGGCGAGGAAGATGGTGCCGATGATGACGTGGGCGCCGTGGAAGCCCGTCGCCATGAAGAACGTAGACGAGTAGATGCTGCCCGCGAAGCCGAACTCGGCGTGGCTGTACTCGAAGGCCTGGCAGGCCGTGAAGATGACGCCGAGGACGATCGTCAGCCACAGGCCGTACTTCAAGCCCTTGCGGTCCCCTTCGAGGAGGGCGTGGTGCGCCCAGGTGATGGTGGTGCCGGAGGTGAGCAGGATCAGCGTGTTGAGCAGCGGCAGGTGCCACGGGTCGAACGCTTCGATGCCCTTCGGCGGCCAGACACCGCCGGTGAACTCCACGCGCGACACCTGGATCGGGTCGGCGGTGTAGAGGGCGGCCTCGAAGAAGGCCCAGAACCACGCGACGAAGAACATCACCTCGGAGGCGATGAACATCATCATGCCGTAGCGGTGATGGAGCTGGACGACGCGGGTGTGACCGCCGGCATCGGCCTCGTGCGCGACGTCCTTCCACCACGAGTACATGGTGTAGAGCACGCCGACCGCGCCCAGGCCGAACACGTAGGGGCCCGGCGACAGGGTGCCGATCTGCAGGCTCTTCATCCAGAACACGGCGCCGAACGCCATGAGGAAGCCGGAGAAGGCGCCGATCAGCGGCCACGGACTCGGCGCGAGGATATGGAAGTCGTGATTCTTGGCGTGCGCCTCAGCCATCGTCCCGTCGCTCCTCACGCGGCGGTGTAAGCCCTTCCGGCACCACCGCTCTTGCCCAGCTTACCCGCAGCTTTAATCGCTCCGGGCCCTTATTGTCACGCGCCCGCGATCAGAAATCGCGTTTCGTCCCCGACGGTGCCGTGTTGGCCACGGACGCCGTCACCGGCTGCCCGTTCTTCGAGGCGAAATACGTGTACGACAGCGTCATCTCGGACAGATGCGCGGTGTTCGAATCGTCCCGCACGGCCGGATCGACGTAGAAGACGACCGGCACGTCGATGGTCTCGCCCGGCTGCAGGGTCTGCTCGTTGAAGCAAAAGCAGGCCACCTTCACGAAGTAGCCGCCCATCAGGCCCGGCTGCACGTTGAAGGTCGCGACACCGGTCGAGGGCTTGTCGCTCGCGTTCTTCACGCGGAAGAACACGGTCTTGGTCTCGCCGAGCTTCGCCTCGACCTGGTTCGCCTCGGGAGCGAACTTCCACGGCAGGCCGGGCGCGACGTTGGTGTCGAAATGGACGACCATGCTGTCGTTGCTGTGCGCGGCGGCGACCGAGAGGGCGGGGCCCTGCCGGGGCGTGCCGTCGTAGCCCGTCGCCTTGCAGAAGGCGTTGTAGAGGGGCACCGAGGCGTAGGCCAGGCCGACCATTCCGAAGGCCACGCCCGCGCAGATCACCGCCGTGCGGGCGGCGCCGCGTGTGGTCGGGGGGCGAGGGGACAAGGCAGTCATCGCGTCTCCCTCTAGAGCGGCCGATTGAGAACCTGCGGGCCTAGCTTCGCGATGGTCAGCACGAAGAACAGCAGCACCATCGCGCCGAGCGCCAGGGCGATCGCCACCGAGCGCTTGCGGCGGCGCGCTTCCTCCTCGGGGGTGAGGGGCCGATACTCGATCTTCGGATCCGGCATCATGGCTCAGGCCACGACCGCGCGGAACAGGCCGAGGCTCTGCTCGGCCAGCAGCGCCGAGAACAGCGCGAAGAGATAGAGGATCGAGAAGCCGAACAGGCCCATCGCGGCCTTCTTCTCGGCCTCGCCGGTCTTGTTCTTCAGAACGCGGACGCTGAGCGCCACCATGCCAATCCCGCCCACCGTGCCGACCACGGCGTAGAGGAGGCCACCGAAGCCGAGGGCCACGGGAACGAGGCCGAGCGGCGCCAGGAACACCGAATACCAGACGATCTGGCGGCGGGTGGAATCCGGGCCGGCGACGTTCGGCATCATCGGGATGCCGGCGCGGGCGTATTCACCGGCCTTGATGAGCGCCAGGGCCCAGAAGTGCGGGGGCGTCCAGATGAAGATGATAGCGAACAGCACCAGCGACTCGATGCCGACCTGCCCGGTGACGACCGCCTGACCGATGACCGGGGGCAGGGCGCCCGCCGCGCCGCCGATGACGATGTTCTGCGCGGTCGCCCGCTTCAGCCACATCGAGTAGATCACCGCATAGAACACGATGGTGAAGGCGAGCAGCGCCGCCGACAGCCAGTTCGCGGCAAGCCCGAGCACCAGCACCGACGCCACGGAGAGGAACAGGCCGAAGCCCAGCGCCTCGCCGGAGGTGATCTTACCGGCGGGGATCGGCCGGCCCGAGGTCCGGGTCATCACCGCGTCGATGTCGGCGTCCCACCACATGTTGAGGCAGCCCGAGGCGCCCGCGCCCACCGCGATGGCGAAGAGCGAGATCACGCCGATGGCCGGCGCGACATGCCCGTGCGACACGCTCATCCCGACCAGCGCCGTGAAGATCACGAGCACCATCACCCGCGGCTTCAGCAGGGCGAAGTAGTCCGGAACGTCGCCGCCGACGGACGCGACCGCAGGGCTCAGGGTGTTGGTGGCACTCGTCATCAGGTTCGCTGCTGCTCGGCCCGCGACCACGGTGCGGCATGCGCCACGGGGTCGTCACTCAGGTGCAAGTCCGTTCAAGGTGTCGGGGCTCTGCGGCCCGCGTCCCCCGGCAATCGGCCCCGGGGCGCCCTTGCCGGGAGGTCGCACGCGGCGGCCTCCGGGGAAGGGCGGGGGCCGCGAACGGCCCCCGGCTTCGTGTGATCAGTGAACGCCCGGCTCGTCGATGATGCGGGGCAGCGTCTCGAACTGGTGGAAGGGCGGCGGCGAGGACAGGGTCCATTCCAGGGTGGTGGCACCCTCGCCCCACGGGTTGTCAGCGGCCCGCTCCTTCGACCGGAACGCCAGGACGACGCCGATGACGAAGACGAACATGCCGAGGCCGAAGATGTGGCCGCCGTAGGTGGAGACCTTATGCCAGCCGGCGAAGGCTTCCGGATAGTCGGCGTAGCGACGCGGCATGCCGGCGAGGCCGAGGAAGTGCATCGGGAAGAACAGGACGTTCGCGCCGATGAAGGCCAGCCAGAAGTGCAGCTTGCCGGCCCACTCGGGGATGATGTGACCGGTCATCTTCGGGAACCAGTAGTAGACACCGGCGAAGATGATGAACACGGCGCCGAGTGAGAGCACGTAGTGGAAGTGCGCCACGACGTAGTAGGTGTCGTGCAGATACTTGTCGACGGCCGAGTTCGCCAGCACCACGCCGGTGACGCCACCAACGGTGAACAGGAAGATGAAGCCCACGGCCCA
>Ga0182229_1000214_pt1 | contig 15144 bp, 11 predicted proteins | sample G6R1MG_32_FD_129663 | JGI IMG/M metagenome (GOLD analysis project Ga0182229, IMG submission 129663) | Miscanthus phyllosphere microbial communities from Michigan, USA - G6R4_MAIN_07NOV2016_LD1 MG | ecosystem: Host-associated > Plants > Phyllosphere > Phylloplane/Leaf | place: USA: Michigan...
GCCAGCACCGCGCCCTCGTGCAGGCAGGTGACGCGGCATTGGAGCGCCCGCACGAAATGCATGTCGTGCTCCACCACCACCACGGCGTGGTCCCCCGCGATCCGCCGCAGCAGCTCGGCGGTCTGGGCGGTCTCGGCGTCGGTCATGCCCGCCACCGGCTCGTCCACGAGGAGGAGCTTCGGGTCCTGCGCCAGCAGCATCCCGATCTCCAGCCATTGCTTCTGCCCGTGGCTGAGGTCCGCCGCCGGCCGGGCCCGGTGGGCGATGAGGCCGACCGTGGTGAGGATCGCGTCGATGCGCTCGGCCGCCACGCGGTTGCGCCAGCCGAACAGGGAGGCGGCCGCCGCGCGCGGGCCCTTCAGCGCCAGCAGGACGTTGTCGGCCACCGTGTGGCTCTCGAACACGGTGGGCTTCTGGAACTTGCGGCCGATGCCGAGGTCGGCAATGGCCGGCTCGTCGAGGGCGAGGAGGTCGTGCGCGCCGTCGAACAGGGCGATGCCGCTGTCGGGCTTCGTCTTGCCGGTGATGCAATCCATCATCGTGGTCTTGCCGGCGCCGTTCGGGCCGATGATCGCCCGCATCTCCCCCGGCAGCAGCGTCAGCGACAGGCCGCGCAGGGCCTTGTAGCCGTCGAAGGTGACGCGCAGGTCATCGACGTAGAGCAGCGCCCCCGTCACCTTCGTCTTGTTGGCCGGGCCGGCGGCGGGCCGGTCCATCACGGCGGTGGCGCTCACGAGCCTCGTCCCTCTTCCGCGAGCTTCGGGGCGATCTCGGGCTCCGGCGGGAGCTTCGCCGCCGCCCGGCGGCTGCCGAACTTCTCCATGAGCGTCCCGACGATGCCCCGCGGCATGAACAGCGTCACCACCACGAACAGGGCGCCGAGCGCGAAGAGCCACGCATCGGGCATCGCGCCGGTCAGGATGGTCTTGGCGTAGTTGACGATCACGGCGCCGAGCGCCGCGCCGACCAGGGTGCCGCGTCCGCCGACGGCGACCCAGATCACCGCCTCGATGGAATTGCCCGGCGCGAACTCGCCGGGGTTGATGATGCCGACCTGCGGCACGTAGAGGGCGCCGGCCACGCCCGCCATCATCGCCGAGACGGTGAAGGCCAGCGTCTTGAAGTGCTCCGGCCGGTAGCCGAGGAAGCGGGTGCGGCTCTCGGCGTCGCGCACGGCGATCAGGATCTTGCCGTAGGCCGAGACGGTCATCACGCGGGCGATCAGGTAGCCGAGCGCCAGGGCGATGCCGGTGGCGACGAAGATACCGACGCGGAAGCCCTGGGACTGGACGTTGAATCCCAAAAGATCCTTGAAGTCGGTGAGGCCGTTGTTGCCCCCGAGCCCCATGTCGTTGCGGAAGAAGGCGAGCATCAGGGCGTAGGTCATCGCCTGGGTGATGATCGACAGGTAGACCCCCGTCACCCGCGAGCGGAAGGCGAGCCAGCCGAACAGGAAGGCCAGCAGCCCCGGCACGAGGAGCACCATCAGCGCGGCGAACGCGAAATGGTCGAACCCGTACCAATACCAGGGCAGGCTCTTGTAGTTCAGGAACACCATGAAGTCGGGCAGGAGCGGATTGCCGTAGACGCCCCGGCTGCCGATCTGGCGCATCAGGTACATGCCCATCGCGTAGCCGCCGAGCGCGAAGAACGCCCCGTGGCCGAGCGAGAGGATGCCGCAATAGCCCCAGACGAGGTCGAGGCTGACGGCCAGCAGCGCATAGGCGAGGTACTTGCCGAACAGCGAGACGAGGTAGGTCGGCAGGTGCAGCCCGGAGCCCTCCGGCACGGCGAGATTCAGCACCGGCACGGCGAGGCAGAAGGCCGCCAGCACAGCGAGGAAGATCCAGCCCTTCAGGTCGATGAGGCGGGTGCGGGGGGGCATGGCGCTCACGATTCCACCGCCCGGCCCTTGAGCGCGAACAGCCCGCGCGGGCGCTTCTGGATGAACAGGATGATGAAGATCAAAAGCCCGATCTTGGCGAGCACCGCGCCGATATACGGCTCGGCCAGCTTGTTCACGACGCCCAGCGTCAGGGCCGCGACCAGCGTGCCCCAGAGGTTCCCGACGCCGCCGAACACCACCACGAGGAACGAGTCGATGATGTAGCCCTGGCCGAGGTTCGGCGAGACGTTGTCGATCTGCGACAGGGCCACCCCCGCGATCCCGGCGATGCCGGAGCCGAGCCCGAAGGTGAGGGCATCGACGTAAGGGGTGCGGATGCCCATCGCGGCGGCCATCCGCCGGTTCTGGGTGACGGCGCGGGTCTTCAGGCCGAACGAGGTCTTCCGCAGGACGAACAGCAGGCCGAGGAACACCGCCAGGGAGAACAGGATGATCCACATCCGGCCCCAGGTGACGGACAGGCCGTAGAAATCGAAGGCACCGCTCATGAAGGCGGGGGCGCCGACCTCGCGGTTGGTCGGCCCGAAGAGCGAGCGCACCGCCTGCTGGAGCACGAGGCTGACACCGAAGGTGGCGAGCAGGGTCTCCAGCGGCCGCCCGTAGAGGAAGCGGATGATGAACCGCTCGATCAGCACCCCGACCAGCCCCGCCACGAGGAAGGCGCAGGGGATGCTGATGGCCAGCGACCACGGGAACAGGGCCGGCGCCTTGGTGCGGATCGCCTCCTGCACGAGGTAGGTCGTGTAGGCCCCGAGCATCACCATCTCGCCGTGGGCCATGTTGATGATGCCCATCACGCCGAAGGTGATGGCCAGCCCGATCGCCGCCAGCAGCAGCACCGAGCCGAGCGAAATCCCGTACCAGACGTTCTGCAGCGCCCCGAGGATCGCGAGGCGCGTCTCGATGGCGGCGATGCCCCGTCCGGCGGCGGCGCGCACCGCCTCGCTCGGATCGGCGCCGAGGCCGCGCAGGATGCCCATCGCATCGCCGTCGCCCCGCGCCTGGATGGCGGGCAGAGCCGCGAGTTTTTCGGATTCGGACGTGCCGGGTTTGGCCAGGAGGACGGCGGCGCGGGCCTCGCTCATCACCTGCTTGACGCCCGCATCTTTCTCCCGCGCGAGCGCGGTGTCGAGGGCGGGGAGGGCGGCGGCGTCCCGGGCTTTGAACACGGCATCCGCCGCCTCCCGGCGCTTGGCCGGATCGGGGCTCACGAGGTTCAATTGGCCCTGCGCCGCCTCGATGCCGCGACGGACGCGGTTGTTGGCGCGAACGGCCTTGAGCGCGGGATCGTCGGGCGCGGCGGCGCCGGTCTTCGCGTCGGTGAGCGCGCTGCCCTGGCGGATGAAGAGGGCCTTGTCCGAGGGCCGCGCCAGGAGGCGCCCCTCCGACAGGGCCGAGAGCACGGCCCCCGCCCGCGGATCGCCGCTCGCGGCGAGCCCCGCCACGCCGGCCTCGATCTCGGCATAGCTCTCGCCGGCGAGCTGCGCGTAGGGGTCGGGCGCCTGGGCGAGCGCCGGACCGGCGAGGAGCAGGAACAGGAGGGTGAGGAGGCGGATCATGCAAGGGGATCGCGTGGAGTGGCGCGGGTACCCCTCTCCCCGCTGGCGGAGAGAGGCCCACGGACACCTTGGCGTGTCCGTGGGAAGCGGAGGCGAAGCCGAAGCGAAGGTGAGGGGGCTTGCCGGATGAGTCTCGGTCGGCACGCCCCCTCACCCCCGGCTGCCGCCTCGCGTCGCCCCCGACAAGGGGGGCTCAGCCCTCTCCCCGCAGGACGGGGAGAGGGGGGACTCACGTCACGCCCCGCCGCACTTCTTGGTCTTGGTGTTGTAGTTGCCGCAATTGAGCTTCACCCAATCGGCTTCGAGGTCCTTCGAGCCGTCGAGCTGCTTCGACCACGCCTCGCCGGGGATCAGCGTGTCGGTCTTCCACACCACGTCGAACTGGCCGTTGCCTTCGATCTCGCCGATGAAGACCGGCTTGGTGATGTGGTGGTTCGGCAGCATCTGGGCGGTGCCGCCGGTGAGGTTCTTCTGCTCGATGCCCGGCAGGGCGGCGATGACCTTGTCCGGGTCCGTCGTGCCGGCCTTCTCGACCGCCTTCACCCACATGTTGAAGCCGATGTAATGGGCTTCCATCGGGTCGTTGGTGGTGGCCTTGGGGTTCTTCTTGAACGCCTGCCACTTCTTGATGAACTCTTCGTTCTCCGGCGTCTTGATCGACTCGAAGTAGTTCCAGGCCGCGAGGTGGCCGACCAGCGGCTTGGTGTCGATGCCCGCGAGTTCCTCCTCGCCCACCGAGAAGGCGACGACGGGGATGTCGGTGGCCTTGATGCCCTGGTTGCCGAGTTCCTTGTAGAACGGCACGTTCGCGTCGCCGTTGATGGTCGAGACCACGGCGGTCTTCTTGCCGGCCGAGCCGAACGCCTTGATCTTCGACACCTCGGTCTGCCAATCGGAGAAGCCGAACGGCGTGTAATTGATCATGATGTCCTCGGCCGCGACCCCCTTCGACTTGAGGTAGGCTTCGAGGATCTTGTTGGTGGTGCGCGGGTAGACGTAATCCGTGCCCTCCAGCACCCAGCGCTTGGCGCCGCCGCCATCCTCGGACATCAGGTAATCGACCGCCGGGATCGCCTGCTGGTTCGGCGCGGCGCCGGTGTAGAACACGTTGCGCTCGCTCTCCTCGCCCTCATACTGGACGGGGTAGAACAGGATGTTGTCGAGTTCCTTGAACACCGGCAGCACCGACTTGCGCGACACGCTGGTCCAGCAGCCGAACACGGCCGAGACCTTGTCCTTCGAGATCAGTTCGCGGGCCTTCTCGGCGAAGAGCGGCCAGTTCGAGGCCGGATCGACCACCACCGGCTCCAGCTTCTTGCCGAGGAGGCCGCCCTTGGCGTTCTGCTCGGCGATGAGCATCAGCATGGCGTCCTTCAGGGTCGTCTCCGAGATCGCCATCGTGCCCGACAGCGAATGGAGGATGCCGACCTTGATGGTCTCTTCCGCCCGTGCGGCGCCCGTCGAGAGCGCACCGAGGGCGAGGCCGGCGGCCAGCGCGGCGGCCGAACTCCAGGTCTTCCAAGTCTTCACGGTCATCCCCTTGTCGTCTGCGCGAGACGTCGCAGACTGAGGCAATGGCCGTGCCAGTTTTTTGGGCAAAACCGCGGATCGAAGCCCCGGAGCGATCACAGGCCAGTGCCGTCATCCCGGCGCGGTCCGGTCTCTGCTAAAGCCGGGCGGTCAGCCCGGAGAGAGCGATGATGCATGAGTCCGACGCGGCCCCGCAGCGCATCGCCCTGATCGGCGCGCCGATCGAGGTCGGCACCCACGAGCCCGGGGCGCTCATGGGGCCGGCGGCCCTGCGCACCGCCGGGCTGGTGCGCACGCTGCGGGACCTCGGCCACGCGGTGGAGGACAGGGGCGACATCGCCCCCGCCGGCCTCGCGCCCGGCGCCACGGGCCTGCCGGCGGTGGCCGCCTGGGCGCAGGCGCTGTCGGAGGCCGTCGAGGCGGCGCTCGACGAAGGGGCGGTGCCGCTGGCCGCCGGGGGCGATCACAGCCTGTCGCTCGGCTCCGTCGATGGGGCCATGCGCCATTGCGCCCGCACCGGGCGGCCGCTCATGGTGCTGTGGCTCGACGCCCATGCCGACTTCAACACCCTGGAGACTTCGCCCTCCGGCAACGTCCACGGGATGCCCCTGGCGGCGCTCTGCGGCGAGCCCGGCTTTACGGCCCTGTTCCGCCAGCCGGCGCCGCCGCCGCTGGACCCGCGCCGGGTCCATCTCTTCGGCCTGCGCTCGGTGGATGCCGGGGAGCGCGCCCTGGTCCGTGCCCGGAAAGTGGGCGTCACCGACATGCGCGAGATCGACGAGTTCGGCGTCGTCGCGCCCCTGCGCCGGCTGCTGGAACGGGCGGCCGAGGCGGGCGCCCATCTCCATGTGAGCTTCGACATCGACTTCCTCGACCCGTCCATCGCCCCGGCCGTGGGGACGGCGGTGCCGGGCGGGGCGACCTTCCGCGAGGCGCATCTCATCATGGAGATGCTGCACGATTGCGGCCTCGTCGGCTCGCTGGACGTGGTCGAACTGAACCCGTTCCTCGATGAGCGGGGGCGCTCGGCGCGGGTGCTGGTGGAGCTGGTGGCCAGCCTGTTCGGCCGCCGCATCCTCGACCGGCCGTCCTCGCCGGAGCCGTTGCCTGCGGAACAGGCAGGGCGCGGGTGAGGGCGATGCACACGGAACAGGCAATCGGCGCCCCCTCGCGGCAGCGCTCCGTGGGCACGGTCCGCCTCGCGGTGGGGCCGAGCGGGGAGGGCGGGCCGACGCGCCTGCGCGACCTCGCCGAATCCGGCCCCTCGCGCCTGCGCTTTCCCCGGGTCGGGGACGTGCCGGAGGCGGTTCTCGTCAACACGGCGGGCGGCATCGCCTGCGGCGACGTCTTCCACGTCGATCTCGACCTCGCGGGGGGCAGCGACCTCGTCTTCACCACCACGGCGGCGGAGAAGATCTACCGATCCGACGGGCCGGACAGCGTGATCGAGAACCGTGTGCGGATCGGGGAGGGCGCGCGGCTGGCGTGGCTGCCGCAGGAGACGATCCTGTTCGACCACGCGCGGCTGCGCCGCCGCTTCGAGGTGGATCTCGCAGCCGATGCGGGGCTGCTGGCGGTGGAGATCGTCGCCTTCGGCCGGGCGGCCCGGCGGGAGCGGATCGGGCAGGGGCTCTTCGCCGACGCGTGGCGGGTGCGGCGGGGCGGGCGCCTCGCCTATGCCGACACGGCCCTCCTCGAAGGCCCGGTGACGGACCTGCTGGCCCGCCCCGCCATCGGCGGCGGCGCCGGGGCGGCGGCGACCCTGCTCGACGCCTCCCCCGGCGCCGAGCCCCGGCTGGAGGAGGCCCGCGCGATCCTCGCCGGGCTGGAGCGGCCGGAAGAGGGGATCGAGGCGGCGGCGAGCGCCTGGAACGGGCATCTCGCCCTGCGGATGCTGGGGCCGATTGTGGGGCCGTTGCGGGAGCGCATGGCTCGCTTCACGGCGGCCTATCGCGGGTTGCCGATGCCGCGGGTGTGGCAGACCTGAATTGGGTGCGTCTCGCCCGTTGCCTGCCGGGGCCGACCTCTGCTAGAGACGCGGCCTCCGGGGCCAGCCGCCAGGCCCCGCGCGGCCTTGCGCCGCGACCGGATGGCCTCGTGGCGGAGTGGTGACGCAGAGGACTGCAAATCCTTGTACGGGGGTTCGATTCCCTCCGAGGCCTCCATCCTTTCTCTTTTATCGCTCGGTTCGACGCAGCCCCGCCCGCAAGGCCGGGGCTTTCGGCGTTTGGCCGTTGCCTCTGGCGCCTAACTGGGCGTTGCCTTTCGGCCACGGGGGCATCGCCGGCATTTATCCCGGCAAACAGGGCTTGCGCGGTCCGCCAGCGCTGTGTAGAGACACCCCCGCGATCCCCGATAGCTCAGTTGGTAGAGCAGGCGACTGTTAATCGCCTTGTCGCAGGTTCGAGTCCTGCTCGGGGAGCCATCGCCCTAATAACTCCCTCGCATTGTTGGTCTATTTGCTTTGGCTCCCGCACCGGGTGCTGAGGTGAGGGAATAGCGTCGCCGTTCCAGCGGTCGGCAATACGCTCGGCGAGCTTCGTTCGATTGGCGTCGCGTACGTCAGTGGCGCTCTCGCGGTTCCCCTCGGCCCATCCGAACCACGCGTTGAGCTCGCCCGCCGGATCTCGAAGCGCGCGACCTCGTCCTCCGTTTTTCCGGCCCGACGAGGGCGTCGGCAATGTCCTGCGCGGCGAGGGGAGGGGCGGCGCGGAGGCTGGCTCTCGCGGCCACGATTCAACGCCCGGCCCCGTCATGGGTCCAGGCGTTGCAGGTGTGCGCGAATCCGGCTGTGCGGACGCCCCATCCCCAGAGGCGGAGCGTCCCGTCCCGCGCTACTCGCGCGAGGCCATCATGTCATGGGTGAGGACGGTGAGCTTGCCGATCAGGCTGGTCAGGTCGCCCTTGCGGCAGGACCATTGCGTGCCGATCGCCTCGCCGTCCGCCGAGACCGAGACCACCGCCACCGAGCGGAGCTTGCCCTCGCGCGCCAGGGCCAGTTGCTCCTGCAACACCTCGATCACCGACGCGACGCCTTCGTCGGCGACCGTCGGTGCGAGCCGGGCCGGGAAGGCCACGACCGTCGCCTCGTCCGCCTGCTGGCTGCGCTTGTTCATCGGCTCCGCCGCTCCTGTTCCTCGAATGAGCGATCCTTGCGGGGCCGGTTCGGGCAGAGTGTGGCAGCTTATCCTTACTGGGTCAGATCAACCAGGCATTGTGGTATCCGCGCTACAGCCCGGGGCTCCGCCAAGCGCCGCGCGGAGCAATATCGCGGTTGCGAACGTTAGTGCTGCATGAGCACACAGATCGATCAGAGCCACACCGTCGAGATCGTGGCCTGCACCGGCGCGTCCCCGAGCTTCCGCTGGATCATCCGCCGGCCGGACGGGACCGCTCTCCGGCATTCGCCCTACGCCTTCTCCACCGAGAAGGGTGCGCAGATCTCCGCCTCCTGCTGGCGCCGCGAGCTCGCCGAGGCCGGCATCCGCTGAGGTCGCCGGCTCAATAGTACAGCGTGGGGTTGCAGTAAGCGTGGCCGTGGCGGGAAGGCTTCGGCGGCCTTCCCATGATCTCGGCGGGGTCTGCGCAAACAAAAAAGCAAGGCCACGAGGCCTTGCTTTTAGAAATGGCAGTCTTTCGGCCTTGGTTTTCCCGACGCATTGCCTGCGTGGTGGCCGGTTTTTCCTCCCGAGACTCGGACCCTGCGCCGGCCCTCTCGGGCGTCGCAAACATCGCGGCCTGCTTATAGGAACAACAATGCGTGCTGTCACCGGGGTTGGAGAAAAAATCTGCGCTTTTTTGCCGGCCACGGGGAACGGCGTGTTCGCGCCCTGGTTGCGCATCCTCGCCGTAAGAAACCGGAGCGATCTTTCGCCGGCCCCACGATCCGCTTGTATTTTGCCACAGTGACGTGTTGTGTGCCCCGCGCCGGGGCCACCGAGCCCCGCAAGGCTCCCGTTCGAAGCGATCGATGCGTCTCTCCCGCTACTTCCTGCCGACCTTGCGCGAGACGCCCAAGGAAGCCGAGATCGTCTCTCACCGGCTGATGCTGCGCGCGGGTCTCGTGCGCCAGGAATCGGCGGGCATCTACGCGTGGCTGCCCCTCGGCCTGCGGGTGCTCAACAAGGTGTGCGACGTGATCCGCCGGGAGCAGGACCGCGCGGGCGCCGTCGAGATCCTGATGCCGACGGTGCAATCCGCCGAGCTGTGGCGGGAATCCGGCCGCTACGACGCCTACGGCAAGGAGATGCTGCGCCTGAAGGACCGGCACGAGCGCGAGATGCTCTACGGCCCGACCGCCGAGGAGATGGTCACGGAGATCTTCCGGGCGAGCGTGCGCTCCTACAAGGACCTGCCGAAGAACCTCTACCAGATCTCGTGGAAGTTCCGGGACGAGGTGCGGCCGCGCTTCGGCACGATGCGCTCCCGCGAGTTCCTGATGAAGGACGCCTATTCCTTCGATTTCGATCAGGCGGGCGCCCGCCACGCCTACAACAAGATGTTCGTCGCCTACCTTCGCACCTTCGCCGGCCTCGGCCTGCAGGCGATCCCGATGCGCGCCGACACCGGCCCGATCGGCGGCGACCTCTCGCACGAGTTCATCATCCTCGCCCAGACCGGCGAGAGCGCGGTGTTCTGCGACAAGGCCTATCTCGACATGGCGATTCCGCCGGAGACGGTGGATTTCGACGACGTCGCCGGCCTCCAGGGCCTCGTGGACGCCTGGACCTCGCGCTACGCCGCGACGGAGGAGATGCACGAGGAGGCCGCCTTCGCCGAGGTCTCGGAGGAGAGCCGCCTCTCCGCCCGGGGCATCGAGGTCGGGCACATCTTCTATTTCGGCACCAAGTATTCCGAGCCGATGGGCGCCAAGGTCGCCGGGCCGGACGGGATCGAGCGCCCGGTCCACATGGGCTCCTACGGCATCGGCCCGAGCCGGCTGGTCGCCGCGATCATCGAGGCCTCGCACGACGAGGCCGGGATCATCTGGCCGGACGCGGTCGCCCCGTTCGACGTGGCGCTCATCAACCTCAAGGTCGGCGATGCGGGCACCGATGCCGCTTGCGCGCAGATCCAGGGCGAGTTGGAGGCCGCCGGCCTCTCCGTCCTCTACGACGACCGCGACGAGCGGCCGGGCGCCAAGTTCGCCACCGCCGACCTGATCGGCCTGCCCTGGCAGGTGATCGTCGGGCCGAAGGGTCTCGCCGAGGGCAAGATCGAGCTGAAGCGGCGGGCCGGCGGCGAGCGGGAGAGCCTCGCTTCCATCGACCTGCTGGCCCGCATCAAGCGCGTCTAAGGCGGCCCTATGGCGGGGCTCGCACCGATGGTTGGCCGGCTAAGGGGCCGCGCGGCGGAATGGGCCTCCGGCTTCGTCGCGAACATGAAGGCGGGCACGCCGCCCTTCGCGCCCTTCGAGTGGCTGCTCGCCGGCCGCTACCTCCGCGCCCGGCGCCGGGGCGGCGGCGTCTCGGTGGTCGCCTTCTTCTCGGTGCTCGGCATTGCCCTCGGCGTCGCCACGCTCATCATCGTGCTCTCGGTGATGAACGGCTTCCGCGCCGAGTTACTTTCGAAGATCGTCGGCATCAACGGCCATCTCTTCGCCACGCCCATCGACCGGTCCTTCACCGATTGGCAGGACCTGTCCGACCGGCTGTCGAAGGTCGCGGGGGTGAAGGCGGCGGTGCCGCTGGTGGAGGGGCAGGCCTTCGCCTCCTCGCAATATGGCGGCTCGGGCGTGCTGGTGCGGGGCATCCGCGCCCAGGATCTCGATTCGCTGGCCGCCGTCACCACCTCCGTCCGGGGCGGCACGCTGGAAGGCTTCGATGACGGCAGCGGCGTGCTGATCGGCAAGCGGCTGGCCGATTCCCTCGGCCTGCAGGCGGGGGACACGATCACCCTCTCGACGCCCAAGGGCGCCTCGACCCCCTTCGGCACGGCGCCGCGCACCAAGAGCTACGCGGTGAAGGCGGTGTTCGAGGTCGGCATGACCGAGTTCGACCAGACCTTCGTGTTCATGCCGCTCGCGGAGGCGCAGACCTTCTTCAACCGCGAGGGCGACGTCTCGCTGATCGAGATCTACGTCGATGATCCCGACCATGTCGGCGACATGCGCGAGCCCCTGGAGATGGCGGCCGAACGGCCCCTGCTCCTCACCGATTGGCGCCAGCGCAACCGGACCTTCTTCGGGGCCCTCGAAGTCGAGCGGAACGTGATGTTCCTGATCCTCAGCCTGATCGTGGTGGTGGCGACGCTCAACATCGTCTCCGGCCTGATCCTGCTGGTGCGCGACAAGTCGAGCGACATCGCGATCCTGCGGACCATGGGCGCGACGCCGGGCACGGTGATGCGGGTCTTCCTCATCAACGGCGCGCTGATCGGCGTGGTGGGCACCCTCTCGGGGCTGGTGCTCGGCATCCTCATCACCGTGAACATCAAGCCGATCCAGCGCTTCCTCTTCCCCGGTGCTTGGGATCCGACGGTGCGCTTCCTCGCCGAGATCCCCGCCGAGATGAACCCGCGCGAGATCACGGCGGTGGTCGTGACCACGCTGCTCCTGTCGCTCGCCGCCACCCTGTATCCCTCGTGGCGCGCCGCCCGGCTCGATCCGGTGCAGGCCCTGCGCTACGGCTGAGGCCATCACCATGAGCTCTGGCTCCCCGCCAGCCGATGCCCCGCCGGTGCCGGCCCTGTTCTTCGCGCAGGTCGAGCGGCGCTACGCCCAGGCCGAGGGCGCCCTCGAAATCCTGCGCGGGACCGATCTCGCGATCTGGCCGGGGGAACTCGTCGCCCTCGTGGCGCCGTCGGGCGCCGGCAAGTCGACGCTCCTCCACCTCGCCGGGCTGCTGGAGCGGCCGGATGGGGGCGAGGTCTATATCGGCGGCCGTCCGACCTCCGCGATGGCCGATGCCGAGCGCACCCGCCTGCGCCGGGAGGAGATGGGCTTCGTCTACCAGTTCCATCACCTCCTGCCGGAATTCTCCGCGCTGGAGAACGTGATGATGCCCCAGCTCATCCGGGGCCTGAAGCGCGGCGAGGCGAAGGCGCGGGCCTCCGAACTCCTGACCTTCCTCGGCCTCCAGGCCCGGCTCGCCCACCGTCCGGCGGAACTGTCCGGCGGCGAGCAGCAGCGCGTCGCCATCGCCCGCGCGGTCGCCAACGGGCCGAGGCTGCTCCTGGCCGACGAGCCCACCGGCAACCTCGATCCCGGCACTGCCGGCCATGTCTTCTCGGTGCTGATGTCCCTGGTGCGGGCCTCCGGCCTCGCCGCCCTGGTCGCGACCCACAACCTCGACCTCGCCGCGCGCATGGACCGCCGGGTGACGATCCGCGACGGGCAGATCACGCCGCTGGATTAAGTGGCCGGGCGGCTTCGCAACCCTTTATTGACCATCTTCGAAAGCCACCCGCCTGCCGTGCAAAACTCAGCTTCCAAAAGAACAAAACAAGAACATACTGCCTCAACGAATGCGGGAGGCGGCGATGATGCTCAAGCGGGCGATCCTGACCGGAATGGTGGAGTTCATGGCCTTCGGGATTCTGTTCGGGGCGTTCGGCGCCTGGGCGGTAGCCCTCGCACCGATCCGTTGAGGGCGCGCTTCCAACGGGGCGGAAGTTCCCGCGGAACCGGGGTTGTCCACAGGCTGTCCCCGCTTTTCACAGGGCGGCCACAGGGCCGCGAAATCGACGCGCGGGCAGTGGATAAGTGCCCGGTGCGACCCTCCGGCGGTCGACTCTCGGGCGGACAGGGCCGATCCTCCACGGCCCCCGAACAAGGCCGGACATGACACGTCAGTTGAAGGAGGTCGGCTTCGTCCACCTCCACGTCCACTCGTCCTATTCCCTGCTCGAAGGCGCCGTGAAGGTCGGCGACCTCGTGAAGGCGGCCGTGTCCGACCGGCAGCCGGCGCTGGCCCTCACCGACACGAACAACCTGTTCGGCGCCCTGGAATTCTCCGAGAAGGCGGCCAAGGACGGGCTGCAACCCATCGCGGGCGTGCAACTCTCCGTGGCCTTCGAGGGGGCGGACCCCCATGCCCGCACCCTGCCGACCTATCATGGCGTGGTGCTGCTGGCGCAGGACGAGGAGGGCTATGCCAACCTCCTGCGGCTGGCGAGCCGGGCCTATTTCGACTCGCCGCTCGGCGAGGCGCCCCGCGTCGCCGCCGCCGTGCTCGCGGATCATGCCGGCGGCCTCATCGCGCTGACCGGCGGGGCGGGCGGCCCCCTCGACGGGGCTCTGCGCGCCGGCCGCCCCGAACTCGCCGCGAGCCGGCTGGAGAGCCTGAAGCGGGCCTTCGGCGAGGACAACCTCTACGTCGAGATCCAGCGCCACGGCCTGCCCGAGGAGGGGCGGATCGAGGCGGCGCTCCTGCATCTGGCGGACCGGAACGGCCTCGGCGTCGCGGCGGCGAACGAGACGTTCTTCTCGAAGGCCGACGATTACGACGCCCACGACGCGCTGCTCGCCATCGCGGACGGCCGGATCGTCTCGGACGACCGCCGCCGCAAGCTGACGCCGCGCCACAACTTCAAGACCCGGGCCGAGATGGCGGCCCTGTTCCACGACCTGCCCGATGCCCTGACCGCGACGGTCGAGATCGCCATGCGCTGCGCCGTCCGTGCGCGGACCCGCAAGCCGATCCTGCCGAACTTCTCCCGCGTGGCCGGCAGCGAGGCCGCGACGCTGGCCGAGGCGTCCGGCGCCGTGGCCCAGACCATCGCCGCCGACGAGCCGACCGAGTTGCGCCGCCAGGCGGAAGCCGGCCTCGAACTGCGCCTGCAGCAGCACGGCACGGCGCCGGGCTTCACGGAGGACGATTACCGCAAGCGGCTCGCCTTCGAGCTCGACGTCATCGTCTCGATGAAGTTTCCCGGCTACTTCCTGATCGTGTCGGACTTCATCAAGTGGGCGAAGGAGCACGACATCCCGGTGGGGCCGGGGCGCGGCTCCGGCGCCGGCTCGCTGGTGGCGTGGTCGCTGCTCATCACCGACCTCGACCCGCTGCGCTTCGGCCTGCTCTTCGAGCGGTTCCTGAACCCCGAGCGCGTCTCGATGCCGGATTTCGACATCGACTTCTGCGTCGAGGGCCGCGAGCGCGTGATCCGCTACGTGCAGGAGCGCTACGGCGAGCGTCAGGTCGGGCAGATCATCACCTTCGGTACGCTGCTCGCGCGCGGCGTGCTGCGCGATGTCGGCCGCGTGCTGGAGATGCCCTACGGGCAGGTCGACAAGCTCACCAAGCTCGTGCCGCAGAACCCGGCCAACCCCGTCACCCTCGCCCAGGCCATCGAGGGCGAGCCGAAGTTGCAGCAGGCGATGGAGGAGGAGCCCATCGTCGGCCGCCTCATCGACATCGCCAAGAAGCTGGAGGGCCTGCACCGCCACGCCTCGACCCACGCGGCCGGCGTGGTGATCGGCGACCGGCCGCTGGAAGAGCTGGTCCCCCTCTACCGAGACCCGAAGACGGGCATGCGCGTCACCCAGTTCAACATGAAGTGGGTGGAGCAGGCCGGCCTCGTGAAGTTCGACTTCTTGGGACTTAAAACTCTCACGATGCTGCGGTGCTGCACGGACCTGCTGAAGCAGCGCGGCATCGAGATCGACCTCGCGAGCCTGCCGCTCGACGACCCTGACACCTACGCGCCGATGGGCCGGGGCGAGACGGTCGGCGTGTTCCAGGTGGAATCGGCCGGCATGCGCAAGGCGCTCTGCGAGATGCAGGCCGACCGGTTCGAGGACATCATCGCCCTCGTGGCCCTCTACCGGCCGGGCCCGATGGCCAACATCCCCGTCTATTGCGAGCGCAAGCTCGGCCGCGACGCGGGCAACGAGGCCAACTGGTACCCGCACCCGAGCCTGGAGCCGATGCTGAAGGAGACCTTCGGCATCATCGTCTACCAGGAGCAGGTGATGGAGATCGCCAAGGTGCTCGCCGGGTACACCCTGGGCGAGGCCGACATGCTCCGCCGCGCCATGGGCAAGAAGATCCGCGCGGAGATGGACGCCCAGCGCGAGCGCTTCGTGAAGGGCTGCGAGGCGGGGGGCCTCACCAAGGCCAAGGCGAACGAGATCTTCGACCTGCTCGCCAAGTTCGCCGATTACGGCTTCAACAAGAGCCACGCGGCGGCCTACGCCCTGCTGACCTACCA
>Ga0182229_1000215_pt1 | contig 15121 bp, 14 predicted proteins | sample G6R1MG_32_FD_129663 | JGI IMG/M metagenome (GOLD analysis project Ga0182229, IMG submission 129663) | Miscanthus phyllosphere microbial communities from Michigan, USA - G6R4_MAIN_07NOV2016_LD1 MG | ecosystem: Host-associated > Plants > Phyllosphere > Phylloplane/Leaf | place: USA: Michigan...
AGATCCTGCGGCGATCCGATCGAGCCCTGCTCGGAGGGCTCGCCGACGACGATCGAGTCGCGGGACGCCGCGACCCTCAGATCAGGAAAAGACAGGCGCCGACCGCCAGCCCCGAGCCGACGATGGCGAGCAGCAGCAGGGCGAGGCTGCTCACCTCATCGACCGTCTCGACGGTATCTCGGGAAGTGTTCAGGGCGCGGGGTGCGGTCATCGCAAGTCTCCGTCTCGAGCATTCGATCGAAGACTGGACCTTATACTTGATTCGGCTCCGTTCGTCAGGAAATCGAAGCCTGGCCCGCAGGCCGGCGGCCCCCCGGGAATGCAGGGGGGAACAATGTCGGTCGCCTTGTGGATCCTACGCTCCGCTTGTATTCGGCGGGATCGGCCGGCTTCACCAGGGGGCGGGCGGTCTCTGACGCACGGATTGCACGACGATGGCGGGAGCGGTCCCGGTCGCGATCATCATGGGGAGCCAGTCCGACTGGGCCACCATGCGGCATGCCGCCGACACCCTCGACGCCCTCGCGGTCGGCTACGAGGCGCGCATCGTCTCGGCCCATCGCACCCCCGACCGCCTCGTCGCCTTCGCCAAGGGCGCCCGCGAGGCCGGGTTCCGGGTGGTGATCGCCGGAGCGGGCGGGGCCGCCCACCTGCCCGGCATGACAGCCGCGATGACGCCCCTGCCGGTCTTCGGCGTGCCAGTGGAATCCAAGGCCCTCTCGGGGCAGGACAGCCTGCTCTCCATCGTCCAGATGCCCGCCGGGATTCCCGTGGGCACCCTCGCCATCGGCCGCGCGGGCGCCGTCAACGCCGCCCTCCTCGCGGTGGCCGTGCTGGCGCTCACCGACGCGAGTCTGGCCGAGCGTCTCGACGCGTGGCGTGCGAACCAGGCCGACGCCGTCGCCGAACACCCCGACACTTCCGCACTCTGACGATCCCGGTTCGATGACCTCTTCCAAGACGCGTCCGCGGGTCCGGCCCGGCGGCACCATCGGCATCGTCGGCGGCGGCCAACTCGGCCGCATGATCGCGCTCGCCGCCGCCGAATACGGCCTCAAGGCGCATGTCTACGCACCCGACGGGGACAGCCCCGCCTTCGAGGTCGCCGCCGCCACGACGGTGGCCGCCTACGACGACGCACAGGCGCTCGCCGCCTTCGCGGGCGGCGTCGATGTCGTCACCTACGAGTTCGAGAACATCCCGCACGCCACCGCCGAGATCCTGGCCCGGCACGCGCCCCTGCATCCGAATGCCGACGCGCTCTCGACCACGCAGGATCGGCTCACGGAAAAAGCCTTCGTCAACGGCCTCGGTATCCCCACCGCTCCGTTCCGGGCCGTGGACACGGCTCCCGAGCTGGAGGCGGCGCTCGCCGACATCGGGCGGCCCGCCGTGCTCAAGACCCGTCGCTTCGGCTACGACGGCAAGGGCCAGCGCATGATCCGCGAGGGCGAGGATGCCGCAGCGATCCTCTCCGCGTTCGGCGGCGCGCCCTGCATCCTGGAGGGCTTCGTGCCCTTCGAGCGCGAGATCTCGGTCGTGGCCGCCCGCGGCCGTGACGGGGCGTTCGCTGCCTACGACGCCTGCGCCAACGAGCACCGCGACCACATCCTCGCGCTCACCCGCGTGCCCGCCCCCGGCCTGTCGCCCGAGACGGCGCAGGCCGCCCGCGGCATCGCGCAGGCCATCGCCGAGGCACTGGACTATGTCGGCGTGCTGGCGGTGGAGCTGTTCGAGATCGCCGGACCCGAGGGCGCCGCCCGCCTCGTGGTCAACGAGATCGCCCCCCGGGTCCACAATTCTGGCCATTGGACCATCGAAGGCGCGCTGACCTCGCAGTTCGCTCAGAGCGTGCGCGCCGTCTGCGGCTGGCCGCTCGGCGACCCGTCGCGGACGGCGGGTGCGTCCATCGAGATGCGCAACCTGATCGGGGATCAGGCCGACGACTGGGCCGCGATCCTGGCCGAGCCCGGCGCCCACCTGCATCTCTACGGCAAGGGCGAGGCCCGGCCGGGCCGCAAGATGGGTCACGTCACCCGGCTGATTCCCGTCGGCTGAGCCGCCGCTCCACGCTCCCGAAGTCGCGGCTTCGGCGTCACACGTCCGGACCCATCTTGCCCCGACGGACCCCGTCTCGCGCCTCCCCCGGGCCGGGCCACACGTTCGCCACATCGATGCGATTGAGCCGGGGAACCGGACGGCTCTTAAGGCGACGTTCACCGCGATGCGGGACCGTCGTGACGCGTCGCCCGGAAGCCGGCGGCGCGGGATCAATGCCGCCCGGATCTCGGGCGGGATGGAGCGGGGAATGAAGCGGATGATGCTGCGGGGACCGAAGGCGGGGCTGGTCGGCGCCGTCGCGCTGACCGCCGCGGCGCTCGGCGGCTGCGAGACCTACGGCAGCGCGGCCTCGCCGCGCCAGTTCGCCGTGCTGGAGACCGACACCACCGGTGCCACCAACGTCAACATCGCCTCGCTCAGCGACGTGATCTCGCGTAACCCCTCGGATGCCGGCGCCTACGTCACCCGCGGCGCCGCCTATGCCCGTGCCGGCCAGTTCGGCGAGGCCATCGGCGACTTCTCCAAGGCGATCCAGCTCGACCCGGGCTCGGCCTCGGCGTACAACAACCGGGCGCTGGCCTACCGCCAGACCGGACGCAACGACGCCGCCCTCCAGGACTACTCGAAGGCCATCGCCAACGATCCGGGCTTTGCCGCCGCCCATATCGGCCGCGCCAACCTGCTGCGCGCCCAGGGCGACCTGCCCGGCGCGTTGGAAGATCTCAACGTGGCGACGCGGCTCGCGCCCGAGTCGGCGGAGGCCTACCACGCCCGCGGCCTCGTCCGTCAGCTGCAGGGCCACCACGCCGAGGCGATCGGCGATTTCGCGGCGGCCATCGATCGCAACCCCTTCGTGGGAGCGCCCTACGCCGCGCGCGGCCAGAGCCTGATTGCGATGAACCAGTACGATAAGGCGATCGAGGACTACAACGCGGCCCTCAACGTCAACTCCAAGGACGCCGGCTCCTGGGCCTATCGTGGGCTCGCCTACGAGAAGACCAACCGCCGCAAGGAAGCCGCCGAGAGCTATACGCAGGCCGCCCGCCTCGACCCGGGCAACGCCGTGGCCAAGCAGGGCCTGAGCCGCATCTGATCCCGGAGCTGATCCGCTCCGCCAAGCGCCCGAACAGATCGTTCCAGCTCAAACCCCGGTACCTGCCTTGCAGGAGCCGGGGTTTGTCGTGTGGGCGGCGTCCCGCGACCCCGCCCTCGCGTCAGGTCGCGTAGCCGCGTCCCCGGTAACCTTGAGCTGGAGGGGCGGTCGCCGCGTGGCCTCCCGTTTCAGACCCGGTATCGCCGGTGCAGGCTCGCCACCGCGTCGTCCGGCAGCGCCAGCCGGCCCGCGAGATAGGCGAGATAGCGCTGCGTGACCCGGTCGCGCTGATTGACCGCGAGCAGGGCAGCGCCGTAGGCGACGGTGCCGAGGCGTGCCGCCAGCAGCGCGTCGAAGAGTTGCTGGACCGCCGGTTCGCCGAAGGCTTCGGCGAGGCCACGGCGCTCGCGCTCCCCCGCCCCGATCCGGGTCAGCGCCCCGTAGGCAAGGTCGAGATCGCAGCCGCGCCCGTTCGCGGCCATGGCCGCGGCCACCACGCGCACCACCAGATGGCGCTCCCCCGCGTCGAGGGAGCGCAGGTTGAGGGTGAGTGGCAGCAGGGTCTGGTGACGGTTCTGGATCCAGGCGTGCAGGACCTTCTGGCCCAGGCTCTCCAGCACCACGGCCTGAGGCCGCCCGGCATGCCGGTCGCGACGCGGACCTCGCCCTTCCACCGGGCGCGGCGGGACGGCCTCCGGCTCGTCCGGTCGCGCGGCATCGGGTGCGCCCCGGGGCAGCAGGCGTGCGAGGAGGCCCAAGGTCGGCTCAGTTCCTATATCAAGAGAGGCCGGTTCGGGTCCCACCGGCACGGAACCACCACGATCCCCGCGCGTCGGCCCGGGACAACGGCAGCGAGACCATGATCGAACAGACGAACCGGAGCGACTCGGACCTTCGCGCCATCGCCGATCGGCACGGCATCGGCCCGGATGCCGTCCGCCATATGCTGCAGGCGCTGGCCGCAGGCAACGGCATCATGGCGCAGTTCGACCACCCCGAGCTCGGCGGCTTCGGTCAGTGGTGCTCCGGCGGCATGGTCATGGTCGGGCGGATGAACGACCACGCCCTCAAGGCTCGGGTCTCGGCGCTCTGCGCGGAACTCGCCGCCTCGCCGACCCCGCTCGGGACGGCGGCCCCCCGACGTTGGTGGCCGGAGGGCCTGGGGCATCCGGCGAGCGTCGGCGCACAGAACGGTACGCGCTACGCGTGGTTTCCCGAGGGCCGGCGCCTCGCCGTCGAGACGGCGGGGCACCTTCGGCTTTACGACACCGGACGCCACGTCATCACGGGCGTCTCGCAGGCCTCGGAGCAGGCCCCCCGCTTCTCGGGACCGGACGGGTCGGTCTCCCTCGACGCATTGACGCCTCTCGACGAACGCCTGACCCCTCCGCCGTCGGCCCCGGCGCCGAAAGCGGCGCCGACGCCGATCGCGGCACCGGCCGCGCAGACCTCGCCCGGCGACGCGCTGTCCATCCTGGAGCGGCTGGCCGACCTCCATGCCCGCGGCATCCTCACCGACGCGGAGTTCCAGGCCAAGAAGACGGACCTCCTGGCACGCCTGTGACCGACGTCATCCCCTCCCCGCCGCGGGGCCTCCTCGACGTCGGCAGGATCTACCACGAGCCCGCGGTGACACAGTATCCGCGCGGCCGGGACATCCTCGCCCGGTTTCCCGATGCGGAGCGCGTCGAGGTGCCCTCGCACTGGAACATCCCGTCGCTGCACGGCAACGAGGGCTCGGTGGAGGATTGGCTGCGCATCAAGCGCTCGACGCTGGTGCTCGGGGTCAAGAAGGGGCTGACCATGCGGCCCAACGGACGCAGCGCCCACTTCATCGCGCCCTCGACCTCGAACGGCTGCGCCATGGCCTGCGCCTACTGCTACGTGCCCCGGCGGAAAGGGTTCGCCAACCCGATCTCGCTGTTCGTCAACGTCGAGGCGGTCTGCGCGGCGATCGCGCGTCACGCCGAGCGTCAGGGGCCTCTGCCCGTGCCCGATCAGGTCGATCCGGACTCCTGGGTCTACGATCTCGGAGAGAACGGCGACCTCTCGGTGGATGCGATGGTGAGCGACACCGTGCGCGACCTCGTCGCCCTGTTCCGGGACCTGCCCAACGCCAAGGGCTCGTTCGCCACCAAGGCGGTCAACCGCGACCTGCTCGGCTACGAGCCGCGGGGGCGCACGCGCATCCGCTTCTCGCTGATGCCCGCGCGGATCGCCAGGATCGTCGACGTGCGCACCGCTCCGATCCCCGAACGCATCGCGGCCATCGCCGACTTCGTCCGGGCCGGCTACGAGGTCCACCTCAACTTCTCCCCCGTGATCCTCTACGAGGGCTGGGAGGCGGATTGGCGCGAACTGTTCGCCGAGATCGACGACACGGTGCCGGAGGCGGCCAAGGGCGGGCTGAAATGCGAGATCATCATGCTGACCCACAATGCCGGGCTGCACGCGGTGAATCTCGGCTGGCATCCACGGGCCGAGGATCTGCTCTGGCGCCCCGACATCCAGGAGGCCAAGCACTCGCAGGGCGGCGGCGACAACCTGCGCTACCGCACCGGCTGGAAGGGGCGCTGGCTCGCCCGCTTCAAGGGGGTGCTGGCCGAGCGCATGCCCTACTGCACCGTGCGCTACGCCTTCTGACGGGGCCGTCCCGGCCCCTCGCGGGGGGCACGCCGCGTCCATGACGGTTGAGGGTACGGCGGTGGCGGTGGTGCTGTTCCGCCCCGATCCGGAGCAGATCGCGCGGCTCGTCGAGCGCTTCGTCGGCCGGGTGCCGGCCGTCCTCGTCTACGACAACGGCGGGATACCCGCGGACGCCCTCGCCCGCCTTTCGGCCGCGAGCGGCGTGCAGATCCTCGGCGGGACCGGCAACCTCGGCATCGCCGCGGCGCTGAACGCCTTGGTCGCGCGGGCCATGTCCGTGGGCGTGCGCCACCTCCTCCTGCTCGATCAGGACGCCGACGCGACCCCCGACACCCTGACGGACCTCGTGGTCGCGTACCGGCGCCTCGCCGACGCGCCGGTCGCCGTCGTCGGCCCCGCTCCGGCATCCACGAGCGGGTACAAGACCCCGCGCTATCCCCTGCGACCGGGCATCGAACCGCGAGGGGGACTGGTCCCCGTACAGTTCCTGGCCACCTCCGGTTCGCTGCTCGACCTCGCGGTTTTCGAGCGGGTCGGCCCCTTCCGCGAGGACTACTTCATCGACGCCGTCGAACTCGAATGGTGCTTCCGGGCCTGGGCCCGTGGCTTCGGCTGCTGGATGGAGACCGGCACCTCAATCCCCCACAGCGTCGGCGGCGGCGTGATCCGGGCCCGTTTCCTGCCCGTGACGATGCCCCGGCAAGCCCCGTTCCGCATGGCGACCTACATCCGCAACACGGTTTACGGCTGGCGTCTCTCCCACGTGCCAAGCCGCTGGAAGCGGCGGCAGATGCTCTATCTGCCGCTGCAGATCGCCCTGTATTGGGGCGATCAGGGCTACCGTCCGTCCGTTCTCTCACGCCTGCTCCGGGCCGGCCTCGACGGCCTGCGCGGCCGCCTCGGCCGCCCGGCGGACGCGCCGCCTTGAGCGGGACCGAAAGCGGGACGATCGACGTCGTCGTCGTCAACTGGAACGCCGGCCCTCTGCTGCGGGACTGCCTCGCCAGCCTCGCCGGGTGCGCGAACCGGGCCGACCTGCGCGTGGTCGTGATCGACAACGCCTCGCACGACGGCTCGGCCGACGGGCTCGCCATCTCCGGCCTCGACCTCACGGTCGTGCGCAACCGCGACAACCGCGGATTCGCCCGTGCCTGCAACCAGGGCGCTGCCCTGGGCAGGGCTCAAGCCGTGCTGTTCCTCAACCCCGACACCTCACCGGACGCGGACAGCCTCGCCACGGCCCGGGCAGCGCTGATGGCCGATCCCGGCACGGGCATCGTCGGCGCCCGCCTCATCGACGGAGAGGGCCGGACCCAGCGCAGCTGCGCCCGGACGCCGGGCGCGGCGCGGCTCATCGCCCACACCCTGTTCCTCGACCGCATCCTTCCGACGATCCCGCCCCATTTCATGCTCGACTGGGATCATGCCGAAAGCCGCCCGGTGGACGCGGTGATGGGCGCCTTCCTGATGATCCGCCGCCCGCTGTTCGAGCGTCTGGGCGGCTTCGACGAGCGCTTCTTCGTCTACTGGGAGGACGCCGATCTGTGCACGCGGGCGGGCGAAGCGGGACTGCGCGTGCGCCACGTCGCCCAAGCCCGGGTGCACCACCGCGGACAGGGCACGACCGAGGCGGTGAAGGATCGGCGCCTGTTCTACTTCCTGCGGGCGCAGGCGCTCTACGCGGCCAAGCACCACGGCCGCGCCGCGGGGCTCGGCGTGCTCGCGACCGCATTCCTGGTGCAGCTTCCGATACGCTTCGCCCGAGCCCTGGTTCACCGTGCGCCAAGCGAGGCCGCCGCAGTCTGGCGGGCCGGGCGCATGCTGCTCGCCGCCGTGCCCGGGATGTGGCCCCTGGTACGCGGCGGGAAGGCACGGTAACGCGCCTTGCCGTAACGCCCGGCCGCGTCCATGGTGCGTGCCGCCCGGGCCGAGCCCATGCCGGCGAGCGTCGCCCCCGCTCGCCCGACCTGTGCCGACGGGCCGGCGACGAGGACGCGGATTGGACAACGCGACGGAGCAGGATCGGGCCCCCACGGCTTCGTCTCCCGACACCCCGTACCGCGCGGCCTTCGAGGCCGCCGCCGTCGGGCTCGCCGTGCTGTCGGGCGACGGCGCGCTCGTTCGCGAAGCCAATCCCGAGCTGTGTCGCCTGCTCGGCCGCGAGCCCGGAACCCTGGCCGGATCGACGGTCGCGACTCTTCTGGAGGGGCGCGCCCGCCCCCTCGACTCGGGTATCCGGCGCTGGCGCCTGCCCGACGGAGACGCCGTCGATCTGCGCGTGCGCCTGTCTCCGGCCGGTCCCTCGCCCGGTGCCGACCTGATCGCGGTGATCGAGACGGTCGATGCCGACGAGGTGGTCCGTGCCGAGCAGAACCGTGACGCCCTCGTCGCGGCGGGCCTCGGCGAATGGCGCTGGGAGCGTGCCACGGGTGAAATCGTTCTCTCGCGCCGCGCCGCGCAGATCCTGGGCTTCCCGCCGGGCCGGGCCGCAGGCGCGGACGCCATGCGCGCCCGGATCGACCCGGAGGATGCCGAGCGCGTCGGCGTCGAGGTGACCGAGGCCATCGCGGGGCGGCGCGCCTACGAGTTCCAGAGCCGGTTCCGGCGCGGCCATGACGACGCCGAGGTCTGGCTCGGCGTCCGGGGGCAGGCCGAGCACGGCGAGGACGGCGGCGTCGTCGGCATGGTCGGCGTCGTCCAGGACATCACCACGCGGGTCGAGGCCCGCACGGCGCTCCGCGAGCGCGAGCAGCGCCTGCGCGTCGCCACCTCGCTCGCGGCGCTCGGCATCTTCGAATGGCACCTGATCGACGACCGCGCGATCTGGGAGAACGAGCGCATGTACGAGATCTTCGGCCGCACCGCGGTCGAGGGCACGATCAGCAAGACCGAGTTCCTGCACGAGATCCTGCACCCGGACGATCGCGCGGACTTCCGCAAAGCGATCTCGCAAGCCCTGCGCGATGACGCGATCCTGCACGCCAGGGGGCGGATCCGACGTCACGCGGACGGCGCGTGGCGCATCATCGACATGGCGGGCCGTTTCGAGCGCGATGCGCCGGCACGGCTGCCGCGCCGCCTGATCGGGGTGATCGCCGACGTGACCGACCGGCGCCGGGCGGAGGAGCGTCAGAGCCTGCTGATCCGCGAGCTGCACCACCGGGTGAAGAATACGCTCGCCACGGTACAGGCGATCGTCGGATCGACGGCACGCACGGCGTCGAGCATCGACAGCTTCTACGAGGCGTTCGTCGGGCGCATCAAATCCCTCTCGCACACCCATTCGGTGCTCACCGAAGACACGTGGCAGACGGCCAACCTGCACGGCCTGCTCGACAACGAACTGAAGCCCTATGCCGAGAGCGAGACCGATGGCGGTCCCGACACCCGCGTCGTCCTCGACGGGCCGCCGGTCGATCTGGCCTCCGAGATCGCGGTGCCGATCGGCATGGCGATCCATGAACTGACCACCAACGCGGTCAAGTACGGCGCGCTCTCGACCCGGTCGGGCCGCGTCACCGCGCGCTGGTCGGTCGTGTCCGGCGGCGAGGCGGGCATCCTCCAGTTCGAGTGGCGTGAGAGCGACGGCCCTCCCGTGACGCCTCCGACGCGGCAGGGCTTCGGCTCGCGCCTGCTCCAGCGGGTGCTGACGGCCCAGGTCCAGGCCGAGATCACGACGGAGTACCCCCCGGAGGGATTCCGTCTGACGATGCGCGCCCCGCTCCCGGCCAGGAACGCGGCGCTCAATCCGCTGGTTTGACGCGAACGCTCAGGCCGCGCCCCGAGCCTGGTTCTCGCCGCCGGAATCCACGAACGCCTTCAGTTCATCGAGCGAGTTGAAGGTGAAGCGCCCGTTGGGTGTGTCCGCCTCGATCATGCCGGTGGAGTACATCACGTAGGTGTTCCCGCCCGACGCGTAGGTGCCCACGACCTGGGGCTCCTCGCGATGCCCCTCTTGAGAGGTCTCGTGCGCTTCCGCCTCCGGCGCCGGTGGCCCGGCGGGATCGTCCACGTCGGACGGACCGTCCTTCAGCGACGGGCGCAGGGCGAAGACGTCGTCCTCATCCGCCGCCGGTCGCGCGAAGAGGTCTTGTTCAGGCTGCACCGCGGAGGCTTCCGTCACCGGCTCCGGATCGGGCCGGGCCGACGTCGAGACCGGGGCCTCGTCGGGGGGCAGCAGATCGGGCAAGAGCGGTTCGACGGGCGGCTCCGAAGGGGCGTTCGCCGCGACGACCGGCGTCGTTTGCTCGAATGAGGGTTCCGAGCCGCGCAGGCCCGCGCCGAGACCGGTCGCCCCGAGGCTGAGGCCCGCCAAGCCCGCCGAGCCGGCCGGAGCCGGCTCGTCTCCGGCAAGGCGAGGCGGCGCGACCGGCGGGGTCATGCCGAAATCCGGCAGCGGCGCGAAGTCGGACGGGCGCGCCGCCTCTGTCCGCAACGAGGCATCGCCCAAGGCCTCCTCGATGCGCTTCAGCCGGACCACGACGGCGCTGAGGCCGAGCAGGATCGTGCCGGCGGAGGCCGCCGTCGCCCCGCCGATCACCATGGCGAGCCCGCTCTCCAGGCGGACGTAGGGAAAGCCCTGGATCACCGCGGCGATGCCGCCGACGACCATGACGAGGCTGAGCGCGAACAGCGCGACGACCATGCTACTCTCTGGCGACTGCCACACACCTGGAAACGTGACGATAAAGGGTTGATCCGGGTTTGCAAAATCGCGCGATCCGAAAACCGCGGTCGTGCCCCCTCCGCGTCATGGCGAGCGCAGTTGCGCACAGGATGAGCGTCGATCCGGCGCCCATAGCGTTGCCGACCCAAGGGGTGCGACTTACCTACCCGTGCGTCGCCCCGCAGGCGGTGCGCGAGGGCATGCCCACCGTCACGGCCTCGGGGCCAGGAATCCACGATCCACCGCACGGAGAGAGCCGCATGACCTTCACCCTCCCCGACCTGCCCTACGCCTACGACGCGCTCGGCCCCTACATGTCGAAGGAAACCCTCGAGTTTCACCACGACAAGCACCACAAGGCCTATGTCGACACGGGCAACAAGCTGCTCGAAGGCACCGACCTGCAGGGCAAGAGCGTCGAGGAGGTGGTCAAGGCCGCCTACGGCACCAACCAGGCGCTCTTCAACAACGCCGGCCAGCACTACAACCACCTGCACTTCTGGAACTGGATGAAGCCCAATGGTGGCGGCACGCCCCCGGGCGCCATCGCGGCCAAGATCGACGAGGACCTCGGCGGGTTCGAGAAGTTCAAGACCGACTTCATCCAGGCCGGCGTCGGCCAGTTCGGCTCGGGCTGGGCGTGGCTTGCGGTCAAGGACGGCAAGCTCGCCATCCTGAAGACCCCCAACGGCGAGAACCCGCTGGTGCATGGCGCCATGCCGATCCTCGGCGTCGATGTCTGGGAGCACTCCTACTACATCGATTACCGCAACCGCCGCCCCGACTACCTCAAGGCATTCATCGAGAATCTCGTGAATTGGGAGTACGTCGAGAAGCTCTACGGTGAGGCCCGGGCGTAAGCTCAACCTTATTGCCCTGCTTTCGCCCGGCTCGATCCGGGCGATCCTCGACCGAGAGCCGTCGCCCCCACGTGGCGGCGGCTCTTCCATTGTTTCCCCCATGTTTCGGATTGATGAACCGCAGCCCACACCCCCGTTAGGGCCTATTCAGTAGGGATTTTGCAAAACACTTCCATCAGCCGTTCGCGACGCGATCGCGTCACGGATGCGGACGCCGATGGGAGGACACGAACCGACGATGGGATGTGAACGATCTCAAGCCGCGACCCCGATCGAGCTCTCCGAACAGGAGCCGGTCGCCACGTCCGCCCGCAAGCCGCGCTTGCCGGCGGCCGTCCAGGACCATCTCGGCGGCCAACTGCGTGAACTCTTCGCCCTGGTGACGACGGACGAGCAGCCCCGGTCGTTCATCGACCTGATCGCGCAGCTTACCCAGGTTCTCGACGCCGAGGACGCCGCGGGTGCCGGGCGCTTCGGCAACGACCTGATTGCGGCCCTGCCTGCGCTACGCGCCTTCGCGCTGTCGCTGGCGGTCAACGCCGCGCGCGCCGACGACCTCGTTCAGGAAACCCTGCTCAAGGCCTGGGCCAACCGGAACCGCTTCCAGCCGGGCACCAACTTCACCGCGTGGCTGTTCACGATCCTGCGCAACCACTTCTACAGCGAGATCCGCAAGCACAAGCGCGAGGTCGAGGACGCCGACGGCGCCGCCGCCTCCCGGATGGTCAGCCTGCCGGACCAGATCGAGCGCATCGAGTTGCAGAACGTCTGGAGCCGGCTTGCGAAGCTGCCGGCCTCGCAGCGCGAGGCGCTGATCCTGGTAGGCGCGCAGGGCATGACCTACGAGGCGGCGGCCGAGATGATCGGCTGTCAGGTCGGCACGGTGAAGAGCCGGGTGAGCCGGGCCCGCTTGTCGCTGGCCGATTCCCTCGGCTTCGCCGACGGACGCCTGAGTCGCCTTTCCGCCTGACGCGGCAGCGGGGCAACAGCGCGAAGATCACGGCGGCGGACACGCCATCGCCGTACAGATCGTAAGCGCGGCTTCTGGTACGGCTGGCCCATGAGCAGCCTCGCTATTTGGGACCGCGTCCCGTCCCGGAAACCGTTCACGCAGGACGAGGCGGCGAGATGATCCGTTCGATCCTGTCGGTCGGCGGCTGGACCCTGGTCTCCCGCATCACGGGATTCGCACGCGACATCGTCACCGCGGCGGTGATGGGGGCCGGGCCGCTGGCCGACGCCTTCGTCGTGGCCTTCCGGCTGCCGAACCACTTCCGCGCGATCTTCGGCGAGGGCGCCTTCAACACCGCCTTCGTCCCGTCCTATGCCCGGCTCTCGGAGTCCGGCGAGGCCGGTGCGGCGGCACGCTTCGCCGACCGGGTCTTCACGCTGATGCTGCTTGTTCAGCTGGCGCTGCTGGCGCTCGCGCTGCCCCTTATGCCGTGGGTGGTGCGCGCCCTGGCGCCCGGCTTCGGCGACGACGCGAGCCGCTTCGACCTCGCCGTAGCGCTGACCCGGATCACCTTCCCCTACCTGCTGTTCATGACCGGGTTGACTCTGCTCTCCGGGATCCTGAACGCGCACCGGCGCTTCGCCGCCGCGGCTGGTGCGCCGGTGCTGCTCAACCTCTCCATGCTGGCTGCCCTGGGCCTGGCCTTCCTGTTCCCGAACGCGGCCTACGCCGCCGCCTGGGGCGTGGCGGTGTCAGGTCTGCTGCAATTCGCGCTGGTCTGGTGGGCCTGCCGCCGCATCGGGACCGCGCCGGCCCTGGCCCGGCCGAGCCTGCGCGACCGAGACATGACCCGATTTTTCAAGGTGCTGGGGCCGGCGGTGATCGGCTCGGCGGGCTTCCAGATCGCGTCGTTCGCCGACACCATCATCGCGAGCTTCCTGCCGGTCGGCGCGGTCTCGGCGCTGTACTACGCCGACCGGCTCTACCAGCTTCCCTTCGGCGTCATCGCCATCGCGGCTGGCACGGTGCTGCTGCCCGAGATGAGCCGGCGCATCGCGGCCGGCGACGTGGCTGGAGCGCATCTCGCCCAGAACCGTGCGGCGGGGTTCTCGCTCGCCCTCTCGGCGCCCTTCGCCGTGGCCTTCCTGACCCTGCCCGGCCTGATCATCACGGCTCTGTTCCAGCGCGGCGCCTTCACGGGCGAGGATGCGGCGCGCGCCGCGTCCGTGCTTGCGGCCTACGGGACCGCGCTGCCGGCGGTGGTGCTGGTGCGCAGCGCGGTGGCGAGCTTCAACGCCCGTCAGGACACCGTGACGCCGCTCTACGCGTCGCTCGCCGGCATCGCGGTCAACGTCGCGCTCAAGATCGTGCTGACTGGCCCCTACGGCGTCACCGGGTTGGCGCTCGCCACGGCGGTGGGCCAGTGGATCAATCTCGCCCTGCTCTACGGCCTGGCGTTGCGCCGGGGCTGGACTGCGCCGGGACGCACCCTCTGGGTGACGGCAGTGGGGGTGATGATCGCCTGTCTCCTCCTCGCCCTGTTCGCGGTCTACGGCCGGCCCTTCGCCGAAGCTTTGGTGCCGGCGCTGCCGCATGGACGCGAGATCGCGGTGCTCGGGCTGCTGGGGCTCGTCGGGGCGCTCGCCTACGGCGGCACGCTGATCGCCGTGCTCGCCGCCTTCGGAGTCCGACTGCGCCGTGCGTGAGACGCGCAGGCCGCCTACGCCGTGATCCCGGCCACCCCGCCGGCAGGCGCCGGGTGACGCGGATCGGCATGCGCCGGCCGGTGCCGACCCCGCCTCCGGTCCATCCGGTATTCACCAGCCAGCGATCGACGCGGTGCTTGACCATCACCTCGCGCAGCAGGTTGCCGTAGACGCTCGGGTGGCGCGGCATGAAGGGCGCGCGAAGCAGGTGGAGAAGGTAGCCTCAGGCTCCGTCAGCCCCGCTCGGTGCCCGCGACCTTCGCGGTGTAGCCGGACAGGAGATGGTACGTCGCCTCAGCCCCCGTCCCTCGGGCCCGTATTCCGGGGCGAACTGTCCGATGTCCGTCATGGGCGTCACTTCTGGCGGCCTGAACGCGTGGGGCGGCCGGATCCGGCCTATGCTCGATCGTGGCGTCCGCGCAGTCGTTGAGGACTGCCGCGCGCAGGTTCACCGCCGCGACCGTTCAACCCAGGATAGTGGAGCGCCCTTTTCCATCCGACTCGACTGTCGGGCAGGATCTTGAGAGGTCGTAACGCCGCCGACACCCTATCTTCCGGTCGCAGCGTCCGCCGTCAGCCGCTATGGGCTGCTCAACCCGCCGCCTCCCCAGACCAACAGAGTATCCATGCCGCAAGCCGTCGCCGGTCCCGAGATCGAGCGCCTGATCCAGCTCCTCTCCCGCATGCCGGGCCTCGGTCCCCGCTCGGCCCGCCGGGCCGCGCTTCAACTGATCAAGCGGCGCGAGACCTTGCTGGCGCCGCTGGCCGAGGCCATGCGCGTCGCCTCCGAGCGGATCGTCGTGTGCACCTCCTGCGGCAACGTCGATACCTCGGAGCCCTGCACGATCTGCCGCGACGCGAGCCGCGACCCCACCACCCTGGTGGTGGTGGAGGACGTCTCGGACCTCTGGGCGCTGGAACGCTCCGGGGCGGTCACGGCCCGCTACCATGTGCTGGGGGGCGTACTCTCGGCGCTCGACGGAGTCCGCCCGGAGCATCTCAACATCGACACGCTGGTGGTGCGGGCGGGCGACGGGCAGGTGCGCGAGATCATCCTGGCGCTGAACGCCACCGTGGACGGCCAGACCACCGCCCATTACCTCACCGAATCGATCAAGCATCTCGGCCTGACCGTGA
>Ga0182229_1000216_pt1 | contig 15110 bp, 15 predicted proteins | sample G6R1MG_32_FD_129663 | JGI IMG/M metagenome (GOLD analysis project Ga0182229, IMG submission 129663) | Miscanthus phyllosphere microbial communities from Michigan, USA - G6R4_MAIN_07NOV2016_LD1 MG | ecosystem: Host-associated > Plants > Phyllosphere > Phylloplane/Leaf | place: USA: Michigan...
GACTCCCTGGGTCGAGGACGGCGGTCTACTTCTCCGGCAGCACGGCCCCGGAGACCTGCGCGTAGAGCCTTGCCACGGAGGCATCGTCGTCCCGGCCCATGCCGGCGCCCGAGGCCATCAGGAACATCTGCAGGGCGGCGGCGGCCACCGGCACCGGGTACTTTTCCGCCCGCGCCATGTCCTGCACGATGCCGAGATCCTTCACGAAGATGTCGACGGCGCTCTTCGGGGCGTAATCCGCGTCGAGGATGTGCGGCACGCGGTTCTCGAACATCCACGAATTGCCGGCCGACTTCGTGATCACCTCGTAGACGCGCCGCAGGTCGAGGCCCTGCTTGGCCGCGAAGCTCATCGCCTCGCAGGCGGCGGCGATGTGCACCCCCGCCAGCAGCTGGTTGATCATCTTGAACGCCGCGCCTTGCCCCGCCTCCTCGCCGAGTTCGTAGACCGTGCCGGCCATGGCGGTCAGCGCGTCCCGCGCCCCCGCGAACGCCGCCTGCGATCCCGAGGCGAGGAAGGTCAGTTCCCCCTCGGCGGCGCGCGCGGCGCCGCCGCTCATCGGCGCGTCGAGATAATGCCGGCCGGTCTCCTCCAACCGGGCCGCGAGGCGCCGGGCGATGGCCGGGTCCATCGTCGCGGAGGAGACGAACACCGCCCCCTCCGGCATCGCCGCCGCCGCGCCGTCCGGCCCGAACAGCACCGCCTCGGTCTGGGCGGCGTTCACCACCACCGCGACCACCACCGAGGCGCCCTTCGCCGCCTCGGCGGGGGTGGACGCCGCCTCGCCGCCGGCCTCCCGGAAGCGGGCGACCGCCTCAGGGTTCACGTCGCAGGCCGCGACGGAAAAACCCGCCCGCAGGAGCGAGGCCGCCATGCCCGAGCCCATCGAGCCCAGGCCGATCACCGCCGCGCGGCGCTGTCCGTTGTCCGTCATCGCGGGCTCCTCACTTGTTCACGAGGCGGGCCGGCACCGCGAACACGCAGGCCGCGCCGAGGACCAGCGTCACCGCCAGCACGTACATGCCGGCGGCGGTGCTGCCGGTGTAGTCGCGCAGCGCCCCGATGGCGTAGGGGCCGGCGAAGCCCGCGAGGTTGCCCACCGAGTTGATGAGGGCGATGCCCGCCGCCGCGCCCGCGCCGCTGAGGAAGGCGGTCGGCAGCGACCAGAACAGGGGCGAGCAGGCGAGCACGCCGCCGGCCGCCACCGAGAGCGCCGCGATGGCGACGACCGTGTCGGTGCTGGAGGCCGAGACCGTGAAGCCCACCGCGCCGATCAGCGCCGGGATGATGAGGTGCCAGCGCCGCTCGCGGAACCGGTCGGCGCTGCGGCCGAGGGCCACCATCACCACCGTCGCCACGAGGAACGGGATCGCGCTCACGAGGCCGATGTTGAAGTTGCCCTGGATGCCCGACGCCTTGACGATGGTCGGCACCCAGAAGGCGAGCCCATACTGCCCGGCCACGAACAGGAAGTAGATCAGGCTCATGAACCACACGCGGCCGTTGCGGAACACGGTGGCGAGGGAGTGCGGGCTGTCGGTCTTGGTGCGCTCCTCGGCGGCGATGTCGCGCTCCAGCACCTGCCGCTCGGCGGTGTCGAGCCACTTCGCCTCGGCGGGGCGGTTGTCGAGGTAGAACAGCACCGCGATGCCGACGAGGACGGCGGGGATCGCTTCCAGCAGGAACATCCACTGCCAGCCGGACAGGCCGTGGGTTTCGTGGAACGTGTCCATGATCCAGCCCGAGAGCGGGTTGCCGAACACGCCCGAGACCGGGATCGCCGCCATGAACACGGTGATCACCCGCGCCCGGCGGTGGGAGGGGAACCACGAGGTCACGTAGAGGATGACGCCCGGATAGAACCCGGCCTCGGCCAGCCCGAGGAGGAAGCGCATCGCGTAGAAGCTCGCCTCCGAGTTCACGAACACGAACGCCCCGGAGATCAGGCCCCAGGTGATCATGATCCGCGCGATCCAGACCCGCGCGCCGACCCGGTGGAGGATGATGTTCGAGGGCACCTCGAACAGGAAGTAGCCGAGGAAGAAGATGCCCGCGCCGAGGCCGTAGGCGGTCTCGGAGAAGCCGAGCTCCTTCGACATCTGCAGCTTGGCGAAGCCGACATTCACCCGGTCGAGATAGGCGACGATGTAGCAGAGCATCAGGAACGGCACGAGCCGCCAGAAGACCTTGGCGTAGGTCCTGTCGATGAAGCCCTTGTCGCTGGACGCGGTGCTCCCCGGCACCGCGGCGGCCTGCACTGGCATGGCTGTGTCCCTCCCTCGCCCCCCGTTGTGGGTGGGCCTATCCACCGCTCCCCGGCGGCTGTGAATCGCGCTATATCTCTCTTTGGCAGCGCTGCCAATTCTGTTGTGAAACAAAATGCAGCCCTGTATGCCGGTCCCGGGGAAGGGCGCCGGGAGGGTGCGGGGATGACAGGGTTCGACCCGCCGGGACGGCTCGTGACGCTCACCGACGTGGCGCGGGAGGCCGGCGTCGGCGAGAGCACGGTCTCGCGGGTGCTGCGCAACCACGGCTCCTATTCGAAGCGCGCGGGCGAGCGGGTGGCGGAGGCCGTGGCCCGCCTCGGCTACGTGCCGAACCGGCTGGCGGGGAGCCTCGCCGGGGGCGGGGCGGGCACGGGGTCGGGCCTCGTCGGGGTGGTGATCCCCTCGCTCGCCAACATCGTGTTCCCGGACCTGCTGCGCGGCCTCACGGCGGCCCTGGACGGCGCGGGGATGCAGAGCGTCGTCGGCGTCAGCGAATACGATCCCGACCGGGAGGAGGCGCTGGTCGCCGCGCTCCTGTCCTGGCGGCCGGAGGCCCTGCTGCTCACCGGGCTGGAGCACAGTCCCGGCACGGTGAGCCTCGCCCGCGCGGCGGGGGTGCGGGTGGTGGAGATGATCGACACGGACGGGGAGGGGATCGACCGGGTGGTCGGCTTCTCGAACCGGGCGGCGGGGGAGGCGAGCGCCCGGCATCTCCTGGCCCGGGGCTACCGGCGGATCGGCTATATCGGCCTCGATCCGGGGAGCGACCTGCGAAGCGGCAAGCGGCTCGCGGCCTTCGAATCGGTGCTGGCGGAGGCGGGCCTGTCCCTCGCGGGGAGGGAAGTCCGGGAGGGCCCGTCCTCGGCCGCCATGGGCCGGGCGGGGTTCGAGGCGCTGCTGGCGCGCCACCCGGACCTCGACGCGGTGTATTTCGCCAACGACGACATGGCGCTCGGCGGCTGGTTCGCCTGCCTCGCGGCGGGGCTCGCGGTGCCGGAGCGGATCGCCCTGTTCGGCTTCAACGGGCTCGACTTCACGGAGGCGATGCCCCAACCCCTGTCGACGATCCGCACGCCGCGCCTCGCCATCGGGCGCGAGGCCGCCGCCTGCCTCACGGGCGACGGCCCGGCCCGGATCGACCTCGGATTCGACCTCATCGAAGGAGCCACCGCATGAGCGAGGAAGCCCGCCTGCGCGAGGAGATCTGCCGCTACGGCCGGTCCCTGTTCGAGCGCGGGCTGACGCCCGGCTCCTCGGGCAACATCTCGCTCCGCCTGCCCGACGGCGGCTGGCTGGTGACGCCGACCAACGCGTCGCTGGGCTTCCTCGACCCGGCGCGGATCTCGCGCCTCGACGGGGCAGGGCGGCTCCTGTCCGGCGACAAGCCGACGAAGGAGATCCCCCTCCACACCGCCCTCTACGAGAGCCGGGGGAGCGCGAAGGCCATCGTGCACCTGCACTCGACGCACGCGGTGGCGGTGTCGATGCTGCCGGAGATCGACCCGAAGGCGGTGCTGCCGCCGATGACGCCCTATTACCTGATGCGCACCGGGGGCACGGCGCTGGTCCCCTACTTCCGCCCCGGCGACCCGGCGGTGGCGGACGCGATCCGGGGCTTGGCCGGGCGCTATTCCTCGGTGCTGCTGGCCAACCACGGGCCGGTGGTGGCGGGCGACAGCCTGGAGGCGGCGGTCTTCGCCACGGAGGAACTGGAGGAGACGGCCAAGCTCTATCTCCTCCTGCGCAACCTCAACCCGCGCCACCTGTCACCGGGGCAGGTGCAGGACTTGGTGAGCCATTTCGGGCTGACCCTGCCGGAGCATCACGGGCACGATCACGGGTGAGGGACGACCCTCTCGCGTCTCGCGGGGCAAGAGGACACCGAAACCCTCGCCCCGCCTCATCCTGAGGTGCCCGCGTCGGCGGGCCTCGAAGGAGGGCTCCAGGGATCGCAGCGCCGTCTGGAGCCCTCCTTCGAGGCGGCTATCGCCGCACCTCAGGATGAGGGTGGAGGGGTCGGGCGCCAGCCGCCGGCTTCGCCTTCCCCGAGGGGGCGTGAACCGCCCTACCCCTCGATCTTCGAGAAGTCGGCGACCTCCCGCGTGGCGGCGCGGAGCGCGTTGAGGAGCGCCAGGCGGTTCTCGCGGAGCTTCGGGTCGTCCGCGTTGACGGTGACGTCCGTGAAGAACGCATCGACCGGGGCGCGCAGCGTCGAGAGCGCCCGCATGGCGCCGGCGAAATCCTCCGCCGCGACCGCCTTCGATGCCTCCGCGCGGGCCGACTGCAAGGCCTCGGCCAGCGCCCGCTCCGCCAGCTCGCCGGAGGCCGCGAGGGCGGAATCGGGCGCGGCGTCGTAGGCGCGGCCGTCCTTCTTCTCCTCGATACGCAGGATGTTGGCCGCGCGCTTGTAGCCCGCGAGCAGGTTCTTGCCGTCCTCGGTCTCCAGGAACTTCTGCAGCGCCTCGACCCGGCGGGCGATGAGCAGCAGATCGTCCTGGCCGGGCAGGGCGAAGACCGCGTCCACGAGGTCGTGCCGGGCGCCCATGTCCCGCAGGGTGATCTTCAGGCGGTCGGCGAAGAAGGCGAGGAGATCCGCCGGATCGGCCCCGGCCCGCTCGGCGAGACCGCGATCGGCCGCGGCGAACCGGTCGAGGAGCCGCAGGCGCAAACCCCGGTCGAGGATCAGCCGGACGACACCCAAAGCCGCCCGCCGGAGCGCATAGGGGTCCTTGCTGCCGGTGGGCTTCTCGTCGATGGCCCAGAAGCCGACCAGCGTGTCGAGCTTGTCGGCCAGCGCCACCGCGATGGCGACGGGGTCGCTCGGCACCCGGTCGGAAGGGCCGAGCGGCTTGTAATGGTCGCCGAGCGCGGTCGCGACGCTGGGCGGAAGGCCTTCCAGCGCCGCGTATTTCGCGCCCATCAGGCCCTGCAACTCGGGGAACTCGCCGACCATCTCGGTGACGAGGTCGGCCTTGGCCAGCCGCGCCGCCTGCTCGGCGAGCGCGGGGTCGGCGCCGACGAGGGGCGCCAGTTCCTTCGCGAGCGCCGCGATGCGAGCCACCCGCTGCCCCTGCGTCCCGAGCTTTTCGTGGAAGACGATGTTGTCGAGCTTCGGCAGACGGTCTTCCAGCCGGATCGCCTTGTCGGTCTCCCAGAAGAACTTGGCATCCGAGAGCCGCGCCCGCACCACCCGCTCGTTACCGGCGGTGATGGCCAGACCGCCGTCGCTGGCGACGAGGTTCGAGACGAGGATGAAGGCCGGGGCCAGTTCCTCCGAGCCGGATGTCCTCAGCACGAAGCACTTCTGGTTCGCGCGGATGGTGGCCCGGATCGCCTCGGCGGGGATGTCGAGGAACGCCTCGTCGAAGGAGCCGAGGAGCACGACCGGCCATTCGACCAGCCCGGCGACCTCCTCCAGCAGGCCCTCGTCCTCGACGAGTTCAAGGCCGCGGGCGAAGGCGAGGTCGCGGGCGTCGTGCAGGATCACGTCCTTGCGCCGGTCGGCGTCGAGGATGACCTTCGCCTTCTCCAGCGCCTGGATATAGTCGTCGAAGCGGCGGACCTCGATCGGGCCGGGCGCCAGGAAGCGGTGGCCGTAGGTCGTGGTCCCGGCCTTGATTCCGCCGACCTCGAAGGGGACCACCTCCGGCGTCTCGGTCTCGGGGCCGAAGGTCGCCACGATGGATTGCAGCGGGCGCACCCAGCGCAAGGCGCCGGGCTGGGCCGAGGCCACGCCCCAGCGCATCGCCTTCGGCCAGGGGAAGCTCTTGACGATCTCCGGCAGGATCTCGGCGAGCACGTCCAGCGTCTCGCGCCCGGCCTTCTCGATCACCGCGAGGTAGAACTCGCCCTTTTTCGGATCGGTGATCGTGGTCGCCTGATCGAGGCTCGTGAGCCCGGCGCTCTTGAGGAAGCCCTGGATCGCGGCCTCGGGGGCGCCGACGCGGGGGCCGCGCCGCTCCTCGCGCACGGCCTCGCCGCGCGCCGGCAGGCCGGCGACGTGCAGGGCGAGGCGGCGGGGCGTCGCGAAGGCCTTGGCGCCCTCGTAGAGGAAGCCGCGCGCCACGAGGGCGTCGGTGACGAGCTTCCGGAGATCCTCGGCCGCGCGCCGCTGCATGCGGGCGGGGATCTCTTCCGAGCGGAGTTCGAGCAGGAGGTCGGGCATGGCGCGGCCATATCGCCGCGCCGCAACCCTGTCGAGGGCTCAGGCCGGCCTCAGCGCGCCTCGCCCTTCAGGATGGTGGAGAGCTGCCACTTCCGGTCGCCGATGGAATGGGCGTCCGAGACCCGCCACGCCCCATCCTCGCGCACGAGGTCGTAGACGATGGACTTCGCGCCGTCGCCGCCCTTGCGCTGGACCGTGACCTTCGCCTGGTCCGTGCCCTCGGTGGCCTCCTTGAAGGTGAGGTTCTTCACCGTGTCGGGCTTCATCGGCTCGCCGTTGAGGCGGAAGTCGAAATCGAGGTTGCCGGTGGCACCGTTCGCCTGCTTCGCGTCCGCGTCGAACAGCCCCTGCAGGCGCTTGGTGTAGACGGCCGAGTGATTCGGGTGCGGCTCGGCATAGAGCTTCTTCACCACGGCCTCCGGGCCGGGCTCGGCAGCGAGCGCCGGGGCGAGGCCCAGCGCGAGGAAGCCGAGGGCGAAGGCGGTCTGTTTCATGATGCAAATCCCGCTGTGAGAGGCGCCGGAGACGCCTGCCTGAGCGGGGTGTGGAACGCGCGAGGGGCCAACGGGCTCCCTTGAGGCTGTCTCGGCAGTCCGATCTTCCGGCAGCAGGCGCCGGTTGCGGAGGGGGGATTCGAAAGCAGGATTCGGGACGCCCGCCTCCCAGGTCGCCTCGTATCACGGGTCGAACCCAGGGGAGGCTCGTCATGCCGCCAGCAATGAATCGCACGATGTCGACGCCCGAATGGGCGATGCTCCTCAGCCTTTCGGTGCTTTGGGGCGGATCGTTCTTCTTCACGCATGTCGCGCTCTCCGCCCTGCCGCCGCTCACGCTCGTCGTTCTGCGTGTCGGCCTCGCTGCTCTGATCCTGAATGCGGTCGTGCCAGTGCTCGGCCTCGCGATGCCGCGTGGCACCGAGGTTTGGACCGCCTTCCTCTTCATGGGCCTGTTGAACAACGTGGTGCCCCTCAGCCTCATCGTCTGGGGGCAGACGCACATCGCCTCCGGACTCGCCGCGATCCTGAATGCCACCACGCCACTGTTCGCCGTCCTCGTCGCCCATGTGGGCACGTCCGACGAGAGGATGACAGGCAAGCGGCTGGCGGGCGTCCTCGTCGGCCTCGCCGGCGTCGTCGTGATGGTGGGGCCGGTCGTCCTCTCGGGCTTTGGGACCAATCTGCTGGCGCAAGTGGCCGTGCTCGGCGCCGCCCTATCCTACGCCTGCGCAGGCGTCTTCGGCCGACGCTTCCGTCGGATGGGTGTTCCGCCGCTTGCGACGGCGGCGGGGCAGGTCACGGCGTCCACGATCCTGCTTCTGCCCATCGTCCTCATGGTGGATCGACCCTGGACGCTCGCCATGCCGGGCGCATCGGTGTGGGGCGCGATCGCGGGGGCGGCGGCCTTGTCGACTGCTCTCGCCTACGTGCTGTACTTCCGGATCCTGGCGACGGCGGGAGCGACGAACCTGCTCCTCGTCACCTTCCTGATCCCGGTGTCAGCCATCCTCGCAGGGGCTCTCGCGCTGGGGGAGAGTCTTGATCCGCGTCATGGCCTCGGCATGGCGCTGATCGGTTGCGGACTTGCCGCCATCGATGGGCGCCTCTTGGCCATGGGCCGGCATCGGCGACGGCTTCCGCCCGAGATTTATCAGGGGCGGGACATCTGACGAGGCGGATCCGCTTACGCCCCGCCGCCCGCCGTCTTCAGCCACGCCGCGCCGCAGGCCTTGGCGAGTTCCCGCACCCGCAGGATGTAGCTCTGGCGCTCCGTGACCGAGATCACCCCGCGCGCGTCGAGCAGGTTGAAGACGTGGCTCGCCTTGATGCACTGGTCGTAGGCCGGCTGCACCATGCGGTGGCGCTCGCCCTCGTTCGGCGCACCCGCGTCGAGATAGGCGCGGCAGGCGGATTCCGCATCGGTGAACTGGCGGAACAGCATCGTCGTGTCCGCCGCCTCGAAGTTGTGCCGGGAGTATTCCTGCTCGGCCTGCAGGAAGACGTCTCCGTAGGTGACGCGGTCCTCGCCCTCGGCGCCGTTGAAGTCGAGGTCGTAGACGTTCTCGACGCCCTGCACGTACATGGCGAGCCGTTCCAGGCCGTAGGTCAGCTCCCCCGCCACGGGGGCGCATTCGAAGCCCGCGACCTGCTGGAAGTAGGTGAACTGGCTCACCTCCATCCCGTCGCACCAGCATTCCCAGCCGAGGCCCCAGGCGCCCAGCGTCGGGCTCTCCCAATCGTCCTCCACGAAGCGGATGTCGTGCAGCTTCAGGTCGACGCCGATCGCCGCCAGGGAGGCGAGGTAGAGCTCCTGCAGGTTCGGCGGGTTCGGCTTCAGGATCACCTGGAACTGGTAATAATGCTGCAGCCGGTTCGGGTTCTCGCCGTAGCGCCCGTCCTTCGGCCGGCGGGAGGGCTGCACATAGGCGGCCTTCCACGGCTTCGGCCCCAGCGCCCGCAGGGTCGTGGCCGGGTGGAACGTGCCCGCGCCGACCTCCATGTCGTAGGGCTGCAGGATCACGCAGCCCTTGTCCGCCCAGTAGGTCTGGAGCGCCAGGATCAGCCCCTGGAAGGATCGGTTGGGAGTGGGCGCGGCGCTCGGCATGCTCGGTCGGTGCTTTCGGACTCGGCCGGGGGTCTAGGAGAGCGGGGCCGTCGGCGCAAGGCGGGGCGGGCGCCCTATGGCGCCGGCACGAACCGTCAAGATTGCTGCGACGACCGGAACCGGGACGCCCACAGCCAAGTTATTCGCGCAACCAGGGGTTATCCGGCGCCCGATGTGCTGCCGAATGTTGCGGAAACGGACCATGACCACGTCGCCCAGGAAGTCTTTCGCCCGTCGTAACCTTGCCCTCGTCGCCACCCTCGCCCTCTCGGCGATGGCCGCGACGCCCGTCGTGATGAATGCGAGCCGCGCGCTGGCGACCTCGGACGACCCCGTCCCCGCCGCGACGCTCCGCGTGGAGCCGGTGGAGGTCGCCCCCATCGCCCCAGTCGCCAAGCCGGCGTGCCCGCACAAGGTGCGCGTCGTCTACGGCAGCTACGGCACGCCGGAGGGCTGCGCCGCCCTCCGCTAAGCCTCAACCGTGCCCGGCGGCCTCCCCCGAGAGCCGCCGGAGATGCAATTCCTCGAGGTCGAGTTCGGCCTCGATGGCCCTCAGCACCGAGCCGTGGATGCGGCCCTCCCGGTGCAGGGCGGCGAGGGCGGCCCGCCCGGCCCGGACGGCCCCGAGCGCGGCCAGCATGTGCGCGTCGCGCTCCACTTCGGCCACGGAGCGCTCGTCGCGCAGGCGCGATGTCGCCCAGACCCGGCGGCGATATTGCTCCACCAGCACCGGGTGCCGGTGATCCCCCGTCTCCGGGGCGATCAGGGTTTCCAGGGCGGCGAGCCCGGCCTCGTTCACCGCGACGCGGGCCATGGCGGCGTCGAGATGCCCGTCCGGCAGGCTCGTGCGCGCGTCGAGGTGCAGGCGCCGGATGAGCGGACCTAGCGTCGTGCCCTGCACCAGCACCGTGAACAGGATCACCGCGAAGGCGGCCAACAGGATCGGGTCGCGGCCGGGGAAGCCGAGCGGCAGGGCGAGCGCCGCCGCCAGTGTCACGACCCCGCGCATTCCCGCCCAGCCGACCACCAGCGGGATCGCCGGGCGGAGCGCGGGGAGGGGGTCCCGCCAGGGCCGGGGCAAGAGCCGCGACAGGTAGACGGCGGGGAACACCCAGGCGAGCCGCGCCGCGACGCAGGTGGCCGTCGCCGCCAGCGCCAGGGGCAGGCCGGCGATGAGCGCGTCCGCGCTGCCGCCCATCCGGTCGAGCACGCCGCGCAGCGCCAGCCCGATCAGCACGAAGACGAGCGCCTCCAGCACGAACACCACGAAGCCCCACACGGCCAGCGCATGCGTGCGGGTGCGGGCGTCGAAGGTCTCGTGCTCGCGGCCTCCGAGCATCAGGCCGCAGGCCACCACGGCGAGGACGCCGGAGGCGTGGATTTCCTCCGCCGCGAGATAGGCGAGGTAGGCGACGAGGAAGGTGACGATCGTGGCCGCGTTGGCATCGTGAAGGCGGGCGACGACCCGCGTGGCCACGAAGCCGAGGGCCACGCCCACCGCGACGCCCGCCACGGCGAGCCACGCGAAGCTGCCGAGCGCCGCCCAGGCATCGAAGGCGCCGGTGAGGGCGGCGGCCACCGCGAAGCGGTAGAGCACGAGGCCGGAGGCGTCGTTCACGAGGCTCTCGCCCTCGAGGACGGTGACGGTCTTGCGCGGCAGCGTCACCCGCGCGAGCACCGCCTTGGCCGAGACGGCATCCGGCGGCGAGACGATGGCGCCCAGCGCGAAGCAGGCGGCCCAGGGCAGGCCGGGGGCGACCGCATGGGCGACCACCCCGACGACCAGCGTCGTGAACAGCACGGCCCCGAGGGACAGGGAGAGGATCGGCCTGATCGCGGCGCGAAAATCCCGCCAGACGGTGAAATAGGCCGATTCGAGCAGGAGCGGCGGCAGGAACAGGACCAGGATCAGGTCCGGGTCGAGGTCGAAGGCCGGCAGGCCCGGCGCGACGGCGAGCGCCATGCCGCCGACCACGAGGGCCACGGCGGGCGGCAGGCCGAGCCGGCTGGCGACCAGGGACAGGACCAGCGCGGCCGCGAGTAGCGCGAGCACCAGTTCGAACAGGGCGACGGGTGTCATCCCCCCGCTGTGGACGCGGCGGCGCTCCGGAGCAAGCCTCCTCGGTGTCCGGCCGGGAAGCCGGACATCCCTACCACGACCTCATCCTGAGCTGCGGCGTCGGCCGCCTCGAAGGAGGGCGAGGGAAGGAGGCTCCCTCCCGGCGGAACTCTCAGAGCGCGCCTTCGCGGATCGCGCCGGGATCGGCGAGCGCGTGCAGGAGCCTCGCGGCGCTGTGGGCGAAGCGGAGCGTCACCGCCTTGCGCCGGGGGCCGCTGAGGGCATGCTCGGGCGCCTCGCGCAGGATCGCGGCGCCGTAGGCGTCGGCGACGATCAGGCCGCATTCCTCGGGGATCAGGTCTTCCGGCACGTCGTCGGGGATGGCGAAGAAGAACCGGTCGCAGAAGTCCCGGTAATCCGGCCATTTCCGGTCGGCGCGGAAGTCGGCCACGCTCGACTTGATCTCCACGATGGTGAGCCGCCCGGCGCCGCAGAGGGCGATCACGTCGGCCCGGCGGCCGTTCACCAGGGAGAATTCCGGCAGGGTCACGCAGCCCATTTCCGAGAACAGCCGCCGCACCCCGCGCTGGATCCGCAGGGCGGTGGGGGATTGGCGCCGGTCCGGGGGGAGGATCAGCGCGGGTTCTGATGTGGCGGTGGGGCTGGCGGTGGATGTCATGACCGAATCGGTATCGTGCCGAATCGGGACATGGTGAAGGCGCGCGCCGGCCGCGTCACCTGCGGCGCGGCATCACGCGGCTCACTTCTCGAACCATGCGAGCAGCCCGGCGCCGGGCGCCAGCAGCACGAAGGCCCAGACCAGCGCCGAGGCGACGTTGGCGAACTGGAAGGGCAGGCGGCTCATGCCGAGCACCCCGGCCAGCAGCGGCACGAGGGCCCGCGCCGGGCCGAAGAAGCGCCCGAGCGCCACGGCGGCGACGCCCCAGCGCTGGATGAAGCCCTCGGCCTTGGCGGTCATCTCGGGGTAGCGGCTCAGGGGCCATTTCTGCTTGGCGCCCGGCCCGAGCCAGTGCCCGAACTCGTAGGAGACCCAATCGCCCAAGGCCGCCCCGACGGCGGCGCCGATCACCACCGGCCAGAAGGCGAGCCCGGCCCCGCCGACCAGCGCGCCGACGGCCACGAGGATCACCGTCGCGGGGACGAAGATCGAGAGGACGGCGATCGATTCGCAGAAGGCGAGCCCGGCCGCGATCAGCGGTGCCCAGGCCTTGTGGGTCTCGACGAAGGCCATCGTCGAATCCTTGAGGGCTTCGATGTCCATGGGGGCGGAAAACTCTCCTTACGTCGGTCCCATCTGAGTCCGACATGGCTGCCCGGCAAGTCCGGGGATGCGAAGGCGCGTGGAACGGGCTAACCACGGCGTGTCGAGGAGCCTTTCCGTGAACGTCCTCTCCATCCAGTCCCACGTCGCCTACGGCCATGTCGGCAACGCCTCGGCGGTGTTCCCGATGCAGCGGCTCGGGGTCGAGGTGTGGCCGGTCCACACCGTGCAGTTCTCCAACCACACCGGCTACGGCGCGTGGCGGGGCGAGGTCTTCGCCGCCGAGACGATCCGCGACGTGGTGCGGGGCGTGGGCGAGCGCGGGGCGCTGGCCCGCTGCGACGCGGTGCTCTCCGGCTACATGGGCTCGGCCGCCATCGGCGAGGCGATCCTGGAGGCGGTGGCCGCCGTGCGCGCCGAGAACCCGGCCGCCCTGTATTGCTGCGATCCCGTGCTCGGCGACACGGAGGAGGGCGTCTACGTCCGCCCCGGCATCACCGAGTTCATGCGCGAGCGCGCCGTGCCCGCCGCCGACATCCTCACCCCGAACCAGTTCGAGCTGAACCTCCTCACCGGCCTGCCGAGCGGCACCCTGGACGAGGCGCGCGCCGCCATCGCCGCCCTGCAGGCGCGGGGGCCGAAGGTGGTGGTCGTGACCTCGGCGGCCACCGCCGAGACGCCCGCCGACCGCATCGACCTGCTGGCCGGGGAGGGCGGGCGGCTGTTCCGGGTGCGCACCCCGCGCCTCGACCTCGCGATCAACGGCGCGGGCGATTGCATCGCCGCCCTGTTCCTCGTCCACTACGCCAGGGAGCGCTCCGCCGCCCTGGCGCTGGAGAAGGCGGCGGCCTCGGTCTACGGCCTGTTGCGCGCCACCGCCGAGGCGGGCTCGCGGGAGATCCTCACCGTGGCCGCGCAGGACGAGTTCGTCGCCCCCTCCGCCGTGTTTCCCGCCGAGGCGGTCTGAGGACGGCCCCCACCAGAGAGGTGTTGCCATGACGCGCCGCTTCGCCACCCTCGACGTGTTCACCACGCAGCCGCTCGCCGGGAACCCCCTCGCGGTGGTCCTCGACTCCGAGGGTCTCGACGGGGCGGCGATGCAGGCCATCGCCAGGGAGTTCAACCTGTCGGAGACGGTGTTCGTGCTCCCGCCGGACGAGCCCCGCCACCGGGCGCGGTTGCGCATCTTCACCCCCGCCCGGGAACTGCCCTTCGCCGGCCATCCCACCGTCGGCACGGCGGTGCTCCTCGCCCTGCGGGATCCGCCCGGTGCCGACGCCCGCGCCTTCGGCCTGGAGGAGGGGATCGGCATCGTGCCCTGCGTCGTCGAGACCCTGCCCGACGGCACGGGCGGCCGCGCCCGGTTCAAGCTGCCTGCCCTGCCCGAGTATCTCGGGCCGGGGCCGGAGCCGGAGGGGCTGGCCGCCCGCCTCGGCCTGGAGCCGGGGGAGATCGGCTTCGGCCGCCACCGCCCGAGCCGGCACGGGGCGGGGCCGCGCTTCACCTGCGTGCCGGTCGCCTCGGCCGCGCGCCTCGACGCCGCCCGCCCCGCCGCCGCGCCCGAGGAGGGCGACGGGCTCTATCTCTACGCCCCCGACCCGGAGGGGACGGGCCTCGCCTTCCGCGCGCGGATGTTCGCCCCCCGGATGGGCGTGCCGGAGGACCCCGCCACCGGTTCGGCGGCGGCGGCCTTCGCCGGGGTGCTGATGCAGTTCGAGGCGCTGGGCGACGGAATCCACGACATCGCCATCGCCCAGGGGCAGGCGATGGGCCGCCCGAGCACCATCGCCCTGCAGATCGACATCGCGGCCGGCGCCCTGCGCTCGGTGGAGATCGGCGGCGCGGCGGTCCTCGTGTCGGAGGGCACCTTGCGTGCCTGACGGTTTCCGGACCACGCGGCTGCGGGGGATCGAGGGGCGCCTCGTGCCCTACGAATGGCCCTGGGCGCGGGACAACGCGGAGCGGATCGCCGCCCATTGGGAGCGGCGCCGCGCAGCGCGGCCCGCGCTATTCGACGGCATCGTCCTCCTGTCCTGCGCCTGCACCGTCGAGGGCGGGGTCGCCCGTGTCGATCTGTTCGAGGCGCGGTTCTCGCAATTCGTGGCCTATCGCGACGGCGGGGCCTTCGACGGCGCGGTCGCCAACGCTTTCGCGGCCATCGTGCCCTGGGGCGCGGACGGGGCGGTGCTGGTGGGCGAGATGGGCGCCCACACCGCCAATGCCGGCCAGCTCTACTTCCCCTGCGGCACCCCCGACCGGGACGACCTGCGGGGCGAGACGGTCGATCTCGCGGGCAGCGCGGCGCGGGAATTCACCGAGGAGACCGGGCTGTCGCTGCCGGACGACCCGGCGGGCGAGTGGATCCTCCTCGACGGGGAGGGGCAGCTCGCCTTCCTGCGCCCCGTGCGCTTCCCCGAGACGGCCGAGGCCCTGCGCGCGCGGGCCGAGACCCACCGCCGGGCGGAGGCCGACCCGGAACTCGCTGCCCTGCGCCTCCTGCGGGGGCCCGCCGACCTCGATCCGCAGCGCATGCCGGGCTTCGTGCGGGTCTATCTGGCGGGCGCCTTCGGCTAGATCGGGCCGGCACCAAATTTTCGCCGGATGGGGGGGAGCTTCGCCGTGTCCGGCACGTTCCCGCACTGCCCCCGCCGTGACGTGGCGGGCCGAGCACCGGAGACCCCATGTCCGATTCCCCTCGTTCGACGTTTCAGGCCCGTGCGGCCCGCTCGCGCATCC
>Ga0182229_1000217_pt1 | contig 15101 bp, 16 predicted proteins | sample G6R1MG_32_FD_129663 | JGI IMG/M metagenome (GOLD analysis project Ga0182229, IMG submission 129663) | Miscanthus phyllosphere microbial communities from Michigan, USA - G6R4_MAIN_07NOV2016_LD1 MG | ecosystem: Host-associated > Plants > Phyllosphere > Phylloplane/Leaf | place: USA: Michigan...
CCGTTGCCGCCGGGAGCGCCTTGGGCGAACGCGGCGCCCGCGAGCGACAGGGTCATGGCGGTGGCGAGCGTGATCGTCGTGATGCGCATTGAGCGTTTCTCCCTATGGGGTTCGATAGAACCGGGGGGACAACGTGCTGCTGGATCGACTCGTTCACGTTGCTCAGTAAAGAGTTGGAAGCACTGGTATCGTTCAGGCGATGCTCCGGAGACCAGCGAGGCTGATCCTAACCTTCGTCACCGCCCGTCCATCCTCGTAGCTCGGGGCCTGATAGGGCTGGCCTGACATTTCGTGGATCGCGTTGCCGAGCAGGCCGGCGGCGCGGCGCAACTCGGACCCCGAGCATGTCGCTGCGGTCCGGAGTCCCAGCGCCCGGGTGTGGTTGCGGCCGTACAAGTAGACGGCGAGCCAGGCGCGGGTGGCCTCGGGGAACTGCGGCATTCGGCCTTTCAGGTCTACCGCACTTCCCTGACCCCTGAAATCCGGAGGCCGCCGTGCCCTCTCTTAAGCTATCCAAACTGATCCGCCGCGATGTCGCTCGCCCCTCCCTCCAGCAGGCGTGGCGGGCCTCAAGGCCACGGCCGGTCGCGTGATGCGCAAGGGCAAGGTTAACGAGCCCGTCACGCTCGAAGGTGCAGCAGCGCTTTCGTTCGACGCCTACTCGTTCCCCGACCCCGTAGCCCCCCCAAGGGATGGACTGACGAATTCGCCGGGCACGCGCTCTCCTTCCTCATCGCCAACCGCACCCTCCGTATGACGAAGCTCGAACTAGTGGCCTTCATTCGCAGGCGGACGCGGAGGACGGCGAGATGTCGGAGACCATGTTCCAGGCGCTTGATAGCGCGAGGGAGTCGTTCGAGGGCTGGAGCAAGCTGCTGGGCTTGGCGCGGACCCGCTATCTGGTGGCCGCCGCGGCGTCAGCCGTAGAGCGCGGCGCTGGCCAAGCGGAGGCCCCGGCCCATGGCTGACGTGCTCGCGTTCCAACCGAAGGCGCGGCCGGCCCGTCCGGTCGCCCCTCCCCTCGACATGCGGGCGCGGCGCCGAGCGATCGAGGAGGCGGCCCAGGCCGCGATCGACACGGCGGAGCGGCTGGTGACGCTCCTCGACGCCATGGACGGCAATCCGGCCAACGAGGACGCGGAGCCGCGGCTGGACGCACTGGAGAGCGATGCGAGCCATGTCGCGTGGCTGCGTGGTCCGACCGTGATCACCGCGACCAGGCCGAGCAAAAGCCAAAGATGATGTCATTTGTAAAAAGGGCCGCCCCGGAGAGCGGCCCTAAGTCTAGAGGCTGTTATGGACCTGTCGGGTCGGTGACGCAGATGGTCAGGCATGAGCCTGATCCGGAAAGCTTATCCCTCCGACGTCTCCGACGAGGAATGGGCGCTGGTCGTGCCGTATCTGACGCTGGTGCGCGAAGACGCGGGCCAGCGTACGCATCCGCTGCGCGAGGTCTTCAACGGGTTGCGCTACGTGGTGAAGACCGGTGCGCCCTGGCGCTGGATGCCCAACGACCTGCCGCCCTGGGCGGCGGTCTATCAGCAGTCTCAGCGCTGGCATGCGGCGGGCTGCTTCGAGCAACTGGCGGAGGATCTTCGCGCCGTGCTGCGTCTGGCCGCCGGACGCAAGGCGGATCCCTCCGCGGCCATCCTCGACAGCCGCACGCTGCGTGCAACGCCGGAGAGCGGCGAGCGGGCCGGCTACGACGGGGCCAAGCGCAAGCAGGGCTCGAAGTTGCACATGGCGGTGGACACGCTCGGCCATCTCCTGGCCCTGCACGTCACGCCCGCCAATGCCGACGACCGGGCCCAGGTCGGACGGCTGGCCAAGGCGGTGCAGGCCGCCACCGACGACAGCGTGGAGATCGCCTTCGTCGACCAGGGCTACACCGGCGAGAAGCCGGCCTCGGCTGCGCGCGAGCACGGCATCGCATTGGAGGTCGTCAAGCTGCCCGAGGCCAAACGGGGGTTCGTGCTGTTGCCCAGACGCTGGGTCGTCGAGCGCTCCTTTGCCTGGGCCACCCGCTTCCGACGCCTCGTCAAAGACTACGAGCGCTATGCCAGCACGCTGGCAAATCTGCACATCGTCGCCTTCGTCTGCCTCATGCTCAAAAAGGCCGCTCTACTGACAGAAGGTCCATAACAGCCTCTAGGGAGAAATCCTGAAACAGGACTCCGGGACTGGGAAGGCGTCACAGCCCCCACGCCAGTCCTAGCCGATTATTCGCGGCAGAACGGATCAAATGTCCTTTTCCAGCCGTGTTATTTGTATGAATTCATACGATGGTTCAGCACGGTTGCGATGCCCTAAGCGCAGCCCCTCCGGCCGTACGGCCCTCGCTACGGGAAACGATCATGTCCACCACGAGGCTCTTCGTTATCTCAGCAACCGTTCGGGAGAGTGTGCAATCGGCTACTCGCCTCTCGGCAGCCAGCGCAATGGTGTTGGCTGACAAGTGGGCATATGAGGGCTGTCGGAACGTCAAAGTGACTAACTACGCCGGGCAGATATTTTCGAGGGAAGAGTTCCGCTCGACCCTTTGGCTAACAGCCAAGGCGCGTCGCCAAGACATGCACCTTTAAGCCTTCTTCGGCTGGGCGACCGCCGTCGAGCTCGCACCGAACTCCGCTTCGTCCTTGCTCTGGCTTCGTGCGCAACTCAGATAAAGCGATACAATAATACGGTCGCTCGCAATATCCGCCGGCCCCCACAGCACTGCCTTCGTCGTATTGGCCTGACGCTACTCGACCCGCTCAGCTCGCAACGAGAGGAGGGCGCGAAACACCTCTTTGCCGCTCTCGTCTCGGACGAACGCCTTGAAGTCGTGTTGGTTGTCGTCAGGGAGCTTGTCTTTTGCGAGTAGGGCCAGGACGCCGATCGCCTCAATTCTGGCGGCCTCGTGACCTTGCCCCTTATTTGCCCCCGTTCATAACCAGAGTCCGTTCTGGTTCTGGTCCTGCTTGGACCGGGTTGCAAACGCGTTCGGGGTGAGCCCGCCGAGGCTCGTGTGAGGGCGGCAGGTGTTGTAGTCCACCCGCCACGCTTCGATGATGGTCCGAGCCGCCGGCCGGCTCCGGAACAGATGCTCGTTCAGGCACTCGTCGCGCAAGCGCCCGTTCAAGCTTTCAACGAAGCCGTTCTGCTGCGGCTTGCCGGGCGCGATGTAATGCCACTGAATCGCACGCTCTTCCTGCCAGCGCAGGATGGCGTGCGAGGTCAACTCGGTGCCGTTGTCCGAGACGATCATCAGCGGCTTGCCCCGGCCCGCGATGATCCGGTCGAGTTCACGCGCGACGCGCCGGCCGGACAGCGACGTGTCGACCACCAGCGCGAGACACTCCCGCGTGCAGTCATCGACCACGACGAGGATGCGGAAGCGGCGTCCATCGTCGAGCGTGTCGGAGACGAAGTCGAGGCTCCAGCGCTGGTTCGGCTCCTGCGGCACGGCGGCCGGTGCCCGCGTGCCAAGGGCTCGTTTGCGCCCACCCCGCCTGCGCACCGACAGCCGCTCCTCCCAATAGAGGCGGAACAGCTTCTTGTGATTCAGCGTGAGGCCCTCCCGCCGCAACAGGATGAGCAGGTGCCGGTAGCCGAAGCGACGGCGCTCGCCGGCCAGGCCGCGCAGGCGTACCCGCACGGCCGCATCGTCACCACGGGTCGAGGCGTAGCGGTACGTCTTCGGCTCCAAGCCGATCAGCCCGCAGGCACGACGCTGCGAATAACCCTTCTCCTCGATGGCCCAACTCACGGCTGTTCTCCGTGCGCCGGGCGTCAGAAGTTTTTTCCCAGCGCCTCACGCAGCGTCGCCACGTCGAGCATCGCCTCGGCCAGGAGCTTCTTGAGCTTGCGGTTCTCCTCGTCGAGCGCCTTCAGGCGACGCGCGTCCGAGACCTCCATGCCGCCGAAGCGCGAGCGCCACGTATAGAACGTCGCGTCGCTGATGCCATGGCGGCGGCAGATCTCAGCCACCGGTAGCCCGGCCTGTTGCTCCTTCAGAATGCCGATGATCTGCTCTTCGCTGAACCGGCTCTTCTTCATCGTCCGTCTCCTCGTCGACGGACCCTAGCTTCATAACGAGGGCAGACCAGGGGGCAAGGTCACTCGGCATCAGGTAGGGGCATCCCACTCTGGTTTGGAACGTTCAGTTCGCCGTCGGCGATATCGATCAAGAACTGGGGCACATTGCGCTCCTCAACTCATAGGTTGAGGAAACCGCGCCACTACCGTTAGGTTCGCTGTCTCGGAATTATCGCTGCTGCGGCGAGGGATTTAGCCAGCCGGTCGTCCTCATTTTTGTCATGCATCGCACTGATTTTAGAGCATTGAGCTCCGTACTTATTGGGTTTGCAACGTAGTAGCCCTGAAGCAAGTGCCACTACCTCGTAGCGAAGATTTTTGTTAATGCTGCCTTGGGGCATGCCCGTTTCCATTGTCTGATTTACCAAGCCCAGACGGCAGCCACGGCGGCCAAACTGAGAAGCGAAATAGCAAATGCGATCAGTACAACGGTCGGAGACATGGCGGCTGGCGCCTTCTACCGAATAGTCTACATGATCCCGTTAGCCGTATCGGGCATGATCAGCCAACGGAATCAGTCGTTGGGGGTCGTTGCCGGAACTCCGGCAGAGCAAACCTAGCGGAAAATTGGATGCCATACCGGTCATTTGTTAACGCTTTACTAACACCCCACCTCTCTACCTGCGACGTAGTGTGCCTGTAAGGCCAAGCGGCATAACCAGTCAGGCTACGTCGTGACAGCGGCAGTGCTCGTCGGACTCTCTGTCGTGAGAGGTGACGCCGATGGCTCAGGCTTCACCTCGAGGGGCGCTGCCAGTTGGGCTACCGCCGAGGGATGCGCTCGGACCACCTCACCCAATATGTCGAGCGGTGCGCTCAGTCCTCGGGTAGGTTGTCCTGTATCGTGTCGTTGAACGATACCGTGAGCACATGGCGGCCCGCCTCGTCCACGATCTCGAACGCGCATGCGAACCAGTCCCGCACGCTGTCCGAACGTGTCCGCGCAATCAGGTCACGTGCAGCACTTATGGCATGGGCTCGTGCTTGTTCCACATCGAGCAGCTCGTCCCCTTCCGGATCAACAGCCAGCCCGTTCGGACCAGGACGGTGGCGCAGATTGAAGAAGAACCGAGCCAATTCAGGCTCCTTCGATCAGCCTCGCGTACTCGGCCTCAGGCGCGCCGTAGCTGCCGTCGGCCACCACCTCCAGCAACGCACGGTCGAGCACCGTGATGCGTCCGCGCCGACCGCGGATACGACCGCCCCCTTCGAGGTTCTGCAGGGCCAGCGTCACGCCTGAACGCTGCACGCCGAGCATCACTGCCAGGAACTCATGCTTGATCGGTACGTCATCGCCGTCCAATCGATCGTGGCACATCAGCAGCCAGCGGGCGAGACGGGCCTCAATGGTGAAGTTCGCGTTGGTGTAGGCCGTCTGCCGGACCTGGATCATCTCGGTCTGGATGTAGCGCAGCAGGAGACGGCGCAGCGTGGTGCTGTCATCGAAGGCCGCGCGGAGCACTTGAGCACGGATGCGATAACCCTCGCCCGCCACCTGAATGAAGTGATCGTGCGGGACGCGATCGCTGCCGGTCAGGATCGGCACCGTGCCGACGAGGCCCTCCCGGCCGACCATCCCGACCTCGACCCTGCCGTTGGCTCCGCCTGCGGTGATCGAGGAGATGCCGCTTTCCAGGAAATAGAGGTGCTCGACCGGCTTGTCGGGCACGATCAGCATCTCCTGCACCGGCAGCTCGGTCATCTGAAGGTGCGGAGCGAGCCGAGCGTAATCGTCGGCTGAGAATGCCCTGAGCAGGCGGTTGCGAAGCAGGGTCTGCTGAGGCTGGGGCAAGGCTCTCCCCCGTGTTGGGGCAAGAGCGCGGTCGTGTCTCCCAGCCGTCCGTGCCCGATCCATTGGCGGACGATACGCGGGGCTAAGGTGCAATCCACACGATGGCAACAGGATTGGAGAGAAGCCGAGGCCTATGTCTGAATGCGGACAGTCTGCTTATGTTCGGAATCACACCGAGCGCGCGTTGACCTTACATACTCATTCGTGTGCTGCTAGATCCTTCTGACCATCTCGCTCCAAGCTGCAAACGTCTCTTGTGGCCGACCTTTGGAGAGGCATGCATGGAACAGTTGGAACGGCAGGACTTCGTTCTGCTGGTCGCGTCCGACCCCGTTGTCGGTCTGGACTTCGCTGATGCACTGGATGCCGCCGGCTTCCTGGTCGCCGGTCCGATGCGGACCGTCGCTGAGGCCGATGAATGGCTCCTGCATTGGAAGCCTGCCCTTGCGGTGCTTGATCTCGATGTTGGAGACGAAGCAGGCATCCGTCTGGCTCACACGCTTCGAGAGCGCGGCGTGTCATTCATGATCCACGCCGAGCGCGACAGCTTTGCCAACCGGAGCGATGCGCTCGCAGATGCCCCCTGCTTGCCGAAGCCCGCTTGGCACCAGGATGTGATCGACACGATGCGTGAGGTGATGCGTTCAGGACAGGTCCAATGAGGGACCCCTTTGGAGCCACGTCCCATTCCACTGCTTGGCATGGGCGTGCCGCCGTCCAGAAGGATGCGGTGACCAACCCGCTGATTCTTGCGCTCGACCACAGCGGCTTGCTGCGCCACGATGACCGATACACCTTGGAGGCTCTTTGCGCGCGACCACGTCGGATCGAAGCTCGCACGGATATCGTCAGAGAGGGTGATCCGGTCGGAGATCTGCATATCGTGCTGGATGGCTTCGTCATCCGCTACAAAACCCTGCCCAGCGGCGAGCGCCAGATCATCGCCGTGCTCGTCCCGGGGGACTTCTGCGACCTGCAAGCCGTTACGCTCGGTCGAAACGACCACAGCATCGCGGCCTGCACGGCCTGCAGCATCGTCGAGGTTCCTCCCCGGATCGTCGACGAACTCACCCTGACCCCCTCGCGCATCGCCCGCGCGCTATGGTGGGGCACGCTCGTCGAGGAGAGCATCCTGCGTCAGTGGCTGACCAACCTCGGCCGCAGACAGGCCGTCCAGCGCTTGGCTCATCTCATGTGCGAGGTGCTCGTCCGCCTCCAGGCTGTCGGGCGCGCCGGACCTGACGGATGTGCCTTCCCCTTCACCCTGGACGATCTGGCAGACATGCTCGGACTGACTGCAGTCCATGTGAGCCGCGTGGTACGGGATCTCCCAGAGCAAGAGTTGATCCGGCTGTCGAAAAGGCAGCTGGAGGTGCCGAACCTCGGCCAGCTCATGGCGTTCTGCGATTTCGATCCAAGCTACCTGCATCGCCGTGATCGGTCGGGGGTGGCTTATGGGTGACACCTACCATGGACAGCGGTATTGCGGGGTATGGCTGCCAAGCACTCCCACCACGTCGCACTGACAAGCGCGCATGCCGATTACATCGCGAGCCAGGTGGCCAAGGGGCACTACGCCTGGGCCAGTGAGGTCGTCCGTGCCGGACTGCGTTTACTAATCGAGCGCGACGCTGCTCACGATGTCCGCGCACCGTCATGCTCGGCGACGAAGCGGGCAACGGCCTCGGTCTGAACGATGACCAATACGCTGGGATCGTCCTCCGAAGGCCAAGGGTACTTCGACGCCTCACCCAACCCTTACCTGGTGCTTGACCGTAATTTGCACATCGTCACGGCGAACCGGGCCTACCTGGCCAGTGTCAAGCGCGAGTTGCCCGACATCATCGGGCGTTGGGCCTGGGACGCGTTCCCGACCGACCCTGAGACTCTGAGGCAAGCTATCGCCTCATTCGAGCGCGTGATCCGCACTCGCCAGTCGGACACCATGCCCCTCCTGCGCTTCGACGTACCCCGCCCCGCCTGCGAGGGTGGTGGCATGGAGGAGCGCTATTGGAGCATCACTCACAGCCCCGTCCTGAACACGGCTGGCGAGGTCGAGACGGTGCTTCAGCACCCCATCGACGTCACTGAGCTTCAGCGCCTGCGGGACACGGTACGAAACGTCGAGAGTGTCGAGGGTGCAGCTGCGCCGAACCTGCAGCCCGTTCAGGCTCAAATCATCGACCGGGCAAAAAGCGTCTACGAAGCCAACCTCGCGCTCCAGGCCGAGAGTGACCGGCTCCACGAGATGTTTCGGCAGGCGCCGAGTTTCATGGCGGTGCTGCGGGAGCCTAACCACCGTTTCGAGCTGACCAACGAAGCGTATCGACGCCTGATCGGCGGTCGGGACGTCATCGGGCAGACAGTGCGCGAGGCGCTTGGCGAGATCGAGGGCCAGCCGTTCTTCGACCTGCTCGACCTCGTCTACACCACAGGGGAGCCGTTCATCGGTCGCGGCATCGAAATCGTGCTCGACCACCGCCAGGGTGAGCCGAGCGAGCGGCGCTACCTCGACTTCATCTACCAACCGATCCGGGATGCTGCGGGGGACGTCGTCGGCATCTTCGTCGAAGGCAACGACGTCACCGAGATGAGGATGGCCACCGACGAGCTTCGCGAACGCGAGCAGCGGTTGCGCCTCATCGTCGAGGCGGCCACGGACTATGCCATCCTGACGGTCGATGCTGACCGCATCGTCACGACCTGGTCGGGCGGTGCGGAGCAAATCTTCGGCTACGCCTCCAAGGAAATCGTCGGTCGAAGCGCTGATGTCCTGTTTACCCCGGAGGACCGTCTGGCCGGCCAACCTGAAGAAGAGATGGCAGGCGCGCGCAGGGGTGGCCATGCACCGGACGTAAGGTGGCACCTTCGGAAAGACGGCAGCCTCGTCTTTCTCAACGGCTCCTTGCGTGTCCTGCGAGATGTCTCAGGCCAGGAGATCGGCTTTCTCAAGATTGCCCGCGACGAGACCGATCAACGGCGCATCGAGGAGTCGCTTCGCCTGAGCGAGGAGCGCTTCCGGACGATCCTCGATACGGTTGAGGCGGCATTCGCCATTGTCCAGGTCAAATTCGACGATAATGACGTGCCGGTGGACTATCGGTTCGTCGAGGCCAATCCCGCCTTCGAGCGCGAGGCGGGCGTCAATCTACGTGGCAAGTGGGTCACCGAGTTCGCCCCCAACTTGGAGCGTTTCTGGTTCGAGACCTACGGACGTGTGGCGAGGACGCGGGAGCCGGAGAACTTCGAGAGCTACGCCAAGGCATTCGGGCGTTGGTTCGACGTCCGAGCTGCCCCGGTCGGGGACGCGGCTGACCGGCAGATCGCGATCATCTTCAATGACGTGACTGAGAGGCGGAACGCCGAGGAACGCCTGCGTGCCAGTGAGGCACTCGCGCGCGAGAACGCAGAGCGCGTGCAGCTCGCCCTGGCCGCCGGTGCGATCATCGGCACGTGGCACTGGGACCTGCCCACGGACCGGTTCACGATCGACGAGGCGTTTGCCAGGGCCTTCGGCCTCGATTCGACCCTCGGGCGGGAGGGCATCCCACTCGCTCAGATCGTCGCGACTGTTCATCCCGACGACCAAGCGGGATTGGCAGAGGCGATCAACGAAGCAATCTCGCGGGGGGGTGCCTACGCCCACCAATACCGCACCCGGCGCGCCGACGGGAACTACTACTGGCTGGAGGCGAACGGTCGCGTCGAGCATGCGCCGGACGGTACGCCGCTGAGCTTTCCCGGCGTCCTTCTGGATGTGGAAGCTCGGCGCGCTGTCGAGGCCGAGCGCGACCGAGCTGCCGCAGACCTGCGCGCCCTTAACGAAACACTGGAACAGCGCGTTTCCGAGCGGACCGCCGAGCTGATGACGGCCGAAGACGCGCTGCGTCAGAGCCAGAAGATGGAGGCGGTTGGGCAACTGACTGGCGGCGTGGCGCACGACTTCAACAACCTGCTCACCATCATCCGCTCGTCGGTGGACTTCCTACGCCGGTCGGATCTCGCCCCGGAACGCAAGCAACGCTACCTCGACGCGGTGTCCGACACGGTTGACCGGGCCGCCAAGCTGACTGGTCAACTGCTCGCGTTCGCCCGACGGCAGGCGCTCAAGCCGGAGGTGTTCGATGTCGGCCAGAAGCTGCGCGGCGTCTCCGATATGCTCGATACCGTAAGCGGCGCACGCATCCGCGTGGTCACAGATACGCCGGACGATCCCTGCTTCGTCCGTGCGGACTTGAGCCAGTTCGAGACGGCCTTGGTCAACATGGCGGTCAATGCCCGCGACGCGATGGACGGCGAGGGGACGCTGATCCTTCGATTGACGTGTGGCAGCGCATTGCCAGCGATCCGTGGCCATGCCGGCAGTTCCAATCCGTTCGCCAAGGTCGAACTCACTGACACCGGCAGCGGCATTGCCGAGAGCGATCTTGCCCGGATTTTCGAGCCTTTCTTCACGACGAAGGAGGTCGGTAAAGGCACAGGGCTTGGCCTCTCCCAGGTGTTCGGCTTCGCCAAGCAATCGGGCGGTGACGTCGCTGTAACGAGTACACTCGGACACGGCACCACATTCACGCTCTATCTGCCGGAGGTCCAGGGTCAGACGGACCATAAGCCGCTCGACGAGGAAAGCGGACCAGACCCCAAAGGTCATGGTCAGCGCGTGCTGGTGGTGGAGGACAACATCGACGTCGGTCGCTTCGCCACGCAGATCCTTGAGGATCTCGGCTACGTGACGGAACTAGCGGCCAACGCGGAGGACGCGCTGGCGCGCCTCGGCGCCGATGGGGCCGGGTTCGAGGCGGTGTTCTCGGATGTGGTAATGCCGGGCATGGGCGGGGTCGCGCTGGCCGAGACCCTACGCGAGCGGTTGCCGGACCTGCCGGTGGTGCTGGCTTCGGGCTACAGCCACGTGCTCGCCCGCGCGGACAATCACGGCTTCGAACTCCTTCACAAGCCGTATTCGGCCAAGCAGCTCACGCAAATCCTGCAGCGGGTGATGGCGAAGGCCCCCGGTCGATCCGGCGAGGCCCTGTCATGAGCGACGCCTATGGCATCCTCAGCACCACGCAGGAAGCGGAGTTCGACGGGATTGTGCTGCTGACGCGCACCCTGTGCGCGGCCCCCGCGGCGCAGATCAACTTCGTGACGTGGAGCGCCAGTGGTTCAAGGCAGGCTCAAGGATCGGCCCGGCGCGGACGCCGCTGGGGCAGTCGGTCTCCAAAAACGACGAACCAACTGACAGTCAGTAACATCGGCTGGGCGCAGCGGCCGTGCTGCGAGCTACTTCAAAAAGCCGGGCACGACGCGGGGGTCGCGTAAAGGCTCCTCCGATTGCAGCCTGCTGCCCACCATCACAGAACCGCCAAGCGCTTGAGCTACAAGCTTGCCGATGCTGCATGACCCGATGACGCTTGATTTGCTGGCGACGCTGGATGTGGTCGATGACGATGTCACCGCTGTAGTCGAAGCCTATCTGGCTGACCCGCAGAGGGGTACGGTTGCTTTTGGCGATGGCTATCGGATTGACCCGGCTGCGGCCGTAGCTGCCCACCCGTTTGCACGCAGCCTCATGGCCCAGCCCTGGGCCGGTGAGGAGCTGCAGCACGTTGCAGTGCGCGCTGCGATCCTGCTCGCCTGCCCCAAGAGGGGTTAGCTGGGGGCCATCAACCCTGCGCCCGATGAACGAGCCCCATCGCGGCGGCGATGCTCGTCGGGCCCTATCTGGCGGGGGTGTAATCTGTTGGCAAAAAGCCGATCATGCGAGATGTGCGGAACCGGCTGACAGAGGGCAACGCGACCGAAACGCCGAAGGCTGTGACGCAATCGCCGGTGCAGATGATCGAAGGCTAGCGACCTGAATCAGGATGCTGCTGGAGCGACACTTTAATGCGCTCAAGCTCTTCAGCTATTTCGTGCATCAACATACCAACCAGAACTCGCATCCGGAACCCATTAATTGGCTGAGGAGCTTCAGCTAAAGCTCCCAAGTGAGCTGGTAGCTCTTCTAATGATCGCAATCTGTTCCGCATGCAGTATGACTCACCAATAATTACACTAAACTAACTGAAACAATTTTATAGCAGATAGCATCTAATATGAGATTTCACTGAAAATCAGATGCAATGTGCGTAACCAGACATTAGAGGAATCGGATCGCGCGTACGAGTACATACGTCAAAAGGTTTCGTTCGCCAGATAAAAGTTCGGGGTTTCATAATTTTAGATTTCCTTTACCCACGGTTGCACCAATGCGTTCATAATCGTTCGCCCCATCAGTACCTTACCGGTCATTCTAACCCGATCATGCCTCACTTTTTTATCGACACCGATGATGGCGATACGCGCGTTCGAGACGAGGAGGGCGAGGAATTCGACGACCTTCAGCAGGCTCGCAATGCCGCCATCGCTTCGCTGCCCGCGCTCGCCGATGAGAAACTGCCGGACGGCGAGCACCGGACCTTCCGCGCTGTCGTATCGGATGAGGCCCGCGTAACGCAGTACATTGCGACGCTGACGTATCATGGCGAGTGGAAGGTGCCGCCCCCCTGACGACGACGCTTGAGTGGCCCCAAGCATGGCCGTTTCTCAGACGAGAGAGCACCTATGCCGCGCTACTTATTCTACGTGTTCAACGGCTCGCTCAGTCTGGACGCGGACGGCTTCGAGTTGTCCAACCTTGCGATTGCCCGTCAGGAGGCCATGATCCTCACGGGCTACCTGCTGCGTAAGCACGCCCCTGATGTGCTCCGCTCGAAAGATTGGAGCTTGTACGCTACGGACCCGAACGGGTCGGTCCTGTTCAAGATCGAGATGCGGCTCACGGATGGGGCTCCCGTCCCGATCAGCGCGTTGATCCGGCCTTGCGGGGCAGCGGGATCACCCCCCGTCCAGCAAAAAGCCCCGCGGCCGTGAGGCCGCAGGGCTCAGTTTGTATGTGATGTGCCAAGCCTCGGGGGGCTGAGTGAGGACTGGCGAACCAACCTAAGCCATACACTGAAGGATGGCGTCAACGCCGGTAGTTAGAAGGCGTCCCGCTCAACTCCATACTGAGCGTCATACGCGTCGCGTGCGACGGCAAACGCGCCTCGGAGCCGGAGGGCTTCGATACGATGACGCTGTGCCAGCATCCTCAGCGCAACAGCCATCGACTGCGGTTCGGTGCTGTGGGCGGCGCTCGCTAGATCCTCTGCCATTGCATCCATTGCGCATGCGGCGTGCGACAGGGCCGTTAGCAACCGAAGCATCTCGAAGCGCATGACGCATGTGATAGCGAAGCACGTTCCTTCGGCATTGATGTGCGATAATCGGCAGCGCTGTTTTTGTCTGATATCGGACTAAGTCCAGACTTCAATGCAGCCTTCCGCGCCTGCCAGGGCGAGATCGGATGCCCCGCCTTGCTTTAGGTGGATGCGGGTGGTGGCGATCAGCGCGGAGCCAGACGCGATGCTCGGCGTGCCAGAGTTGGCAGGGGCAGCTTCCGTCCCTTCTCGGACCTTTGCCGACAGGATAAGATCCAGGGTGGCAAGCGAGTTGGTCCATGGCGTTCACGAAGATTATCGATGGCGCCTACCCCGTTCCAATGGGCAACGCCAACGCGGTACTGCTCGATGCAGGACCGGAACTTGTGCTGGTCGACGCAGGGTTCCCCGGCAAGGCGGACAAGGTTTTCAACGCGGTGGCCAAGCTCGGGCGCAAGCCGAGTGATTTGAAGCACCTCGTCTTCACCCACGGACACCCCGATCACATCGGCAGCGCCGTCCCCCTGATCCGCGCGACCGGGGCGCGGACCTACATGCATGCCGCCGACGTGCTCATGGTCGAGAGTGGTGGGCCATTTCGGCCGATGAAGCCCGCGCCCGGCCTGATCCGCAACATCATGCTCCGCATCGTCTTCGACCAGAACGAACGCACGGAGCCGTTCCGGATCGACCAGCACATCGCCGATGGCGAGACGCTGCCGCTCGCAGGCGGCTTGAGGGTGATCCACGCTCCGGGACACTGCGCCGGTCAGGTAGGGCTTCTGTGTCAGGGGACGCGGCTGCTGATCGCGGGTGACGTATTCATCAATATCCTCGGCGCGGGCGATCCGATCGGGTTCGAGGATGAAGCGGAGGGGCGGCCCAGCCAGCGCAAGCTAGCTGCGCTTGCGCCTCAGGCGGTGAGCTTCGGGCATGGTAAGTCAATCGTTAAAGACGCTGCCGCTCAGCTTCAGCGAGCCGCCACACGACGCTGAAAGCGAACCAGCCTTCGTTCGGAAGTCCGCTTCCCACCTACTTTGTTGGAAAAACTCGAAAAGAACGTCTCAAGCGTTATCCGAAGCAGTGACTGGGAGAAATTTTGCTTCCCACCGACGATGCGCTCCAACTTTTGCGATGTGTTTTGCGCAAATATGTGGCAGGATATTCTGTGGGCAACACCGTTTGCGGCGCTGCTTCCATCCGATCCCGAGTTTTTTTCAACAAAATCGGTCGAAAGCAGCCGGCCGGCAGGCTCCGTAACGGGAGCTTATGCGAATGGGACGATCCGAGCTGCGGTCTACAAGTAAGCCGGCCACGCAATTCATTGCGGAAGCCCCTCACCCATCGGGAGTGACAAGGGGTAGCGCTCCCCGCCCTTGTGCCGCTCGCGCTTTGCAACTTTTGAACGTATCAGCCCCGCGGACCACTCCAGGTTCGAGGGATAAGGATGCCGACCATAAACGGTGAGCCGGAACCAAAACGCCGCCGTTTCATCGTGGCCTGTCTCGCGCTCGCGCTCGCGCTGACGACCACGGCCGCCGCCGTGACCCCGGTGACGCCGGTGACGCCGGTCGGCATCGAGAGCTGCGACGCGTTCCTGGAAGCCTACGCCCAGTGCGCGGCGAGCCCCGGCGTTCCGGAGAGCGTCCGCCCGAACATCCGGCAGGGCATCAACACGATGCGCGAGAGCTTCCGGGCGGCCGTGCTCCGCAACGAGGCCGCCCGTCCGACCGTCGCCCACCAGTGCGCCCAGGCCCACGAGGCCGTGCGCAGGAGCATGGTCGATGCCTTCGCATGCGACTTCCCCGTGTTGCCGCCGGCCTCGCAGGCGCTTCTACAGGCTCCCGCCCCCACGGTCGCTGCAGGCTCGCCCGTCCGGTCAGCCACCCGCGCCACACCGCCCCCGCCGAGCCCGGAGGCGCAGGAACTGGCCAAGGTGAACGCCTACACCGAGGCGCAGAACCACCTCGTGCGCTCCCACCCCCTGCAGCGGC